>MDSZ01045415.1_pt1 | contig 13101 bp, 9 predicted proteins | sample 811201 | NCBI WGS metagenome assembly MDSZ01 (sample SAMN05326647, study PRJNA326480) | marine metagenome | isolation source: seawater | place: Indian Ocean: North | collected 2010
AAACGGTTGAAAAAAACTTCATCTAGCAAGGGCAGTGGGGCCTTACAAAACAGCGAAGAAACCATAACATGTTACAATAGAGATCCAAGCCTGAGTAAAGAAACAGCCGGAACTACCACCTTGGTGGTTGCCGCGAGAATTAATTACGAATGGATACCTCTTTCGGTGGAGTCTTCAGGGGGAGGAGCAAGTACCAGTATAGAAAAAGTAGAAGTGGTTTCAGAACACAATAATACGTTAACGGTTAAGACAAACATTACAGGGGTAGAATTTGAAGTGGCTAAACCTTACTTGTTAAGAGAGATTACCAGTCGTGATGGTTTTACCTTTACGTATGACAACAAACACAGAAGATATGCAACAAATGGAACGTTGGATGAATATCATTTTGTTACTCCGGGGTGGATTGCTGGAGATGAACTATATGTTGCAAAGGTTGGCGATACTGGCGTTGCTAGCAATGCCGATGCTACTGTAAATGTTGAATATGTTGATGTAAACGTAGACGGAAGGGCTTGGTGCCAACATGACTGTTAAGAGGTATTCTAATGGCTGCTGAACGTGATGATTATAATACGCCTCCTCATTATTATGGAGTGAATAAGGTTCATCCAGTAGCTAGGCCAATAGCTAGCAAAAGTACGCAGGGTCGCGGTTCTGATTCTATTGCTGGTAACTGCGAATCTCCGACTTTGCTTGGTGGAGGCGATAGTGGTGGTACTGGTGGTGGTGGCAGACCCGGAAGGCTAAAAGGACATATAGTATTAGTACCGGAGTGGTCTGGGCAGCCATATGAGCCTTATGGCGTGTATACCTTTAGATTGTATACAAATTACGAACAATTTGACGGCGATAATCTTGTTGTTTCTGGTCATGTTTCAGACAATGGGAATTTTGGTCAGGAGGATGACGATGAACCTTTAAGTTGGCTTTCACAGGGAATGAATCCTGCTCTTGATGAAGATTTGGTTGTACCTTTAAATATTTCAATACCAAAACGGGAAATACCGGAAGAGACACTTTCAATATCCTTAGATTTAAATGATGGAGAATATGTAGATAACACTGTTTTTAAATATAAAAGCCAATTATTTACCCTTAATCGAAGGGACTTAGTGGATGATGTCATGGATGCTACAGGAAAGTTTGGAACTGATTTCGTACGTGTAAAGCAAAATTTTATTGTATACAAACCCTCGGCTAGTAATCCTTTTGCTGGAACAGCGAGTTCGCTCGATAGCTTTGATACTGACAACTGGGATTATGATTATTATTATGCAATCGAACCAGATGAGTTTGATGATACTGAGCTTGATGCCGGACTCCGTTTCGACACTTGGAAGCCGGGGGATGTTGCTTATCCCTACACTAGTGTTGGCGGGAATAAAGTTTCTAGTTGGTTTATGGCAGAAGCCAAACCTAAAAATCCTGTATATGTAAAAGCAGGTACGTATAATACGAGTAAGCGGCAAGGTACTAGTGCGGCTGAATTAGCGGATGAAATACAAGGAGATTATACTTTTGAACCGGAACTCACAAGAGTTTATAAAATAAGACACTTTTTTAGAAATATTGGTCCAGATAACATATTTGATACATATAACATGGACGATTCAAACTTTGCGACTCTTGTGCGCCATGCAGATGCGCGACCGGGGCTGACAGAAACTTTCACAGAGCCGGATGGTAGCGAAAGTTACGACATAATGCTACCGACTGTTGAAAAGTATACTCATTCGCCACGAACCATAACTCTTAAAGGAATTTCAAATACACAACAAATCACTGCTACCAGTAGTGACACTTCGGTTGTTCCTGATCCAGTCGTTACTTATACTAACCCAGACAGTACCGGATCATTAACTTTTACGCCTGTTGATGGCGGGTATGGTAATACAACTATCACAGTCAAGGTGGAAAATTCTGGAGGCGACGAAGGTAGTGATCCTCCTGATCCCGAATCTCTTGATGATAAACACGCATTCTTTCGCGCTTTTAATGTCACTGTTACTCCTACTAATAATCCACCAACCTTGGACATACTTCATGACTTAAATTTTGTAGAGCGCGGTGTTGAAACGGAAGTACAATTAACAGGAATTACGGCGGGTCGTTACGAAACCGACGATTTAACTGTTACAAGTAGCAGTAGTGATGTGTCAATAATTGATGGTGTAGCGGTTACATATACCACTCCAAGTAGAAATGGTAGCATTGCTTTTACTGCTGCTGATGATGTAAATGGTAACGCGGCGATTACTGTTACCGTGGAGGACGATACTACAGAAACTTTTTCTCGTCTTTTTAATGCTCGCGCTGGAGAGCCAACCAACGTTCCTACTTTGGATGCGATTGATGATATAAAAATTGAAGAAATCACATATCCTAGTCCATCTAACATAACCGTATCACCTTATGATTGCTATGCAGATATATTTCCGGCTTCAGATAGCAATGATGCAAATTCTAATTATGATCCAAACACATGGGGAACGGGAGAAGCTACGAGATATTGGACTGATTTTATTGTTAGACTTATCTGCCGCGATACTTTTTTGAAATTATGGATGAAACTGGATAATAAGCGAATTGATCCTAATGGTCGATTTGGACCTTATAGAGATGTTGCTAACGGCATTACTTGGTCACGCGCCCCCTTTAGAGACTGGAAAAATTTTCTGCCTCGTCGGCATTTTGTTGATTTTTTATATTTTTATGGAAGCCAATTTATAGATATTTATCAAGACAAGATAAAAGATGGTTATGTTTTAGACTATAATGGTGAACTCACTGGGAGACCTTGGCATGGTGTTTGGAAAGATTATTACTATCCTTTAAAAAGACAAGGACATTTTGGCAAAGACTTTGTGGCATCTACAAGCAGTTATGAGGATCTGATTGGAAGATGTAATTATCAAGATCACACCCTTCTCAGACCCGGAGCAAACAACGGCACAATAAAAATCACTAGACAGATAGGATATAGCGACGAACCGGGGGCAGATAGTGCGCCCAGTAAGCAGTACCAATACGACTATGGCAGATGGAGAACAGACAATGAAGTAAATGCTAGGATTAGTGCAGGCATAGAAAGATACACAACCTATACTCTTTTAGCACAAACAACAACTGGGCCTTTAGGCGGCGGTGATAGATATGGTGCGTATGTTACTTCCCACGGCACAGCAAGGAATGAATATTACATCCCCAATCCGGCGTTGGTGCTGCCACCTCAATTTGCGGGGCCAAGATCGTATGCGTGGAGACACTCCTCGTTTACATACAAGGTAGCTGGAATGGAGGCTGAAGCGTCTGGTGAAGAGCCGTTTTTCGGCTCTTTCGATGTGCATGATGAACACGGTGTAAAAATAGGAACACACAGCAGAGAATTAAAAGTTGTTAGATTTGAACGAGAATGGGTAAAAAACGCTTCAGGCCCCTATCCCGACTCTTTCAGTGGGTATGTAGGAGTATCAAGAGTAATTCAGAGCTTTACTGAACATCCCGTCAACGCTACACCCAGCCCTACGCCTATTTCGGTATCCTTCACATTTGACTCAAGTTATCTTTACGGTAAAGGCCCGCATACTCCTTCCTTTATTTATGATGAATCATTTGGTAATTATACACAAGATAGAATAGCTTCGCAGGTATTTGCATCCGTAGATGGTAGTGCTGGGGTGTGTAATGAAGATGTGATTGTTTCCGTAAATTCGCCTCAATACGGTATATTCCCCGACAACCCTCCAACCATTGATCTTATCGACGACATCATTTTTGAAGAACCAAACAATCCGCCAACCGTGAATTTGACAGGAATCGGAGCGGCGGGAGGCAGTCCTATAACGGTTAAAGCTAGGATTAGCGAAGGATCAAATCCCGGCAATCTGTTTTCTAACGATGATTTGACAGTATCTTACACAAGTCCCTCAACAACAGGGAGTATTTCATTTTCTTTTGACGGCTATGATCGGAACAAAGATAGTTTTTCTGATATTGTCGTTACCGTTTCATCAGGGGATCTCTCTACTACTCGTTTTTTTCGTATTACTATTATACCGTTTAACGATCCTCCCACATTGGATAGTATTAATGATATTACCATCAACGAAAACGATAACGAACATACCGTAAATCTTACTGGGATTTCGGCTGGGTATGAGTCTGATGGTAGCGAGGAAAATCAATTCTTAAAAATTACAGCTACTAGTAGCAATACATCCATAATTCCTCACCCCACAGTTAATTATACCAGCCCCAATAGTACTGGATCGTTAGCATTTACACCTGTTGCCAATCAGTATGGAACTGTTGCTATTACTGTTACGGTGGAAGACACTGGAGACGATGGTAATCTCAGTACTAATGATGACACTAAGACAGCTTCACGTACCTTTACTATTAATGTCCAACCAGTTGAAACTCGGCCAACATTAGATGAAATTAGTGATATTACGATCAATGAAGATGACCCTGAACAGACTGTGAATCTAACTGGAATTAGTGCGGGAAGTGGTGAGCTTGATGCGGATCAAGAAATACAAATTACAGCTACTAGTAGCGATGTATCCGTAATTGCTAATCCAGTGGTTGCCTATACTAGCAATGAATCAACAGGTTCGCTATCATTTACCCCGGTAGCCGATAAAAATGGAACTGTTACAATTACAGTTATAGTGGAAGACAGCGGTCCAGATGGAAGTCTTGGAAGCACTTCTGATAATGAGACTTTTGAGCGTACTTTTGATGTGATTATTAACCCTGTCAACGATCCCCCTACTTTAGATCCGATTGGCGATATCACTATCGACGAGGATAGTAACAATATCTGGCCGGGAAATGTCGTGACTCTGACTGGAATTTCGGCTGGTGGCGGTGAATCACAAATTTTATCTGTTACAGCTACCAGTAGCAATCCATCCGTAGTTAACACAGACGTTTCTTACAATAGCCCGAATACCACGGGTTTAGTTAGACTAATTACTGTTCCAGATGCAAACGGTGATTCGATTATTACCGTTACTGTAACGGACGAAGAGGGACTTAGTGTGTCTCGCAGTTTTACCGTTACTGTCTTGCCTGTTAACGATCCTCCAACTCTAAATGACATCGGTAATATCAGGATAGTGAAAAACAGTTCTCAACAAACCGTGAGTCTTTCTGGCATCACAGCAGGAGGCGGCGAATCGCAAATCCTATCAGTTTCTGCTGTCAGTGCTGATACAGGATTAATTCCTCACCCCACAGTTAATTATACCAGCCCAAGCGCTAACGGATCTATTACATTTACTCCGGTTTCTGATTCTACCGGTACTGCGATTATTTCTGTCACTGTAACGGACGAAGAAGGACTTAGTGTGAACCGTACCTTTAGCGTCACTGTCACCGAGATTTTGCTTTCGCCAACACTGGACCCAATTGACGATATAATCATGACGGAGGGGGATGGTCAACGTCTTGTTAACCTTACAGGAATTACTGGAGGTAACGATTACTTAGAAGTGCTTGAAGTTACTGCTAGTAGTAGTAATACATCACTGATTCCTAATCCGAATGTTAGCTACACTAGTGCAAATACCACGGGTTCTATCGCTTTTACTCCTGTTGCCAATCAGTATGGAACTACAACTATTACCGTGACAGTAAGAGATAGTGGTCCAGACGGTAGCTTGTTAACATCTGGTGACAATCTTACTTTCTCTCGATCTTTTGATGTTACTGTTGTGCCATTTAATAATCCTCCAACTATAGATCCGATTGCTGATATTTTTATTGCAGAGGATTCTCCACAACAGACCGTGAATCTCACTGGAATTACGGCGGGTCCAAATGAGTCTCAGCATTTGTCTATATCGACAACAGGCGGTGTTGGCCTATTGTCTGAAGTGACACCTAATTACACCAGCCCAAATACTACTGGTTCAATAACATTTACTCCTATAGCAGGAAAAAAGGGTATAGCAGAATTGAACATTTTTGTTACAGATGCTGGATTTGATGGCAATTTTGATACTATTGCTGACAATGCTTTTACGTCAGAGAGTTTTATTATTGGAATTGGTCCATTCGCTATAGTTGGTGGTGTTGGTATTGAAGCTTTAACCAGAAGCGAACCCGCCAATAATCCACCAATTTCTGCTCTTGGTATTGAAGTAATTGGCCGAGGTCAATTTAATGAACTTCCAACATTAGATGCGATTGCAGATATAACTATTATTGAGGACGCTGCGGAGCAAACTATTAATCTTACTGGAATCACAGCGGGAGAGGGTGAATCGCAAGTCTTGAGAGTTATAGCTACTAGTAGCAACACATCACTGATTCCTAATCCAACAGTTACTTACACTAGCGCAGATACCACGGGTTCTATCGCGTTTACTCCTGTTGCAGAGGCGAACGGAAGTGCAACTATTACAGTTACCGTTGAAGATACGGGTTTTGACGGTTTCTTTGGAACAGAAGCTGATAATGCTAGCTTCTCACGAACCTTCGTTGTGACTGTAAGCTCTACTAATGATGATCCGACAATAGACGAAATCAGCGATGTTGTTATAAATGAAGATGTTACACATACTGTAAATCTTACTGGAATTACGGCAGGGGCCGGTGAATCGCAAGCCTTAACAGTTGTGGCTACTAGTAGTAATACATCTGTAATTCCTAATCCGTCCGTAACTTACGTTAGCCCAAATTCCACTGGCTCACTTGAGTTATCACCCGTTGCTGAAGCGAGCGGAACGGCAACAATTACTGTTACAGTAGAAGACGCCTTGGGAGCTACCGCTTCGCGCACCTTCGGTGTTGTTGTAACAGCCGTTAATGATCCTCCAACATTAGATGCAATCGGTGATCAAACTATTACTGTAAATAGTCCTGAGCAAACTGTTAACCTTACAGGAATCACGGCGGGCGGTGGCGAATCGCAAGCTTTGATAGTTACCTCCAGTAGTAGCAACACATCACTGATTCCTAATCCAACAGTTACTTACACTAGTGCAGACACTACCGGATCTATTGCGTTTACCCCGTCTACAAATCAGACAGGTGACACAACTATCACGGTGAATGTTGAAGACGCTGGTTTTGACGGCAGCTTGGCAAGCGGATCTGATAATGCTAACTTCTCCCAAACTTTTATCGTTTCTGTTATTCCTCTATCGAACCAAGATTATGCCGGTTTTGGTGTAGAAATTTTAACCTTTGCAGGTGCTAGTAATAATCCTAATATTGCTGGTTTTGGCGCTGAGGTCTTAACGTTTAGCGGTTCTAGCAACGATCCGCAAGTTGGCGCCTTTGGTGTCGAGTATATAGTGTTTGGCAATCCTGTGCCTTAGAGACAAAAGAAAACCCCGCTTTTTACGGCGGGGTTATTTTTTAGGATGATATTCTGAATTATGATCTAGCCATAATGATACAGTGAATCCTAAATTATTCTACTTGTTTGGTTTTTGGATTCCATTTTGTCCAACCTCTATCTGGAAGCCAATTTCCTTCAGCGTCTTTTCTTCTTGGGAACAGGCCGCCACCTTTTTTATTGGCTCCAAACGCCAGTTTAGCACCACAATCCATACACCTAAGCTCGTAATATTCATTGCCATCGTTTTCACGAACAACAAATCTTAGGTTTTCAGATCCGCATTTGCCACATTTGGTTTCACCAAATACTTCTTGGAATGTAGACAATTGATTGAAGACATCCTTAACGGTATCGCACTCAAATTCTACACTAAGGTTTCCCAGTTTGTAATTTAACTTCATCATTCTCTCCAGTTTGAGTTATACCCCACTATCTTAGCAGGAGTTGGTTTGCTCTTATTTTGATACTCATTTAGCATAGCAAGCATCTTAGATGCCGTCTTTTTGCTAATATCTTCTATAGATTTATACGTCTTCTCGCCAGAGTTAATAAAGTCAACGACACTAATATCTAATTGTTTGCATTTGCCGTCAATAAAATTAATCTGAGGAACACTGATTGGATCTTCCTCATTCCATTCTCCTGTAGTGGGCTTAGATGCGATAGATTGCCGCACAATAGCTACTACGTCTTTGTTTCTTGGGATCTCTTCTGCGGCTACACAGCGAACTTTAAGAGCTTTTCTCAAGCATCTACCCTCTGCTTTGGTGCTAGCCGTAGCAGCGGGATGAGCGCAAAATAGATCGTCTGAGTTGCCATGCCAGCAGTCTGCTACATCCCCATAAGTTCTAAGTTGACCAGAGTTCATCCAGTCAATTACAACTTCAAAAGCTACAGTAGCCCGACCCGGACCATTCGGATCATCAGACGCGATAATTGTAGTTGGCCTACTAACCAAAATATCACCCAGCAATTGTTCCGCTACCCTTCTTAATCCTACAGTCAAAGGGTTGCCATTATACATTTCTGAATCATGAAACTTGCTCATAACATAGTCGTGCCAATCTTCAGAACCATACGCAGGCATAGTCATATCCTGTTCCGTTTCCTTAGCTTCCTCTTCCTTTTCCAGTGTTTCTTTATCAAATAAATCTGTACTCAAAGTATCACTCATGTCCTATCTCCAATTCAATGAAACGTTTATTCTTAGTTGGAAATTTGTCCTGTATTTTTCCAACCTGTTCTGAAACCAAATCCCATAACCTTCTTTCAACAGCGCGAGACATATTTTTACAAAGATATCTTACCCTAACAACACAGAATCCTTTAGAAACCAAAAGCCCGTTCTTTATAGAATCAAACTTAATAACTTCTTGTAGCTTCTTTTCTCCAAAGACAGGCAAGAAATGCTGTGGCCCATCTATCTCTATTATAGTGTTTAATTCGGGTAAAAACAAGTCAATTTCAAAATTACCTTCTATAAGATCTTTCTTGTGAAGGATAACATCATAGCCCATTTCGTTTAATTTTCTCTGCAAAAACTTCTCTGCTTTTGATCCTTCTATAGCTGCAATTCTAAGAGCGCGACCAGCCTTTTCCATCATCTCTTTTTTCTTGTCTGCTGGAATCTTGTCCCACCTTTCCTTGGCTTGTTGAGAAAACTTTTCTCTATCTTCTTCAGAAGTATTTTTCCAGCTTAACTCTTTGCCTTTACTGATTTTGTTTTTATCTTCTTCTGATCTCTTTTCGCCTTTGGTGGGATGTTTACTGCGTCCCGTTTTGATGGCGTTAGCTTGGGCTTGAGAGCGAGTTCTGAGCGTGATACCATTCTTTTTTAAGATACGCTCTATCTTTTTAGGATATGTGTCAAGCTCCTTTGCTATAGAGTATGTGCTGCTATTTTTTTGGTATTGCTCAACTACATAAGATTCATCTATTTTAGGCATAATCGTCCTCCAATATTTGTAAAAGTTTAGAAGAGTTCCAGTTTTCTAAAGTGCCTATTGCGGCTTTATTACAATAATTTTTTATCATAATACTATGAGACTCGCTTCTAGATATGATTCTTATTCTTTCATCTAATAAAGTATCGCATACTTCAGAGTAATTAAGAGGATTTTTAATCCACTCTAAATCCCACAAATAAAGATATTTTTTGGAGCTATTATTTGACTTTAATAAAATGTTAGCCTCTTCTAAAGTGGTAGCTATACATACACCAGAATAACCAGAAAAGAAAGAAACACTAGAGCAAGAAAATAAAGGCTTGGTAACTGGAATAGTCGTATTAAGAAAAAATGCCGTACATGAAGTAATCGGATTTTTGCATAATTCATTAAACTCTTTAATTAAATAAAAAGACTTTTGAGATGGTCCCAAGTTATTAATTAATGCTGATATTTTCATCAAAATACTCCTTTCTCCATTTTCTTCCCCCTGCCCAGTGCCTAACAATAACGTCTTCTGGTCTTGTGGGACACATGTAAAATTGATCTTGTCCATCTTCATCTGGTAGATGTGTTACATTCCAATTAGTGTCTAATATTTCTACATTTCTATAAAGTTCTTCTAGTGTATATACTGGGTCATCTTCAGAAGAATGCCATCCATAATGCGGCATCAAGCAGAACGGAGTCCAACTGTGTCTTTTTATTCCCGCAAGACTGTACCAAGAAGCCTGCTCTCTAAATATTTCCCAGAACGAGCTAACTTCATTCATAGACCCAATTGTTTTTTTGTCTTTGTATATATTATATCTTTCTTCGCACAAAAGATTATCTAACATTCCAACAGACCACTCATTAATTTTCATTGAGTAAAGTCCCATACAATGAGTATTGCAAGAGTCTATTGCATAACTAAAGCTTTTGTTTGATATTAGTCCAACTCTGTCGTCTTTTATACACATATCTGCATCTACATGTGTTAGTACATCACCTTCTTTTAAGGTTCCATCTTGAATAAAATCTCTTACCTTTGAAAATTTCCACCAAGTCGGATGACCCCTAAATGAGTCTTTTTCGCCATTGAACTCTATATATTCAAAACCATGCTTACTACAATAATTTTTATTGTGTTGGCGCGTATATTTAGCGTAAAAGTCTTGGCGCCAATCAGGATAATTTACTATTACAAACAAAAATTTATTCATAGCCTGCCTTCGGTTTCATTGTTTTTATTATTCCAAAAATCTACTACTTCTTTAATAACTTCGTCTATACCTTTTGTTGGCTTCCATCCCAGTTTATTTTTAATCTTAGATGCATCTGGTATTTTTTCTGGCGCTTCTGAGAATAGTTTTCCATGAATTGCTACAGGATCTACATGAGCTATTCTAGAATCAGAGCCTGTAAGTGCCTTTACTCTCTGTGCAAGATAAAGAATTGTCTCTTCATTTTTTTCATTACCAATATTCCATTCTTCATTCCATAATTCGTCTGGAGCGGTAGAGGTTAGATATATTCCTTCTACTATATCTTTAACCCAAGTAAACGCTCTAATTTGTTCCCCACTATAATAAACGGTAATATCTTGATTGTCAAGAGCCTGTTTTACAAATCTTGGCAATACAAAGCCTCCATCTGGAAGTTGATAAGCTCCTGTAACGTTAAAAGGTCTGATAATTTGATATTTAAAATCTTTATTTATTTTGGCGCAGTTAGAAAGCACGATCTCAGACAATAGCTTTGCTATTGCGTATTCGTTACGAACGGTAAATTCCCCTTTTAGAACCTTATCGCCAACTTCGGACAAATAAGTTTTAGATTCTCTATGTCCATATATTTCTGAAGTTGATACAAATACAAGCGGGCAGTCATTATGCTTTGCGCCCTCGATTACTGAGTATATATCTTTAAGTATGATATCAGCCATAACACCAGAATGCTTGAGAACGCCAACTGGCCCAACAGGAGAGGCGAGGTGTAAAACCAAATCAAATTTTGGCAACTCTTCCCATTTTATGTCAATTACGTCGGCTTTTATAAAGGTGGCATCTTGGGCTATCGGATGCTCTGCGGTTATAGTATTAGAGGATAGATTATCTATCACATATACAGACCATTCCTCTTGTGACCACTTTTCTATGCAGTGCGTTCCAATAAATCCAAATCCCCCAGTTATCAATATATTTTTCATGTTTTCTCCACGTATCTTAAAATTTGAAATGCTTCTGCATGTTCTAGATTTGATTGAGCGCCTCTAAGTTGAGCCATAGATTTTATTGTTTCTTGACTACGAAATGCTCTTACTTGTGTTTCCATAAGCTCGTAAGCTTTAATCTTTCTTTTTATATCAATCGCTTTATAGTAGTTTGGCTTAAACGCAGAGTCAATTTGATGTGAGTTATCCCATAAGAAAACGTGAGGCTGTTCATAAGCAAACACTTTTCCTACAAAGAAGTTGCTGTCATGAGGTCGTAACGCGACCAAAGACGCTTCGTATGCAACCCTGTGATCTTGATTATAAGAAGGATATGGGATATATATCTCTTCTGGTTTTTTAGTATTAATAATTTTTTCTATCGGAGATATTAAATCTGGTATAGTATAATTATTTACTTTATTTTCTAAAAGTAGATACTGATGTCCTAGATAGGCCGCCGCTTTATCTGCCTCTTCAATGCGAACCTTCATAGAAGGTCTGTCAACCAAATCAGATTCATTTAATCCACAATAAAGCACAAATGTATCGTTATCAATTATACCGCCACATCCAAGCACGTCATCGTCAACATGTGGTGCGATTATTAGCTTTTTAGTCACACTTTGCTCCGGTTATGTATAATTTTGTTCCGTTCTTGCATTTTATGAATGGTAGAGGATAAGGTTGTTGCAAGCACCTTATCTTATTATACAACTCTTCGGCTGTTGAAGCATAAAAATCTTCAGGTTTTATTTCGCTATGCTCAGGCTTTCTTCGTTTGTATATCGTGGCTTGGTTATGATCTTGTTCTTTTCCTTGATCTTCGGGATTGTTCAATATCTGTAGTATTCCTGTTTTTGTTAGCAGAGATATTTCATGAAATATAGAATCTAAGTCGCCTTCTAAAGAAAGTTTTTCCTGTGACAATATTTTACCATGATCCATTTTTTCATCCATTATAAAAAATGTTACAGCACTTTCTCTTTCCCCATTTATTATCTGATTTTGTATCGGAGAGCCTCCTCTATACTTGGGCAAAGGGGAGGGATGCATACATATACATTTTGTGGATTTTATTAATTCTTCTTCTATCATCCAACTCCACCCTATGAAAAAAATAATATCATAGTGATAATTAGAAGTTTTGCCTTTTAGCTCTTGTGGACTAGAAGCAAAGTCAAACTTTTTACCCAAAATATTATATACATCAATAGCCCATTTTCGATATCCGCAGAAAAGTATTTTCATACACTAGTGACCTTTCTATACTCTGTCTTATAATCATCCAACATGAAATGATAAGTTCTTGAATCTCCATCTGTTTCTCTACGACCAAAATCCATACCGATAATTGAATGAGACCAGTCTAGCCATTGACTACTTATGTCTGGCCTAGCTTCGCCCACCAATTCGTCCCATTCTGGATAGCTTTCTTCTGCAATAACTCTACGTATTTCATTAGGTGTTTGCGCCCATTTTCTGTGAAAATATGGACCAGATATTGCGCACTTAGCTCCTTCTTTTTTAAGCAGGGGACTTTTCCAAGTTTGATCATATTGGCAAGAAAGGGCTTCAAAATAAGCTAAGTTGGCTAATCTTAA
>MDSZ01211833.1_pt1 | contig 13101 bp, 11 predicted proteins | sample 811201 | NCBI WGS metagenome assembly MDSZ01 (sample SAMN05326647, study PRJNA326480) | marine metagenome | isolation source: seawater | place: Indian Ocean: North | collected 2010
TAATAGTGTCTCTACTCAACATACCTCTAACGCACCTCCTTATTTTTCACCTTTCGGGAGCTCTTTTAAGGTGCGAGTTAGGACTCTCTCAGATAAAAAGGCACAAAGAAAAAAAAAAGAGTTTAACCTATGGGCTCAGTCAGGACGGAATTTAAACGCCACTGTCGCGCGCGTCTTCTCTGGGCTTCGCACCGCCGCGTTCCTTTCTCTTTTTGTGCGGTGTAGCGCGCGAACGAAAAGCAAAAGCATCGACGGAGCACCCGCGCGCGGGGTTTTGACCGTCGCGTCGGTGAGTGCGTCGTCTCGAGCCGACTTTTCTTTTTTCGACGTCCCATTCCATCGACCTTGTCGAGAGCCAACACCACCGGGGCCATTGACGACGAGACAAAAGACGCGCACCCACTTTTGAGGAAGAGGAAGAGGAGAGACGATGTGTTGCGCGGAGGCGTGGAATAATCAACACCGGGGACCACAACAGGCAGGAGGAGGAGGAGGAGGAGAGCCGACGCGTGGTGGACAGACGTTGAACGATATCTGGAGGAAACAAAGACACGAAGACAACGGGGACTTTACTCGAGACAAAATTGGTCCAAAAGTCCCTTCTTCTTCGCCTCTTCCAGTGGCAGCCGAAAACAAGGATTGCAACGAATTTGTTGGCGCTCAAAACGTTCGGGAACAGCAACACCCAGAGGCCCCTTCTTCTCCTCAAAACGAAGGAGGGACTTCCGGGAGTTTAACCGTGGAGTGCAATAACGACGTCGACGTTGTTGTTGGCGACACGCATCACATTCCACACGTTCAGAAACAACAACACCAACAACACCAACCGCCCTCTCCTCGCGGGACGTGTTTAGCCGTGGATTGCAACGAAATCATCACGGCGCAAGGCTATTTGTGTAAATCTCACAGAGTCGCGAAAGTCGTGGTGTTAAAAAACGACGAGAGTAAGCAAGAGCTGCGATGGTGTCATTACTGCAAAAAAGTGCAAAGGCTGGACGAGTTTAGCGAGGCAAGTAAGACGTTGTGTCACGCGAAGTACGTTTTGAGGTGCGAGAGGAGTAAGAAGAAGAGAGAGAAGTTGAGAATGAAGATGATGCAAGAGAAAGAGGCGATGATGGAGAGGTCGACGGAAACGATGACGTATCTGCATTCTGGGGATAATTTGAATACGAGCGATTACGACGGGTCGTCATCGATGGAAAACGCGCAAGAAGAAAAAAACAAAGAATACATGTCTTCAGAGCTTGCGTCGTTTGTTGCCAGCATTCTCGACGACAACATTGTACAAGAGGAAGAAGAAATGTTGGTTGCTGCTTTATCCTAAACGGTTTGTGTCCAACGACTAACCATCGAATCTAACGCACTCACGTCTGCACCTCGCATGACGTCCATTTTCACACCGTATCTGTAGAGGACAAATGTTGGCATGGCTTGAACTTCCTCTCTCGCGGCGATCTCTTGCGCCTCGTCAACGTCTACTTTGAGAAAGAGAACGCTGCGGTATTTGTTTAAATTCATGGAGGCATATGCTGGGGCTATTTGTTTGCACGGACCGCACCATTTCGCGTGAAAGTCGATTAGTACCAGCTCGTAATTTTTAATCAAAGTGTTGTATTCTTTTATATCTGAACACGCCCTTGGACCGGCTATGGCTTTAAAATCTTTTTCCGACCTTTTTGTTTGAGATTTCTCGACGCACTCGTTGAGCTCCTTGGCAATGTTTGCATCGCCTGGTAATCTGGTCCAGCACACAAAGTATGCCTCAAAGGCGTCATCGAACTTTTTAAGTTTCTTCAGAGCATCTGCTTTGCGCAAAATTGCTTTGACGTAACACACGTCGCCGTCTAACACGGCTCGCATAGCTTCATTCGCATCGTCCAACGCGCCTTGGAAATCGCCCAATTTTGATTTCATCAGCGAGCGGTTGGAAAGCAAAATGGAAACGCCAGGGGTTAAAGCCCGTTTCATATCGCCATCATCTACACTCTTAGAATATTCTGCCCTCGCTGCGTTTATCCCCGCCGTATACGCATTTTTGGCCTCCTCGAAATCGCCGGCGCGAAAACATCCGTTCCCGGTTTCCTTCCCTATAAACACTTGTCTCAGACACGCGCTTAGATCCTTCAAGTTTTCTTCGCACTTCCTCGGAAACACGTTTTCCTTTTGCATCTTTTCGAAACACTCCCGCACTCTCTTTGGTGTAAACCCATCCATACTTTTCATCATCTCGCCGCTCGCCATACTCGCCGCTGCTTCGATATCTCCCGACAACGTCAATTCCGTGTTCAATTTCTCCACCGCTTTTACTCTGTCTGGTTCTAGCGATAGGGACATGAGTACGCATCGCACAACATTCAGTCGATATTGCGTCGGACCCGCGCCGGAAAGTGCGATCGCGAGGTTCGACAGCGCCGACGACGTCGGGTGAATGTTGATCGAATCGCAGTAACAGTTGATGGCGTCGTGATATCTCCTCTGCTTGTAGAAATCGTTCCCTTTCAGCCGCGCTTCCTCCGCTTTCTGCGCTTCCGAGAGGTACGCCGGCTGGTATTTAGGGGTTGGTGTTGGTGTTGTCTCGGTGCTCATCTTAGCTTTTTTGTTCACCGTGGTGGTGGTGTTTCTAGGCGCCGTCAAGTCGTCGTCGTCGTCGTCGTCGCTTTTAAAGGAGGCAGAGTCGAGTTACTCTTTTCCCAAAAGAAAGAAAGGGAGCCACTTTCATCTGTGTTCTATTTAAGGACTCGTGTAAACCCTAAACCCTAAGATGTTATCTTTCTGGGAGAAGACACTTGGACACCAAAGCTCCCACTGTAAAGACTTTGAAAGCCAAAACGCAAGCGTCATACTACTCAAAGGCTTTCGAAGAAGAAGAAGAAGAAGAAGAAGAAGAAGACAAAAAGAAAAAGAACGAAGAAGAAGAAGAAGAAGAAACGATGACAGGAGGCAGCGCTTTGGCAACCAGCAGCGTCTGTTGTTCAAAACCGGCGGCGGCGCAAAAGAAGTCGCACGAAAGAAGTTCTCTCCGCGAACATCGTCGTCGTCATCATCGTGTGATGGCGACGACGGTGTTGAAACCCCATAGAAGACCGACGAGCAAAGTGACACGAGGGCAAAGAGAGATCTGCGTGCAATCGAACGCGGAGGATGAACTGTACGTTCCACCGGGAGGGTCCATCGTGGACGCGTCCGGGTACGAGATGTTTTCGTCCGCCACGGGAGACGTGCGCTCGCAAACCGTGGCGGGTGGTGGCGCGGTTGTTCCGCGATCGGAAGCCGGAGATCCCTTTCAAATGCTCTTGAGGCAAAGAATCGTCATGCTCGGGAACCAAGTGGACGATTTCATCGCCGACGCGGTCATTTCTCAGTTACTCTTGTTGAACCAACAAGACCCAAAAAAAGAAATCAAGCTGTTCATTAACTCGCCGGGAGGATCGGTGACAGCCGGGATGGGGATTTACGATGCCATGCAGTTTGTGGAGGCGCCGGTTGGGACGGTGTGTATGGGTTTGGCAGCGAGTATGGGAGCATTTTTGTTAACCGCCGGGGAGAAAGGAAAGAGATTGTCCATGCCGAACGCGAGAATTATGATTCACCAGCCATTAGGTGGTGCCAGTGGTCAAGCGGTGGATATCGAGATTCAAGCGAAGGAGATGATGCATCATAAAGGCCGACTGAACCAGTTGATGGCGTTTCACACGGGACAAGCAGTGGAGAAGATTGACGCAGATACGGATCGAGATCGATACATGTCGCCGTTAGAAGCGAAGAATTACGGGTTGATTGACGAGGTTATTGGTGGCGATGACGCTGGGTTGAAGATTGAAGGGGAAATGGCGGACTTTAAGAAAACCAAGGCGGAGTACGTCAGCTGGGGGAATCAGGAATAAGTAAGCAGAGAAAGAGAGAGAGAGAGAAAGAGAGGTGAATGAAAGGGCTGGAAAAAGCTCTCGTTCTTTCTTTTTATCGTGCGATATCTTTCGTGCACGTAGGAAATGAAGTAGAATTGATTGTTTTATAAGTTACATATACGATAAATTAAACAAATACTAGCCAGTATGAACATATCGAACCGCGTTACTTGATGCACCCGGTATAGAAAATGAGTTCAAGTTGTTACTCGCAAGAAAACACGAAAACGATTAAAAGTGTTATTTATGTGTATCGATCGACTATGCTCGTATAATTTTGAATGCAATTAGTGTTGGTTGCTCGCGTCTCTCTAAGGTATTTTATAAGCGTCTCAAACTCTTCTTCTTATCCACCTTCTTCGCTTTCTTGACGTTCGTGTTTTCGCCTCCGCTAGATGCCTCTTTCCCTTCTTTGGCGCTGCTGCCATTTTCCTTCCCAGATCCTGACAGCGAGTTCCCATCCTTCGTATCTAACACCGTGTTCTTTTTCTTCACACTTGTCGTTGCCCCGCCACCCTCTTCAGCTTTCGCCGCGTGAATTTTAGTAAACATCTTCGCCCTGGCAAAATACTCGTCGTACTCTTCCAATAACATCCTCGCCGCCTCCTCGTTCAACGCGCTCTCCGGGAATGGTTCGATCATCAAACACCTGATTACCATCAACACGTGCCGCAATCCCAAATCTGGTTTCCAATCTCTTTTCAACGTGTTCACGCAAATCTCTCCAGACGGTTGTCGTATGTTTGGGTGGAAAATTTTCGTCAGAAAGTACCCTTTCGGCGCCGACGTCGGGTAGTCCGAGGGGAGCACCAGCTTCATTTTAAACACACCGTTTTCAAACGGCGTGTTTTCCGGACCTCGAATTTCTGCGTACACGTCTTGGACGTTCGATTCTGTCAATTTTACCTGTTGGTGTTGTCAAAAAAATAGGAGCGGAGCGTCGTTCGCGCGCAAGGTGAGCGAAAAAAGCAGAGTTGGACAAAACACAACATCAAAGAGGGGTAACGAGACAAGGACATCAGACACAATCTCTCTCTCTCTCTTTCGCGTCAAGCAAAAAAAGAGCGTCTTTACGCGTCAACGCTTCGCCGGCGCAAAAGAAAAGAAGACGCACCGTGATTCCTTCCGCCGGATTCTTCTGCAAATCTTTAATTTGCTTCACGATTGCGCCGACCGCGCCACTCGAGACGTGGTCCATGATGATGATGATTTTGATGTCTTTACCCCCCTCTCGTTTTTCCCCAAAACCGCTTCTAAAACGTCAAAGGTGGGTTGACGAATTGCTCTCTCTCTCTCTCTCTCTCTCTCTCTCTCTTTCTCTCTTCGTCGTCGTTGTCGTCGATACAAATCGTCTCGAAGAAAAAGATGCCGCTCCAAATGCTCTTTCAAAACGCAAAGTCGTCTCTCGTTCGTTCGTTCGTTCGCGCAAAAGAGAGAGCTATAATAGCTTTTTGTGTTGCAGACGTTACTAACAACACTTCTTTCTTTTGGGGAAGAAAAGTCGTTGTGGCAACAAAGTCTTTCTTCTTCTTCTTCTTCTTCTTCTTTCTTGTGGAGTTTCCAATCCGCTTTTTTTTTTCATGTTATATTTAGGGTTTCAAATGGTTTTTTTTTTGTCTTCTCTCACTCACTCGGGAAAAAGAGAATTTCAGTGTTGTATGAAGAAGCACTTTGAACAACACGCTTTTGCAAGAGAGACGGGACACGCGCATGATACGCTTTGGCGGAGCGACGTCGACGGGTGACGTTGGAAGAAGAGGCGGAGGAGGAGGAGGAGGAGGAACGACGACGACGACGACGACGTCGCGGTTCAACTTTACTGTCGCTCCGGGAAAATTTGCGTTTTGGATGCGGCAATCTCGTCATCGTCAACGGGGAAGACGAGATACCTTTGCCGCTGCGCGGTGCTGCGCGTCGACGATGGTTCGTCGAAGAAGCGTGCCGCCGAAGATTTTTTCGAACGTCGAAGGGACGTGGGCACACGATACGGTATCGAGACGCTTACACGAAGACATTTTAGAACGCGTGTTTGATGACAATCGAAACGACATCGCGAAAGAAGGCTCGGAAGCGAGAAAGATGTTGAAAAAGTTACGAGAGGAGTTGAAGATGAACGAGAACGTGTCGCACGTGGAAGAGGACGGAGGAGAAGATGTGACGACGTGGAAATCCATCATGCGCGAACACGTCGAGAGTAAGACGAGATGGCAAGACCTTCCTTGGTTGGATGCGGAGTTTTACTTTTATAGAAGAGTGTTGAGCGCGACGGGATACTTCAATCGAAAGAGCACGAACTTTGGAAAAGATCCGTTTAAGAAGGATAAGACAAGGGGTTTGGAGGCGAGTCTGAAACCAGCCGTGAATTTAGCGAAAAGGTTAAAAGCGTTCGATGCGAATAAAGAGGCGGATTTGAAGAGCATGATTTACGTGTCGTTGTGGGGCAATCGAGCGGATTTGAGCATTTGGGCAGCCGAGGATGCGGAAAAGGCAGCTGGTGAGTACGAGAGTGAGAACGAAGACGAGGACAAGAAGGCTCTGTTAACGGACGATTCGAATGCGTTGTGTGCGTATTTATTGAGCGGTGAGTTGAAAGATAAATCGGTGTCGTTAATCGTGGACAACGCCGGGTTCGAATTAGTTTGCGACTTAGCTCTGGCCGACGCGTTGACGGCGGTGTGCAATAAAGTCGTGTTACGAGTGAAAGCGCACCCGACGTTTGTATCCGATGCGACATTCGAAGATATATGGGAACACGTGGAGTTCTTAGAATCGGCGTCAATTAGAGGTAGTAAAAATAGTAAAGAGGAGAAAGGGAAGGACATCGAGGCTCGAAGAAAAATGGCGTCTCGATGGAAAAGCCATTTGTTGAGCGGTCGATGGGTGATCGAACCGGATTTCGCGTGGTGCCAGCCACAACCGTTTTGGGATTTACCAGAGCTCGCGCAAGCGTCGTTGAGTTCGGAATTGAACAATACTGGTTTAACTATCATCAAAGGCGACGCGAATTACCGTCGATTGCTCGGCGATCGACTGTTCGACCACTCGAAAGATGCGTTTGAGGACGTTGTGGCGTATTTTCCGTCACCAATGGTTGCTTTGAGAAGTTTAAAGAGTGAATTGGGGTGCGGTATGTCGAGGGAAAAGTGTGAAAATGCGAAGAAAGCTAGGAAAGACTGGATGACGTGCGGTATGTACGGCGTCGTGCAGTTTGTGAGACATCCAATCAAACAGACAGCGGTGGCGCAAGCTGTTGTTAATCAAGAGGATGCATTTTCGGACTCGCACGAGCTACAAAAAGTTCTCGTGGCCATAGCGAATGCGTGCGCAGAAATCTCTGAACGAGTAGCTGCGCAACCGACGTTGTCCCAATCGGAAAGAGGTTACACTGGCGAAACGAACGAATCCGGAGATATTCAAAAGAAACTCGACGTGTTTTGCGATGATGTGTTTGAAAAACATTTAATAGAACGGTTGCGCGTTAACGAAAAAAGCGTAGTAAAAGCATATTTTAGCGAAGAGCGAAGCGAAAAAATGGCCAAGAGTGGTGCCGTCAAGGATGACTTTGTCGATTTCGGCGCGTCATTCGTCGTCGTCGCGGATCCGTTGGACGGGTCTCGGAACGCGGACATCAACATTCCTGTAGGTTCCATTTTTGGTATTTACCAAATCAACAATAACGAAAAACTCGAGGACGTTATTTTTAAACCAGGGCGAGAACTCGTTGCCGCCGGGTACGCGCATTACGGCAAGGCAACTTCATTGATCCTGGTGCCAGGACCGAACGCAAAGGCGTGCGAGTTTTGTCTCGACGAGAATACCAGAGAGTTTAAACTCGTCAAAGACAAAATCACCATCCCGAAACGCGGTCAAGTCTATTCCTTAAACGATGCCAGAGAACCTGACTGGCCGTCTGGCTTGAGAAAATACATCGAAGATGTACGTCGCGGTGACGGCGAAACCGGTCAAAAATATTCGGCCCGCTATATTTGTGCACTCACGGCAGATTTTCATCGAACAATACAAGAAGGTGGATGGTGTGGAAACCCTCGCGATCACTTACGCGTCGTCTACGAGTGCAACCCGTTAGCATTCGTAGTCCGAGCATGTGGAGGTCGCGCCTCCGATGGTGAACGAGACATTTTAGACATCATTCCGTCTGTCTTTCACGAGAAGACGCCTTTTTTCGCCGGATCTGCCGAAGACATTGACGAGGTTGAAAAGTACGGTAAAAGTGTTCCAGGTGGCGTGAAACAAACCGAAGGCGGTGGGTATAAGATTTAACGGGTGCATACTATCGCATATAATCCAACGCGCGCAGTTGTACGAATACAATATAAAATAAAATATCGAGAGACATCTGTATTTTGCTTTCGCGAGTGAGTGAGAAGATATCCTTTTCTCTCGTTTTTTTTTGTTGTTGTTGTCTTCTTCTTCTTCAGTATTTTTGCACACGCTCACACGCGCACGCATCACACACACAAACACACGCACACACAAACACACGCACAATGTTACCAGAGTCCATGCGCTCGATGAAAGAGGACCACCCACGCTGCGAGGCCCAGACGAAGCACGGTACTCGACCTTCCTTCCTTTGAATACCTCTCGCTTTTTTCTCGTCGTCTTGTTTTCCCGAGGGTGGGTTTCTTTCCCTAACCGCCCTCGTTCGCGTGTATTCTTCCGACTTCCCGGCGTCTCGATTCGATGATGCCTTTTTTCGCGTCGCGCCACACATCTCAGGCGAGCAATGCAAGCGTCCAGCGCAGGAAGGGTCAAAGTTTTGCGCGCAACACAACAAGCAATAAAAAAAAGAGAGAGAGAAGAGAAGAGAAGAGAAGAGAAGAGAAGAGAAGAGAAGAGAAGAGAAGAGAGAGAGAGAGAGAGAGACACACAAGGAAGACACAGACAAAGAGAGAGAAACAAAGAGAGAGAGAGAGAGTTAGAGAGAGAGATTTAGAGAGAAAACCTCCTCGCCCAAAACGAGCGAGCGAGTATTCGTCATCGGTCGAAGAAGATCTCCACGCAGAGAGGAGGAGGCATTTTTGGATATTAAAACTCTTCCCTCTCGTACTACTCGTATTTTAAAGAAGAATTGAAAAGAAGAGATACAAAAAACTCAACAGTAAAACAAAACAAAACAAAACAAAACAAAAATCTCGTCGTAAATGCAATCGAATATATATCGCCAGAAGAAGAAAAACACTTTGCCGTGGGATGATGATGTCTTCGCCGTCGACCCCCCCGCCGCCGGAACAAAGACGAGGACGACGACGACGACGAGTCTGTAACGTCTCCGTGGGGATATTAGGCCACGTGGACTCCGGGAAAACGTCGTTGGCGAGAGCGCTGTCGACCTCTTTTTCAACCGCATCGCTCGATAAGAATCCGCAATCGAAATTACGAGGCATCACGTTGGATTTAGGGTTCAGTTCATTCGTCGATACGCGCGAAGTGGAGGCGAAAGACGGAGAGAAAAGGACGGTCGATGTGTGCTACACTTTAGTGGACTGTCCCGGGCACGCGTCGTTGATTAAAACGGTTCTCGGTGGCGCGAGTATTATTGATTGCATGATTTTGGTGGTTGACGTGAATAAGGGCATCCAGACGCAAACGGCCGAGTGCGTGGTCGTCGGGGAGATTGCCGTGAAGAAGTTAATCGTTTGCTTGAACAAAATAGATTCGATTCAAGACGAGGAGAAAAGGAAAACGAAAGTAGATCAAGTGGAGAAAAAAATACGAATGGCGTTGTCGAAATCAAAATTCGCGAGTCTCGATTTCGTGGCGACGAGCGCGAGGCCGGGGGGAGGGAACGATCAGGATGTTGGGTTGAAAGAGACCGAGGCGAAACCTATTGGATTAGAAAAGTTGGTAGATATTTTAGCGGAACGAATACCGAAGCAGAGGTTCGAGGAGGCAAAGGATGTGTCGTCGTCGTCGTCAAAATTTCTTTTCGCCGTGGATCACTGTTTCGCGGTGAAAGGACAAGGGACGGTGCTCACCGGTACCGTTTTGAGCGGGTCGTGTAAAGTTGGTGATTTCGTAGAAATCCCACACTTGAAAGAAGAAAAGAAGATAAAATCGATGCAGATATTTCGAGAATCGACGGACGAGTGTGAGAGAGGCGATCGCGTGGGGATGTGCGTCGCCGGTTTAGACCCCGAAGGATTAGAGAGGTTTTTGGTGTCCTCGCCGAAAACGGTACCCACGTTCGACCGAGCTATCGTGAGTTGCGAGAAAATTCGATTGCACAAGAGCCAGGTGAAAACAAAAGCAAAGTTCCACGTGACAATTGGCCATCAAACAGTCATGGCAAAGGCGATCTTTTTTGGTGAAGCGAATAATAGTAACAACACCGTTAACAACGAAACGCTCGCAGGCGCAGTAGGTACGCTTTCGTTGAACAACGGCGATGAAGGCATGCATAGTAAAAGACAGGAATTCGATTGTCAAAGAGAGTACGCGTTAGCGCACGAATTGTTCCACGTTAGCGAACTCGCGAGGAAAGAAACAGCCAGCGCAGAAGAAGACGATAAGAACCAAAACGACGACGAGGAAGACGAGGACACTGCGAACATGCTAGCCACGTATTGCTACCTCGAATTTGAAAAACCAGTCACGGCTCCCGAAAACGCGCTCTTCATAGCATCCAAACTCGATGTTCCGGAAGGCTCCAACGTCTGTCGACTAGCGTTTTTTGGCAAAACACTCTCATGCGCCGATTCCTCCAAATCACCAACCTTTGCCGAAGAAAATTTACGTCTCTTCTCCATCAAATCGCGGAAAGGTACCATTGAACGCGTCGAGAGCGATAACCGGACGTGCGTTTGCAAAGGTATGTTCAAAAAAGAGTCTGATTTGTCGAGTTTCCGAAACATGTTCGTTTGGATGGACTCGAGCGCCGGAGGCGCGAAAGGTCGTATCGAAGGCTCCTTTGGTAAGACTGGTAAGTTTAAAGTGTACTTCGAGAAGGAAATAGATATCGGCGGTGTAAATACCAGTCGCAAAATAACCATGCGGTTTAAGCGGTTCGTGTACGATAAGAGCGAGAAAAGAATAATGGATCAAACTGGGTTGTAATAAATATAAATGAGTGAATTATAAATGAGTGGCTTTTTCGACATAACGCTTTTTTTTTCTCCTCACACGAAGCACCCCAACACACAATCAACCAACTACGCAATCGCCAAAATGGAACCGAGCGAGCTCACCTCCGAGCAAATCATCATGATCCTCGTCTTCGTGGTCATTCCTTTAGGTTTAATCGGCATGGTTATTCTCTTTTCGTTCGCGTCGTGCTGCGGGTTTAAGATCGCGGTGATTTCGCCATTGAGAAAGAGATCAGAGAGGAAGAAATTAGGTAACGAAGAAGAAAGCGACGACACGTGCTCTACTTCCTCGATTGGGTATCAGTACGAATACGATGAGCATCAGAATGACTCTACCGATGGCGACATTGAACTAGGCATGGTTAAAACACCGCCGCCAAAACGTTATTCCTTGGTTCGTTTTGTTTCAAATTTGGGAAAGAAGTAGTAGCTCAGAACTCTATTGCTAGTATCTATTTATTATTAACTACACAGCTACGGCTAATATTCTAGGCAATGATATATACACACACAGTTAAATACTTTCCTGTTTTAACCGCGTTGTTTCAATCTTCTTCGTAGACTTGACACAATCTCTCGCGCTTGATAGCTGGATCGCACAGCCGTAAAACGCCCGCTTCGGACCACGTCTTCACCAACTCACCTTCCAAATCAAACGAATGGCTTTCGTGCGCTCGCAACTGAATCGAATCCATGACAGAATGCCTCCCGTCCATGGTAGTAAAATAGTGATATGGCGCTCTCAAAGCGTCTCCTTCCCATGATCGTTCCAAAGACATTCCGTATACCGCAATCTTCCCGCACAAGTGTCTCGCGATATAAATCGCGATGAAACCACTACTCGGCGATAAACCTATGGAAACATCTCGAAACATCTTCCGTTTACTCGGTCGCAATTTAACAAAACCTTCTCGAAATGCCCTCAACGTCCAACGCGCTCTCGTCGCCACCCCATGCGCCATGCTGAACACCTTCACGTCGCCGTCTCTCTCTTTCCTCACCAACGCGGCTAAATGCTCAAACTCTGACGTTCTCGCTCTGGTCACCACAAACGACGCCCCCGCGTTATCGGCGAACAAAAATCCTTTCCCCATCCTCTGACTAAAAATCTGCGTCCATTTTCTATTTAACACCCTCAATGTCGTCTTCTTTCCGGCGAACCGTTCGAAATATTTCGTTGGCGCTTGGTTGACTCTGAAAACCGCGTCGTGTTTATCGATGCGTTGTCCTTGCGCCCTGTCTCCAAAAGTCGTCAACACGCCAGAATTTAGAACAACCGCGCAGGTGCGATAAAACTTCATCGATGAATGTTCGTTCGCCGAATCTCCTCCTCCGTATGGCGCTGATGCGGGTAAATTTTTCGACGGAAACCGTATTCGATCTTTCGGTTGTAATCGTTTGTGGTTCTCTGCGGTTAAAAACAAATCCTCCACTTTATAATTAAACGGTGCTTGGGCGATCCGCGTGACTAAATTCGTCAGGGACGTGGGATTTTGAATCACCGGTCCTCGTCCGGTGGTGCCTTCGTCGTCTTCGTCCGAGGCGAAACTCAGATCGTCTTGTTGCATCGTCTTGGCCTTCTTTTCTTCGATTCTTCGCTCTCTCCGTTTCCCGTCGTCGTTCTTTTCTCTCTCGACGCCTCCCTCCCCTTCGCGCATTTCGTGCATCTCCATGTCCTGATACTCTCCGATCTCCACGTCAAAGTCGCCCCCCCCGATCGCCTCATCGACGTCACTCTTCTCCGTCGTCCCCGTCCTCCTCGGTTGATATTGTTGTTGTTGTTGTTGTTGTTGTTGTTGTTGTTGTTGTTGTTGTTGTTGTTGTTGTTGTTTGCGCTTCCCGAAGACGACCAAAAAGACCATCATCATCGCGAGACAAAACAGAACCCGTCGTCGTCGCGCGAGGAGGAGTTGCGCTCTTCTTCGTCGCGAAAAAAAAAGAGGTGCACCTCCTCCTCCTCCTCCTCGTCTTTCGACAAAGCCGCCTTCTCCTCTCCTCTCCGCCATCACCGTCGTCATCAATTAAAAAAGACACATCATGTTTTTCTTCTTCTTCTTCTTCTTCAAAAAGTTTTTGTGAGGCATTTTATA
>MDSZ01017825.1_pt1 | contig 13099 bp, 10 predicted proteins | sample 811201 | NCBI WGS metagenome assembly MDSZ01 (sample SAMN05326647, study PRJNA326480) | marine metagenome | isolation source: seawater | place: Indian Ocean: North | collected 2010
CCAAGCAACAGAGGTCATCGGAGCTATTGATTATCCATCCGCGGTATCCGGAGCTTTAGCATCTATCTCAGCAGAATGGCTACTAGAGGAAGCGCTGCCACATGGTGCCTGGAGTTTGGGAATGCTTGATGACCCAATCCCTTGGCTGCAAGAACTCGAAGCAAGGGGAGTGACAGCAGCAGTTTATGAAGGCATCTCCGTAACTTAATTCTCCCAATCACCCTGACTTGTTCTGGGGTAATCACACTGACACCGGAGAAAGATCACATGTCGTTATATCCTCAGCGGAAGTGAACACCGTGATAATTGCTGCGCTCCCGAGTCCATCGACGAACTCGATTCAAATCGGAGCACTCGAGTTGAGAGCCTATGGGCTGATGATCGCTCTAGGTGCCTTGCTGGCTGTGTGGATAAGTAGTCGTCGATACGAAGCAGCGGGAGGAGATCCAGCAATTGTTCACCGGATGGCCACTTGGGCGATTCCCGCTGGAATTGTTGGCGCTCGCTTGTACCACGTAGCTACGGATTTCAACCGATTTCAAGATAACTGGTTGGAAATCCCACAACTTTGGAAAGGCGGCCTTGGAATTTGGGGTGCAATCGCAGGCGGAGCGTTAGTCGCCTGGTGGACGGTGCATCGTGATGGGGGTGACGTCGCCGCTGTATTTGACGCCACAGCAGTAGGAATTCCAGTGGCACAAGCAGTCGGCCGGCTCGGCAACTGGTTCAACCAAGAACTATTCGGTCAACCAACGAATGTGCCGTGGGGTCTTGAGATCCAACCGAACAAACGACCTATGGGACACATAGATTCACAGACCTTTCACCCAACTTTTCTTTACGAAGCTCTTTGGAACCTCGGAGTAGCTGCATTTGTTGCATTTGCTGTTCCCAGACTCTTTCCACGACTCAAAAAGGGTTACAGCTGGGCTGTATATGTTGCCGGGTATACATCAGGGCGGCTCTGGATCGAACTACTCCGGATCGATGACGCAACCAAATTGTTTGGCGCGAGGATCAATGTCTGGACTTCACTCATAGTTTTCGTAGCCGCTGTCCTTGTTGTAATTAAGGGTCTACGAAATAACCACCCTGATGGTCATCGAAAAACAACGGAAAGTGTTCCACACTGAAGTGGGAGGCCCCAAAGCGGACCGATTGACCTGACCAATAGGGACACCTTCCAGAATGCGAATAGTTGTAAGCGGCTACGGAGTAGATGCAAGCGATTCACCCTTACGATCTCGGATCGCCGACCCCTTGAGGTTCTTAGGGCATGAAGTCGTAGCGGTCGCGCCAACTAAAGCCGCTATCAAATGGGGACTCAATCGTTACTCCCCAGAAATGCTTGTAGTAATCCCTTCAGCTGGTAGCCCCGACAGAAGCGAAATTCGAACACTGACGGCAGATAGCGGAACTGTGTCCGTGTGTATGCACACGGGCCCAACAGAACCGAAGCTAGGTACCGAGTTCACCGAGTTGCACGACGACCTCCGGGAATATGATCTCGTCACTGTCCCCGATCGAGACGTATACGAAGAGTATTCCGCTGTTGGCACTTATCGGCTGTCGTTAATGGAACCGGCGACTCATCCTCCGGCACTCATGGACTTTGTTCCTTCAACTCGAAGTGGGCTGCTGCTCATAGGAGATGCGAACCCAGCCAACATTGATGCGGTCGCAACACTCGACCATCTTCATGACCTACTAGTAATGGGGGAAGGCTGGTCCGAACTGCCTTTAGATATCACGATCGTAGAACCGTTACCCCTACCAGACCGCGCCTCTCTTCTAGCGGGAGTTGACCTCATAATCGAGTTAGAAACCGCTCTCTCTCATCAGTCAGCCATTCGACGTTCACACTTAGAACTAGGTCTTTCCCATGTTGTTTATGAAGCGGCAGTTGTAGGCACTCCTTCCTTGGTCCAAGCGAGACCTGCAGTGCCACAAGTTTTCGCTCCAGGGGAGGAAATCTTCGTTTATGAGTCACCCAGTGACCTGTCAGACCTAGCCCCATTACTGCTGGCGGACTTAAAAGAACTTCGAAATGTTGGTGAAGCTGCCTGGTCACGAGTGACTGCTGAACACACATGGACCCAGCGGTGGCGAACTTTTCTAGAACCGTGGGTTATCGATCCTGAGATTGGGCGCGACGAAGAAATTCACTACTCCGATCAAAGACGGTCCCTAAGTAAGGCTGGTTGAACTGTTCCTAGGTGGCAGCGCGGTTTTGAAGCAACTCGGTAAACCGTTCAAGTGAAACATTGCCACCAGAAAGAATTACGCCAACGCGTTGTCCTACCGGTTGAACTTCACCGCATAACAAAGCAGCTAAAGCACATGCTCCACTGGGTTCCACAACCTGTTTCTGATAACGAAAGAGCCATTCCATGGTCTCAAGTATTTGAGCGTCAGTCACAGTTGCTACTTTCGCAACGTGGTGTCGCATTATTTCGAAAGTGTGAACACCTGGAGATGTCGTTTGCTGCCCATCTGCAATAGTCTCAGGCACTTCAATTTGAACGATTTGATCCTGTTGCAGCGACATTTGCACGTCATTTCCTGCTGCCGGTTCAACACCAACAACCTGACAATCAGGATTTTGTCGGTGTGCTGCTAGTGCACTGCCAGAAATTAGGCCACCGCCTCCAACGGAGATAATGAGTTGATCCATAGGACCAGATTGATTGAAGAGCTCCTGAACACACGTTGATTGACCGGCAATGACCTCTAAATGGTCAAAAGGGGGGATAAGGGTGAGTGCTCTCTCGTCACGGATTCCAGCTGCAACATCTTCACGACTTTCGGTGTACCGGTCGTAGGAAATAATCTCAGCGCCATAGGCTTTCGTTGCTGAACGTTTGGACGCTGGAGCGTCATGAGGCATCACGATCGTTGCTGGAACGTTAAAAAGTTGAGCGGCTCGAGCCACAGCTTGTGCATGATTCCCAGAAGAAAAAGAGATGATTCCTCTGTCACGCACATCGGCGTTCAACGCGGCAATAGCGTTGAACGCGCCTCGGAATTTAAAAGCGCCAGTGGTCTGTAAGTTTTCCGCCTTGAGATGGACTTCAGTCCCAACATGATCATCGAGTAACCGAGATCTCAGTACTGGAGTTTGCTTGACGACGCCTTTCAGACGAGCCATAGCTGCATCCATATCTATTTCAGAAGACACTGACATCGCTATTCCGGAAACTCATGCGAAACAATCGAAAAGCTCCTGGATTGCATGCATTTGCCCACCACTAGTGCTGGAAGGCACCAAAATAGGTGTTTTACATCCCTGATCGAACCATTCCTCTACGCCCTCTCGAACCTCATCCTGAGACCCGTAAAGCGTCGCGTTTGAAAGCCACGCGTCAGTCATACAAGTCAAAACGCGTTCACGATCGCCGTCGTTAATGGCCGCCTCGATGCCTTCCATTTCTTCTACATAACCTGCTTGTTTCCAATAGTTGCGGTAATTCGGTAAGGCGACATATCCCTGAAGGGTTTTCCTATTACGAGCTGCTCCAGCCTCTCGATCCGGGTCGATCACGGTGGGGATCATGTTCCCAATAAAAAAGTCACTGTTTTGAACATCTTCAGGAATGTCGGCGACTGAATTGTTGAAGTCGTTTCGACTGGCGTTCGCCCACACCGCTCCAGCGCTTATATCCACGGACAACTCGACCATCTTTCTCCGCAATGTGGCTAGAACGATTGGGGGTAATTCGCCGTGATGAGAAGCGGCTTGCTCCATCGCTGCGACGTAATCACGAATATCAGCTAACGGTTTACCCGGCGTGATTCCTAAGCGCTGATGGACAGGACCATGGGTTACACCGATACCAAGACGAAAACGTCCATTACTTATTTCATGAATAAACGCTGCGGTTGCAGCAAGATCTTCAGGGTTACGGAAATAAATAGGTTGGACCGAAGTGCCGAACGTTATTTCGTTGGTTACTGAGGCAATTGACTGGCACAAAGCGACGCAGTCGCCCATAGACGGACAATAAATTCCCGTAAAACCGCGACGTTCAATCTCAGCTGCTATATCGAGTGTTTGCTGTCGTCGACCACTTACCGCAGCTAAGGAAATCGCTGGCATAGTCATTTGCATGTCCCCTTCATAGAAATGTTCGTTTCGTAAAAACTTCGTCTCTTGATCATGCCCGGAAATTCATTTGTTTGCATGGTCCGTAACCTTACGATTCGTTCGGTACCCTCAAATACTCGTTGGGGCTGTAGCTCAGTTGGCTAGAGCACCTGCTTTGCAAGCAGGGGGTCGTCGGTTCGAATCCGATCAGCTCCACAAAACAATTCCTTAGTCACAGCCCAAATCTCATTTTGTGGCCAATTTGTGTGATGCCTGCTCCGTGCTGCCAGGCATTAGGTGGACGTTAACGCTGTCGAAACAGATTGGAATTACACCCGAAAAATGATGGTGATGTTCGCTTAACCCTTCCTTGACGGACTTGAAACAACGCTCTTTTACATTGCGTCTTGTTCGTGCGTTTAGGAAGGAAAAAATGAAACGCAAACTAACTATTGCTGTCGTCGGCGTTCTCGGCGGCTTATTTCTATTTGCGGGCCCAGCAAATGCAGATGGTCATGACCCAGATGCAGCTGCGGCCGCGGTGCAAGCTGTAATGGACAACTTATGGGTTTTCATTGCTGGCGTACTTGTGTTCTTGATGCAGGCAGGTTTCGCGATGCTCGAATCCGGCTTAACCAGGTCGAAAAACGTCGGCAACATTATGGCGAAAAACCTTGCGGACGCTGCAATCGGAATCATGGCCTTTTTCTTGGTCGGCTACGGCCTGGCTTACGGCGGTGATTCGGGCAGCGGTGACTGGTTCGGCTGGGGTTCATTCGCCCTTAGTGGAGTCGACCTCTTCGATATGAGTGGTGGCTTAAGCGGCGCCACAGACTTTTTCTTTCAAGCTGTCTTCGCCGCCACAGCTGTGACTATCGCTTCAGGAGCGCTTGCAGAGCGGACCAAATTCAGCACATATTTGATTTTCAGCGTGGTCACCACCGCACTTATTTACCCGATTGTTGTCCACTGGACATGGGGCGGGGGACTGATTGCTCAAATATCAATCGGCGATGCTGTCTATAGCGATTTCGCAGGATCCACCATTGTCCACAGTGTCGGAGGTTGGCTAGCGCTCGTCGGAGCGCTGATGGTCGGACCTCGCATAGGGAAATACGGAGCTGATGGAAGCGTGCGGACGATTCCGGGTCACAACATCACCCTCGCAATACTGGGAGTCTTCATACTCTGGTTCGGCTGGTTTGGATTTAACCCAGGTTCTGAATTGGCGGCGGACAACTGGGTAATGTTTGTGGCCCTTAATACAGCATTATCTGCCTGTGCCGGAGTTATCGGTGCCACAGCACTCAACTGGCTTCGCACCGGAAAACCAGATATCGCTGTTGCAGGTAACGGAGCTTTGGGTGGGCTGGTAGGCATCACTGCAGGTTGCGGGACAATGACTCCGTGGGGTTCAGTGCTCACAGGCCTTATCGCAGGCTTCATTGCAGTTGCTGCCGCCAACTTCGTAGATCGAAAACTCAAAATTGATGACCCAGTGGGAGCATTTGCTGTTCATGGAGCCTGTGGTATTTGGGGAACCTTAGCCATTGGCTTATTCGCTAAATATGACGATGCGTTCCTAGGTCGCGACGACGCCGGATTGTTCTATGGAGGAGGATTAGATCAAATCGCCGTGCAAGCAGTTCTGGTCGTCATCGTCGCAGCCTGGACAATTGTTACTGGATTCATCGTGTTTGGCGCTCTTAAGCGTTCTATGGGTCTGAGGGTGTCACCAGAAGAAGAAATTGCAGGGCTAGATGTTTCCGAACACGGAGGTCCAGGCCTTGCGCTCGACGATGCTGTCACGGGAGCAACCCCCGCCTCGTGACAGGAGGTGGAGATCGTTAAAAACTTCTTCTGGTTTAGGGCTCCCGGTGCACATATATTTCCTTCCCGCACCGGGAGCCCTATTTGGCATCTGCGTTTCCATCTAGCTTGACTGCCGTTCAACACAAATGTCACACGGTCCATGTTGTGTTGCCGACGAAAGACAGTGACTGTCTATTTGGAACTACGCTCCCGGCGTGACTAAAGCCACTTTCAATCTCCACCCACAACATCATGTGGGTTCAGTAGATCCTCGCATCTTCGGGGGTTTTTTGGAACATATGGGTCGAGCGGTATACCAGGGTGTATTCGATCCCACATCAATTCACGCAGATGAGTTTGGGTGCCGAACAGATGTACTCGAGGCCTTGAGCGAACTTGAGTTCACTGTCATGAGATATCCCGGAGGAAATTTCGTTTCCAATTACCACTGGCGAGATGGCGTAGGCCCAGTCACTGAACGTCCCACCCGTCGCGAGTTGGCGTGGGGAACAATAGAACCAAACACCTTCGGTACAAATGAGTTCTTGTCGCTAACTGAGCGAATGGGTTGGTCTCCGATGTTCGCAGTGAACTTAGGGACCGGCACGCCTGAAGAAGCTGCTGACTGGGTCGAATACATCAATGGTAATTCGACGACGGAAGTTAGTAGTCAACGAGCAATTGATGACCCAACGTCAACTCAATCGGTCCCACTGTGGTGTTTAGGCAATGAAATGGATGGGCCCTGGCAAATCGGACACATGTCGGCAGCTGAATATGGGACTAAAGCACGACAGGCAGCCCATATGATGAAACTCGTTGACCCCTCGATTGAACTCGTCGTTTCGGGTACGTCTTTGCCTGAGAGTTCGACTTACCTCACCTGGGATCAGATTGCCTTGGAGTCAGTGGGGGGTTTCGCCGACTACTTATCTACTCACCGATATCTGGATAATTACTCGGGAGACACTTCAGCGTTTTTGACTTCAGGCGTTGCGATAGACCGACAAATTGCTGAAATTGATGCCGTATGTCGATATGTCGCCGGTAAACGACGCTCTAGTCGACGTCCGTTCATAGCTTTTGATGAATGGAACGTCTGGTATCGAACTCGAAATCGGGCAGGAATGTGGGCCGATGGGCAATTCCCAGCGCATTTGGTTGAAGAAATATATGACTTGCAAGATGCTTTGGTATGCGCCCAGTTCTTGATGAGTTTTATTCGCAACGCAGATGTTGTGAAGGTCGCCAACCTCGCACAAATAGCGAATGTCATTGCACCCGTTCTAACAAAAGACGACAGGTTGCTCCGACAAACTATTTTTGAAGCCCTAGCCATGTTCGTCGGACGGCGTACGGGAAATTCGTTGCGTTTGGGCTATAGCGGACCGGTAGTACCTTCGCCCGAATTCGATTCCGTAGCGATGTTGGATGGTGCAGCAATATTGAACGAAGATAAGGAGTTATATGTCTTCGCAGTGAATCGTTCTGTTGATTCCGAAGTGGAGTTGACGGTTGAGTTGTCGGGTTCCCATCTCGAGACTGTTTCGTGTGATCTGCTGCATCATTCTGATCCAACAACACAGAACACTTGGGATAACCCTGAGTCAGTTCGGCGGTCACAAATAGATGTATCTCGTGGTTCCTCGCCTGTGATTGAACTTCCACCGCATTGTCTTGTTGCAATGACCCTAGAGGTGTCATAGAGAAGAATTGGAAGTCCTAAAACGAGACGCTTAAGTTAGAGCATGTGAGCAAACGGATTTGGCGGTTGGCCTTTCTTGTTATTGTCATCGCTTACGTTTGGGCGGCAGCGAGAGCAATTCTCTAGCCATCCCCAATCAAAAAGTCACTAGCGTTCTTCTCGACGGTAGGCCAGTCCCAACCCAAACGGCGCGGGAGAAGGCCTCTTGCGTGCTTGTACTGAGATTATGAGAAGGATCGTGAGGGTGAGCACGTAGGGGAGCATTGAAAGAATAATTGGCGAAAAGTCGACGCCGAATGTTTGTAAACGTGTCTTCAACGCGAGCGTGCCACCGAAAATCAAAGCGCCAATTCCGACCCGCCCTGGGCGCCATGCTCCGAAGATCACCAGAGCGACAGCGATCCAACCTCTACCAGCAGTAATTCCTTCTGCCCATTGGGGGGTGATACTTAAAGTCAGATACGCACCAGATGCTCCAGCTAAGGCGCCGCCGGCGGCGACAGCTGACAAACGCAAACCCAGTACTGAATGACCAGCAGAGTCCGTAGATGAAGCTGATTCGCCCGCAGCTCGTAAAGCTAGACCAAGGCGCGTACTTGACAGCACGAAGCTCACGGTAAGTCCCATGAGAAGAGCCAAATAAACAATCGGAGCCTGGTTAAATAAAATTGGTCCAACCCAGGGCAGGTCAGAAAGGCCTCCCCATTCGACCGGAACTAATTCAGCGCCTGGAGGTAGGCCAACGTAATCCTTGCCCAAATAGGCAGCTAGCCCTAGACCCAAGATGGTGAGCGACAAGCCAGAAACAACTTGTTCGGCACCTAACCCCACCGTAAAGAAACCGTGCACTGAAGCCAAGAGTGCGCCGCTCAGCATTGCAACCAGTAACGCGGCCCAAGGGTTCTGGAGTTCGACTCCAGCTATGAACGCAGTTACGGCGCCGACTGCCATCATTCCTTCAACACCGAGGTTAAGAACCCCCGCTTTCTCAGCTAAGAGTTCACCAAGCGCAGCTAGATAGAGAAGGGCACCAAAAGACACGGTTGCGAATAAAAGCCCAATGAGGGACGCCTCAGTCATCACTTAGTTCCTTGTTTGAAGAACGTGCGTCAGTATCTAGAACAACGCGGTAACGGCTCAAGACTCCGGCTCCTATAGCGCCAAACAAAACGAAGGCTTGCAAGATTGTGGAAACAGAAGAAGAAACACCCAGTGTTTGAATGCTCTGTCCTCCGATTTGTACAGCCCCAAAAAGTAAAGCCACGACAGCAACACCTGATGGGCGCATTAATGCCAGGGCAGCCACAATGATGCCGGCAAAACCGAATCCGTTCGAGATAGTTTCAGTTAAACGGTCAGCTGTGCCTGTCAATTCAACTCCTCCTGCTAAACCGGCGATCGCGCCACTTAAGACAAGAACAGTTAGAATTTTTTTGGATAGAGAAATCCCGCTATAGCGTGCCGTAGCTTCTGAGGAACCAGCAATCCTTAGCTCGTAACCCCATGCGGTGTGCCGGACTGCTACTGAAGCGATGACGATGACAGCGGCGGCTATTAGAAGACCGAAGTGAGCCCTGCTGAACAATGTAGGTAAGCGAGCTTGGTCGGGGATCATTGGAGCCAGCGGAAAATTGTAGGAGTCGGGATCTTTCCACGGGCCATGTATCAGCCATTGGACTAAGCGAATTGCCACTTCGTTCAACATCAACGTCGTGATGATTTCATTAACGCCCAGTTTTGCTCGGGCTAACGCGGGGCCGATTGCTAGAACCCCGCCGCCGCCTATTGCGGCGATGAGCATCATCGAAATTAGGATGATGCCAGGCCAATCTCCACCGATTCGTGCAACCCATGCGGCGGCGATAGCACCCGCCATGATTTGGCCTTCTGCGCCGATGTTCCAAAGGCCCATAGATCCTGCTACTGCGACTGCCAGTCCCGCTAAACCGAGAGGTATTGCCCGGTTAACTGTCTTTGCCCAAGCATCTGGATCCCCGAGTGAGGCTTCGAACATGCGGGAGTAGATCTTCAAGGGTTCGTGTCCCGCGGCAAATAACAGCAAAGTTCCAACAATCAGCGCAATGAGTAACCCAATCCCAAAAGCAAGTGGCTGACCACCGGGTAATGGTTGTTCTCGAAGACTTAGGCGCGGTTGTCTCATAGCGCGGTTCTCGCCTGTCCATCAGAGAGCATCGCTATTCCAACTTCATCGCGTGAGGCAGTTCGAGGATCGAATTCGCCTCGAATATTTCCACTTTCCATGACTAGAAGCCGGTCGGCAATAGTTAATAACTCGTCTAAATCTTCAGAAATCATGATGACGGCAACACCGGAATTGCGTTGTTCGATGAGGAGTTCTTGTATTGCTTTGACGCCTTGGACATCAAGGCCACGCGTAGGCTGCGAGGCCACTATCACCGATGGTTGTCCATCGAGTTCCCTGCCGACCAGCAAACGCTGAAGATTGCCCCCTGACAGTGCTGCGATAGGACCGTCAAGGTCTGCTGAACGAACACCAAAACGTTGAACAATGTCTTTGCAATATGCCAGCGCTTTCTCAGCCAAGATAAATGGGCCGCGACGCTGCTGACGGTACACCCGCAAAATCGCGTTGTCGGTTATCGACAATCTGGGTGCCAACCCAACCCCCAAGCGATCTTCGGGTATGTAAGCGAGCCCAGACCTGAATCGAAATTGGGGACTTGTTTCGGTGATATCAGCACCGCCCATTAGCAACGAACCAGCAGTTGACGGTCTTAACCCTGCGATCACATCGGCCAATTCGCGTTGGCCATTACCCGCGACACCAGCAATGCCTACGATTTCACCAGCGTTGACTCGAAAAGTGAGATTAGAGAAGGCTTCAAGCCCTCGGTCTCCAAGGGCACTTAAACCATCAAGCTCCAGCAAAGGAGCTCCGGGAGTACTGGGTTCAGGTCTGTCAGTGGCGCCAGCGGAAGTGCCGACCATTAACTGGGCCAGCTCACGCTGGTCAGTTGACTCAAGTGGAAGGGCACTAGCGACAGTCTTTCCTTGTCGCAGTACCGTTGCTTCGTCGCAGATGCCTGAAACTTCATGCAACTTATGGCTAATAAAGATGATGGACCTGCCATCGTCTGCCATTTTTGTCAAAATTTCGCCCAGTTCATCAACTTCACTCGGCGTCAGCACGGTAGTTGGTTCGTCAAGAATTAATACTTGCGCGTTGCGCCAAAGAATTTTTAAGATCTCAACCTTTTGGCGCTCGCCCATAGACAGCTGCCAAAGCGGTTGTGAAGGATCGACCTTAAGTCCGAAACGTTCAGCTAGTTCTGAAACCTCCAACTCAACTTGTCTGATTCGGAGCACCCTCTCGGCCGATCCCAGAATTACATTTTCAGCTACTGAAAAAGATGGGATTAACCGGAACTCTTGGTGGACCATTCCTATCCCGGCGCTGAGAGCGTCGGCAGGGTTGCGGAACTGTTGAGAATGACCGTGAATCTTGAGTTCACCACTGTCTGGTCGATATACCCCGGCGAGGATATTCATCAGGGTTGATTTTCCAGCCCCATTTTCTCCCAATAAGGCGTGAATAGTTCCAGTTCGCACGCTTAAGTTGACACCCGCGTTCGCTGTCACGCCGGGGAAAGATTTCCAAACGTCAGATAGCTCAACTGCCAATTTGGAGTCGCTGATCGAAGATGGAGCCTGGTTCATAACGATTAAATTCTGGTTGTGAGAACGCGATAGCGGCGCCGACGTGAATACTTCGCGCCGACGCCGCTAAACGTTGTTCTTAGATTGGCTAACTCAGCCTGTGGATCCGATTACGCCTTCGACGAAGAACATCATGCCGAGCATTGCTCCATCGTCCATGACTTCACCAGCCCCTAGAACCTGGTTGCCGTCTTGGTCGTTTATAGGACCAGTGAATGGATGCATGTCGCCGGCGATGATTGCCGCTTTCGCGTCCATAACCATGTCGACTACTGATTGATCAACATCGCTTGCTATAGGTGCAAGGTCAACGATCCCTTCGGCCATAGATCCCCAGTAGGCAGAAGGTGAGTAGTTACCGGCTTTGGCGTCGTTGATGATTTCTACGTACCGCGGACCCCAGTTCCAGACCGGAGCGGTTAGGAAAGCATTAGGAGCAAAAGCACTCATGTCAGAGTTATAAGACACCCATCGAGCGCCGGCCGCTTCAGCTTTCTCGCCAGCGGCTGTTGAGTCTTGGTGCATCGCTATGACATCCGCACCTTTATCCAGTAACGCTTGAGCAGAGTCGCCCTCTACTACAGGGTCGAACCAGGTGCTAGTCCAAATGACCTCGACCTGTGCGCTTGGGTTAGTGGCTTGTACACCAAGAGTGAATGCGTTAATTCCTCGAATGACTTCAGGGATTGGGAAGGCTGCAACATAGCCAATCAATCCTGAACTGGTTGCTGAACCCGCGACCATTCCTGAGAGGTAACGAGGTTCGTACATTCGGCCGAAGGTGTTACCAAAGTTGGTTTCATTCATTTTGTAGCCAGATACGTGTTCGAAAACAACGTCTGGGTATTCATCAGCAAGCGCCAACATGTCATCCATGTACCCAAAGGAGGTACCGATGATTACGTTGTAGCCCTGATCAATGAAATCGCGAACATAGTTCGCAAAATCCGCTGTTCCTTCTGGGACCGCCTCAACGTACGCGGTTTCTACACCCGTCTCGCTTTCAGCGTACTTTCGACCCTCGTCATGAGCGTAGGTCCAGCCGGCATCCCCAACTGGTCCCACGTACACAAACGCAGCTTTCGTATCGGCGTCATCGTCGCCACCGCAACTGGTGAGGACAAAGCCCAGTCCAATACAGACCGCTAGCAGTGCTGCAATCTTCCTCCGCATTTCTACCGCCCTATCTCTAAAGTGTTTCGACATCGACCCCTCGCATCATGCCACACTCTGAGAGACTGGTGAGCCCTTAGGGCTAAGAGTTAACAAAGAAAACTTGTTGACTTAGAACTGTTTTTGAATGGGCTGTTAATAGAGCAACCGAGCGTCGTCTAAGAGTTGCTATCCCATCCCGCAAAGGCGTCAATCGTTGCGTATACGTCACCGAGTGGGTAAAGAACCGGAGAGGTGCAGCCGTTCGCCATGTAACCAGCTACAGCCTCTCGAGCCTCGTCGGCGGTTCCTGAGGCGGTCAACATTTGAACAATTTCATCTGGAACCAATTTTGCTGCTGCTTCCACCTGCTCATGTGTAGCTGGCCAGGTCAAAACCTGTCCCACATCGTCAAGTAATGACTTAGGTACGCCAGATGCTTCCATTATGTGGGGTTGTTGCCCAAGGTATTGAGCGACCATATTTCGTGCCATGCCTAAAGCAGTGTCCCGGTCTTCATGGACAGAGCACACAACTAGTTGAGGGCGATCAATCTCGTCCACAGATCGCCCGGCTTTCTCTGCTCCTTTTTGTAATGCGTCCATTGCCCGGTTGTTGTAGTCAGGAGAAACGAGATAGTTCAAAAC
>MDSZ01041669.1_pt1 | contig 13099 bp, 8 predicted proteins | sample 811201 | NCBI WGS metagenome assembly MDSZ01 (sample SAMN05326647, study PRJNA326480) | marine metagenome | isolation source: seawater | place: Indian Ocean: North | collected 2010
AGCGAAAAATACACCGAGACAGCACTGAAAGCGTTCGCCGAGGGAAAAAATACTGGTCCCGGATCTAAACTGCGCGATGTAAAAGACTATGCCGAGGGCGACTTTGTGCCTGCTAACTTCGTGCCTGCCGAAAGCCCATTCTTTCCTGCAGCAACTACGACCACGACCGGAGACTTTCTTCCCTCTCGCATAATAACGCGCGGCGACTTGTCGCGCCAAGAAGCATTAGAGAAAGATATTGATAAGTATGGTTTCGTAGTCGAAGAGCCTATTGGTGTGGAAACGTGTGAGCGTTGTCATGCAGCTACCACTGCACAATGGGCGACTTCAGCCCATCGCTTTTCCTCGTTTAACAATCCGTTTTACGAGGCTACAATAAATGATATGCGTAAAAACGCGACGACAAGTAATCCAGAGGTGGCTGCACACATTGCGCATTATGAAAATCTTGGCGGTAAAGAGGGTAAAATTAAATCTAAGTGGTGTTCGGGGTGTCACGATCCTGCGTTAATGCTCGCTGGTCAGATGACTGAAGACATTGATCGGAATTCGCCTCAGGCTCAGGCGGGATTAACCTGTCTTGCCTGTCATGCGATGGATCAGATACATGGACGGACAGGCAACGGCAACTATAATATCGCTGATGAACAAGAAGACCCCTATGTTTTTGCTGATGCCAAAGAGGGTTTAGGGCGTTTCGTTCACGATACGGCTCTTAAAGCGCGGCCAATCGTACATAAGAGGCAGATGCTGAAGCCGTTCTTTCGCACGTCAGACTATTGTTCGACTTGCCACAAAGTTAGCCTCGATTCTCGCGTCAACGATTATAAGTGGTTGCGTGGGCAGAATGAATTTGACAACTGGGAAGATAGTGGTGTATCGCTCAATGCTTCCCGCACATTTTACCTGCCTAGCGCTAAGCGCTCTTGTCAGGATTGTCACATGCCGTTGGAGATGGCAGTTGAGGGCGACGTATCGGCACGTAACGGTTTCGTCAAGTCACACCGCTTTCTATCTGTGAACACGGCGTTGCCTTTCATTCGTGGTGATACTGAAACCATAGAGCGCATCGAAAAGTTTTTACAAGATGAAAAGTTACGTGTCGATGTTTTTGCTATGCGTCAGGGCGAAGGTGAGCGTTCTCATGCCCTTGATATAAGCCGTCCTGTACTACAGCGCGATGTTGATTATGAATTTGATGTCGTAGTGCGTAACAAGGGAGTTGGTCACACTTTTCCCGGAGGCACCAACGATTCAAATGAGGGTTGGATAGAGTTTACCCTGCTTGATGAAAATGGACAGGTCATGTCTATGAATGGTGCTGTCAGAGAGGATGGTCACGTCGACCCGGCTGCGCATTTCTACAAGGCGCTTATGGTAGACAAAAATGGTGAGGCGGTGCATCGACGGAATGCGCAAGACATCGTCACAGCTGTATACGTGCGCGTTATTGGACCAGGAACGGCTGATGTGGCTCATTACGGGGTGCGTATTCCACACGAATACGATGGGAAGAAGGTCACAGTTCGCGCACGTCTGTTGTGGCGTAAGTTTAACCGACATTATACAGAATTTTCTTTTTACACTAACAGAAATGGTTTTAAAGCCTTTGATGACGTGCCCGATTTGCCTGTAACGGAAATTGCTCGCAGTGAAGTAGAGCTGTCTGTGGAAGAGCAAATTTTCGATGTGCGTCAACCAAGTGCGGGTGATTGGGTACGCTTTAACGATTATGGAATTGGCCTTCTGTTACAGGATGATACGCAGGGTGCCGCGAGCGCCTTTAGTCGTGTTGCTGAATTAGTACCCGAGCGTTTGGACGGCCAGCGTAACTTGGCGCGCACAGCGTTGCGCGATGGTAATTTAGAGCAAGCATATGAGCATTTAGAAGCTTGTGAAGAGATTAAAAAAGGAGACGCGCAGACTGCGTGGGTATGGGGTGTTGTTCTACAGCAAGATGGTCGCTACGAGAATGCTGCGCAAGCGTATAGGCGTGTCTTGCACGATTTTCCGGGAGATAGGGCAGCATGGCGTAATCTAGGGCGCGTGCTCTACTTAGACGGTGCATATGAAGAGGCACTTTCAGCTCTTTCCCAAGTTTTGGAGATTGATCAGGAGGACCGTGTGGCTCACTATCACCGGATGCTTGCCTTACGTGCGCTGGGTAGGATGGAGGAAGCTGCTGTCGCTGAAGAAGCATATAAGTACTACCAAGTTGATGAATCCGCTCAGGAGGTGACGCGTCAGTATCGTTTAGAACACGAACACGACAACAGAGAAGCACTGCGCATTCATGTTCATCCATTAGACGGTTATCGTTCAGACGAAAAACACGACCACAAAGAAACGCTACGCACTCATGTTCATCCACAAGAGCATGAAAAAAATGGTAAAAAAGTGTCGCCTGCTCATGGGCATCTGATAAAAGAGTCGGTAGAAGGGGACGCATAAAAAAGTGGCTGCGCGAAGTGTCGTATTTCGTGCTCTGTGCGTTGTGGCTTTGCTTAGTGCTTGCGCTGAGGAAAGCGAAAAAAGTGAAATTCCTGATACAACATATGCACAACCAGAAGAAGCCAGCTACGCCAGTGGACGCGGCTCAGTGCAAGCACCTCAGCTCCGTTTCACCGATATAACGGAGCTGAGCGGAATCGATTTCTCACATGAAAATGGAGCAGTTGGAGACAAATGGATGCCCGAAACTATGGGCAGCGGTTGTGCTCTATTTGATTATGACGAAGACGGTGATTTAGATGCGCTCCTAGTCAACGGTCAACGTTGGGACGGGAAAGGTGATACGCGAACTCGTCTCTACGAGAATGGGGGCAAGGCAGATTTTACAGACGTGACGGAACGCGTTGGCTTGGATGTAAACGTGTATGGGATGGGCGCTAACGTCGCTGATTATGATGCAGATGGTGACCTTGATGTTTACGTGACGGCACTGGGACCCAACGTGCTGTTACGTAACGATGCTGGGCGTTTTGTCGATGTAGCGAAGCAGGCCGGAGTTTCAGGTGAGCGCTGGTTGGATGACCAAGGTCGGTCCAACGACGAGTGGTCCACAAGCGCGGTGTGGTTTGATGTAGATGGGGACGGCTGGCTCGATTTGTTGGTCACGAACTACATTCGTTGGTCGATTGAAACAGATATCTACACTTCGCTTGATGGCAACAATAAGTCCTATGCTACGCCGCAGCAATATCCTGGGTCTACGCCGCGTCTATATCGCAACCAAGGTGATGGTACTTTCGTTGAAATCACGGAAGAAGCGGGTTTGCTGTTGCCTGCTGGCAAGTCAATGGGCGTGGCAATGACAGATTTCGAGGGTAATGGATTAATTGATATTGTTGTCACAAACGATACACAGCCAAACTTCCTTTTGCAGAATCTAGGTGATGGGCGCTTTGCTGAGCGCGGATTGATGGCCGGAATAGGCTACGACGACACGGGTCGGGCACGCGCTGGCATGGGAGTTGACATTGCCTCTGTCGAAAACGATGGCGTGCAAAGCATTGCTATTGGCAACTTTAGCCGCGAGGCGCTGTCGTTGTATCGACAGACTGGAGAGGTGTTTGTCGATGCGGCAGGGAAAGCTAAGCTTGTGCAGTCGACGTTGCCTACCTTGACGTTTGGCTTGCGCTTTCTTGATGCAGATTTTGACGGCTACCAAGATCTGATCTTAGCCAATGGTCACATAGAGCCGGAAATCAATTCAGTGCAAAAAGAAATTACTTATCAGCAGACATCGCAGCTTTTTTGGAACAGTGGTTCAGGGCGTATGGTCGATATATCGGAAGATTCGGGTCCGTTTTTTCTTGAAGAAATCGTAGCGCGAGGGCTGTCTGCTGGAGACGTAGACGGCGATGGTGATCTTGACGTACTAATGACGACTAATGGTGGACGCGCGTATTTGCTACGCAATGATGGTCCTACCGGAAAAGCGATAGCGATTAAATTGCGTAGTCAGGGTGGCAACAAGCGTGCTATTGGTGCGCTGGTATCTGTGACTAGTCGAGAGCGAACGCAGACACAAATGGTTCGCACGGGCTCTTCGTATTTAAGTCATAGTCCCCTTGAATTAACCTTTGGCGTTGGCCAAGTTGAACGAGTTGAGCGGATAGAGATTCGCTGGCCTGACGGGACGCAGGAGTCGATTGAAGACGTAGCTACGAGTCAGCGTTACCAAATCACACAGGGTGAGGGGGTTGTTCACACGACGTCTTTTAGCCATCTCTGATGGCACCGACAAGATAAGATGCGAAAGTGGCGGACTTTTTACCAAGCCCGCCACTTTTTTGTGAGTGAGTTGCTGTGTACGCCGTTCAACCGAAAAAGGGCTCAGCAGCGGTCGCGCTCGAGTTGAATGTTACAGTTCGTTGGAATCAGTCGCCGACTCGTTGGCACCGCGTCCGGCGGCCATGTTGCGCAGCATCTGAGCGACGTCGCCAAAGCCCTTGATGCCCACGGCGATGACCACGGCGTAAAATGCAACACTCGAGGCGATAAAGACTAGCTTCCAGATGGTTTTCCAAGTTTCGACGTCCATGCGATTACTCCATATCACTAAAATCGAGGGGGCGCGGTGGATGCGATTTTTGAGTGAGCGAGGCGACGATAAACATTGCCAGCCCACCCACGATCAGGCTGGTTAACCCGACGAGATTGCTGTTTTCGACCAAGGGCAGTAAAAACTCCGGCACCAATTCCTGATTCTCGGTCATTATGAGAAAGTTGATCGGTACAAGGGCGCCGAGAACCAGTGCGCAGTAGGCGCCTGGCGTATTGGCTTTCTTCCAGTAAAGTCCTAAGGCGATGGTGCCCACGCAGCCGGAGAAGTAGATACTTCCGGTAACATACATAAATCGGAAAGCCGTTTCTGGTAGTTGGTAGAGTGCACCGAAAATGGCGAGAAAGGCAGCGAGTATAACGACGATGGCGCGCACCCAGTAGATCTCTCTTTCACTAGAAAGACCGCCCCAGGTGCCGTCCTCTGCTCGTTCGCCGCCCGATTTGGCGAGCATGGCTTTAATCGGTGAGACTACATCGCGGACGATAACGCCGCTCCAGGCCAGCAGGTAGCTGTCGTGCGTCGACATAAAAGCGGCGAACATACCCGCCATCAGCAGGCCAGCGATGCCAACGGGCAGGATCTCACCGAGCATCTGCGGCATCGCGTAGTGGGGGTGCAAGTCGGGGTTGGAAGTCGCGAAATACGTCATTGCCGCAATGCCCCAGAACATCGGGACCATCGCTCGCCCCATAACGGTTGCAGAGGAGATCCAGAATACCCGCCGAGCGACTTTAGGGCTTTCGGCACTCAGGGGTCGCATCATCTCTGGTTGCCAGACAACGCCGACTAGTCCGACGCAGAACAGAAACAGTATCATCGATATACCGTAACCAGGATTGGCGATGGGATCAAAGCCCATATTGCCGTGTTGCGTTTGCACTGCTTGGACCATGTTATCCCAGCCTAACTGTGGGTGGTTCAGTATGATATACGTACCGAATAAAAACCCGGCAGCTAGTAGCACGAATTGGGCAAAGTCAGTTAGTACGACAGATACCATACCGCCCATTAGTGTGTAGAATACGACGATCACCAACATCACCACCATCACGTAGTTAACGTATTCTTTGTCAAGGCCTGTGAAGCCGACTACAAATTTGCTGCCGAGAATGGGGAATAGTCCCATATTCAGCGTACCGGCTAAGGTAAGTATAATACCCCCTAAAAGCCGAACGCCGCGCGTGTATTTAAGCTCGTAAAACTCCGGCACAGTCATCACCTGCAGGTGGCGCAGGCGGCTGACTATAAAGCCGGTGCGGCCTATAATGAGCGAGGTAATCAAAGCCATTATGCCGAAGATAAACGGTACGAAGCCGTATTTGAAGCCCTCTTCAGCCATATACATTACGGTGACCAAGCCGAGGCCTGTCGAAACCATGGTGGCGACGGCCATGTGTGTTTTGAGCCCACGGCCGGCGACGAGAAAATCGGAGATGCCTTTGATCGCACCACGAGCCAGAGTTCCGGCGACAATTGTGCCGCCAACGTAAACAATCAAAATAGCGTAATCAATCCAGCTCAAGTGCATAGAGCCTCCTCTGTTACGGGACGGGGGCTAATATAAGACGTCTGTGCTAATGTGTCATATTTATTCTATCACGTAGACAGAGAGATGTAGTTTGGTAGCATACGCACACACACATTATATTAAGTCCTTGTTTAGTGAGTCATAAGAAGCAAAACAGCGGAGCCGCAAGCATGAAAAAATTGTCTAGCGAACAAATGAACTTTTTTCAGTCTGAAGGTTATCTAATGGTGCCGGACGTATTTGATCGCGACGATTTAACGCCGTTGCGTGACGAACTGACGGGCGTAATCGATGCGAAGGCTCGGCAACTAGTCCGTGAGGGTAAGCTGAGTCGACCCTACGACGAGGAGCCTTTCGAGTCCCGCTTGACGCGCGTTTGGAACGAGTGTCCGGAGATCATGCAGCCGCTGACGGGCAAGGGCGGCGGTGGTTACAGCGGCGTCGAGCTTTTTCACGTAATCACGCATCGCAAACTGCTGGCCTATATCGAGGGTTTTGTCGGACCGGAGATCGTAGGTTCTTCCGTATACCGAATTCGGCCCAAAGTGCCTTTTATGGACAGTGGAGTAGTGCCTTGGCATCAGGATTCAGGCTACTTTGAGCAGCATTGCGACAGCGATTTGATTGTGACTGTGTGGATGCCGTTAGTGGATGCGACGCCTGAAAACGGGTGCCTGCAGGTTCTGCCGTGTGCGCACGAGGGAGGCGTATACCGCCACTGGACGAACGGTCCCAACGGCTATCTGGCTATTGCTGATGAAGATCTGCCACCGACGGGGCAGCCGGTGACGGTGCCTGTGCCGCTTGGAGGTGTACTCTTTATGGGCAATTGCACGCCGCACTGCTCGACTCCGAATACGAGTGACGTCGTGCGCTGGAGCCTTGACTTGCGCTATCAGAATGCTGGCGTGCCCAACAACGTCGGCGAGATGCCGGAGGACTTTACGCGTGAAAGGCCCACGCACGAGATCGCCTGCTATCCACCTGAGGCTGACTTTGTCGTGCAGAGTCCCAGTGCGCCCGAGCGCACGGTGTGTGATCCTGTGCTTTTTGATCAGATACGCCAGCGCTATGAGCACACGCGGCCGCAGGGACCGCAGCGTGGTTGGGGTAACTACGCGGAGCGTAATGCGTAGGACGCAAAATTAAAGCTGTCTATACACATAGCCCCTACACCGCGACATTGCCAACTCGCCGCGTTTCTTCTTTAACCGCTTGAAACACTGTTCTTAATCTATTGTCTTCGCACTCCCATTTTGAGTCATAAAATCGTTCCTTGTCCTTACAGTTCTGTAAGTATGTCTCACCCGTTGGTGCAGTAAAGAGAAAGCCCCCAGCTAACGTAGTGTTAACTGAGGGATGAGTATATGTGGTATTTTTGTGGGCAATGTGAAAACGACGTTTAGCGAATATCAAAGAGCATGTCGACGTATACGGTTAGGTTAATTTCTCCCGACTCTATGGGAACTGCTAATTCGGTTACTTCGTCAAAGGCGCCCCGTGCATAAATGGGATAGGTGTTGCTGGACTCGCGAATGTTCAGGGCTTTGCCCAGTTTTACACCCGCGGCCTTGGCTAGCGTCTCGGCCCGCTGACGCGCATCGGATACGGCCAGCGCGCGCGCTTGGCTGAGCAATGCGTCGCGGCTGTCGATGGTAAAGCGCAGATCGTATACCGTATTGGCGCCGGCGTCTATGCCTGCCTGCAATGCGTTGCCGAGCCTGGATAAGTTGCGAAAGGTTACGCGAACGCGATTATCGACCCAGTAGCCGATGATTTTCTGCGTTTCCTTTTCAAAATCGTAGCGTGGACTCACGCTGAAATTGGCCGTCTGGATGTCTTCATCGGTAATGCCCTGTTCCTTCAGTGCGTTAGTGACGGTGTTCATGCTCCGACTGTTGGCAGTCATAGCGGCTTCGAGTTTGGACGCAAAGGTTTGCACGCCGAGCTGTGCTAGGGCAACATCGGGCGCGGCACTTACGCTACCTTGGCCGGATACGTGAATCCCCTCTGATCCGCTGTTCGAAGAGACAGAATCTCTGTATTCGCAGGCGATCATCGCTGTGCTGATGAGCATGCATAGACATAAAATGCTGCGCTTGGTCATGGAGAATCCCTCAAGGCCATATGCTGTTCACGGATAGTTAGTAAAGATTTTCGTTTGTGGTGAGCGAACACCAGCGCGCAGTAAAAAGTGCGTCAATCAGAGCGGCCTTTGCTGTTTCATCCTTCATGCGGCTGAGGGCTAAATGAGCGTAAAACCGGTTGTAGCGATCTTCGTCAGACAGGACAGTCATGAGGCTTGGAATCGCACTCGACAAGCTCTTGCCCTGCTGGGCGAGTTGGGCGATGGCTAGCGCACCTGCGCGCCGCACGCGTCGGTCTTCATCTTTCAGCGTGTTGACCATCTCGGGCAGGGCTTGAACGGCTACATCTCCCAGTCGCCCCAGACCTTCGACGGCGTTGCGTCGCACCCACCAGTGCGTATCGCTGAGTAAGGTGGTTAGCTGGGACACGGCTTCGCCTGCGGCAGAGCCCCACAGGCCGATGACATCGCAGAGTGAAGCACGGACTAGCCAGTGTGGGTCGTTTAGCTCTTCTAAGAGCGCAGGTGTGCAATCTGGCCCGATCGATTCAATTGCCTGTGCGGCACGCAGCGCGGTCGGATTGGTTCCGTGCGCGTTGTCTGGAGTCTTGTCCTCTATGCGTTTCTCCACTTCGCGGGCCTCTCGGCGCAGATGTCCTAATAGCGTCGGAAGCATATCCTCTCCTTGGGCACCTAGCGCGTAGGCGGCGTCCAAGCGAGCGCGTTCTGAACCAGTGTCTAAGTTCGATAGGACTGTTTCTGCGGGCTCGCTTACAGAATTCAACCCGGTGCGGCCGCACAGCCAGTTCCATACGTGACTCTCGACTGGGTTGGCCGATTGTGATAGCTGCCAGTCGTCGCGTTCGTGCTGCCAGGTGGGTTGGGGTGGCCACTGCATGCGAGCGAATTGGAATTTAAGCATGTAGCGCTTATGCGTGCTCGTATTGGCCATTGCTCGGTGCCACGCGTCAAAGTGCAGGAGTGTGACGGTGCCCGCCTTGCCGCATAGGGATAGGTCGTCTTCTGCTGTCTGCGATGCGTTGGGGTCGGATATATGTTCCCAGTTGTGTGTACCGGGCAGGATTCCCGTTGGACCCATATCTTCTGTTGTGTCTTGCGGATAGTATAGCGCTAGGATCCAGTGGTGGCAGGGATGGCGCGTATTGTGATCAAATACGTAACAGTCCTTGTGCCAAGTTTGTCCTTTGCCGCCGGGAGGATTGAGGTGACAGTGGCGATGGGGGTTCATGGTGTAACCAGGACCGAGTAGGCTAATGAGTGCACCGGAGACGGTTGGGTGGTCAAAGACTTGCTTTATTTGGGGAATTCGGGGCAAGATGTTGTTGCCTACGTTCCCTTCCTTTTCGAAAACCTCCTCAAGCGCGTCGTAGATATTTTGGTGGACAGGCTGGGCAAAACCGGCCTCTAATTGTATATAGCCATCGCGGATAAACTGCTGCACTTGGGAATCGCCCAGCAGGTATTTGGGATCGGTCATGATGTTTTCCTATGCGTGCGTTGTGCGGGCAAAAGATAGGTAGCGAGATGGCGCGTTTCAAGGTATTTGCCCATTTAGGGAGATAGAGTATTTGGACGATATAAACACAGTGTCGATGAATCGTAGTCGGCAGATGGGATATGGCACAGCCGACTTAGGAATTGCCGCTGTCGAGTCGATTGTTCAGCTCTACCTGCTCAAGTTCTACAGCGAAGTTGTTGGGCTAAGTGCGGCTTGGGTTGGCATCGCGCTAGCCGTTGCCATGATATGGGATGCGATATCTGACCCGCTGATGGGGGGCATTTCAGATCGCACGGCACATCGTCAGGGGCGACGACGACCCTACTTCGTTCCAGGCTCTATGCTGCTCGCGCTCACGTTCTTTTTGTTGTTTAACCCACCTGCCGCGGGTCAGTCGGTAGGAACTTTCTTGTACCTATTGTCTTCCTTCTTACTGCTCAATACTTCAATGACGCTGGTAGCTGTTCCACACGCTGCGCTAGCTGGAGAGTTGAGCAGCGATCGGCACGAGCGCAGCGCGCTCTTTGGATTCAAAAGACTCTTTGCCACGCTGGGTGCGCTACTCGGATTAGTCTTGCCGGCGCTGGTGCTGGCCTACTGGGGAGAGCCCAACGACCCTGCCACGATGGCCCGTGCACGCAGTGCAGCTAGTGGTTTGCTCGCACCGGCTATCATTGGTACGGCTTGGCTAAGCTACCGACTAACTAACGGTTTAGATCGCTCTGCACGAGAGAGCATGCAATGGAAGTGGGGTTTGTTGGTCCATCTCGTATTAGAGCAGAAAGAAGCGTTAAAAAATCCGCTTTTTCGACTGCTCGTTATCGCCTTTATCGTTGCTGCCGTTGGGCGGACCCTCAATGCGTCCATCGCTTTATATTACTACGAGTATTTTTTGCAACTAAGTGAACAAGATGCCGTTGTGTGGGTTTTGCTCCCGTTTTTTCTGAGTTTTATCGCATCCGTGCCGATGTGGATTTTTTTGGGTAAACGCTGGGGCAAGAAGCGGGCCGCACTGTTAGGCGTGCTGTCACTGGGTGCGACGACGGCCTTAGTTTATCCGCTTATGCCCGTAGGAGAAATTGTTTTTCCGCTGGTCTATTCGCTTGTTGGTGGGGTGATGGCTGGTGCCATCGTGCTAATGGATGCACTCGTTGCAGATAGTATCGACTACGATCGAATCAAAGTGCAACGCGCGCGCGAGGGACTCTACTTTGGCGTGTGGAAAATGAGCACAAAAGTGGCTCGTGCACTGGGTCTGCTGCTTGCGGGTATACTCCTCGATTTGATCGGTTTTGCTGAAGGGGGAGGTGAAGTGAGCGCAGAAGTTAGCTTCCGACTGGCGTTCCTTTTTGGTCCAGTCGTTGGTATATTGTTTGTGACAGCTGGCGTAATACTGTGGTTCCTGCCTTTGGACAATGCACTGCACGACCGAATTCAGCGTATCGTGAAGCGTCGCTGGCACAGATATGATTAAGCCTATTTTGCTTGGTGGAGGCGCCTGTGGTTGGCCTCCAGAGATTAGCGGACCGTACCTGTGCGCTGCGGCCGCACGCGTTTTCCAAAAGACACGTTGAATTCCTCATTGAGAACGAATAGGTCTTCGTTAAAGCGAAAGTGCTGCACAGAGCAATAGGGCGTCTCACAATAGTAGACCTTGAGGATATAGGTGTCCTCACTCTCCCAAGCACCGCTGGCGGCTATCTTGCCCATTTCGCCTTGATCGCTTATTGCCCACGTGTCCCGACCGATGGGAATCCGGTAGTCTGTTGCTGCTCTGCGCATGTAGTAGACCGTTTCTGGTTCGAATTTAAAAGAGATTGTTTCAAGTAGTTCTTCATTATCATTTACATCGTACTGCATGCCGCTTACCCGTCGGGCAATTGCTGAGCTGATCTTGCCCTGCTGTGGCGGTAGTTGTAAAGAGTCAAGCTTGGTGGCTAACTTTCGTTCGGTCTCCATGTCGGCGTTGAGTGGTGCGTCCGTCATGTTTGGTAAGAGCTCTTCCCATACTAAGTTGAGCACGGCCTGCATATCTTCAGTGCCGCTGGTAATGGCCAGCACGGCGTCTTGGTCTGGCATGATGATGCAGTATTGGCCAAAGGCGCCGTCGCCGCGGTAGCTATTGTGTCGACAGCGCCAGAACTGGTAGCCGTAGCCCTGCTCCCAGTCGCTGCGCGGGTTGGAGCCATTGGAGGTCTGACGCGAAGAAGCGTCTGCTACCCACTCTTTTGAGAGGATGCGCTCGCCATTCCACACGCCCCGCTGTAAGTATAGCAGACCAAAGCGGGCGATATCTTCTGTCGTAATTCTGAGACCCCAGCCGCCAAGATCGACGCCCTCTGGGCTTTGCTGCCAAGATGGATTTTTAATACCTAACTTGTCAAAGAGGCGTGGGCGCAGATAGTCTATTAGCCGTTGTCCCGTCGTCTTTTGCAAGATGGCAGAGAGCATATAGGTCGCCCCCGTATTGTAGACAAAGTGCGTACCTGGCTTGTGCTCGACATTGAGGTGGAGAAAAGCGCGACTCCAACGGCCGTCCTTAACAGAGAGGCGGTGTTCGGTATCGTCCTGATGGCCGCTATTCATCGACAGCAGATCGCGTATCCGCATGGCCTGCAGGTTGGCGCCGGGTTCGGCGGGCAAATCGCTTTGGTCAAAGAAAGACGTAACCGTATCGTCGAGGCCAAGGCGGCCTTCGGCAATGGCTATACCAATGGCAGTAGAGGCAAAGCTCTTGCTGAGCGAATAGAGTTCGTGCGGGGTTTGCTCGGCGTAGGGCGCCCACCAGCCTTCAGTTATTACGCGTCCGTGGCGCAGTAGCATAACGCTGTGAAGATCATCGATGGTGCGTTCGCCACGCTCGATAAATTGCAAAATAGCGCTAGATTTTATACCCTGCATTTCGGGGGTGCTACGGGTCAGCATTGTGGCATCCTTTTCGGGCATGTAGGAGTTTAAAGCGCAGGATGATGGACCGCGCTATACGCGTTTTTATTTCACAATCCCAAAGTTTGATTGAACGATAGAAGTGTAGTTCTACCATGTGGCGTATTATAAGGCAGCTACGCGGATTAGCTAGCATGTTGGTGATTTTTCCTCGTCGCGGCAGACCTGTCAGGAACTTCTTTTCGAAATCCCCAGTAGATCTCTCGCTTCGTCGCAGGTGGCGACCTCACGCTGTAGTTCGTGCGCCAGGCGAACGGTGCGTTCTACAAACTGCGCATTGCTGTCGGCTTTTATGCCGCGCGACAGATAGATATTGTCCTCAAAGCCAACGCGTATGTGACCGCCCATTAGCAGAGCGTGGGTCGTGAGGGGCAACTGCAGCGGTCCCGGAGCCAAGACCGACCAATGCGCCCCCGCCGGCAGTCGGTCGTGCATATCCACGAGTGCGCG
>MDSZ01181793.1_pt1 | contig 13099 bp, 16 predicted proteins | sample 811201 | NCBI WGS metagenome assembly MDSZ01 (sample SAMN05326647, study PRJNA326480) | marine metagenome | isolation source: seawater | place: Indian Ocean: North | collected 2010
AAGCCCTGCTTCTGTCATATCTTCAAGTAGTGCAAAAGTTTCTGGAGCGCTTTCTGCTTGTGAAAGAATTGACATGGGGTCTTGAACTATATTGCCTTGTGGATCAAGGAAGTTACCTTGGGCATCCTTAAACTGACCAAGCCCTTGGCTCAATCTAACACCTTGGTTCATAGCTATAGCTTGCGCTCTACTTCCATAGCCTTTATTAGAAGCAGTCATCCTAGTGCTCATACCCTGTAAAATAGTGTTGACCATTCCACGTAGCCCTTCTGGGTCGGTCGCCATAACTATGTCTTTTGGATCATTACTAAACCCTAGGGTTTTTGGGACTATGCCTTGTTTACCTTCTATATCAAAAGTGATTCCTGCAGGCCCCTGTCTCATACCTACTATCCTACCTTTAGCTACTTCTCCAGTATTAATGTCTGTATAAGAAGTAGCAATCCCACTACTATTCAGTACTTGTAAAATTTTGTCGGGTGCTTTTTCATAGAGCTCTTGAAATTTATCCTTTCCTATCTGAGCATAAGTTTCATCTTCTATATTTATAAAATCTACATAGGGCGAAACATCTTCTATGGTTTGTCTAGCCGTCAGGTCGTTTGCGCTTCTTACTTGGTCGCCTAAAGCAAAAGCTCTGTTTAAATCTGATAGCGTTGTCATATTAAATTAAGAATGCGGCTAATATGGAAGCTCCCATATTACCCATTTGAGAAGCATAATTAGCTTTTGCTTGTTTATACGCCCCTCTCCTCGCTACTGCACCTTGGGCCGCAGTGCCTAACCCTTCTAAAGCTCTGGCATTTACGCCTTGGCCTATACCTATTAACTCTTGTAATAACGCTTGGTTCATTTCTCTTTGTTTTACTCTAGCATTATTAACCGTACCGGCCAGACTAAGTTGGCCTCCTCTTTGTGCAGCTCTTTGTTGTTCTTGTACTTGTGCCGCAGAAAGTCCCCCGCCACCATATCTTTCCATATTTCTTCTTTGAACTCCTGCTGCTATTTTTGCTTGTTTCTCAGCATTTTCTCTAGACCTATCGATCAGAGTGGTGTCCTCTGTCATATTTAAAAGTCTGTTTTCAAAGTCCCTAAAATTAGCTATGTAATCGTTATAGTCTTGCCTTAGCATATTTGCAAAGGCTTTATCTGGGTCTTGTACGTTCTGTAATCCGCCAGCATAGTCTTGCTGCGACTTCATATCTCCATACAAATCTCTAAACAAACTCATAATTACCTACCACCAAACCCAAATCCAGTACCAAGCCCACCAAAATTAGTATTAGGAGTACTAGGATTAGTAGTAACACCCGGAATTGATGTCATACCCTGTAAACCAAACCCAAATGCTGCTTGGAAAGGGCTGCCTAATGTTATAGGGTTTTTCTTACCCTGTTCAGTTTCGTTATACATTTTAGCAGCTCTAAATTGACTTATATTTTTACCCATTTGCGTACCTAAGGTTTTGCCCATGCCAATTAAACCAGAAGTTCTTATCTGTTTTGCTTTTGCTCTGTTTAAAGTATCAGTTGTAGCAATTTTAGAAGCTTGTGATAAACCAGAAGCTGTTTGTGCCGCCATTTGATTAGCACTTTTAATACCCGCTACTTGGTCGCTTCTTGCTCCCATAAGTCCTTGGGCTGTACCTTGTAAAGCTTGAGCACTAGCTGCAGAAGCTAAATCCGCTTGCGCATCTACTCCCATCATAGCCCGTCTGTTAGGATTCATAGTAAGAGCTTGCATAGTATCAGCTTGTGCTACTCCTTCTCCTACGTCCATTAGGCTTGATTCTTGGTTAAAAGCTTTTTCTAAAAATTGTTTTTGTTTAGGTAAATACTTATCTCTAAAGTATTGTTTATCTGCCATAGCAACGGCAGCATTTACCTTATCTACTTCACTTTCTGCGTAATCTGAGCTTTTTGGTTTACTCATTTAACTTTTCTCCTATAGATTCGTGTGTCTAGTTTCCATCCGTTCTCAACCGCGTACGATTCAAAACCTGGAACGTTAGATTGTGCTTCTATAAACTTACAATTTAGTTCTTTAGCCACACTTTCCATCCATTCTTCATGTGAGCTCCATTGGTGCCCACCCTTAACATAAGTATACGCTATCCACATATACAATGTCTTGTCTTTTGTGTACCTATCTATCTCAATAGTAAACACTAAAAACCCTATTGGAGAGGTAAACAAAAACGCTCTTTCGTTTACACACTCGCTGTAAACATCTTCAGGAATAAAAGTTAATTGTGGATTTTCGTTTAGAATGTGTTCTAAGCCATTTTTTACTAGGGGCCATACCTCACGTAGGTTAGTTACTAGTTCCGGCTTAACAAACTCATTAGTAATCGATCTCCTTTCCATATCTTCCATAGCGCCTCCTTGGCTTTCCTATTCCTTTGTACTTTACGGTCCTTTTTACACCAAGGTCTCCGCCTCTTGCACGAAGTTCTGCTTGGGTTATTTCAAGGTTAAACTGTGCTAGATATTCTCTAGCTGCATTTACATCTGTCCATTCTCTACTAGGCATACGTAGCAATCTATACAAAGTGCCATATATAAGAGCATCTCTATACTGGTTAGATATCCTAGTATCTATGTTGTTAGAACTTCTAGATGGTTTTAAAGCTACGCTAGCTATAACTGGGAAAGACCCGCTTGGCACTGGTACCAGCCAAAATGTAGATTCTGTCTTTTGTAGATATACGTGTGGTCTACCTGTTCGGTCTCTCCAATCTGGGTAATTAACTTCTAGACTACGTGGACTTATAGGGTCCATGTCCCTACCATCATATGTCATGTTTAAAACTTGATGGACTTCCGTGCCAGTTGGTATGTCAAAATCATATTCATACACGCCAGAAATAGTGTTAAATGCATCCATGTCTAAAATGTATGCTTTAGACCGTTCGCAAAATTCGATTGTAGCAGAACGCAAGTTTTGTTCTACCAGAGAATCTGGGCAAAAAGGTACGTAAGGTAAAACTTCTTTTACTAAAGAAGAATAACTTGCCATGGTTACCTACCTTGCGGTGGCATCATAGGCGGCATGTTAATAGCGCCTATATTAGAAGTGCTATCATTGTTTGGGCTAATTAACTCTTGAGCTTGCATGCCTTGTCCAATGCATTGTAAGAACAACTGATAATGAGTTCCAGCTCTTTGTGCATTTCCAGCATATTCAGAATCTTTTTGGTAAGCCCTAAATAATACATAATCCATAATGGCATTCGCATATATATCATCTACTGAAATAACAGCTGATGTGTTTGCTAAGTCAGTTGGTGAGTTAGAATACACAATTTCTACGTACGCATTGCCAGCTACTCCTGGATACACGTAGTAATTTTTTGGGTCATCTTCATCAAATATATAATGTTTAACGTTCGTGCCGTGGGCTGCATCGCCAGTAGCAGCAGAAGCGTCATGCCAATTTGGTTCTTGTGTATTAAGAATATCTACATTTACTATTCTAATGGCTCTTTTACCTGTAGCACCACCAGAAGTGTCAGACATATTCCTAGTTACTTTAATTAGTCTTAACCCACCACTTGGTAATGTTTGTTTTGTACCTGTAACTAGTTGTACATTTGCTGTAGTGGCCGAGGATTCAGGCCTATAGTTAACTATTTCTCTTTGTGCGTCATTCACATACCTAAGTAATTCAGCTTCAGGCCATCTAACACTTGTAGTGTCCTGTAAGATATCTTTTATCCTAGATAATAAATTTGCCCCTGTCAGTGTCCCTGCCATAATGTTACTCCGCTGCTTTTAATTCCTCAATTAAAGCTGATTTTTTCTTACGCCTATCAAGCTCGATGCCTATAGTACGACCATATTCTTCTAGTTGTACTTTAGTCATGGCTTCTAGGTCTACTTCTTCTGCTGGAACTTCTACTTCTGCTCCACCAGAATCTTCGTCGACTTTTGGAGAGTCTTCCACAACTGGAACCTCTTCTTTCATGTCTTTTACTTCTGTACATCCCTCTTGTAAACAAAGTAAAGCTAAATCGTTTCCTATTTGCTTTGGCTCATTTGCCTTTAAATGTACAACTGCACCCCATGTAGAGGCTACCGTCTTGTCTTCGTTTGATACTATCCACATAATTTTTTTACTCCTTAAATATGGGTGGCTTTAAACAGCCACCCATAAAATATAACACAATTAGTATGCTACATCTAATCTAATTACACCGAAGTCTTCAGCTTGACCTGTGTGGTCAGAATGATACTTAGGCTTCTTAAGACCAAATATTTTACCAATTGAAATACCGTTTTGGTTTCCATAGTCAAATGTGTCTTCAACTATTTCAGGGATACCAATGTCAGCCATAGCTAATGCTTGAGCACCGCAGAATAAACATGCAGAACCGTTAACATCAGCGTCAGCACCCCATTTGTATCCAGCTGAACCAGCGTTTGATGATGTACCAGTTAAAGCACCACTTGTATTAAACACGTGTCTAAACTCGTGAATCATCACACCATCAACCATTAGACTTGAAGAACCTGAGAATAAGCTTGAGCTTGGCCCTCTTACTCCAGCTTGTCTGACGTTAGCCAGGAAGTCTGAATCAAGTTTTAGGTCAGCCATTACTTGTGGAGTTACGAAAAGATGGAATGTCTCATCGTTACCCGCACCTCTTAGTCCTCTGATGTACTGATCTTTAGCATAAGCTTTTAAATCAACAATGGCGCTATAGCTTAGTTTGTCAGCTGCAGCAACTGCAGTAACGTCACCAGCCACGATACCATTAGTAGCATCAAATCTTCTATGTCTATTAGAAGTTGGGGCTGTCACATCCGATGCATACTCTAAGTCACCTAGGTTTTGCCCTGAGTTCATAACAGCTCTTTTAGCGCCGTTGTTCTTCAAGGTGTACGCTATTCCACTTAAAGTAAGGAATGCTAATTGGTCCATTCTGTCAGCCATTGCATAAGCAAGAGCATCTCTTGAATGTTCCCTAAAGTTCACAACTGATTTTTGATCAGCTAGCCTTCCAGCTAATCTGTTCGCAAATCTAAGTTGGTCAATCTGCACGACTATGTCGTACGCTCTTAGTGATTCTTCATTACCTTCGAGAGTGTTGTCTCCAACGATACCATCACCTGTCATGTCAGCTAAAAGAGTTAATACTGCTCTAGCTCCCTTTTCAGACTGGGTAAGTTCAGAAATTCTCTGAACCATAGCGTTTGATCCACTACCCGCGAATTGGTTAATGAAGGACATATTTCTAGCTACACGCCAGAAATCTCTAGACCAGATGGTTAATTGTTCACTGGTCAGAGAAGCAAAGTTAGTATTTGCCATGATAATTCTCCTATCATTAATTAATCTTAACCAGTCGACTTTTGGAGCGACTTTTATCCGTGTACCCTTTGTCGTTGGGGCAACGATATCGTCTATTTTACGGGAACGAACCCGACCAGTTTAACGCCTTGTGGTTGGCGAATTACGATTTTTTACAGGAACGACCCTGGTAAGATATCGCTCTTACGTGCGAACTTATTTAATTTATACCACAGTTTATCCGAAATCTCCACGCATTCTTCGTAAAGTTTCAGCGGGTATAGCATCAAACTCTTCAACAGACATATTATCTATCTCTATTTTTTTGTCTACTTTGTTCTTACCTTTCATAGTTGGAGGCTGTGAATCTGCAGCTTCTACTTTCTTTTTAGTATTAGCTACTTTCTTTTTCTCTACTACTTTCTTCTGTACTATGTTTTCTTTAGGACTTTCTTGTACCTTAGGCATAAGAAGGTCAACTGCTTTTTGTAAAGCATCCGCACCCATATAGCCCTGTGTCATGTAAGCATCTCTTAACTCTAAAACTTCGTTAGTTTTATCTTGGTTAAATTCTGGATTAGCTTGATTTAGTTCTGGGTACATAGCTTCTAGTTGAGTAGCTTTAGTTTGCAAATCAACCATTTCTTGGTTTTGTGTAACTGTTTGCCCCATTTTAGCTTGAACCTCAAACATCATTTGTTGTTTTTCTGCGGCTCTAATTTCACCACGCAGTTGCGTAGCTTTTTCAGTTTCACCTTCCATAATTAAAGTTTGGTATTCTACTTCTTTAGCATCAAAATCAAACTCTGGCGCTTCTTTTACATCTTCTACTTGTGGAGCTAGTGCATCATCTAGTTTTTTCTGTAAAGCTTTTTGTTTAGCTAAAACTTCATCAAACCTAGATTTAGGTATCATAGGTTCTTTTGCTTCATCATGTCCTTCCTCATCTGTTCCCTCAGGTTCTGATGTATCTCCCTCATGTTCTTCCAATACTGTTTCTTCTCCTGTATCTTCTGTATCTTCGCTTGCATCTTCAGCGCTTTCCTCTTCTGCTTCCTCTTCAGGTTCTTCTGATGGTTCTTCTGTAGTCTCGACTTCATCCTGTTCCTCCTCAGTTTCTTCTTCTTCAGGTTTATCTTCGGTTTCAACAGGGTCATCGAAGTTTAAATCTACTTCATACCCTTTTGCATCTTCTTCGGTTTTAGGGTCTGCCCCTGGCATTGCGTCTAGCACAACATCATCTACGTTTTGATTATCTTCTTTTTGATTCTTAGCCATCTTCGGTACCTCCTGTATTGCCTAAGTTTTTTAATGCCTCAACGGCCATCTTGGACGCTGCGGCGGTATCACTTTGATCTTTACGCATTTCGTTAGTCAGTTCTGACAACCTTTCACGTAAGTCAAGTTCTTCACGTTTAGATTGGATTTTACTTTGTAATTCAGCAATCTTCAACTGTGGTTCGGTTTCTAATTGGTCTACTTTAGCTACGTTTAGAGCTGCGGCAGTTTGTATGCTAGCTACTTCTGCTTCTAATTTTGCAATTTCAAGCTGTGTGCTTCTAATTGTAGATTCCATTTGGAACTGTTGTAGCTGTATTTGTTCTGGTGTTGGAGGCGCTGTGCCTTGCATTTGTCTGATTCTTTCTGCTATGTCTGCTTTACGTGACAAGTGCGAATACTCTACTATCATGTCATCCGGAATAGGCACGCCCACCCCTCTAAGCTCGATGGCTTCAGCAAACTGCATTTCATCAAAGTTATCTCTAGCAGGAGCAGAAGATACAACCACATCATATTCTCCAAGCTGTAAATCATTTATTATTGTGCCTTCTGGTGTCATTTGGTTTACTCGCATTTGCTGTCTTGGTTTATATGGGTCTGACTCATCTGTAATCTGCACCACTCTTTCTTCTGTGTAATAACTTTGTACTAATTTTAGAATAGCTTCTGCTAAATATTGCCTAGTCTTTGCTAAATTAGTAAGAGGAACTTGTAACATAGTAGAGCCCCTGTTCTGTTTTGCTTGGATTGCAACACCAGAGACTTCGGGGCTATCTTGACCTAACATAGCATCTGTAATTCCGCTAATCTGTTTTATGTTTGCTGCTGCTTTTTGTCCTAGTCTATCTAACCCAGTAGGTATTTGGTTAGGTGGTATTTTGGCTGGAGGCGTAGAGCCACGGTTAAACTCTAATACTAAGCCAGTTTCTGCGCCATGTTCTTCTAAATCATCCGCTGTCATACCAGATAGAGACCCGTTCTCTACGATCCAACCACTGTTAGCAGTAGTATTTACTATGTGCAGTTCTTGAGAAGTTATTTTATTTAATTGTTCTTGTGGTGATAATAAATTTCGTACCATGCCAAATGGTTTACCGCGACGAAAGTACGGGAAGTAAGGAACAATAGTAAACTGTGAGTAAGGAGACCAATCATCAAACAGCACTACAGTATCAGCAGTAACTGTCCACCTAACTTTTCTAACTGTTTTGGTCAGTATGTCTAGTCCAAACTGGTCCGCAAATTGTTCTCTTTTTTTCTTTTTCCAATTTTGTGGGACGTCGCGCATATCACCAGTGACTGGGTCTAAGTAAAACATGCACTCTTTTAGTCTGTAATACTGTCTTTCTATAACTCTTATAGACCTAAGCATTCGTGCGTTGTCCGGATCACCAGGAAACTGTTGTCCGTAGTTATACTCATCCGTATCTCCGTACCTTTCTTCTTCAAACTCCATAGAGTCAGCGCCCAAGGTAGTACCAGTTTCTGCTAGCATTCTTAATTTATCCGCTTTGTCTTGCCCATATACTTCTTCTATCTCATCAAGACTCATCCATTTACTTTCAAATATTTCATTCCAAGTTTTTGGGTCATAGTGTTTTGCGTCTGGGTCTATAAGAATATCTAATGGGTCTTTAGCTTCTATTTTTACTTCGCCTTGTATGTGGTCGTCAAAATCGATACGTACATCAAAATACCCTCGGTCCTGTATAAGGCCATCAGAAAATACCTGGTTTTCTACCCACTCTAATTTATTATTGTCTGCTATTTGTTGGTAAACCTTAGTAAGTACATCTGCTATTTCTTGATTACCGCCACCCCTAGGCTTAAATTGTATGTCTGCTTTTTTCGTGCTTTGTTCTCCGAGCACTGCATTGATTGTGGGTAAAATTGTGTTAATAGTTAAAGCGGGTCTGCCCTGGTCGTCAAGTTGCTGCATGTCGAACTCATCCCACTGGTCCCCTCTATAGTACATGTCACATTTTTTTGCCATGTCCATATATTCTTCGTGGCCGTTATCCCGAGCCCTGGTGTAACAGTCCCACTGTTGTTTAGCCAGAGTTAATTCTTCTGCTTTGCTTAGTTTCTTTTTGGACTTGTTTACATACTTTGCCATATTATGCACTCATTGCCGATTTCTTTTTCGGTCCTTTTGCTATATATCTTAACTTATCTCGCCACGAAGGTATATGTTCTGGCGCTTCATAAAAAGTTGCGTATTCGGACATCATTAAACCGACCCAGGCCAAAGCATCAACTTGGTCATCATGCACGCCGTTAGGAAAACGCAAAAGTTCAGCAACCATTGTACCTGCCCAAGTTGCATCTTTAGGAAGAAAGACTCTCCCTTGTTGCATTCTACCTTGTATAGCTCTAGCTCTTGCTTCTTTGTCACGCCTACCTACTTTTAAATCTTTAAAATATGCAGAATGTAATTTACGTTCTGACACACGTTTTTCTAAAAAAGGACCAATGGCCATTTCTATATGCCCTTTTTCTATACCAACTATTCCGGGTCTCCATTGTTCGTAAAAATCTAATATTTTTTCTACTAACTCAAACCCGTCGTACCGTCCGCGGATAGCATCGACGACAAACATATTGTCATACTCATCAATGCCTACCGTGATTCCAACTGAATAATCGTTTCTGTCTCTTTGGCCTATTGCCAAATCCCACGCGGTATAATAACGAAGTCTATCATAATCTATCTCATCTGGCTCGAAATATTGAATCATATCTCTAGTAAAATAATCACCTTCATCTGACACTGGGTTCTGTTGGTATAGTGCAGTCCAGTCTCTAGGCCCTATGGCTTTTTGTATTTTTTCTAAAGAAGCTACGTCGTACCGCTCTGGATGTAATGGTTCGCCAACAGCACGAAACTTTTCATCTTCTTCTGCAATAGCTGGATACTTTACAACTTCCCAATCATCGGCTCCGTCTTCACTGGCCATTAATAATCTACCCGCTAAATCGTCATCATGCCATCTTGTTAAAATAACTAAGATACCGCCACCAGGTGCTAAACGTGTATACGCTGTTGAGGTATACCAGTCCCATGTCGCTTCGCGGCTGTTCTCAGATTCTGCGTCTTCTCTGTTTTTTACCGGGTCGTCAATTAATAAAATATGTGCACCTTTACCAGTAATACCACCACCAACACCAGCTGCTACATAACCACCGGCCCTGGTTGTTTGCCAAGACTCTACAGACTGTGAATCTTTGTCGAGTCTAGTTTCTTCAAATATTTTTTTATAACTAGGTTCTCTTAAAACTTGTCGGACTTTTCTAGAGAAACTCATCGCCAAAGAACCCGAGTATGAACAACTAATAAATTCATGCCCAGGATTACGGCCGAGGTGCCAAGCAGGAAAGGCGATACTCGCTAACGTGCTCTTTCCATGTCTAGGCGGCATGAAAAGCATTAATCTTGGGGATTTGCGATCTGCTACATCTTGACTAAATTTTTCTAATCTTTGACATATATCTTTATGCACCCATCCCGCTTGGTAATCAGGGTTAAACTTTTCTACAAAAGGAATCATGCGCTTTCGTGCTAGTATTCTCTTCGCGAGCTCTTGTTCGGCACGTGCTTGTGCAGTTTGTTCTTTTTTCTCTTGTTTTTGTACTTGTTTTGCTTTTGGTAGTTGTTCTGACTCATCTGCTGCGCAATACACGCACAGTCCTTTAGGCAAAACTAAATTATCTGCTAAAACTTTTTTGCATTTATAGCATTCTATTTTATTTGTCACTTTGTTTCCCAGGGCAAAGGTATACGTTTACCCTGTTTTTCTTCCTCTACTATGTGGCAAGACATGTAAGCAAAAAAACCCATAAATAAAAAAAGAAAACTTAAAAAAATGTACTCTAGCATTTCCATCTTCTTCTAGCTTGTCTTATTCTAGAATTTGGGTTGTTTCTTGTCTTGGCCGAACTCCTTTTTAACTGGCCTAAAGACCTAGCGCAGTAGGATTTACGTCTTTTTGCTGCTTTTGAGCCTTTTTTGACCTTTCCGGTGACTGCTCCCTTTAGTTTTGACCCAGGATTCTTCCTTCTGTAGGCTTTTATGCCTTTTCTGGTCATTCCCGCCCCTTTTTTAGTAGGACGGTAGTTAGCACCCTTACCTTTTGTGGTTTTTCTTATAGGTTTTTCCTTTTTTCTAGGCATTTTTACCTTTTTTTCCTTCTAACAGGCCTTTTTTTGGCTGTTTTCTTAGATTTTCTAAAAGCTTTTGCTGTTGGAGCGCCTTTTGAGCCTGGTTTTCGCATTTTTTCGCCTGAACCAGCTTTAATTCGCTTCCGTTTAGCGTGTATGTTTGCATATAAACCTCTTCTAGCCATACTTTTTGCCTCCTTTATAAGATTTTTTAGTTGTGCCTTTCTTTTTCTTTTTGCCCTTCATCTTCATAGATTTAGGTTTTGCGTTTATACAATGTGCCATATTTACATCTCCACTATGTCGTATATTGTTTTCGTAGGGACCATAAATTGTGAAACAAATGGCACCTCCGACTTTTCATTATCGCCTGGCCGTCTTTCGCCAAACTCTACATCAAATAGTTTACCATTAACATGTAGGAAGGCGTCAACATATTCTTTAACTGTATAAGACCTACCCGAGCCAATTGGTTCTATTGTTTTTGTTCCTGCAGCATATACCGCCGAGACAATCGCCCTACATAAATCGTCTACGTGCACGTAATCTCGGACACATGTCCCATCTGCCGTATCGTAGTCATTGCCATAAATAGTAAATTTTTTTGAAGAAATAGCCTTTTGGGTTGCCGCATACAAACCTTCTGGGTTAGTTGGTTTTCGACCACCGACATTAAAGAAACGAAAAATTGTATAGTCTGAACAACATTCTTTTACTATTTCTTCTGCCATTACTTTTGATACTGCGTAAGGTGAAGTTGGATCATAGGCCGCGCCGGTAGATGCTAAAATAAATTTTGCGTTTGGAAATTTGTCTATGACGTTTTTTGTACCGACGGCGTTTGTATAAAAATACGCTGTAGGTCTCTTAACACTTTCGCCTACTTTAACTAGGCCTGCTAAATGTACTACAACGTCTACGGTAGGGTCTATGTTCTTGGCTGGTTGTCGAATGTCCCAATCATCTATGTCGAAAGGTAACACAGTAACATTTTTGGTAGAAAGTAATTTAACTACTTCTTTACCTATATAACCTTTAGCGCCAGTTACTGCAACAATCACTTCTTATAAGGTTTTACTTTTTTCTTCTTTCTCTTCTTATTAGTAGCTTTCGCTTGTTGGTAGTACTTAGTCATTAGTTTCTCCTTTAGGTTCTAAATAAGATGTGTCTACTCCTGCTAATTTTAAAAGCTCGGAATCCGGCAACCGTTCTAGTTGTTGAATCTTGTCTACATTTATATTGACCTGGGTTGCTTGTTCAGGAGCGAATAGTCCATGTAGTTTACATAGAGAGTCAACCACGTTTTTTTCTTCTGTGGCGGTGGCCGATTTTCGATGGGCCTCAAGATACATAGTAGTTGCTGTGTTTTTATCAAACCTAACTTCTTCTCTCATTTCTTCTCTTAGGTATTCAACTGCTTTTTGTATTTTTGGTTTTTTAAAAACTTCGTACACATGATCTATGTTACGGTACCCGGCAGCCCGACCAGCAGCAGCTTTACTCATACCTCTAATATGGAACAAAATTAATCTTTCTTCCTGGACTGAAAGCTCTGATAATTTTACTCCGGCATATGGAAAATGGGACTGAAGTTCGTGTCTATCTTCGTCAGTAACTTCAATTGTGTCGTGCGCAATTAAACTCATAGTGCTAAACATACCACACATGTGGATAACTTGTATATTTTTTGTGGAAAATTTTTTTTGAAAAAGTACTCGTGTATCACTGTCTCATCGCCCCTCCCCTCTGCCAGCAGAGCACTCCCCTCCCCGATTCCATTCCCGATTCCGAATCCTAGTTTCACCTTTTGGAACCTTGTTTTGATTTATAGCCCATAGCCAGACTACAGCATTGTTGTTTCCATTCGACTTTCGCCAAAGGTCATAGACCAAATAAATTGGTCTTTCCATAGAGCTTTATGAAGGGTGTAACAGGTGTTATATCCATTATATAGCTTAAACCAAGGAGGTTATTATGGCTAATAAAAATAAAGTGCGTCCTTTTGATGTATGTATAGCGTTAGAAGGGTATGAAAATGGCAAAGAAGGGTTTAGACCTAACTCTGCCCGTGTTGCTAAAGCTTGGGAAAATACAGGCAAAGGCAAAATCATGTATAGAATTGACTTCGAAATGGATATTACCAAGGAGCTCAAATCTATTCAAGTTGCTGAAGATAAGAAGGGCAATCCCATCATGTCTCAGAGACTAGTCCCAGTATCACTTGTAATCTTTGATAACGAAGAATAATGGTGGGCTACGGACTAGGTCGTGTAGTAAAGAGTGTGGCGAAAGCTGCACTCCCAGCTACTAAGTGGGCGACACAACAAGCATCCACTTTCGCATCCGAGTTTATGCGTGGTATGACTGA
>MDSZ01260959.1_pt1 | contig 13097 bp, 13 predicted proteins | sample 811201 | NCBI WGS metagenome assembly MDSZ01 (sample SAMN05326647, study PRJNA326480) | marine metagenome | isolation source: seawater | place: Indian Ocean: North | collected 2010
CGGAGCCACGCGAACGGCGCACCCGCCGCGGCGAGCGCCGCCACCGCCGCCACCACCGGCACTCCCGTCAGGAGCAGCGCCGCCGACGCGGCGACGGCGGCGAGCGCGAGCGCCGACAGCACGACAGCACGGCGCCGACGCGCGGCGAACCCCGCCTCGGCGAGAAGACGGTCGAGCGCCGGAGCCGACAGCGGTCGCGTCGGTCGCGTCGACGACGTGCGGGGCCAGAGCCACGGCGATACGACGAGCAGCGCGCCCGCGCCGAGCAGGAGGCCGAGAAGAATGCTCATGCCGTCCTCCCCGTCGGCATGAACCCTGTCGCGACGGGGCGCACCTCGATCACCCCGTCGACCACCCGGCCCGTCGGAGCGACGATCTCCGCGACGCGACGCGTGCCCGCGGCATCCTGCCGGCAGTGCACGACGAGGTCGACGGAGCTCGCGATCGCGGGCAGCAGGAAGTCTCGGTCGATGTTGCGGCCGGCCAGCAGCGGGAGCGCGGCGAGCTTCACGAGCGCGTCGCGCGCCGAGTTCGCGTGGATCGTCGCCGCCGCCGGCACGCCCGTGTTCAGGGCGAGCACGAGGTCGAGGGCCTCGGCGTCGCGCACCTCGCCGATGACGAGCCGGTCGGGTCGCATACGCAGCGCCTCTTTTACGAGCCGCCGCAGCGTGACCTCTCCCCCGCCTTCGAGACTCGGCTGGCGGCTCTGCATCGCCACGAGGTCGGGCATCTCGGCGGCGAGCTCGAACGTCTCCTCCACCGTGACGATGCGCTGATGCGGCGCGCACGCGGCGATCAGCGCCCCGAGGAGCGTCGTCTTCCCGGCATGGGTGGCACCGGAGACAAGGATGCTGCGTCCCGCCCGCATGGCCGTGTGCAGCAGGTCGGCACACTCCGCGTCGAGGGAGCCCGCCGCCACGAGGTCGCCGAGCCCGCCGAAGGAAGGAAGGAACTTGCGGATGTTCACCGACCAGTGACGCCGCGTGATGTCGGGGATCACGACGTGCAGACGGCTGCCGTCGGGCAACGACGCGTCGACGAACGGCTGACTGAGGTCGACGCGGCGGCCGGTGGTGTGCAGCATCCGCTCGACGAGGTCGCGCACCCCTTCGTCGGTGAGCGTCAGCGCGACGCGCTCGCTGCGGCCTCCCCGCGCGATGAACACTCGGTCGGGCGCGTTGATCCAGATCTCCTCGACCGTCGGGTCATCGACATAGGTCTGCAGCACCCCGAATCCGCTCACCGCGGCGAGCACGGCACGCACCGCGGCGTGCTCGTCGTCGAGGGGAGCCGCGCCGCGCGCGAGCGCCTGATCGTTGAAGCGCCGCACTTCGGCGCGCACGACGTCCGCGACGATCTCCGGATGCCGCGACGCGTCCGTGCGGTCGGAACGCAGCCGCTCACGCACCCGCTCGACCACGACGGCGCGGCCGGTGGGCGGCGTCGCGATCGGAGGCGGGTTCATGCGACGCATCCTGGCAACGAGCGCCGTCTGCGCGCGGAGCGCTCTCCACAGTCGCCCTCGTGGGGAGGAGACCAGGTAGGGGCGCGTGCCGCATCGCGGACCCAGCCCGCACCCGATCGCGCCAGCCACGAACGACTCCCGTGACGGCTAGCCGCGAGACCGCCGGGAACCGTTCCCGATCACCGCTCCCGCGCGGATGCCGCTCACTAGACTGATCGCACTCGCGGGAGTGGTGAAATTGGCAGACACGCAGGATTTAGGTTCCTGTGCCTGAGGGCGTGTGGGTTCAAGTCCCACCTTCCGCACGACCGGCGGCCGTTGTCGTCGGCAGGTCCCCTGTCTAGATCGGGTTTCCCGTGCACCACGCAGCGCTCATCCCCTGGCTCGACCCTGTCCACATCATCAACCAGGCAGGTCCGTGGGCTCTCGCCGTCGTCTGCTTCATCGTGTTCGCCGAGACGGGCCTGCTCGTCGGGTTCCTGCTGCCCGGCGACACCCTGCTGATCATCGCGGGTGTGCTCACCAACACCCACGACATCTTCGGGCTCAACATCTGGGTGGTGTCCCTGCTCATCGCCCTCGCGGCGTTCATCGGCGGTGAAGTCGGCTACCTCATCGGACACAAAGCCGGGCCGGCGATCTTCGAACGCAAGGAATCCGGGCTCTTCAGCAAACACAACGTCGATCGCACGAACGCGTTCTTCGAGCGCTTCGGCGGACTCACCGTCATCCTCGCCCGCTTCGTGCCGATCGTGCGCACCTTCGCGCCGGTCGCCGCCGGCGTCGGCCACATGCCGTGGAAGCGCTACTCGCTCTACAACTTGATCGGCGCGGTGCTCTGGGGCTTCGGCATGACGATGCTCGGTTACGTGATCGCGTACGTGCCGTGGATCCGTCATTTCGTCGTCAACTACATCGACCTGATCCTCGTGGGTGTCGTGGTGCTGACGGTGCTCGTCACCGGCTACCACTACCTGCGCGAGCGTCAGAAGGCGAAGAAGGCGCGCATCGCCCGGGATGCCGCGGCATCCGCCGGCGAGGCCTGATCAGCGCAGCGTCAGACGTGGGCGTCGTGCTCGACGTGCCCGGCGGGCTCCAGCTGGAACGTCGAGTGCTCGACGTCGAAGTGGTCGGCGAGGCACGTCTGCAGACGGCTCAGGATGCCGCCGGCCTCCCCGCTCGCGAAGCACTCGTCGGTCACGACGACATGGGCTGAGAAGACCGGGGCTCCCCGCGTCAGCTGCCACACGTGCACGTCGTGCACCGCGACGACGCCGTGCGTCTGCAGGATGTGATCGCGGATCTTCTCGACCTGCATGCCGGCCGGTGCCGACTCGGCGAGCACGGAGAACACCTCGCGCAGCAGCCCGATCGCGCGCGGGATCATCAGGGCGGCGATCGCGAGCGACGCGATCGCGTCAGCCTGACCGAACCCCGTCACGAGGATCACGACCGCCGCGATGATCACCGCCGCGGAGCCCAGCAGGTCACCCATCACCTCGATGTAGGCGCCGCGCACATTCAGGCTGTGACGCTGGGCGGCGCTGAGAAGCCACATCGCGGTCGCGTTCGCGAGAAGTCCCACGATCGCGACGACGAGCATGGGGCCGGCGAGCACGTGGGCGTCCTCGTTGGAGACGAGACGGGTGATCGCCTCGACGACGATCCAGACGCTCAAGCCGATCAGGATGACGCCGTTGATGAGGGCACCGAACACCTCGGCGCGCTGGTAGCCGAACGTGCGCCGCTCGTTCGCCGGCCGGGCCGCCACGGCGCTCGCGATGAGCGCGACGACGAGGGCCGCGGCATCCGTCAGCATGTGGGCCGAGTCGGCCAGCAGCGCGAGCGACCCCGTGAGGATCGCCCCCACGACCTGGACGACGAAGACCACCGAGGTGATCGACAACGATATCGCCAGCAGTCGGCGATTGCTTCCCCCGCGGAGCCCCCCGGCTCCGTGCGCGTGATCGTGCATGACTCCACGGTAGAACCGCGAGGTGCCCGATGTCGCGTCCTCGCGCTAGTCGGGAACGAGACCGATTCTCAGGGTCGCCGCCGCAGGCCGCGACGCCGCCGCGTCCCTGCGTCAGAGCGCGCTGAGCAGCGGCGCGAGCGCGACGAAGGCGCGCGCGCGATGGGATGCCGCGTTCTTCTCCGCCGCACTCCACTCGCCGACGGTGCGCTCGGCCGCGGGATCCTGACCCTCGGGAATGAAGATCGGGTCGTAGCCGAAGCCCCCGTCGCCCGAGGCCGCCCGCGCGAGGCGCCCGGGCCACACGCCCTCGACGACGTGCTCGTCGCCGCCGGGCACGACGAGCGCGATCGTCGAGACGAACTGGGCGCCGCGGTGCGTGTCGGCGACGTCGGAGAGCTGGTCGAGCAGCAGTTCGAGGTTCGCGCGGCCGTCTTTGCGGTGGCCGGCCCAGTAGGCCGAGAACACGCCCGGCGAGCCACCGAGCACGTCGACGCAGATGCCCGAGTCGTCGGCGAGGGCGGCGAGGCCGGTGTGGGCGGCGGCGGCCCGCGCCTTGATCAGCGCATTCTGCGCGAATGTGACGCCGTCCTCGACCGGTTCGGGCCCGTCGTAGCCGACGACCTCGAGGTCGGGCCGGGTCGCGGCGACGATGGCTGCGAACTCCTCGACCTTGTGGGCGTTGTGCGTGGCCAGCACGATGCGCTGTGGCATCCGCTCAGCCCTCGAGCGCGGCGGTCTGGGCGTCCCGCAGCGACGCGGCACCGGCGACTCCCAGTTCGAGCAGGCGGTCGAGTTCGCGCTTGTCGAACGGCGCGCCCTCGGCGGTGCCCTGCACCTCGACGAAGAGCCCACGGCCGGTGACGACGACGTTCATGTCGGTCTCGGCGCGCACGTCCTCGACGTACGCGAGGTCGAGCATCGGCTCGCCGTCGATGATGCCGACGGACACGGCCGAGACCGAGTCGATGAGCACCTGCGACTTCTGGCCGATGAACTTCTTCTCGCGCCCCCACGCGATCGCGTCGGCGAGGGCGACGTAGGCGCCGGTGATCGCCGCCGTACGGGTTCCGCCGTCGGCCTGCAGCACGTCGCAGTCGATGACGATCGTGTTCTCCCCGAGCGCCTTCGTGTCGACGACGGCACGCAGCGCGCGACCGATGAGCCGGGAGATCTCGTGCGTGCGACCGCCGATCTTGCCCTTCACGCTCTCGCGGTCGTTGCGCTGGTTGGTGGCGCGGGGAAGCATCGCGTACTCGGCGGTCACCCACCCCTTGCCCTTGCCGGTCAGCCAGCGCGGCACGCCGTTCGTGAACGACGCCGTGCACAGCACCTTGGTGTTGCCGAACGAGATGAGCGCGGAGCCCTCGGCCTGGGCGCTCCACCCGCGTTCGATGGTCACGGGACGCAGCTGGTCGACGGCGCGGCCGTCGGCGCGGACGATGTCGGTCATGAGATGGCCTCCTCGGATGCCGCGGCCCTCCGCGGCAGGTCGATGACTCCGGTCTGCACGAGCTGCACGCTGCGCACCTCGCGGCCCATCAGTCGGTGGGCGAGCCGGATGAAGTCGGCGGCGGACGTTCCCGTCGCCTCGTAGACGTGGTGGGGTGCGGCATCCGCAGGCGCGAGCAGGTCGCGGGAGACCAGTTCGCGGTAGACGTCCTTCGCGGTCTCGGTGTCGCTCGAGACGAGGCTCACGTCCGGCCCCATCACGTAGCTGATCGCGCCCTCGAGGAACGGGTAGTGGGTGCAGCCGAGCACGAGGGTGTCGACCCCCGCCTCCCGCAGCGGCGCGAGGTACTCCTCGGCGGCGCGCAGCACCTCGGGCGAGCCGGTGACGCCCCGCTCGACGAACTCGACGAACAGCGGGCACGCCTGCGTGAAGACCTCGACGCCGGGCGCGATCTGCAGCATGTCCTGGTAGGCGCCCGACGAGATGGTGCCGAGCGTGCCGATGACACCGATGCGGCCCGACCGGCTCGTCGCGACGGCGGTGCGCACGGCGGGGCCGATGACCTCGACGACCGGCACGTCGTAGCGTTCGCGCGCGTCGCGCAGCATCGCCGACGACGCCGTGTTGCAGGCGATCACGAGCATCTTCACGCCCTGCTCGACGAGGGTGTCGAGCACCTCGAGCGAGTAGCGCCGCACGTCGGCGATCGGCTTCGGGCCGTACGGCGAGTGGGCGGTGTCGCCGACGTAGAGCAGCGACTCGGCCGGCAGCAGCTGCGAGATCGCCCGGGCGACGGTGAGACCGCCGACCCCGGAGTCGAAGATCCCGATCGGCGCGCTGTTCACGATCACCGAGCCTACCCGCGTGCGGCGCGCCCCTACGCTGGAGCCATGCCCGAGAGCACGGCTCTGCTGACCGACCGGTACGAACTCACCATGCTCGACGCCGCAGTGCGCGACGGCACCGCGAACCGCCGCTGCGTGTTCGAGCTGTTCGGCCGGCGCCTGCCAGGCGGTCGGCGCTTCGGTGTCGTCGCCGGCACGGGCCGACTTCTCAGCCTGCTGCGCGACTTCCGCTTCGGCGAGGACGAGCTGCGGTTCCTGCGCGACGAGAGAGTGGTGGATGCCGCCACCCTCCGTCTCCTCGAGCAGTACCGGTTCACCGGCACCATCACCGGCTACCGCGAGGGCGAGCTCTACTTCCCAGGCTCGCCCGTGCTCACCGTCGAGGGAACGTTCGCCGAGGCGGTCATCCTCGAGACGCTCGCCCTCAGCGTGCTCAACTACGACTCGGCGGTGGCGACGGCCGCCGCGCGCATGTCTATCGCCGCCGGATCGCGACCCCTCGCCGAGATGGGTTCGCGTCGAACGAGCGAGCAGGCGGCGGTCGCGGCCGCGCGCGCCGCGTTCATCGCGGGATTCGGGGCGACCAGCAACCTCGAGGCGGGGCGCCGGTTCGGCATCCCCACGATGGGAACGGCGGCGCACGCCTGGACGCTGCTGCACGACACCGAGGAAGACGCCTTCCGCGCGCAGATCGCAGCGCTCGGCGTCGACACGACCCTGCTCATCGACACCTACGACATCGACCGCGGGGTCGAGACTGCGGTGCGGGTCGCCGGCCCCGGGCTCGGCGGGGTGCGCATCGACTCGGGCGATCTGCCGGTCGTCGCCGCGCACGTGCGCGACCGACTCGACGCCCTCGGTGCGCCGCGCACCCGCATCACCGTGACGAGCGATCTCGACGAGTACGCCCTCGCCGCTCTCGCCGCCTCCCCCGTCGACGCGTACGGGGTCGGCACGTCGCTCGTGACCGGCTCCGGGAGCCCCACGGCGCAGATGGTCTACAAGCTCGTCGCGCGGCAGGATTCCGCCGGCACCTGGATCCCCGTGGCGAAGGCGTCGGCCGAGAAGGCGACGACGGGTGGCCGCAAGAGCGCCTTCCGGACGCTCTCGGGCGGGGTGGCGACATCCGAGCTCATCCGGGTGGCGGACGGCTTCGACACCCCGCACGGCAGCGACCACCCCGACGCCCGGGCGCTCCAGACGGTGCTCGTCGATCACGGCGACATCGACACCGCGTTCGAGGGGTCAGAGGGCGTGTCCGCCGCACGCGCCCACCACATCGCGGCTCGCGCCGAGCTGCCGTCGCGGGCCCTCGGACTCAGCCGATCGGACCCCGCGATCCCGACGGTCTACGCCGCCGGGTGATGAGCGGGGCGGATGCCGCGCTCACGCCTTGAGCGACTCGTAGATCTCCTTGCAGGTGGGGCACACGGGAAACTTCTCGGGGTCGCGCCCCGGCGTCCACTTCTTGCCGCACAGCGCCCGCACCGGCTTCCCGGTGAGCGCGGACTCGAGGATCTTCTCCTTCTTCACGTAGTGGGAGAAGCGCTCATGGTCACCGGGCTCGATGTTCTCCTCGCGGATGAGCTCTTCGAGCTCTCGGTCGAGGGTGGCCAGACCCCCATGGTCGGGCGCGTCGAGTGGGGTGCTCATGGGTTGCCAGTGTAGCCGCGGGGACGCCCGCTCGGACCGGTGATCCCCAGCCCGGAGCGCACTGTCAGGGCCCGCGCGTAGGATCGCCGCGTGGCGAAGAAGGTGCACCGCATCCACTCGCTCCCGGACGACGCGCCGTGGGCGGGAGGACTGCCGCCCGAGGGGTCGCCGGAGCATCCCCTCTCGATCCGCGCCCTCGATCGGGTGCTCTCCCTGCAGCGGCCGGTCGTGCTCGCACACCTGCGCAGCGTGCGGCTGCGGCATTCGGATGCCTCACCGGCAGAGATCGTTCGCGTGCTCGAGCGTCGCTACCTCACCGCCATCACGACCGGCGGCGCTGCGGTGGGTGCGACTGCCGTCGTACCGGGGATCGGGACGGGCGTGACACTCGCCCTGAGCGGTGTCGAGACCGTGGGGTTCCTCGAGACGACGACCCTGTTCGCACAGTCGATCGCCGAGGTGCACGGCGTCGCAATCGACGACCCCGACCGGGCTCGAGCGCTGGTGCTGACCCTCATGCTGGGGCAGGAGGGCGTGGCCCTCGTGTCACAGCTGGCCGGTGAGGCCACCGGACGCGGTCAGAACCGCGCCGGCTACTGGGGTGACCTCGTCACCCGCACGATCCCCCGCGCCGCCCTGGGTCCTGTGGTCGACACCCTCAAGTCGACCTTCGTGCGTCATTTCGCAACCCGCGGCGGCGCCTCGATCATCGGGAAGGCACTCCCCTTCGGCATCGGCGCCGCGATCGGGGGCACGGGCAACCATCTGCTCGGCCGCCGGGTCGTGACGACCTCACGGAAGGCCTTCGGCGCGCCCCCGGCGATGCTGCCCGTCGAGCTCGAACCTCGCGCCGGGGCCCGGCGTACCGAGCACATCGTCGGCGGCGCGCTCGGCCGTGCCGCCGGCGGCGCCGCCGCGATCACCGGCAGCGCGGTGCGCGGGGTGTCGAAGGCGACGGAGCGGCTGCGCCCCCGCCGGGAGCTGCGCATCCGGGAGAACCCCGCCCCCGACGACGACAGCGGGCGTCGACCCTGAGGTCGACGCCCGCGGTGCCGCATCCGTTCGTCAGCTGAGCGAGCCGAGCGTGACGTCGACCGTGTGCGATGCGCCGTCGCGCACATAGGTCAGCGAGGCCTTCGCGCCCGCAGCAAGCGCACGCACCTCGGCGGTCAGGTCGACGGCACCGGTCACGGGCTGGCCGTTGAACTCGGTGATGATGTCGCCCTTCTGCAGGCCCGCGGCGGCCGCCGGGCCGCCCGAGGTGACGTCGGCGACATAGGCGCCGGAGATCGTCGCGCCGGTGACGTTCGCCGAGTCCTGCACCGACGCACCGAGCAGACCGTGCGTGGCCTTGCCGTTCTGGATCAGCTCGTCGGTGATGCGCTTGACGATGTCCGACGGAATCGAGAAGCCGACGCCGATGTTGCCCGACTGGGTCCCCGATGTCGACGAGCCGGTGCCCGCGATCGCGACGTTGATGCCGATCAGCTGACCTGAGGAGTCGACCAGCGCGCCACCGGAGTTGCCGGGGTTGATGGCGGCATCCGTCTGGATCACCGAGATCTTGATCGTCGAGGTCGTGGAGGTCTGCGTCTGGCCCTGTCCGAAGTCGAACTGGAACGGCGACTGCTGGCCCTGCTGCGTGTCGCCGCCCGAGCTGCCGGAGCTGCTGGGAGCAGACGACGCGATCTCGATCGAACGGTTCAGAGCGCTGACGATGCCGTTGGTCACGGTGTTCGACAGGCCGAGGGGCGCGCCGACGGCGATCGTCTGGTCGCCGACGTTGAGCTTCGACGAGTCGCCGAAGGTGATCGGGGTAAGCCCCGACGCGCCCGTCAGCTTGATGACGGCCAGATCGTAGGTCGGGTCGGTGCCGACGACCGTCGCGTCGTAGATGTGACCGTCGGAGGTGGTGACCTTGAGCGTCGCGTCGGCGGTCGCACCATCGAGGGTGACGACGTGGGTGTTGGTCACGACGTACCCGTCGGCGGTCAGGATGACACCCGAACCGGTTCCGGCGGACTGGCCCGACTCGGCACTGATCGTGACGACGCTCGGCACCACCTTCGCGGCGACTGCCGTGGTCTGGTTGACGGAGCTGGTGTCGTTCACGGTGAGCGTCGTCGGGCCGGATGCCGCAGACGTCGTGCCCTTCGGGCTCCACAGCGTCATGCCGGCCGCCGCACCGCCGAGGCCGGCGGCGCCGCCGACGATCGCCGCGGCGACGAGGAGGCCGACGGCGCGCGTCGCGCCGGACTTCTTCTTCGGCGCAGGAGCAGCAGGGGTGCCCCAGAGGGGAGCGGTCGGGCCGGTCGCGGCCGGGCCGAACGACTCACCCGTCGCCGGGGCGACCGGAACGGTCGGCGCCGTCGCCGAGGCGGCCTCGGCCGCGGAGATCTCAGGAAGCGGGGGCCGTGCGGCGGCGGTGTCGACGGCCGGCTCCGGCGCAGGGCTTGGGGTAGGGCTCGGGGTGGGGGGAATCGGTGCCGCGGCTGCCGCCTCGGCGTCGGACTGCTCGGGGCGGGTGCCCTCGGTGTCGCTCATGACTGCTCCTTCTGTGCTCTGGGACCACCCTGCACAGCGACTCTGTGCGTTTTCTATGACAGACGTGAAACGGTCCTATGCGCTCCCCTCCAGTAGCGTGTGGCGGGTGCACGACATTCCCGGCGCTTGGCGTCGAGCCGCCCGCGGTGCGGGCCTGCTGACCGATGACGGGGTTCCGATTCCGACGATCTTCGCCGAGATGTCGGCGCTGGCCCAGCAGACCGGCGCGATCAACCTCGGTCAGGGCTTCCCGGACGAAGACGGACCGGCCGAGATCCTCGAGGCCGCCCGGGCCGCGATCGCGAACGGTGTCAATCAGTACCCGCCGGGGCGCGGCATCCCCGATCTGCGGCTCGCCGTGGCCGAGCATCAGCGTCGCTTCTACGGCCTGGACCTCGACCCCGACCGTCACGTGCTGATCACCGCGGGCGCCACCGAGGCGCTGTCGTCGACGCTGCTGGCGCTGATCGACTCCCCCGACGACGAGGTGGTCGTCTTCGAGCCGTACTACGACTCCTATGCGGCCTGCGTGGCCCTCGCGGGAGCCCGTCTCGTGACGGTCCCCCTCGCCTGGCCCGATTTCCGACCCGACCTCGACCGGCTGCGCGATGCGGTGACAGACCGCACCCGAGTCATCCTCGTGAACGACCCGCACAACCCCACGGGGGCCGTCTTCGACGACGAGGTGCGTGCCGAGCTGGTGCGCCTCGCGATCGAGCACGACGCGATCATCGTCGGCGACGAGGTGTACGAGCACCTCACCTTCGACGGTCACCGTCACCGCCCCCTCGCGACCCTCCCGGGCGCGTGGGAGCGCACGCTGACGATCTCGTCGGCCGCGAAGACGTTCTCGGTGACCGGGTGGAAGATCGGCTGGGTCACCGGGCCGGCCGCGCTGGTCGACGCCGTGCTGGCGGTCAAGCAGTTCCTCACCTACGTGAACGGCGCGCCGTTCCAGCCCGCCGTCGCGACCGCGCTGCGGCTGCCCGACAGTTTCTTCGCCGGCATCGCGACGACCCTCGAGCACAAGCGCGACCTGCTGCAGGACGGCCTGCGGACCGCCGGCTTCGACGTCGCCCCCTCGCGAGGCTCGTACTTCGTCGTGGCGGATGCCGCTCCCCTGGGCGCGACCGAAGCGGCGGCGTTCTGCCGCGAGCTTCCGGCGCGCGCGGGCGTCGTCGCGATCCCCCTGACGGCGTTCGTCAGCGACGCGGCGCGAGCCGAGTACGCGACCCTGGTGCGCTTCGCGGCCTGCAAACGCACCGAGGTGCTCGCGGATGCCGCGGCCCGCCTCGCCGCGCTGCGCTGATCCGGTCGCACCGAAGTCGGTGGGCAGAGCTCGATCCCGTCAGATCTCGCGCGGCACGACCGTGTATCGACGCAGCTGCAGGGCGGGGTTCACGCGACGTACCCGCTCGACGTCGTCGAGCGAGACGTCCGCGAGCGCGAGCCCGGTGGTCGTGCCGATCGACGCGCGCACGACTCCGGTCGGGTCGATGATCGCCGAGTGCCCCACGCCGATCGGCGGGGTGTGGTCGGCGGCGGCAACGAAGACCGTGTTCTCGATCGCGCGGGCGCGCAGCAGCGTCATCCACTGGTCTTCCTTCAACGGGCCGCGCACCCACTCGGCGGGAACGAGCACGAGATCGGCGCCCGCGTCGACGACGACACGGGTCGACTCGGGGAACCGCAGGTCGTAGCAGGTGATGAGCCCGACGCGCACGCCGTCGACGTCGAGGGTCTGGGGAGCGTCGAGCGCACCTGGCTCGATCCAGTCGGACTCACGCTGCCCGAACGCGTCGTAGAGGTGCTGCTTGCGATAGACCGCGCGCACGCCGTCGGCGGCGACCGCCACGACGGTGTTGCGCACCTTGCCGGAGACGGGCGCCGACTCGACGAGTCCCGCGACGACGACCACGTCGTGCTGCTGCGCGAGGGCCTGCAGGTGGGTGACGAACGGGCCGTCGAGGGGTTCCGCATGGGCGGCGAGGCGCTCATCGAACGGGTCGACGAAATAGCTCGCGTACTCGGGGAACACCACGAGACGGGCACGGGATGCCGCGGCCCGCGCGACGAGCGCTGCGACCGCGTCACGGTTGGCCGCGGGCACCTCGGTGGGTGTGAACTGGGCGACGGCGACGGTCAGCGCAGGAGAGGTCACCCGCCCATCCTCCCGCGTCGGCGTCGCCGCGCCAACCGCTGCGACGCGCCCGGGTGACCGGCCCGGATTCGACGGCCCTCCGGGAGCGTGCTAGGCTCATTCCTTGTGCCGCGGGGTGGAGCAGCTCGGTAGCTCGCTGGGCTCATAACCCAGAGGTCGCAGGTTCAAATCCTGTCCCCGCAACCAAGTAGGTCTTATTACAACCAAATGAGACAAAGGGCGCCTCGGCGCTCGGCAACTCGAAGGCCCCAGCAGAAATGCTGGGGCTTTCGAGTTTTTCCGAGGACGTGCGTCCGCTGGCGCGACGGAGCTCGTGGATCTTCGCGTTCACTTCAGTTCGATCCCCAGCGGCTTGGCGGGTCGTGTCGGTCACGCGAACGAAGATGCGATGGAAGAAGAGTGTGAGCAGTTCACGCCTCACCGCGTCGTGCTCGGAGGCATAGAGGTTGCCCGGTGCTTTGAGAAGCTCGAGATAGGTCGCGATCGCGTTGGCGGCCTCGCCCATGTTCGAGTTCAGCCGACTGAGACGCTCCTCCATAGCCTGTCTCTTCAGGGTGATGTCTTGGAGGCGACGCTTTAGACGCTCACTCGACGCTTCGCCATCTGCGAGCGCGTCGATCAAACGGTCCTCCTTCGCATCGAGCTGAGCCAGTTCGCGACGAAGACCGGCCTGCAGTTCACGGCGCTGAGCGTCAAGGTCTCCCAGCGCCACGTTGTGAACCGCTCTGACGCTCACAGTCGTGCCCAAAGAGCGTCGACCAAACCCTTCGGGAGCGAGCCTTGGAGTCGGCGACGCAGTCCGAGCAGTAGTTCGACCCGTACTTCGGAGAATGCTTCGCCGATCCTCGCCTCAATGCGCTCCCTCTCATGTCCATCTTCGAGATAGTCCACCAGGGCAACAAACTGGCTCTTCGCAGTTGAGGGTGTAGCCCGGGACCGTCGGCTGGTTCGCGGATAGGCGTCGAGGTCTTCCAGGATGGAAGTTCTCACGCTCACCATCCGCC
>MDSZ01228458.1_pt1 | contig 13093 bp, 15 predicted proteins | sample 811201 | NCBI WGS metagenome assembly MDSZ01 (sample SAMN05326647, study PRJNA326480) | marine metagenome | isolation source: seawater | place: Indian Ocean: North | collected 2010
CATTTGGTATCTTCGGTTCTGCTGTAAGTTTAGTGGCAATGGTAGTTGTAAGTTTAATTACATCTGAACCAAATGCTGCTACACAGAGAATGGTTGATGAGGTTCGTGTACCATCTGGTAAATCGATCCTTGGCAAACAACACTAAATAATCTTTTTAAGGGGCGATTAATTTCGCCCCTTTTCATTTTTATCTTTTTCAAATATAAGTTCTAAATGTCGGCTAACTTTCATCCTTTGGTCTATATAATAGATTACATTCTTGGAGTAATTATGTGGACTCTAATTGGAAGAGTTGCGATGAATATTTTTCAAAGAGAAGATTCGAAATTTTTTTTTATGAGGGTATTTGTAAAATTTACTAACCCTTTAATTAATTTATTTAAATTTATCACACCATCTTTTATTATTGGACCTTTAGTTCCGCTTTATGTTGCTTGGTTTTTTTTTATGATTAGATTTTACCTAATGCCATGGGTTTTGGGATATTCTGTCATGGGTATGTTATCTTTTCCATTGGAAAGTGAAATTTCGAGACAAATTTATCAATTTTTTAATTCAATTAAATTTTAAAATTGATACTAGTAAATCAAGTAATCAATGAAAAAAATACAAATATCTCCGTCAATTTTATCTGCAGATTTTAGTAATTTAGGCCAAGAAATTAAAAAGTTAGAAGATGCTGGAGCAGATATGATACACGTTGATGTAATGGATGGTCACTTCGTTCCAAATTTAACAATCGGTCCACCTGTAATTAAATCTTTAAGAAAATATACTTCATTAATTTTTGATGTTCATTTAATGATCTCCCCAGTTCATAAATATATTGAAGATTATGCAGAAGCAGGTGCAGATATAATTACAATTCACCCTGAGGCAACAGATGATCTTAATTCGTCAATTTTAAAGATAAAAAAATTAAAAAAAAAAGTTGGAATATCTTTAAACCCAAAGACTAAAATTGATGTTATTTCTAATTACCTCAGTGATATTGATTTAGTTTTGATTATGAGTGTAAATCCTGGTTTTGGAGGTCAAGAATTTATGCCTGAAGTTCTTAAAAAAATAGAAGATTTAAAAGATATCAAAGATAAAAAGATACTAAACTTTGATATTGAAATAGATGGTGGAATAAACTTTGATAACTCAAAAACTGCAATAAAAGCGGGAGCTAATATTCTTGTATCTGGAACTACAATTTTTAAAAGTAATAATGGAGATATTAAAAAAAATATTGAGTTATTGAGATCAAAATAAGATAATGATTTATATAAATCAGTTTTTTTCTAATATTCAAAAAAATTTAAGAAAATTATATTTAAACTCAAATATCTACGATAAAAAAATATCAAGAAATATAAATAAAGATTTTATCTATAAACCAAGTCCCCATTTATTTTCTTCATTAATTCAATATCAAAAGAAGAGGTTTAAAATTCACAATCTTAAGATTACAGATCTTGATCATGATAATTTAAGTGATAATGAATTTAAAAAATTAAATAGCTTCAACTGGTTTTTTAGTTTAGATCTCAAATCATCTAAAAATATAATTCAATCATTTATTATTGACTGGATTAAAGTTAATTACAAGTATAATTCAAAAAGTTGGGATTTTGATTTAACTTCAAAGAGAATAATCGCATGGTTATCTTGTTACAATCTCACTTATGAAGAAAGTAATCAAGATTATAAATCTAAATTTAATTCAATTATTCAAAAACAAACAAATCATTTAATAAATGAGATTAAAAAAGCAAAATTGATTCAAAATAAATTGATAGGTTGTTCTGCCATTATCCTTGTTGGATTATGTTTCAAAAATGAAAAGATTTATTTAAACTTCGGATTAGAGATTTTAAAAAAAATTACTAAAATATCTTTGGACAACTCAGGATTTCCCAAATCAAGAAATATCAAACAATTAATTTTTTACTTGAAATATTTTATTTTGATTAGAGAATGGTTTAAAGAATCTCAAAACCAAATTCCTGAACACATTGATGAAACAATATTTTACCTAGGTCAATCTTATTCTTTTGTTTGGCAAAATATAAATACTAATATTTTTTTTAATGGTAATACAAATTCAAATAATGATGAGTTTGATAATTATCTAAAGAGATTAGGATATAAGTTTAAAAGTGATAATTATGATCATGGCGGATATGTAATTCTTAAAGATAAAAATACTATACTAACAATGGATACGGGCTCCACTCCTGATCCAGAGTTCACTAGAGATTATCAGTCTGGAGCTTTATCTTTTGAAATAATTAGAAAGGGAAAAAAATTAATTTGCAATTGTGGTTATTTTTCTAAAAAGAACAATGAATTAAACAAAATTTCAAAATCAACAGCATCACAAAGTACATTAATCATTGATGATAATTCATCATGTAAAACTAATAAATTGTCCTTAGTTGAGAAAGGCTTAAAAATAACAAAAAAAAAAATTATATTTGAGAAAAATTATTGGAAAATAAATGCTGCACATGATGGATATATGAAAAATTATGGATCAGTACATGAAAGAGAAATTGAATTTTATCCACGAGAAATGAAATTTATTGGTATTGATAAAATAGTTAAGAAAAGTAAACATAATTATAAATTTGATATACGATTTCATTTTGAACCAAGTATAAAATTGATGAAAACCCAAGATAGTAAAGCGATACTTATTGAACTTTATGATGAAGGCTGGAAGTTTACTTGTGAAAAATATGAAATTAATATCGATAATGGTTTATATTTTGGTGATAAAAATTCATATATTCAAAATCAAAACATTTTTATAAGTGGTGTTACTAATAAACAAATAGAGAATATTAAATGGCAATTGACTAAAATATAATGAAAAAAATTAAATCAGCACTAATTTCTGTATCTAACAAAGAGGGGCTAAAACCTCTTCTCAAAATATTAAATGAAAATCACGTAAAATTGATAAGCTCAGGTGGAACTTTTAAAGAAATAAAAAAGCTTAAATTTAAATGTACTGAAGTTTCAAATTTTACGGGTTTCAATGAAATTATGGATGGTAGAGTAAAAACTTTACATCCAAAAATTCATGCTGGTATTTTAAACAAAAGAAAAAATAGATCTCATCAAAATGATTTAAAAAGAAATAATTTTGAACAAATAGATCTGGTAATTGTAAATTTTTATCCATTTGAAAAAGCCTTAGAAAAAAATCAAAATCATAATAAAATTTTAGAAAATATAGATATTGGTGGACCAGCGATGGTTAGAGCAGCTGCAAAAAACTATAAAGATGTAACAGTGATTACTTCACCTAAAGATTATGAAGATCTAATAATTGAACTCAAAAAAAATAAAGGATCGACATCTTTGCAATTTAGAGAACAAATGTCTCAAAATGCTTTTTCAGAAACAGCTTATTACGACTCTATAATTACAAATTATTTTAACAAATTCCTTAATATAAATTTTCCTAGAAAAAAAATTATAGGTACAAAATTATTAGAAAAATTAAGATATGGTGAAAACCCACACCAAAATGGGGCAATTTATTCGATTAATAATGAAAATAATCTAAAAAAAATTCATGGCAAAAAATTAAGCTATAATAATTATAATGATATTTTGACAGCACTAAATATCTCAAAATCTCTTCCAAAAAATACTGGTACAGTGATCATAAAACATGCAAATCCATGTGGTGTCTCAATTAAAAAAAATAAATTGATAAGTTATAAAAGTGCATTATCCTGTGATCCAGTAAGTGCGTTCGGTGGCGTAGTTTCATGTAATTTTAAGATAAATACAAATTTAGCAAAAGAATTAAGTAAAATCTTTCTTGAAGTAATAATTGCTAATGGTTTTGAAAATACGGCTCTTAAAATTCTTAAAACAAAGCCAAACCTAAGGTTAATAGATGCTTCAAAATTTTTATTAAATGAAGATACAAAATTTATTTCTGAAAATAATAAAATCTTAGTTCAATCTGAGGATAAAATAAAATTTTCAAAAAAAGATTTTAAGATAGTTTCAAAAAAGAGGCCTAATAAATCTCAATTTGAGAATTTAATATTTGGTTTTAATGTTTGTAGATTTGTTAAATCTAACGCAATAGTACTTGTAAACGATAAAAAAACAGTTGGAATTGGATCTGGCCAACCAAGTAGACTTGATAGTTGTCAAATAGCTATCGATAAAATGATCAAATTTGGAAATAATAATGGTGATATTGTTGCAGCCTCTGATGCATTCTTTCCTTTCGTAGACGGAGTTGAAAGATTAGTTCAATCTGGTGTATCAGCAATAATTCAGCCAGAGGGTTCGATTAGAGATAAAGAAGTAATTAAATTTGCAAATGATACTAATACAATATTGATCTTTTCAAAAACAAGACACTTTAAACATTAAATCTAAGTTATTTATTTAAGACTATTTAATTTTATCAATCTTAGCAGCTAAAATAAAATCGCTTTCTGCTAATCCTTGTATAGCATGAGTAAAAATTTTGATTTTAGCATAACCCCAACCAAACAATATATCTGGATGATGCCCTTCTACTTCAGCGATTTGACCTACTTTATTTACAAATTTTTGACTTTCCAAAAAATTTTGAAACTTAAATTCTTTTATTAGATAAAAATTTTTTTCATCATTACTTTTGACATCCCACCCATCAACTTTTTTCAAATATTTATGAATTTCAGTAATATCAAATGCTGGAATCCCACCTTCACAAGGAACACATTTTTTTTCAGATAAATTTGTCATAATTTTTGGAGCGGGCAAAGGGGGTCGAACCCTCGACCTTCTCGTTGGCAACGAGACGCTCTACCACTGAGCTATGCCCGCTTATTTTTTAAGAGCTAAAAGTATTAGTTTTTTAAAAATTTAGCAAGAGACAAAAATATGGAAAAAGCTTATTTCAAAGTGTAGGATAAAATTATAAATTAAATAAACAATTAAAAAATGAAAAAAGAGAATTTACCAAAAAAATTATCTGTTTTTCCGCTAAGCAACTTTATAATATTTCCGAAGACAACAGTTCCTCTAAATATTTTTGAACCTAGATATATAGACATGATCAATGACAGTATGAAATTTAATAAACTTATAGGTATGATACAACCCAAAAATTCAAAATCAAAAAACCAAATTGATCCAGATTTACATGGAACAGGATGTATGGGAAAAATTACGAGCTTTAAAGAGACTGATGATGGAAGATTCTTAATTGAATTAAAAGGTATAATCAGATTTAAAATTACTGATGAAATTATAACAAATAAACAATACCGAGAATTTAAAGTTGAATTTAAGGAATTTTATGATGACCTTAATGAAAAAAAAGAACAAGTAAGGTTTTCTGATTTAGAGTTAATATTCAAAGATTTAAAATCTTTATTCGAAAAAAGAGGGTTTATTGTAAATTGGAAAGCATTAGAAAATCAAAGTTTAGATGAAACAATAAATGCTCTAGCTATGGCTTCACCTTTTACTCTTGAAGAAAAACAAGTTTTGTTAGAAGCAAAAAATTTAGATACGAGAAAAAAACAAATTTCGCAAATATTATCAACTTACACTTTTGATAATTTTAACAATACGACTATTCAATAATTAAATCATAATACCGTTATCTGCGTATTGTTTTAATGTTTTATTAACATATTCTTTTTTACCTATAAATTTTATTGAATTGCTTATTAACTTATTTCCTAATTTATTTTCAAAATTAAAAAGCTCATAAATAAAATCAATTCCACTAGCAAATAAATAATTTTTGTGTTTTGTTTGTTTTTCAAAGTCAAAACAAATTGAACTATCTAAATCTAATCCATTTTCAACTTTCAATTTTATCAATTTGATTAAAATTTTGATATCTCTGATTGTCATATTAAAACCTTGTCCAGCAAGTGGATGTAATTTATGTAATAAATCTCCAAATGCTAAAATATTTTTATGATAATAATTTCTTAAATTAGTAGATGAAATTTTAAATTTTTCTATCTTTTTTATTTCTATGTTGGAATATTTTATACCATAACGTTTAACATATTGTTTGAGATCTATGCTTTCTTTTCCTTTTACCGAAAAAACTATTGAGGTTTCATTATGTGATACTGGCAAAAATGCTAATGGACCCTTATTTGTAAAAATTTGTTGAGCAATATTGTTTTTGGGTAATTTTTTATGTCTAAATATAGTTGTATAAGCAAAACTATCATAATCTTTTTTTATATTTCTGTAGAAATATTTTTTTGAAAAAAGATTATTTTTTTCACAATTAATAACAAGTTTATAATCCTCAATATTAAATTTTTTTCTTAATTTAAATAATTTTTCTTTTTTTAATTTAGAATAAAAATAGTCATAAAGTTTATCATTTTTAAATAAAGCAAATAAACAATTATGATCCTGGAATTCTAATATTTTTTTATTATTCAGGTTTTGACTAAAAATTTCAATTTTATTTATATTCCACAAATATTTTTCTATATTCTCTATTTCTCGGTTAATAAATTTAATATTTTCATTTGAAATACCTATAGTTCGAGTACGATTTTTTTTTTTTTCATTGTTAGAGATAATATCTACTGATATGCCTAAATTTATTAAACATTTAGCCAATGTAAGAGTAGTTAGTCCTGTGCCTAAAATACAAACTTTCATAATAATTTTTAATTTTAACAATAAAAATTAGATGATACAAAGTGTTAATTTGATTCATCAGTTATGAATATAGATAAAATGATTAATACCTTTTTAGTCTTTGTAATCAAGAGACTGATTGAGGTTTTTGGTATTATAATTTCAATTTTTGGAATCTTGCTGTTTTTTGCTTTAATTTCATACTCACCTGAAGATCCGAATTTTATATTTCCTAAAGAAACTCAAATTCAAAACTTATTGGGTTTTCAAGGAAGTTACATATCCGATTTTTTTTTTCAATCTATTGGTTTAATATCATACTTAATACCTGTTACATACCTCTTTACTGGCATAAAAATTTTTAAAGATAAACAAATTCTTCTATTTATAGAAAATTCTTTTTTTATTGTTCTCTATTCAATTTTTGGTAGCTTATTTTTTAGTTATTTTTTCAACTTAACTATATTTTCCTTTTATTTTTTGAATGGAAATGGTGGTTTTCTTGGAAACTTTTTAAATCAATCTTTTATAAACAATATTATTTTTAAAAACGAAAATGTTACCTTTTACTTATTTTTAGTAACAATAATTTTATTCTTTTTATTAAGTGTAAATTTTAGTTTACAAAAATTTATACTTATTTCAAAAAAAGTTATTCAAAAAATTTTTTTTAAAAAATCACAAAATTATACTAATAAAAATGAAGTGATTAACGAATATATACCTCAAGAAGAAATTAAAAACCTTATTCAAGAAGATCTCCCATTTATCAAAGCAGACAACAAAGATACAAATAAAACTAAATTTAAAATCCCAGAGATAAATCTGTTAAAAATATCTACAAAAAAAGATAAAGAAAAATTAATAAATGATGAGAACAATGATCCAAAATTTTTAGAAAAAATTCTTTTAGATTTTGGTGTTGATGGAACAATTAAAAAGGTTAGTCAAGGACCAGTGGTTACACTAAATGAATTTGAACCTGCAGCGGGTATTAAAGTTTCTAAAATTATCAATCTTTCTGATGATATAGCAAGAAATACAAGCTCAGAGTCTGCAAGGATAGCAACTATACCCGGTAGAAACACAATTGGTATAGAATTACCAAATTTAATAAGAGAAAATGTTTATCTGAGTGAGATAATCAACTTTTCAGATTTTAAAAAAAAAGACATAAAACTACCAATTGCTTTAGGTAAAAATATTTCAGGTATTCCTATTATAGGCGATTTGGCATCTATGCCTCATTTATTAATCGCAGGAACAACTGGTTCTGGAAAATCTGTTTGTATTAATACTATTATTCTATCTCTTTTGTATAGACATACACCTGACAAATGTAAATTTATTTTAATTGATCCTAAAATGTTAGAACTCTCAACATACGAAGGGATACCACACTTATTGTGTCCTGTAATAACAGAAGCAAAAAAAGCAGCTTCAGTTTTGGGATGGGTAGTTAAAGAAATGGAAAGTAGGTACAGATTAATGACTAAAGATGGGGTGAGAAATATTGATGGATATAATTTAAAACATAAGCTGCCAATGCCATACATAGTAGTAGTAGTTGATGAAATGTCAGATTTAATGTTGGTGGCTGGTAAAGAAATAGAAAACTACATTCAGAAGCTATCTCAAATGGCTAGAGCTGCTGGAATTCATATTATAATGGCAACACAAAGACCAAGTGTTGATGTTATTACTGGAACAATTAAGGCTAATTTTCCTACACGAATTTCTTTTCAAGTTACATCAAAAATAGATAGTAGAACCATATTAGGAGAACAAGGAGCTGAACAATTACTTGGTAAAGGGGACATGCTATTTATGTCATCTGCTAATAGAATTATAAGAATCCATGCCCCTTTTGTATCAGATGAAGAAATTGAAAAAGTTAATAATTTTATTAGATCTCAAGCTGAACCGGATTATGTTGATGAAATTCTTAATTTTGCAGACGAAAAAGAAGTTAATGAAAATTCAAAAAATCAAGATGATAAAGATGAACTTTACATAACAGCTGTAGAATTAATTAAATCTGAAGGTAAAGCATCAACATCATTTTTACAAAGAAAATTACAAATTGGATATAATAGAGCTGCTAGAATAATAGATATGATGGAGGCGGAAGGTATTGTTAGTAAAGCAAATCATGTTGGAAAACGTGATGTCTTATAATGAAAAAAGTTATTTTGATATTTTTTATAATATGCTTAAATTCAAAATCTTATTCATCAGTTAAACAAAATATTATCCAAAATTTACAAACAATTGACAATATTTCTTTTAATTTTGAGCAAAATATAAATGGAAAAATTGAAAATGGAACATGTACTATAGAGTATCCAAAAAAAATATACTGTAAATATGACTTAAAAAACCAAAAAATTTTAATATCTGATGGTAAATCACTAGTTATTAAAACAATTAGCAGTTTTTACCAATACCCTCTTAATAAAACACCATTAAATTTTATCTTGGATAAAGAATACTTATTAGAAAAATTAGCAAAATTAGATAGAAAAATAATTATTAAAAATTTTATAAATTTAAATTTTTTTGAAAATGATAGTCAAATTAATGTTTTTTTTGATAAAAAAAATTTTAATCTTATTGGTTGGCAAACATTAGATATCTATCAAAATTTGAGTATAACATATCTTGATTCTATTGTTAAAAATAAAAAAATTAAAAAAAATCTTTTTGAACTTCCAGATAGAAATTAAATTATAATTTTTTCTTTTTTAAAAACTTTCATACCTCTTGATAAATAATTTTTTAATGCATTTTTGTGATCAAGAGAACATGTATGAACCCAAACTCTTTTTACTTTCTCTAAAAAAGAATTTTTTATCGCTTCTGTTAAAAGAAATGAGCCCAGTTTTTTATTTTGATACTCTGTCAATAATCCTAAATAGGCTATCTCTACCTCATTTTTATCATTATGCAAAATAAGTTCAAAGTATCCAGCTAGGTCATTTTTATATTTTAAAATATATGTTTTTACTTTTTTGTCAGAAACATATTTTATCCATTGATTATCATTCCAAACAAGTCGATCGACCCAGTGATGATTTTTACCAATATTTTTATAAAAAAATTTGTTTAATTGAAAATCCTCTGGTTCTGAAAGTTCAATAGAGCAATTAGGTGAGTCTAATTTAGACTCATTTAGTTCATCAATAGAATTGATTTCTAAATAATTTCTTTCAACGTCTTTACTCACTCAACCATTTTACCAACTTTTTCACCACCGAATAAATGAAAATGTAAATGTGGTACTTCTTGGCCTCCATGTTCGCTAATGTTAGATAAAGCCCTATATCCTTTGCCTTTATCAACTGAGATACAAAGTTTTTTAGCAACAAAATTTATTCCTTTTAATAAACCTACCATCTCATTAGAAGAAGCCTTTGAACAAAAATCATCAAGATCAGTGTATTTGCCCTTAGGTATTACAAGAGCATGAATTTTTTTTTGAGGGTTAATATCATAAAATGACAGTACAAAATCGTCTTCATAAATTTTTTTACAAGGAATTTCACCTCTTAAAATTTTTGCAAAAATATTATTGTCATCGTAAGTCATTTTTTTCTGTTATCTAATTCATTCATCACATCCTCAACTTTAATATTATTAGCCTCCAAATAAACAGTTAAATGATAAAAAACGTCAGCAGCTTCGTGTATTTTATTTGAGTTATTTTCTGATGCTTCTATCAGTTCATTAATTTCCTCTAAAACTTTTTCTTTACTTAAAGATTTATTGCTTAGTAATTTATTTGTATAAGATCCCTCTATCGATTTTTTTTTTCTTTCTCTAACAAGATTAAATAAGTTTTCTAAAGTTTTGAGCATTTCAAATTCTAACAGGGATTCCTTTTGAGTCCAAATAATCCTTAGCCTCTTTTACTGAATGTTTTCCATAGTGAAAAATAGATGCTGCCAAAACTGCACTTGCTTTACCAAGTTTAATTCCATCAACTAAATGATCTAAATTACCAACTCCCCCAGATGCAATAATTGGGATATTTACTTGAGATGAAATTTTTGACATTAATTCGATATCATAACCTGCTTGTGTTCCATCTTTATCCATTGAAGTAACCAGTAATTCTCCTGCACCACTTTCTTCCATTTTTTTTTGCATATTTAATTGCATCTATACCGCTGTTATTTCTCCCCCCATGTGTAAACACCTCCCACATATTTCCAGTTTTCTTTGCATCAATTGCAACTACAATACATTGAGATCCAAACTTTTTTGAACTTTCAACAATAACTTTTGAATTTTCAACTGCTGCAGTATTTATGGAAACTTTATCTGCACCACAATTTAACAACTTATTAATATCCTCTACGCTTCTTATACCACCTCCAACTGTTAAAGGTACAAAGCATTGCTTGGAGGTTTTTTTAACGACATCATAAATAATATCTCTATTTTCATTTGAAGCTGTAATGTCTAAAAAGCAGATTTCATCTGCTCCACCATCACTATAAATTTTAGCCTGTTCAACTGGATCACCTGCATCTTTTAGATCAACGAAATTTATTCCCTTGACGACACGACCATTTTTAACATCAAGACACGGGATAATTCTTTTTTTTAACATTCTATTATATTTTTATGAAAATACCTTGACCTGTTGGGTAATTAGTAAAGTGACCGTTTTTATTCTTAAAAAATTCATCTATTATCTTTCTAGTATCTTCAAACCCACCATAATCATCAAACAAAATTACTCCACCCAGTTTTAATTTATCAAAAAAAAAGTCTAAAGAAGATTTAGTTGCTTCTGAAGAATTTAGATCTATGTGTAACCAATCTAATTGTGCCGGATTTTCAGCATTTTGGAAAACATCCGGTATTAAACCTTTATTGAATATCAAATTATCGTTAAAATTTTCTAAATTTTTTTTTGTAATATCTATATTTAAGTAATCATAATTAAATCTAAGCTTATCGTTTCCTAAATTTTCCCAAGCATCATAAAGATAAATTTTTTTTTCTATGTTTGATAACTTACAAGCTTCCGCTGCAAAATAAATTGTTAATCCATCACAAACACCACATTCTGCTAAATTTATCATATTTTGAGAAGCATTTTTTGCTGCCAATAACACTGAATTGAATACTATATAATGTCTCCAAGAAAGCTCATCTAATATTTTTCGATAATTTGCATCTTCGTAATCAAATTGTGTCAACCTAAAATCTTTACTATCAGCAAGATCTTTTAAATTTTCATTTGTTTTATTAAAAAAAATATTTTCTTTGTTATCTTGATTTTTCCAAGGGGGAACTGTATCGGTTGTAATTAAACCCCAACCCTGAAAAGTTTTTTTCTTTTTCTTAAATTTATTAAATTCATAATAATTACCAAAAATTATATTCAGGTTTTTTTTGATAAAAAAATTAATCTTGCTTAAAAAATTTTTCTTACCCTTTTTTTCTCTTGCATTTAAAATTCTTTCAATTTCAGACATTAATTAATTCTCTAATTCTAGTACTAGTTCTGATAAACTAATAACTCCATCATATATCGCTTTTCCAACAATAATTCCCTCTATATTTTTCAAAGTTTTGGCTTTTTTAATATCTTCAATGGAAGAAACGCCACCAGATATAATTACAGGACAGTTAGATATATCAGCAACTTTTGATGTCTCTTCAAAATTTGGGCTTTGTTTCGTACCATCCCTGTTTATATCAGTATAGATTAATCTACTAATACTATAATCGTTAACTTCTTTTAAATAATCTAAGGTTAGTTGATTAGAATTATCTTTCCATCCAGATATCGACAAATATCCATCTTTAGCATCTAAACTTAAAGCAATTTTTTTTGGAAACCTTTCACACGCTTTTTTCAAAAAATTTTTATCCTTTATAGCAGCACTTCCTAAAATTACTTTCTCAACACCAACATCGATATATTTTTGAATACTATCAGAATTTCTAATACCACCACCTACTTCAACATTTAAATTAAATTTTCTAATTATATCATGAATAATATCTAAATTTACTATTTCTCCAGTTAAAGCTCCATCTAAATCAACTATATGTAAATTTTTAAATCCATAATCTTTATATTTACTAGCTTGTTCTATTGGAGACATTTCATACTCAGTTTTGTTATCGAAATCTCCTTTAACTAACCTTACACACTTTTTATCTTTAATATCTATGGCTGGAAATATTTTCATTTACTCCAAAAAAGTTAGTTCAATTTTTCATATTTACATTTCTACAAAATTTTTAATAAGCCTTAAACCAAATTTATCACTCTTTTCTGGGTGAAATTGAGTTCCAAAGATATTTTCTTTTTCAACAGAGCAAACAATATTTGAAGAATAATCTGTTGTTGCAGAAATCACATTTTTATCTCTAGGAATAAATTCATAACTGTGAACAAAATACATATGAGAATTATTTTCTATATTTTTAAACATTTTA
>MDSZ01156640.1_pt1 | contig 13091 bp, 10 predicted proteins | sample 811201 | NCBI WGS metagenome assembly MDSZ01 (sample SAMN05326647, study PRJNA326480) | marine metagenome | isolation source: seawater | place: Indian Ocean: North | collected 2010
ACATAACATTTTAAATTCTGTGGCTGCGATTAGTGTGTGTTTAAACTTAGGAATCAAAATTAAGATCATTAAAAAAGCATTATTAAAGTTTACAGGTGTTCAAAGAAGAATGACTAAGATATTTGAAAAAAATGAAAATCAATTTTATGATGATTATGCACATCACCCCACTGAAATTCATTCAGTATTAGAGGGGATTAAAAAGGTTGCTAACAAAAAAAAGATAACATCGGTTTTTCAACCGCACAGATTTAGTCGAGTACAATCTCTAAAAAAAGAATTTTCAAAATCCTTTAAATTTTCAGATCGGGTAGTTTTGTGCCCTGTATACGCTGCTGGTGAAAAAATAGACAAAAACTTTAGTATTATAAAATTTGGCAAAATGATCTCTGCTAATTCAAAAGTTAATGTAATTTTAGTAAAAGATGAGGAGGATTTTAAGAGATTTTTAAAAAAAAATTTAATAAGAAATGAAATCATTATTGGGATGGGAGCTGGTTCAATATCAAATTGGATGAGAAATTTAAAACAATTTTTATGAATTTAGACAAGAATGAATTAAAAAATAAATTTGGAAAAAGCATTACTTTTCAAGAAAACCTATCAAAGTATAGTTGGTTTAATTTAGGTGGGCCAGCAGCAGTTTTTTTTAAACCAGATAGTGTAATACAACTAGTAGATTTTCTTAAAAATATTAAAGATTTTAAAAATATCATTTGTTTAGGTGCAGGTTCTAATACTTTAATCAGAGATGGAGGATTTTCTGGAATAATTATCAAGTTAAGTTCAAAATTCTCTTACATAAAAAAACTAGATGATGAAATCTTAGAAGTTGGCGCTGGGACTTTAGATAGAACTTTATCTAGTTATGCAGCTGACAATTCAATTTTAAATTATGAATTTTTATCTTGTATACCTGGATCAGTAGGTGGCGCAATAATAATGAACAGTGGTTGTTATGGAGAAGAAATATCAGACATTCTTATTTCTATAAAAGTGATAGATTTAAAAGGTAACATTCAAGAAATTAAAAAAGATAAAATTAACTTTATTTACCGAGGCACAAATTTACCTAAAGATTTAATAATATTATCAGCTAAATTTCATGCTAAGCAAGGTGACAAAAATTTAATAAATAATAAAATTAAAAAGTATATTAAAGAAAAAAAGGATGCTCAACCAAGTCAAATTAAAACTTGCGGCAGTACTTTTAAAAATCCAAAAAATAGAAAAGCTTGGGAATTAATTAAAAGCTCTAATTGTAATCGTGTATCATTTGGGAAAGCTAGCATATCAAAGAAACACTGTAATTTCTTTGTTAATGAGGGTGGAGCTTCCTCAGAAGATATTGAAAAATTAATCAATTTTGTAAAAAATAAAGTTTTTGAAAAACATAATATCAAATTAGATTTAGAACTTAAAATAATTGGTGAAAAAATCACAAATGGCCAATAAAAAAATTTTAGTAGTAATGGGAGGCAACTCAAGAGAAAGAGAAATCAGTCTTAAGACAGGTAACGCATGCATAAATGCTATAAAAAAATTAGGTTATAAAATACAAATATTTGACCCTAAAAAAAAATCATTTTTTAATATTATAAAAGAAAATTCAGACATAATTTTTAATGCACTTCATGGTGAAGAAGGTGAAGATGGATATGCTCAGAGTTTTTTCGAATATTCAAAAAAACCTTATACCCATTCAGGAGTAATATCTTCAATGAACGCAATGAACAAACTAATTTCGAAAAAAATATTCATTAAAAATAAAATAAAAACACCAAAATATTGTATAATAAAAAAAAAAAATTATACATTTTCTAGGTTAAAAAAAATTCTTAAATTAAAAAAATTAAAGTACCCATTAGTTGTAAAACCAAATAGCGAAGGATCAAGCATTGGAGTTAAAATTTGTGAAAATCAAGCAAGTTTAAAAAAAAACATAGAAATTTTACATAAAAATTATGACAATCTTCTCATTGAAAATTTTATTGGAGGACAAGAAATTCAAGTCGCTGTTTTAAATGGCAAAGCTCTAGGTGCTATAGAATTAAGACCTAAAAGAGTATTTTATGATTATAAAGCAAAATACTCAAAATCAGCAAAAACCGATCATATTATGCCCGCCAATGTTCCAAAAAAAAAATATAATGAAGTTCTAAAAATTGCTGAAAAGACACATAAGATTTTAGGATGTCGTGGCGTTACTAGGTCAGATTTTAAATTTTTCAACAATAAATTTTTTCTTTTAGAAATAAATACTCAACCAGGAATGACTAATTTATCTTTAGTGCCTGAGATAGCTAATTACAAAAAAATTTCTTTTGAGAAACTAATTCAAAAGATAATTTTTGATGCTAGCTTAAATAAATGAAAAAATTTTCAATTATTATATCAGCATCTTTATTGTTGATATCCTTAACCACATTCAACCCTAAAAATTTAAATTTCAATTTTAATTTTTTTAAAATTAAATTAATTGAAGTAAACAATGTACAAATTTTGGATAAAAAAGAAATAACCGCATTGTTTTATGATCAATTATATGGCTCAAACTTGTTAGTGCTTAATAAAAATAAAATTTATAAGATTTTGAATAAAAATGAACTTTTGGATTATGTAGAATTTAAAAAAATTTACCCTTCTAAACTTCAGATTATAGTTTTCGAGAAGGAAGTGGTTGCAATAATCAACAATAAACGAAACAAATTTTATTTGACTAAAAATGGTGAAAAAATAAAATATTTTAATAACAAAAAACTGAAAAATTTACCAAACATATTTGGCAAACAAAAAAATTTTTTGGATCTTTATATAACTCTTAATCAACTGAATTTCCCTAATTCTGAAATTAAATCATTTTATTATTTTGAAATTGGAAGATGGGACATTGTGCTTAAAAATAATGTAATTATAAAATTACCTGAAAAAAACTTTAAGTCTAGCTTAAAAAATTATCTTGAATTGAAAGAGAAAATTAATTTTGAAAATTATTCAATTTTTGATTATAGAATCAAAGATCAACTAATTCTAAATTAATGAATAAATTGAAAAAAAAAAATCTGTTTATAGAAATTAATGATGAAAATTTTATAGTTGCAGCTGGAGAATATGATGATGATCTTAACTTCAATATAATAGAAAAAGAAATCTTTTTATCATCCGGCTGCAAAAATGGAAAAATAATTGATTTGAAGGCAAGTACAGATAATTTAAAAAAGATTATAAAAAAAGTTGAAAACAAATCTAATTTATTTTTTTCAGAAGCAAATGTAATTATAAATCATCGAGATTTTGAATGCGTTAATGTAAGCGGCTTTAAAAAGCTGAATGGAAATCAAATTTTATCAGAAGATATTTCTTACATAATTAATGACGTAAAATCAAAGATACTAGAAGCTGAAAATCAAAAAACTATCATTCATTTATTTAATACAAAATTTCTATTGGACAATAAACCGATTAAAAATTTACCAATTGGTTTGTACGGGGAATTCTATTCTCATCAATTAACATTTTTTTTAATTGAAAATAATGATATTAAAAATATTAAAACATTACTTAATAGGTGTAATCTTAATTTAAATAAGATTATATTAAAAAGCTTTACAGATGGAATCAAGATAACTCATAAAAAAAAAGAAGACACTTTTATAAAAATTAAGATCAATAAAAATGAAACCGAACTAATTTCTTTTTATAATTCTGCATTTTGGTTATTTCAAAAATTTAGTTTTGGCTCAGACATAATTTTAAATGATATATCAAAAGTTTGTTCTCTCGATATTTTAAAAGTCTCAAATATTATTGAAAATTTGAATTTAACGGATTTAGAAGATAACTCATATGTTGATAAAAAATATTTCGATGAAACGAACTTTAGAAAAATAAGTGTTAAACTTATCAAAGAGATTTCAAGTGCAAGAATAGAGGAGATCATTAATATCATTTTTAATAAAAATAAGAACTTGATTAATTTTAAAAATAACGAAATTCCTATTTATATAGAAATTACTGATAAAAAAATTCTTTCAGGTTTCAAAGAAATTTTTAATAGTCAGTTTAAAAAATTTAAATTAAATTTTTACGAACAAGCTGATACAGATCATTTTGATTACATAAAAATTTTCGGTGATCTAATTTGTAAAGGATGGGTTAGTGAGGCAATCCCATTTGTGAATAAAAAAAGTACTTGGATTACAAGGATATTTTCACGTTTATTTGAGTAAAGCTGTTATTTTTTGAAACATTTTTTGTTTTAATTTAAACATTTAAATTTTATATACATCAGCAATGTTATCAACAAATCAAAAAACAATTAATAAAAGCATAAAACTTAGCGGTATTGGTCTGCATAATGGAATAAATGCTGAATTAGTCATTAAACCTGCTAATGAAAATTCTGGAATAAAATTTTGCAGAGTAGATATTAATAAAAACAATTTAATACAAGCAAATTTTAAAAATGTTGTTGAGCCAATACTTTGTACAAAAATCACTAATGAAAACGGCGTAACAGTATCGACCGTTGAACACCTTATGGCAGCATTTTTTGGAGAAGGTATAGATAACGCTTTAGTAGAAATAAATGCATCTGAAATTCCAATCTTAGATGGGTCTGCAAGTGAGTTTGTAGAAGCAATAAGGTCTGTTGGCACAAAAGAACAATCCGCCCAAAGACAATTTATAAAAGTTGAAAAAAAAATCGAAGTTAAAGAGGGAGAAAAATTTATCTCAATTGAACCCTCTAATGATGATCTAATTATTGATTTTGAAATTGTCTATAAAAATCCTTTGATAAGAACTAGAAGAAAAGAGTTTAAATTGAGTGATGATAAATTATCTGAAATTTATAACTCTAGAACATTTTGTCTTTATGAAGACATTGATTTTATAAAAAGCAAAGGGTTAGCAAAAGGAGGTTCGCTAGATAACGCAATTGTAGTAAAAGATAACAATATATTAAATGATGACGGTCTAAGAAATAGACATGAATTTGTTTACCATAAAATTTTAGATTGTATGGGCGATCTAATGTTATCCGGACACAGAATATTGGGCCATGTAATTACATCTCAGGGCGGTCACGCGTTAACAAATAAACTTCTTTTGAAATTTTTCTCTGATAAATCAAATTGGACATTAAAAAGTATTAATGCAATTAATAAAAAAGCTAAAATTGAAGACACATTAAAAAAAACACTTATAGCAAGTGTCTAAAAACAAAAATTTACCTATTATAATTTTTTTGATATGAATAAAAAATGTATCAAAAACTATTTTTAATTTTTTTTCTCTTTTTATTTGTTACTGAATGTGCAAAAAAAGAGGATAATTTATCAAATAATCCTCCAGACGCTAATAAGTCTTACTCTATTTACAAAGAAGGATTAGATGCAATGAACAATAGTGAATTTTTCTTTGCTGCTGGAAAATTTTCTGAGGCTGAAAAAATTTTACCTGTTGTAGAACATTCTGCAAAAGCATTATTAATGTCAAGTTATTGTTACTACGCAATAAATTTTTATGACGAAGCTATTTCTTCTTTAGAAAATTTTCTAAAAAAATATCCTGCAGATAAAAATGTTCCATATGCATCATATCTTATTGCACTATCCAATTACGACCAAATACTTGATGAAAAAAAGGATATTAAACCACTATTAGATACGAAAAAACTAATTCAAGATTATATAAAAAAATATCCTGAAACAGATTACTCGCTTGATTTAAAATTTAAGTTAGATCTTATTCAAAATCAACTCGCTGCAAAAGAAATTTACGTTGCAAAATATTATACTAAAACCCAAAAATGGATACCAGCAATCAATAGACTGAAGATTGTAGTAAACGATTATGACGAAACAATTTACATCGAAGAAGCCCTTCATAGACTTGTAGAAATTTATTATAATTTAGGTTTAATCAAGGAAGCTGAAAAAACTGCTAAAATTTTAGGGTACAATTATAATTCAAGTAAATGGTACGAAAATTCGTATGCTTTACTAAATAAGAATTATATAGATGAAAAAAAAATTTTGGAAAAAAAATCTAAAGAGAAGGAACAAAGTTTAGTTAGGAAAACAATTGATAAAATTCTAAGAAAATGAAAACACAAGACATAAAAAAAAAATACGATAAACAAAAAAAACTTTTAGCTAAATACAATCATCATTATTTTAATTTAGACTCACCTATAATATCAGATGCTAAATATGATCAAATTAAAATTGAATTGATAAAATTAGAAAACAATTATTCATTTTTAAAAGAAAAAAATTCTATTCAGGATCAAGTAGGTGCACCTATAATAAAAAAATTCAAAAAAATTAAACATTCAAAACCTATGCTTTCACTTTCAAATACTTTTAACTCAGAGAATATGAAAGATTTTATTAGTAAAATCTCAAATTATTTAAATATAAAAAATAAAGAATTTAGTTTTTCATCTGAGCCAAAGATAGATGGAATATCTGCGTCCTTGACTTATGAAAGGGGGGTTTTAACAAAAGGTCTTTCTCGTGGTGATGGGGTAACCGGTGAGGATATCTTAGAAAATTTAAAAACGATCAAGGAAATACCTCAAAAAATATCAGATAGAAGTCTTCCCGAAGTTCTTGAAATCAGAGGAGAAGTTTTTATTGGAAAAAAAGATTTTAAAAAATTAAAAAAGAATTTTGCAAATCCTAGAAACGCAGCTGGGGGCTCTTTAAGACAAAAAAATGCCAAAGAAACAAAAAAAATACCTTTGAAATTTTTTGCTTACGGATTTGGCGTACTAAAACCAATGAACTTTAAAACTCAGTCTGAGTTTATTTTAAAGCTTAAAGCATGGGGATTTAACATTAATCCTCACAACAAGTTAGTAAAAGGAATAAAGGAAATTGACGCTTATCATAAAAAAATGGAGTCGATGAGATCTTCTCTAGATTACGATATAGATGGAATTGTATTCAAAATAGATGATTTGCAATTGCAAAAAAGACTTGGGAACACATCTAACTCACCTAGATGGGCAACAGCATACAAATTTTCGTCTGAAAAGGCTACATCAACAATAAAAGATATTGTTATTCAAGTAGGTAGAACAGGAGCTATAACTCCTGTAGCTAAAATTGAACCTGTTACCGTCGGAGGAGTAGTAGTTTCTAATGCTACGTTACACAATGAAGATGAAATTGAAAGAAAAGATGTTAGAGTAGGAGATACTGTAATTGTTCAAAGAGCTGGCGATGTAATCCCACAGGTAGTTTCAGTCAACATTAATAAGAGAAAAAAAGACTCAAAAAAATATGTTTTTCCAAATAAATGTTTATGCGGAAGCAAAATTCAAAAAGAATTTAATGCATCATCAAAAAAAGAAGATGCAGTAAGACGATGCACAAAGGGCTATGAATGTTCTTATACCGCAAAAGAGAAACTTAAACATATAGTTTCAAAAGAAGCTTTCAATATTGATGGACTCGGAAAAAAAGTCATAGATCAATTTTGGAAATTAAAATTAATAAAGAATCCATCTGATATTTTTGAGTTAGATTATAATAAGATAAAAAAACTGGAGGGGTGGGGAGATCTATCTGTTCAAAATCTTAAAAATGCTATTAAGAAAGCTCAAAACATTTCTTTAAATAGATTTATATATTCAATAGGCATCAGACATATTGGACAAGAAAATGCTAAAATTTTAGCAAGTTTTTTTAAATCTATCGAACAATTTTCTAATTTACTTAACGCAGAACAAAGAGAAGCTATACTTGGTAATTTAAATGATCTTGATGGAATAGGTGAAACTCAAATTTTATCAATAAATAATTTTTTTAACAATAAAAGAAATATTGAAATAGTCCAAAATTTAATTTTTAAACTTAGCGTGCAAAACTTTAAAGAACCAAACACTAAGGGAAAACTAAGTAATACAAATGTGATGTTTACTGGAAGTTTTAAAAAAATAAGTAGATCAGAAGCTAAAACCTTAACTGAAAACTTTGGAGGTAAGGTACTTGGTTCGGTTTCTAAAAAGTTAAATATTTTAGTAGTTGGGGATACTAAGCCAACTAAGAAAAAAATTGATAAGGCTAAAGAGCTTAAAATCAAGATCTGTTCTGAACATGATTGGTATAAGTTATTAGATATTTGAGCAAGAATTTTTTAATAAAGTTAACTCATTTTTTGTCATATATTTTTTCAATTTTTTATATACTTTTTGGTGATATTGGTTTAACCAAAACCTTTCCTTCCTGCTTAATATTTTGTTAATTATCAAATCTTTATCAATTGGAACATAAGTTAAATTCTCAAACTTCATTCCTTTTTTGTAATTTTTTGTAAATAGTATGTTTTCTATACGCAGACCATAATTTCCCTTTTCATAGTAACCAGGCTCGTTTGTAAGAAACATTCCTGGTTTTAACTTAATATTATTTGATTTAGAAATTGATTGTGGTCCCTCGTGGACATTTAAGTAATATCCAACCCCATGACCTGTTCCATGAGCATAATCTAAGTTTATACTTTTTAGACTTTTTCTGGCAACTTTATCAAGTACAGAGCCAGTAGTATTTTTATTTAATTTAAAATTTGACAGATTTAAATGTCCTTGCAAAACTCTTGTAAATACCTCTTTTATTCTCGTGTTTTTTGTATCTAAAGAAATTGTTCTTGTGACGTCAGTTGTGCCATAGTGATACTGTCCTCCTGAGTCTACTAAATAAATGTTTCCTTCTTTGAGAACTTTATTGGTCTTTTTTGTTGCATTATAATGCACTATTGCTCCGTTTGAGCCTGTGCTAGAAATTGTAGGAAAACTGAGAGTTTTGAAGGGTTTGAATTTTTTTTTAAAGTCAAGTAATTTTTTTTGAGCTGTTAATTCAGTAATTTTTCTTTTTTTAAAATTTACTTTGATCCAAAAAAGAAATTTAGTTAAAGCTGCTCCATCTAACTCATGAATTTTTTTTGCATTTTTAATTTCAATATTATTTTTTTTAGATTTACACAAATAAAGAGGATCAGTATTCTTCAATATTCTATTATTGTTTTTTATAATATTTTTATAAAAAACTGAACAGGTAAGATCATCAATTGAAAAACTCTTATTTTTAATTTTTTTTAAAAAATTCTCTAATTGTTTAATATCAAGAACATAGACAAACTTAAGTTTTTTTTTAAATTTTGTATCTATTTTTTTTAAGTCACAAAATAAAAACATTCTCATTAGTTCGTCAACGAGTAAAATACAATTTGGAATAGGTGAATAATTTGAGTCATTTCCCCTTATATTTAGAAGCCATGCAACATTTTCCGCTGATGTTACCAGCATTACTTCAATACTATTTTTATTAAAATATTTTTTTAAATGCTTAATTTTGGATTGACAACTTTCTCCTGTTTTAGATTTATCTAAAATATAAAATTTTTTTTTGGAATTAATATTTTTTTTTATTTTAATAAAATCAAGCAAATTTCTATCTATAGAGATGAACTTGACGCTAAGTTTTTCTGAAAAATATTTTATTGTCTGGTTATTGAATAACCTAGGATCAAATCCAATTTTTTTATTCTTAATATTTAAATTATTATTTTTCTTTTTAAAGGGTAAGGTAATGATTTTAAATTTCTTACCGCTTTGATTATTAGCTTGAACTGTGTACCTTCCATCTACAAGTAAGTAATTATTTTTTTTAAGTATTAAAGCTAAACCACTAGATCCAGAAAAATTAGAAATATATTGTAATTTATCTTTATTAAAAGGAACATACTCACTAAAAAATTCATCATTTTTAGGTATTATGTAACCATCTAAATTAAAACTTTTAAATTTACTTTTAAGTTTATTTATTTTTTCCATTTAACTAATTTTTTTTTAAGCCTATCCCATCCTGGACTTCTATACTCCTCACCAAACTCCATCGAGTTATCTTGATTTATATCAAATTCATCATTTTTTTCTTTTTCTATAACTTCGTTTTTTTCAATATTATCCTCTGGTAATTCATTTATGAATCTCGAAGGAATAGCCTCCATCCAGTCTCCTTGATATGCACGTCTTAAAGCAAAAGATAAAAAAGCTTCCTTTTTAGCCCTTGTTATACCTACATAAGCTAACCTTCTTTCTTCCTCTAATGCAAAATCACCTTTTTCTTGCAACGATTTTTGATGAGGAAATAATCCCTCTTCCCATCCAGGCAAAAAAACCACATCAAATTCTAAACCTTTCGCTGCATGCATAGTCATTAGATTTACTTTTTCACCCTCCCATTCTTGATCTGCAGAGGTTGCTAAGGATACATGTTCTAAAAAATTCTGTAGATTGTCGTAATCTTGCATGGCTCTTATTAATTCTTTTAAATTCTCTATTCTATTTTCATTTTCTAAATCTTTTTTATTTTTAAGTGAAGCTGAGTACCCGGATTCATCTAAAATTAACTTTAACAAATCAAAGTGTTTAATTTCTTTTGACTCTTTTCTCCACTTTGCGATTAATTTTATAAGAGTAGAAAATGTTTTTTTGATCTTTGGTTTTAATTGATCTAATTCAATTAATTTTATTATTGAATCCTCTAAACATAATTTGTTTTTATCTCCAAATTCATATATTTTTTTAAGAGTTGCATTCCCTATTCCTTTTTTTGGCGAACCAATCACTCTCTCTAATGCCAAATCATCAAATTTCTGACTTATAATTCTTAAATAGCTAATTGCATCTTTTATTTCAGCTCTTTCATAAAATCTTATACCTCCTAAAACTCTATAACCTAGACCAATTTTAAGGAATCTCTCTTCAAATTCTCTAGTCTGATAAATAGCTCTAACAAGGATACTTACGTTATTAAGGGAATATTTTTCTTTAATTTTTTTTTTCAATAATATCACTTACTCCCTCTGCTTCATTTTTTCCATTACTATAACAATTCAACTTTACCAATTCTCCACTTGATCCAGATGACCAAAGTTTTTTTCCCATTCTACTATTATTATTAGAAATTAGCCCAGAAGCAGTTTCTAAAATATTTTTAGTTGACCTATAATTTTGTTCTAATTTATATACCTTACAGTTCGAATAAATTTTATCAAAAGTTAAAAAATTTTTAATTTCTGCACCCCTCCAGCTATAAATTGACTGATCGTCATCACCTACACAACATATATTTTGATTTGAATTGACTAGCAGTTTCAGCCATTTATTTTGAATAAAATTAGTATCCTGAAATTCATCTACTAAAATATATTTAAAATTTTTACGATATATTTCGGCAATATCATTATTGTTTTCAAATAATTTTACAGTAAATAAAATTAAGTCACCAAAATCCATAGCATTTAAATCTTGTGTTTTTTTTTGGTAAATAGAATATACTTTTAAAATTTGTGACTCTAATGAGTTGCTTTTTTTTATCTTAACATCATTATGCATTAATCCCTTGTTTTTCCAATTATCAATCAAAGCAATTATAAACTGAGGTGAAATTTTTTTTGCATCTATATTCTCTGCTTCACAGATTTTTCTTATTAATTTTTTTTGATCATCGGTATCAAGAATTGTAAAATTGCTTTTAAAACCAATAGCTTCAGCATGTCTTCTAAGAAATTTTACACTTATAGAATGAAAAGTTCCTAACCAAGGTACCGCGCTATTTTCCCCTTTTATATATTGTAGAACTCTATTTTGCATTTCTTTCGCGGCTTTATTTGTAAAAGTCACACACAAAATTTGATTAGGCCAGGCCCTTTTCTCACTTATTATGTAGGCTAATTTTGTTGTAAGAACACGTGTTTTTCCAGATCCAGCACCAGCAACTATTAAGTTTGGTCCCTCTGTATCTAATACTGCTTTTTTTTGTTCAGTATTTAAATTTTCTAATAATTTGTTTTCAGACGACATTATATTAAAAACTATTATACACTTATTAATCTTAAAACCAGTTTAAGTAAAAAATTTATATATTTTTAAAAGATTTGACTCAAATTATTTAGGTTTAGTCATTTTAATAGGATCCATAATTTTATCATATTCTTTTTCAGAAATTAGGTTGGTCTTTAAAACCTCCTCTTTTAATGTAGTTCCTTTTTTATGTGCTGATTTAGCTATTTTAGCGGCGTTATCGTAACCTATTTTTGGAGCTAGAGCTGTCACCATCATCAAAGAGTTATCTAAAAGATTCTTAATTCTTTTTTTATCTGCCTTTATACCCTTTACACAATACAGCGCAAAAGTTTTTGATGAATCTGCCATTATTTCAATAGATTGAAGAATATTATGAATTATAAGTGGTTTAAAAACATTTAACTCGAAGTGTCCATGAGATCCAGCCATAGTTATGCCGTTGTGGTTCCCAATTACTTTTACACATACCATCGTTACTGCCTCGGATTGTGTTGGATTAACTTTTCCTGGCATTATCGAAGAACCGGGTTCATTTGACGGTAAAATTAACTCACCATACCCAGCTCGGGGACCAGATCCAAGAAATCTTATGTCATTGGCTATTTTCATTAAACAAACAGCTGCAGTATTCATTGTCCCAGAAAAATTCACAATTGCATCATGCGCAGCGAGGGCTGAAAATTTATTTTTAGCAGGTTTAAATGGAAGTTTTGTAATTTTAGAAATTTCTTTTACTATCTTTTTGTCAAAATTTCTTCTTGAATTTAAACCAGTTCCTACTGCGGTACCACCTTGAGCTAAAAAATAAATTTCATTAAGTGCGTTTTCAATTCTCTCAATGCATTTTTTTAGTTGAGAATGATAACCAGAAAATTCTTGGCCAAGCGTCAATGGAGTAGCATCTTGTAAGTGAGTTCGTCCTACTTTCACGATTTTATTAAATTCTCTAGATTTTTTAAACAATTCTCTCTCAAGGAGTTTTAAAGAAGGAAGTAATTTTTTTTTTGTTTTTATAGCTATAGATATATGCATTGCTGTAGGAAATACGTCATTTGTAGACTGGGACTTGTTTACATGATCATTTGGGTGAACAGGTTTTTTTGTTCCTATTTTTCCACCCATTTTTTCAATAGCTCTGTTAGATATAACTTCATTTACATTCATATTAGTTTGTGTGCCCGAACCCGTTTGCCAAACTTTAAGAGGAAAA
>MDSZ01067144.1_pt1 | contig 13089 bp, 18 predicted proteins | sample 811201 | NCBI WGS metagenome assembly MDSZ01 (sample SAMN05326647, study PRJNA326480) | marine metagenome | isolation source: seawater | place: Indian Ocean: North | collected 2010
AAAATATAATTTGTTGTTCCATTAAGTATTCCATAAACTTTATTTATTCTATTAGTTGCAAGACCTTCTTTGATTGTTCTCAAGATTGGTATGCCCCCGGCAACAGATGCTTCAAATTCTAAATTAACTTTTTGTTTTTCCGCCAATTTAGCTAATTTATCTCCGTGTTTAGCGATTAAAGCTTTGTTAGGAGTTATTACATGAATCCTTTTTTTTAAAGCTATTTCCACTAATTTCTTTGATATACCATCAGACAATCCTACACATTCAAATATAATATCAATTCTCTCTTTATTTAAAATTTTTAAAGGATCTTTATAAAAAATTTTTTTTGATATAGGAAAGCGTCTTTTCTTATTTTTATTTTTTGCCGATATAGCTACAATTTTAATTTTTTTTCCAGTTTTTTTTTCAATGTCTTTTTTTTTAATATTCAATTCATTATATAAATAAATACCTACTTGGCCTAAACCTACAATTGCAATATTAATATAATTTTTCATTTAATCATCTATACTAGGATATGGATTGATATTAGCATATTCTTTTAATTTAACTTTGAACTCATCTAGAGATAAATCATCAGAAAAATTTATATTTGGTAAATCTTTCTTTAATTCAGTCTCATTTATTGAACAACAATTTAAGAGTAATAAAATAAGAAAAAACTTTTTCATTTTAAACCTTCTATTGATTTAAAATTTTTCATTATATTCAAATTTTGTACTGCTTGACCCGCCCCCCCTTTAATTAAATTATCTATTGAAGATAATATAATTGCTTTATTCTTATATTTAGATTTACACACTGATATAATACAATTATTCGTATTTATCACATTATTTGTACTAATTAATGAATTAATTTTTAATACTTTTATAAATTCTGATTTCTTGTAAAATTTAGCTAATTCATTATGCAAAGTCTTTACTGTTTTGCCTTTATTTAAATCAATATAAATTGTACTTAAAATACCTTTAAACATTGGAGATAAATGAGGGGTAAAAATAAAACTAAATTTTTCTTTAGTAAATTTTCTAATTTCTTGTTCAATTTCAGAATTATGTCTGTGAAAACCTACACCATAGGCACTTAAAGACTCATATAGATTTTTATTTTTATATTTTTTATGAACTCCTCTACCGGCACCTGAATAACCTGATTTTGAGTCAATAATTATATTATCTTTTTTTATAATATTCTTTTTTATCAATGGGATTAATGGAAGCAAAATAGATGTTGGATAACAACCAGGGCAACCTATAATTTTAAATTTTTTAATTTTGTTCCCTGTTATTTCCGGTAAAGAATAGATTGATCTTCTAATTAAATTGGGTGCTTTATGTTTTTTTTTATACCATTTTAAGTATTCAGACGCTTTATCTAATCTAAAATCAGCAGCTAAATCTATCAAAACATTTTTTTTTAAAAGTTTTTTTGATATTACTTGTGCCTCTCCATTAGGAAGAGCTGTAAATATAATATCAACATCTTTAAGCAAATTATTTTTAAATCTTGTTATATTTGGAAGTTTTCGATTTATTAATTTTTTATCAAAAAATGATATTTTTTTTCCTACTGAACTATTTCCACATAAATATTTAATATTTATTTTAGGGTGTTTGACTAACAACTTAATTAGTTCAATACCTATATATCCAGTTGATCCAGCGACTAATACATTAAGCTTGGGCATTTAATATTATAACAGTTAAAATTTAAAAAAAAATTATCTTTTAGAAAATTGAAAGCTTCTTCTAGCTTTTCTTCTACCAGGTTTTTTTCTTTCAACTGCTCGGGGGTCTCTGGTAGTAAGATTTTCTGTTTTTAATGTGGTTTTAAAACTTTCATCAAACATAACAAGAGCTTTAGCTATACCATGAACCATAGCTCCAGCTTGTCCAGTATGACCACCACCACTAACACTACATCTTACATCGTAGGCAGTTGCTTGATTTATTATTTCAAATGGTCGTGTGATTTGCATTTTGTGATTTTCGCTTACAAAATATTTATCAAATAATTTTCCATTAACATAGATTTTTCCAGTTCCTTTTTTAACCCAAACTTTGGCTATAGATTTTTTTCTTCTTCCAGTTGCGTATTTACTATCTTTAAAATCTAAATTCAGTTTTGTTTTTTTTGATAAAGTTTGAGTATTTTCCATAATTAATTTCTTATAATATTTTTTTTATTTAATTTATCTAATTCTATTATCTTAGGATTTTGTGCAGTATGAGGATGTTGATCTCCTGAATATATTTTCAATTTAGTTAATTGCTGTTTTCCAAGAACACCCCCAGGAAGCATTCTCTTCACAGCTAATTTTAAAGCTTCACCAGGTTTTTTTTTAGATAATTTTTCAGGAGTAGTTTCTTTAATTCCTCCAGGGTGACCAGTATGTCTAAAATATTTTTTATTTTGAAATTTTTTTCCTGTAAATTTTATATGTTCAATATTCTTTACAACTACAAAGTCACCATCATCCATATGAGGTGTAAATGTAGTCTTATTCTTTCCTCTAATAATTTTTGAAACTACTGTTGCTACTCTCCCTACTACGGCATTTTTAGCATCAATTTCATACCAATTAGACGTTAGTTGATCTTTTTTAAGGAATTTAGTCATTGTGCGTGGATTAATACTATTATTAGATTTAAAGTCAATTTGATATTTATATTGCAAATATTAATGTATCTGGTAAAAAATGATTGCCGATTTGATCCTATTGCGGGCAATAAACTGCTAAAAAGGAATTTCTTAAAAATAATCGGTAGGTATTTGAACTGTATTGTGCACCTTACATAAGTAAAAGCACTAAAAAAGGAGTAAAATGACTACAAAAAGAAACAACCCTGAAACAATAGCTATTCATGGTGGTGACTATAGAAGTGATCCTACAACTAATGCTGTAGCGGTCCCAATTTATAGAACTACATCTTATCAATTTAAAGATACAGAACATGCTGCAAACCTTTTTGCACTTAAAGAGTTTGGTAATATCTATACCAGAATAATGAATCCCACAAATGATGTTCTTGAAAAAAGAGTTGCATCATTAGAGGGTGGATTAGCATGCCTTACAGTATCTTCAGGTCAAACTGCATCAACGTTTGCAATTCTTAATGTTGCTCAAGCTGGTGATAACATTGTTAGTTCAACTGATTTATATGGCGGAACCGTATCTTTATTTACACATACACTAAGTAAATTAGGTATTGAAATAAGATATGCTGATCCGAGTGATCCAAAAAATTTTGAAAAAGTAATTGATGATAAAACAAGAGCTTTTTATGGTGAAACACTTCCTAATCCGTATTTAAGAGTTTTTCCAATTAAAGAAGTTTCTGATATTGGAAGAAAATATAATATTCCTCTTATAATGGATAACACCGCTGCCCCTGTAATTTGTAAACCTTTAGAGCATGGCGCAGCTGTCGTAATTCACTCACTTACAAAATATATAGGTGGTCATGGAACTGCAGTAGCAGGAAGTATTGTAGATAGTGGAAATTTTGATTGGACTGCCGACCCAAAGAGACAACCATTATTTAATGAGCCTGATGCAAGTTATGGAGGAGTAATTTGGGGTAAAGCAGTTCCTGAATTAACCGGAGCAAATGTCGCATTTGCTGTCAGAGCAAGAGTTTGTCTTCTAAGAGACTTGGGATCAGCCTGTTCTCCAGATAATGCTTTTGCAATAATTCAAGGATTAGAAACTGTAGCTTTAAGAATGAAACAACATTGCGAAAACGCTCAAAAGGTTGTTGAATTTTTAAAAAAACATAAAGAGGTTTCAAAAGTAATCTATTCCACAGAACATGCTAAGCCAATATCTGAACGTGCAAAAAAATATTTAAAAAAAGGAAATGGTCCAATGGTAGGAATAGAACTTAAAGGTGGTATAGAAGCAGGTAAAAAATTTATTGAATCTTTAAGGATGTTTTATCATGTTGCTAATATTGGTGATGTTAGAAGTTTGGCTATACATCCAGCAAGTACTACTCATAGTCAATTAAACGAAAAAGAACTTGCAGCATCTGGTGTTACTCAAGGATATGTAAGACTTTGTATCGGAATAGAGCATATAGATGATATAATAGAGGATCTTGATCAAGCGTTAAAAAGATCTTCTAAAGGAAACCTAAAAGCAGTTAGTTAATTTTTTTATATTTAGAAATATAAAGAAGATATAAAGTTGAGAGTATTATCAAAATAGAGTTGATCTGGTGTAAAGATGCATAAATAATGTTTACACCAGAAACTAATGTTAAAATTCCTAAAATAATCTGTAACAATAAACTAAGTCCAATAATTACTAATGATTTATTCAATAATTTGTTCTTTTCTTTAATAATCTTGAATAATATATAAAAATAAATAATTACAATTAAATACGCTAAATTTCTGTGGACAAATTGAACTATTGAAGGGTTATCAAATACCTTAATATTCAAAAGTTCAATTAATTTACTATCATCAGGAAAATAGGCAGATCCCATTAAAGGCCATGTGTTATAAACTTTTCCAGCATCCATACCTGACACAAAAGCACCAATAACAAGTTGTAAAAATATTAAAAATAAAAAAAATTTAATTGATATCAATTTAAAAGATACTTGATTTTTGCCTAATGAAGTTAATTTTAAAAAATTCCAGAATATTAAAGACAATAATATAAAAGCAGTTACAAGATGAATAGATAGTCTATAATGACTGACGTCCACTCTATCAACTAAGCCACTTGAGACCATATACCATCCAATAAATCCTTGGAAACAGATGAGTATGAAAATTATCCCATATCTTTTTAAAATCCATAAACCATTTTTAATTGAAAAAAAAATCAACGGTATTAATGCTACTAATCCGATCAATCTACCCAATTGTCTATGAGCCCATTCCCACCAAAAAATTATTTTAAATTCACTTAAAGTCATATTAAAATTTTGCTCTTTGTACTCGGGTATCGTCTTGTAAAGACTGAAATATTCTAACCACTTATCATTTGATAAAGGAGGGAAAAATCCCACAAACAATTCCCATGTTGTTATTGATAAACCAGAATCTGTTAACCTTGTAAGTCCACCTACCAAAATAATCAGTGTAATCATTAATAATAATGTAATCATCCAAATTTTTAACTTGTTATTTATATGATTATTCAAGCTGTACATGATTAGATAAATATAATAATTATTAATTATTCCAATAAATTAAATGTCGCCTATAAACAAAAAAAAATTACAAATAATTAGATCTAAATTAGATAAATTAGATAATAATTTGTTATCTTTAATTAAAAAAAGAACTTATCTTGTAAATGAAGTTTTGAAATTAAAAAAATTTAAAAAAGAAATTGTAGACAAAAAAAGAATTAATTTCATTCTTAAGAAAATTGATAGTAAATCTAAAAAACTTAAAATAGACCCTAAAATCACAAATCGCATATGGAAAAATATGATATGGTCTTATATAAATTACGAGAGAAAGAATTTCAAAAAAAAATAATTACTTGCTATGAGGAGGAAGTTTTTTTTCAATAAAAACTTCATGCTTTCTAGTAGCTGGATTGTATTTCTTTGCTTTTAATTTAATCTTTGCTTTCTCTCCACCTGCAGGTTTTTTCACATAATAAAAAAAAGAGCTATCTGGCTTAGTTTCAGGTACTAGTCTTACTTTTATGTGTGTTTTTTTAGCCATGTTATTTCAATTTTTTCAAGTCTTTAATAATTTGTGAAATATTATCAATATTATTTTTTAAATTATTAAGTCTTATAGTTTTATTTGAAAATTCGTCAAGATCATTAGAATATCCTAAATTGAGTATTTTTTTAACTCCTCCAATCGTCATACCTTGATCTTTTAATAAAAACTTGATTTTCTTTAATAAGTCTACATTACTTTTATCGTAATATCTTCTATTTCCATTTAATATCTTTGGTTTAATTTGTTTGAACTCTTTTTCCCAGTATCTAATAGTATAGGTTGGTATTTTTTGACCAGTTCTACTTTTAAGATCTAAAATTTTTGCTACTTCGCCAATGGTTTTATAAGCTTTATCAGATTTATTCATTATTTTGTAAATTAACAAAATTTTTAAATTCTTTTGAAGGTTTAAATAATACAACATCTCTTTTTGAAATCATTGCTTCTTCCTTAGTTTTGGGATTTCGGCCTACTCTTGACTTCTTTTGCCTAATGGAAAATGTACCAAATTTAGATAATTTCAACACTTTTTCTTTTGATAAATTTTCAATTATTGTTTGAAAAAAATCTTCAATTAAGTTTTCTGATACTTGTTTTGAAAAACCTAATTGCATATAAATCAAGTTAACTAAATCTTTTTTAGTTAAGTTAATTCTCATAATTAGATGTTTTTTTTAATTTTTTCTATTAAATTACCTTTAATTATTCTGCAACAAACATCAAGTGAATTAGAGAAACCAATATAATCAGTCCCACCATGACTTTTAACCACAGGTGAGTCTAAGCCGATAAATATAGCCCCGTTATATAATCTTGGATCTAGCCTTTTTTTAAATTTTTTTAAATTAGAGATATTTAGTAAAGAGGAAATCTTACCAATCATCGTTCCTCCTAATGCTTTTTTAAGTTCGTCTGTTATAAAACTTGCAGTGCCTTCAGCGGTTTTAAGTGCTACATTTCCTGTAAAACCATCTGAAACAATCACATTTACATCTCCATTCATTAGTTCATTTCCTTCTATATAGCCTTTAAATTCAAAATCATTAGTTTTTTTATCATTCAATATTTTAAAAGTTTCCTTAATAGTTTCATTTCCTTTCAATTCTTCAGAACCAATATTTAATAAAGCTACTTTTGGTGTTTCATCAGGATATAGTGATTTATACAAAGATGCACCCATCACTGAAAAATCAAATAAATTTTTAGAACTACACTCAATGTTAGCTCCTAGGTCCAAAACAACACTCATGCCTTTTTTATTTGGCCATAAAGCTGATAGCGCAGGTTTGTCTATATTGTCTATCATTTTTAGATTGAGTTTTGAAATAACTAATAATCCTCCAGTATTGCCTGCAGAAATAATAATATCGCAATCTTTATTTTTAATACTCTCTACTGCAAGCCACATACTGGTATCTTTACCCCTTTTCGCTGCTTCAAGAGGGCTATCTTCACTTGATACTTTATTCAATGTATTAACTATTTGATAATTATTTCTATCAATTTTATTGTTAAGATGTTTTGAAATTGTATTTTCATCACCAAAAATTTTATAAAATATATCTTTATTTCTAGAATGATGATGGATAATACCTTTTATTATTTTTTCTGGAGAATTATCACCCCCCATTGCATCTACTGCAATTTTGATAAATGATGACATTTATAAAAAAATTATTCTTTAGGGTCTAAAACTTGTCGACCTTTATACATGCCTGTTTTTAAATCTAAGTGATGAGATAGTCTATATTCTCCAGATTTTTTGTCTTCGACAACATTTTTAGAAGAGAATTTCATATTTTGTGCTCTTCTCATTCCAGTTCTAGACGGTGTTTGTTTACGTTTTGGTACAGCCATAATTATTGATTACTTACACTTTTTATATAGGAATTCAAATTATTTTTTGAAAGATGTTCTTGAAAATCATCAAAATATTTAACTAAATATTCAATATCATCAAAATTTTCTAAAAACGTTGATAACTTCTCTTTTTTTTTAGTAATGTCTAACTCATCCCAAAAATGAATTTCTGAGATAATACCATGAAATACATTTATATAATCTTTCATCTTTTTATTAATAGATTGATCTCCATAACCTATTTCTCTAATTGTTAATTCTAATTGTCTAAAATTAAAATCATATAATTCCTGTAATTTTTTATCATTTTCTTTATTCTTAAATTCTTTCAGAATAAAAGCAAAATGTAATAAAAATAATATCATTCTATCACTAAAACTATCTTGACTACTTTTAACACCTAAATAAAGAGATTTATTAGTAGTTAATTTAATTAAATTATTATAAAAATTAAGATATTCAGTTTTCATGAAAAAAATACTAATACTCTCATTTATATTATTATCAAGTTGTTCGTTGAACAATGTTGTAAATCATCACGGTGTACATAATTTAGAACAAAAGCAAACTAAGCTCAAAATTAATTATTCTAATAGAAATGATATAATTAAGTTAATAGGCCCCCCATCTACAAAAAGCACATTTGATAATGATATATATATTTATATTGAACGAAAAACTAGCAACTCCAAACTTACTAAATTAGGAAAAAAAAAGTTAATTAAAAATGATGTTTTGGTACTAGAAATTGATAATACCGGAATTCTTTTAAGTAAAAAATTTTACAATAAAAATGATATGAATAAAATTGTTTTTGATGAAAATGAAACAGGTATCAATTATTCAAAAAGATCTTTCATATATAGTTTTCTAAGTTCAGTTAGACAAAAAATTGATGATCCTCTCGGTAAAAAGAGAATCAAGAACTAAAATAAAATAAGACTATTTTAACCTGCAATAACTGCCAATAATAATAAAGCAACTATATTTGTAATCTTAATCATGGGATTTACAGCTGGTCCTGCAGTATCCTTGTAGGGGTCACCTACAGTATCACCAGTTACAGCAGCTTTATGAGCTTCTGAACCTTTGCCTCCATGATTACCGTCTTCTATATATTTTTTTGCATTGTCCCAAGCTCCACCGCCTGCTGTCATAGAAACAGCAACAAATAAACCAGTTATAATGACTCCTAGTAACATTGCTCCAACAGCAGCTAAAGCAGCAACTTGTCCGCCAATACTCAAAATAATAAAATAAAGAACGACCGGGGAAAGCACTGGTAATAAAGATGGAATTATCATCTCCTTGATAGCAGCAACCGTAAGAAGATCAACTAATTTTGCATAATCTGGTTTTTGTTTTCTTTTCATTATACCAGGATATTTTTTAAATTGTCTTCTAACTTCTATAACAACTGCCCCACCAGCTCTACCAACGGCTTGCATACCCATTGATCCAAACAAATATGGTAGCATTCCACCAATCAATAGACCAACAACAACATATGGATTTGAAAGGTCAAAAGTAACAACTATCCCTTCAAGTGCTGATCCTGCTTCTTTTGAAAAATGTTTAATATCTTCTGTATAAGCAGCAAACAAAACTAAAGCACCTAGACCAGCAGATCCAATCGCATAACCTTTTGTGACAGCTTTGGTTGTATTACCGACAGCATCTAATGCATCAGTAGTTTTTCTAACTTTTTTGTCCAAATTTGACATTTCTGCTATACCGCCAGCATTGTCAGTGACCGGTCCATAAGCATCAAGTGCCACTACCATTCCTGCTAAAGCTAACATTGTTGTGACTGCGATTGCAATTCCAAACAGACCTGCAATGTAATTTGTTAGTAGAATTCCAGCTACAATTATAATTGCAGGGATTGCTGTTGCCTCAAGAGAAATTGCTAATCCTTGAATTACATTAGTTCCATGTCCTGTTGTAGAGGATGCTGCAACTGACCTTACAGGACGATAACCAGTACCTGTATAGTATTCAGTGACCCATATAAGTAATCCTGTAATTACTAGACCTATTACTCCACAATAATACAAACTCATACCGTTAAAGGTTTTATCATTAACTGAATATTCATTAGTAAAACCAATTACATAATCAGTTACTGGATAAAGAATTATTAGAGACGCAATTGCAGAAACTACGAAACCTTTATATAGCGCATTCATTACATTATTTGTATTTCCAAGTTTTACAAAAAATGTTCCTATAATTGATGTTAGAATACACGCACCACCAATTGTTAATGGATATATCATCATATTTAAATCTCCAACAAAGAAGATCGAGGAAAGAACCATAGTAGCTACAATTGTAACTGCATAAGTTTCAAATAAATCAGCCGCCATACCAGCACAGTCACCAACATTGTCTCCTACATTATCAGCAATTACTGCAGGATTTCTAGGATCATCTTCTGGAATACCAGCTTCAACTTTACCAACTAAATCAGCACCAACGTCAGCACCTTTAGTAAAAATCCCTCCACCAAGTCTAGCAAAAATAGAAATTAGAGAGGCACCAAAACCAAGAGCAACAAGAGCATTAACAATTTCTCTCTCATTAATGTTAAACTTAAGTAAAAGATAATAATAAACTGCTATAGCCAAAAGAGCTAAACCAGCTACTAACATTCCAGTAACTGCTCCAGATTTAAATGCCACTGAAAGACCTTGTGCTAGACCTTTTCTGGAAGCCTCTGCAGTTCTTACATTAGCTTGAACTGAAACCAACATACCTACGTATCCTGCTATACCAGACAATGCTGCTCCTATAAGGTAACCCAAACCAACTAAAGGACTAAATGCAACACTAACAATTATCAAGACAACAATACCAACAATTGCAATTGTTTTATATTGTCTAGCCAAATAAGCTTTAGCACCAATTTGAATTGCAGAAGCAATATCTTGCATTTTTGCATTTCCTGTACTTGAATTTAAAATATTTTTACCAGTAAAATATCCATAAACGATAGATAAGAAGCCGGCCCCGATGGTGTATAATAGTATTGTTTCTACTGATATATTCATAATTACCTTAGTTAATTGGTTGTTAAATTTTAAGCCCGGACAATACAAAAAAAGCTAAAAAAGACAATAATTAAGTTTAAAATTGGTGAGTATAGCCTTTATATTTAGTCCTTAAATTATTACCTTTTTTATCGGTAATTAAAGATTTTTTTGAATTAGGTATAATTTTTCCAATTTTAGTTATTTTTATACCTAAATTTTTAGATATCTTTTTTATGATTCTAGCTTTGTTTAATCCTGCCGTAAATAATATTTGATAATCATCGCCTTTAGAAACCATTTCTAACTTTGGAATTCTTATATTTTTACTTAAAGATCTTAAATTTTTTGAAATAGGTATAGAGTCTAAATAAAGTCTATAATTTAATTTTTGTTTATTAATTAATTTTTCTAAATCAGAAATTAATCCATCAGAAATATCAATTGATGAATTTGAAAATTTCAAAAGTTCGTCACATAAATCAATTTGAATTTCGGGTTTATAATATTTATCAATGAAATAATTATGATATTTCTTTTTAATTTTGATTTTTTTCTTTAAAATTTGAAGTCCAATATAACTATCACCAAGATTTCCTGTTACATAGATATCATCATTGTTTTTAGCTTTATTTCTCAAAATAATATTCTTAGAATAGCCAATAACAGTAATTGAAAAGCTCATTTTTTTTGAAAAAGTTGTGTCACCGCCACTTAGAAAAATATTATATTTTTTTTGTTCCTCTGATAATGAACTCGAAATTTTTGACAAATTTTTTTTTGAAAAATGATTTGAATTTCCAGATCCTGAAATAAAATAAAATTTTGGTTTCACTCCTTTGCAAATTAAGTCTGAAATAGAGGATCTAATTATTTTTTTTATTACTAGTTTGGGATTTTTGAAATTTAAAAAATGAATTCCCTCATTGTATGTATCTATAGAAATAACTAATTCTCTCTTTTTGTCAAAAAAAACATCATCATTAAGATAAAAGGCACCTTTATTTTTGAAAGATAATTTAGAGAAATACCTTCTAATTAAATCAAATTCCTGCATTTTTAGATCTTAGTTTTTTACCAATGTTATCTAGTAAAGCGTTGAGATATTTAGTTTGAGAATTTTCAAGAAAAAAATTAGATGAATTTAAATATTCTTTAATGATTATATTAATTGATAAATTAGGTTTATATAAAATTTCATAAGTAGCTGCTTTAAGAATTGTTTGAAAAACTTTATCCAAATTTTTAAAAATCAATTTACTACCTAATTCATTTTCTAATTCATCTATTATAAGATCATTTCTCTCTATGGTTCCTAAAACAACATCTTTTATGAATTTTTTAAACCGATGTTTTGGAAATGATAAATCATCATCATTATTAAAAAATCTACCATATAATTTTTGAATAATAATTACCCTTGGGTTATTTTTTGGACTAAAATAAGATTTCATTATTGTGATAGGATCGAAATTACTGCTGTTGCAGCTTCAGCACCCTTTTTTTTTCTAGCTATTGCTTGTTTTTTACTTAAACAAGTTATAATACCATTTCCGATTGGTTTTTTTGAATCGATTGATAGTTTCATAATAGCGTTCGTTGAAGCTTGAGATATAAAATTAAAATGAGGTGTTTGTCCTTTTATTACACATCCTAATGCTAGAAAGGCATCAAATTTTTTTATATTTTTTGCAATTGTTACCGGTATCTCGAATACACCAGGAACATTTATAATTTTTATCTTATAATTTTTTGGTAACTTTTTTTTTGAACTTTTAATTAACCCAGCAGAAATATCTTTATAATAATTAGCGTTAACTATAAGTAAATTTTTTTTCATCCTAAAAATTCTTGTTTCGTTATTTTTATATTATAGCCTTCCAAACCAATAACATTTTTTGGCGATCTAGTAATTAATATCATCTTTTTAATTTTTAAATCTTTGATAATTTGAGCACCTATACCATAATTTCTGATAAGTTTATCATTACCTTTTTTATATATACTTTTATCTTTATAGTTTTTTAAAGTTTGTGTCACAGACTTAAGATTGGTATCTTTTATAAAGACTAAAACACAATTATTAAATTTTCTAAAGTAATTTAATGTTTTATTAAACGAATTTGGTAATTTTTGATTAATTAAGTAATTGTAAACTACATTCGATGAAATAACTCTTACTCTTGGAATTATTCCTTTTTTAATAACTCCTTTAATTAAAGCAAAATGTTCTGAACCATCCAGTAAATTTTCGTAAATCTTAATCTTAAATTTTTGTTTATTAACATTAATATCTGATGTTTTTTTTAATTTAATTAATTTCTCTTTTTTTAACCTGTATGAAATTAAATCCTCAATTTTTCCAATTTTAAGGTTATGTTTTTTGGCAAAATTAAGTAAATTTTGTCCTTTAGCCATTGTTCCATCTTCATTCATTATTTCACAAATGACCGCTGAATTATTCTTTTTAGCTAACTTTGAAATATCT
>MDSZ01159959.1_pt1 | contig 13089 bp, 10 predicted proteins | sample 811201 | NCBI WGS metagenome assembly MDSZ01 (sample SAMN05326647, study PRJNA326480) | marine metagenome | isolation source: seawater | place: Indian Ocean: North | collected 2010
AAAATATACTTAGATAATCAAAGGAAACTAATTTCATTAGCGAAAGAGTATCATGTTTTTTTCTTTGTAGATTTTATAAAAAAAGCACCCACGGCCGTGAAGAAGCAAACCCAAACGAGAAAATTGAAGCAATCTAAGAATGCTATAAATTCTGCCTGTTCGTTAATCATTTTCCCAAATGCGTGAAGTCCAGATTGGTCTAACATATTTAAGTCTTCGGGCAGTGCCATGTGGCGAAACCGTTCGTTATATAGGGATATATTTTCGCCGAGCATCGAACGATTAGTTTGTTGATACCTAAGAAGTTGAGCAACAAGAACTGAAACTCCTATGCTTGCGCCGATACGCCTCGATAATGCTTGAAAAGCAGTGGCATCCGGTCGTAACTCATTTGGTAAATTAGAATAAGCTGAGGCAGTTAAAGTTGTTGAGAAGAAACCAAAGCTTACCCCTTGAAGTGCAATCAAAACAACTAGGCTTATTGAATCTATGTCTGGTGTAATACGTGCGAGGAAAAAGAAAGAGGTGCCCATTAGAATGCTGGCAGCAACTATCAGCGGTTTTGGGCCAATCCGGGCAAGAATATGCCCAACAAAAACTGATGCAAACATGGTCGCAATACCCCGTGGGGTCAGAATTAATCCAGAATCAAGTACTGGGTAGCCCATATAGTTTTGTAACAAGGCGGGAAATAATGCGATGAAACCAAACATCATTATGCCATTAAGAATCAGATATGATGAACAAATCGCAAAGTTACGGTCTTTAAATAGTGATGGGTCGACAAATGGCCGACGCGCAGTAAAGATATGAATAATAAATAGATACAGTGCACATCCTGCGACAGCAGTGGCTATTATTATCTCATTGGATTGAAACCACGACTGTTTTTGTCCGCGGTCCAGTACCCACTGAAGGCAAATCAGGAAGGTGCCCAAAAGGAGAAAACCTGTCAGGTCAAAATTACGAGTTTTGTCAGGATCATTTTCGCGCACGAAAGAAAATATAAGCACGAATGCGGTAACGCCGCCTGGTATATTGACGTAGTAGTTCCAACGCCAACTATAAAACTCGGTTAGGAAGCCACCCAGAACTGGGCCGACAATCAGGCCCACCATCATGCCTACACTGAACCAGCCAAGTGCAATATTATGGCGTTCTTTGGGCCAAGCATCTAACAAGATTTGCTGAGCAACCGGCACTAGCGGGGCACCAAAGACTCCTTGTACGAACCTACAGGTCACAATCTCTAATAAGTTGTCGGAACGTCCGGCAAATGTTGACGCGATTACGAAACCGACTATGCCGGTAAGTAGTACTCGCTTGCGCCCAAAGCGTCGTCCTAGCCAAGCCGTGAGTGGAGTAAAAACAGCAACAGCAATAAGGTACGCGGTTAGGACCCAAGAAATCTCATCATGAGAGGTAGAGAAGCTTCCCATCATTTTGGGCAAGGCAATGCCAGATAGAAAAGTGTCCATCGACTGCATACCTGAAGCAAGGCATACACCAATTGTCAAAAATAATAATTGGACAGGGTTTCCAGTCGCAACGTCGCCATTTTTAAAGGTTTTCAAATCGATGTCTTTCGGGATTTAGACGAGGTACTAGGAAGAATTTAGGAGAACTTTCACTAATCTTAATCGGGTATCACGTTGGGCCGATACGCTAAAATAAAGCATTTCTTACATGGCTCTCTTATATTCCTGAGTCGCGACTTGCATTTCTTATCGTTAATAGTGCTATGTATTCTTGCAGAGTCACCGGATAAAATATTCAACAGCGTCTAACTTCAATTTTGTCTTAAATAAGAATGCGCTTTTTACCAAATGACATATTCAGGCCGCGCAGCCTTCTGTGCCGAAATAATTTCACCTTTGCTGTAATGGTGGATCATCTATCACTACCTATCACCGTTTACCCCATTTCTTTTCTTCGACGGTTTCTTCTTCGATGAGATAATAGTCCTCCAGCCCGATAGCATCCTCGATACTCTGACGTACCGAAATATTTTCGGCGTCGGTCATACCGGTATAACTTCCGGTTGCATGAATTTCTTCCAAAGCTTTTTTTGCATGATGGAAACTCACCATTAACCAGAGTTGTGCATCTATGCATGCCTTGTAGCCCATATCCCGGAGTTCATTATTACCATACAATGGCCTTCCATCGCGATTACCACGGCTTTGAACGTAAACTAGAGGGATAGCGCATTCCTTTGGTGCCTGCACAGCCTCTTCGTGATTAGTTGGAAATATCAGCCCCATGTCAGCACCCTCTTCTGCACCCATGTTGACACGTTTAACGGCTTCGTCAAAACCTTCGAACCGGCAGGTATCTGAACGTACTATCACTACAAAATCGGGATCTTTGGCGTCGCGTTCATGGCAAGCATAGCGAATTTTGTATGCAAACTCATCGGCTGGAATTGCATGGGCTACATATTTATGGTAATGCGCCCGTTTTGGGTAAAGTTGGTCCTCGATATGTACACCAGCAACGCCCGCATCAATGAATTCTCGTACTGTCCGCATGCAATGAAGTGGTTCACCAAAACCGGCGCCCGCGTCAGCGAGAATAGGGATAGAACACCTTTGGGCAATTTCACCAGCAACGCTGACTTGCTCATTCATCGATAACAAGGGTTCGGAGACTGCTTTTGAGCCACCTGTGACATAGCCACCGACGTAAGCGGTTTCAAACCCAATTTGTTGTGCCAACAGGGCACAGAGTGGGTAATAAGCCGCTGGCATGTACAAAAAATCTTTGGCTTTTAAAAGTTGCCGTAGTTTAGTAGTGGATTTTCCCATGTTAGTCCCCCTGATCAAATAGAGCATCGGTTAACGAAAAAATACTTACTTGATCACATTATGAACCATAGTGATCAAAAAAAAAATGCCTCGGAATTACCAAGGCATTTCATCAAACAAAATAATGTAGTTTTAGCTGGTTAATAACTCTTCAAATTTTGCAGTAACGGACTCTAAAGTATAAAGCTCAGGTAACAGACTGGCAGATAAAACACCCATAACCTTGGGTTTTGTTTTGGCCATAGTATTAATAAATGCTTTACCAGGATCTGCCAATGTCACGGCACTATCCACTGTTTGCGAAGCAAGCTCACGTAGGCCGCCCGATTGGGGTGTTCCAATCACTGGTGTCCCAAGCGCTAATGCCTCCAACGAGGCATTAGACATTCCCTCCCATCGAGACGTCAATAAGAATGCATCTGCACCAGCATAAGTAGGCCATGGATTTTCTACAAACCCTGCGAAAGTGATACGACCTATGCCCAAGAGTTCTTCTGCCCTTTGCCGAAGTACATCATCACATGGGCCAGTGCCGAAAATAGTGAGATGGGTGTCGATTGGCATTTCAACAAGCCATTTAATCAGTCGATCAAAACCTTTCTGGTAAACAAGGCGACCAGATGCGACAAAACGAAGGCCAATACCAGGTTTACGGACGCCCTTACCAGCGCGTTGACGCAACCATTTAACATCAACAGGGTTTGGCAGCACTAGAACTTTCTTTGCTGGAACTCTCCACCTCTTACGGAAGTCTCGCGCTATTGAGTCGTTGGGTGTGATGACCCAGTCGGCATGCGGGTATTGATAACGATAGAGAAATTTGCCGAGGAAAGGAATCTTGATCGCATTTATGGTAGCATCTACTTCATTGGCTTCGCGAACAATGATTTTAGCGTTATCACCAATTTTTTTGCGATTTAATAAAATTCCAAGATTGAGATACCCCATGGTCGAAACTATCGCATGAGGTTTAAATTGGCGTATTGCTGTTACCAATGGTTTCAATGCTAATCGCAAGCGTTTGCGCCCGAGATCTATTATTTTGATATCTTCTAAAACCAGGTTGTGCAGTGGCCCTTCTGCATTGAGTGCTATTATTAATGGTATGAAACGGTGTCGGTTCAAACTGTTCGCTAGAGAGATTATGACCCGCTCGGCGCCTCCGCCGGCAAAGGAGGGCAGCACGAAGACAATACGTTTTTTCATTGGTTAGCGGCCAATTCCTGCCAGGCCTTAAGTAGGTCCTTTGCACGCGCTTTGGCGTCGCAGAGTTTCATAACGCGTTTTTGTCCAGCGAGACCAAATTTATCTCTCCTAGCCTTATCATCGGCTAATACTAAAATCTGTGTCGCTATGTCGTTAGCATCAAAATTTTGATGCAACACACCGGTTACCCCGTCTTCAACGAATTTACAGTATTTGCCGATTGAAATAACCGGTTTACCAGCTGCCAGCCCTTCAAGAATATCGCGCCCCCAAGGATTGGCCTCACGGGTTGGTTTTATAAGTACGTCACAGGCTGCCAATACTCGCTCGGGATCTGAGACATGGCCGACGAATAGAAACATTTTTGAAAGGCCGCATAAATCAACATAGTCGCTAAGGGTGCCGCCTTTTGCACCAATATCTCCAAGTAGTCCAGGAAGGGAGCGTGTTAGTCGCATATTGCCGGCAACTACAAAAAGGATATCGTTCCGGCCGTAGGTTTTGAGTGCTTTGGCAATATCAATGAGTCGATCAGTCCCACGCACCCAGGCGAAATTAGAAAGACTAGCTATTTTGAAAAGCTTATTTGAAGGTACTTTAGGCGAAGGTTCGGAGTGAATTTTAGCTGCAATATTGTAAATCACTTTCCCATTTACAGGCATGCCAGATAACTTTGCGAGCGTTTCACGTTCATTATGAGTAATAAAGATGAGGCTATCCAAATTACGAACGATTGTACGTGCTTGCCATCGGCAGAATGGGGTTCCGTATCGGTTAGTTCGAATATGCATGGATAGAGGTTTTTTTGTTCTTTTTTTAAGCCACGCCGCTATTAAGAACAGGGACTCATGATTGAAATGCACAACATCGACTAGATCTGTAGCCGCGATTAATTCCTTGCGAAATTGGTCAGACTTTAGCCAATCCCGCACGAAAAGTCCGTACACGTAAAGATTGCGGCTCAATCGCGGGAGCGAAGTGACACGCGGCATTTTTGGTTCTATCTGTACTGGGATCCCATGAACATTATATTTTTCTTGTATAGGTCCGGACTTTTTGCACCACACTGTTATATCAGCATCTTTGGGGTCGATATTACTTAAACTTAGGTAAAGGCTGCGTGACGACCCGCCATATCCTCCTTCAATATCAAGGCATAGAATGCGTATCTTTTTACCCATTGCACATTAAAGGGGATGCAATCACTCTGATTTGCCCCGGTAACCTTGTATTTTTGCTGGAGAGCCGAACGCAACAACATTATCCGGAATATCTCGGGTAACGACTGCCGCGGCACCGATCTGGACATTATTCCCTATGCGTATTGCTTGAATGCAAACGGCGCTTTGACCAATCCAGCATTCCTCGCCTATAGCCACTCTAGCACTGATGTCACAGTTTGCCATGATCAAAGATCTCTTGCCGACAAATACGGTATTACCGATATGAGCAAGATCATTGACCCTACAGTCGTCACTGAGGACTGTATCATCACTTACGCCCCGCGAAATAACAACATTGTTACCGATCTCTACGTTTCTCCCGATTATTACTCTGCCGGTTGCTGGAAATCGAATGGAGTGATTTTTCGGCCCAAATCCGAAGCTGTAGGGCGTTTCACCTATTACCCCGCCGTTTAAGATTGTGCTACCCGATCCGATAATAACGTTATGCATAATGCAGACATTGGCTCCAATAACGCAATTATCCTCAATTTGAATAAGGCCATCGAGAACACTCCCAGGGCCGATGGATACATTTTGGCCGATCTTCACATCCGGCCCAATATGCGCTTTGGGATGTATTTTCCTTGATGGACGTGAGCATAGTTGGTTTTGAGCAAGTCGTGCGACCTCGTATTTTGGATGGTCCGACACGACTACAGAATAATCCGCATCGCGCAGTGTGCTAGAAAGCTCCGGGAGTGTGATAACCAATGCTGGCGCCGGAGCGTTTACAACTGTGCCTGAAATTTGGGTGCAAAATGAGAGACTTCCGGGTGAGCTAGGTGGAAAATGCGTGCTGATTGTGTGTACTGTACCAGATGGCCCTAACAGTGGTGTGCCAACGTAGTCCGCTACGTCAGTGAAGTCTATGGGTCGGACCACCGCGTTCATGGAGCGACTTTGTTAAGCAAAAAATTACCGAGAGCTAAATGTTTCAATCCAGATTTTTGCAATACCCGGATCGCATCCTCTGGTGAGTGGACAATGGGTTCTCCGTGAAGATTAAAAGAAGTATTCACTAAACCACCGCGGCCAGTCTTTTTTTCGAACAGGTCTATTATGCGGTGATAATTGGGGTTGCCATTTTTCTCAACCACTTGTGCGCGAATCGTGTGATCGCGCGGATGAGTGCCTGCAGCAAGATGGTCACGACCTTCGGTCCCTGTCACAAAGGTGTGGGTCATAAAATAAGGTTTTAGGTCTTTTGGATCTGCGAGGTATCGCTGAGCACTCTCTGCGCGTATCGACGGTGCAAAAGGCATCCAGAAATCCCGTTGCTTGATAGCTTGATTAAGTTCATCTACAACGCGATAATCATGTCCACTCACTAAGATTGATCGATTGCCAAGAGCCCGAGCTCCCCACTCCATCTTTCCACTCGCACGAGCCACAATCTTACCCTCGGCTAAGAGATTAGCAGTCTCCCTATCAACGTCATTGAGCTCATTTATCTCGATGTTGCCACCACATTTAGCGGTGATGGCGGCTGCTTCATCTTTTTTATTAAATCCTGTGCCGAGATACAGATTGTCGAGTCTACTGGCGCTGTGATCAGTCTGGCCAGACTTGGTATAATAATGATGCAAGCATGCCCCAATAGACAGAGACTCATCGGCAGCGCTTGGCATAATGTAAAAGCTCTTTACTTCAGGTAGGTTTGCGATCAGCATATTCGCTTTGACGTTCATAAATACGCCACCTCCGGCAACAATATCACCGATACCAGTCTTCTTAATGCAGGCTTTAACCCAGCTCACTAGCATCTCTTCTGTGAACAACTGGATCGCACCTGCGATTGTGTCGAAGCGAACGCGCTCAAATGAGTCACGCAACGAATTATAGCAATAATTTGTTGATAACTCGCCGCCCTTTTGGAAGCTTAGGCCATCATCTGATATTCTTAGAATTTGGCGGAATATATCAGCGGCTCTGTGTGCATGGTCCGGGTCTGCGTAGGGTGCCATACCCATTAATTTATATTCGTGTTCCCAGGGAGACATGCCCATAAGCATTGTAACACGAGAATAAATTTTGCCGAGAGACGCATGCCGGTCGATAGCAGCAATGCGTTCGATCTGATTATTTCGGCATATTGAAACGCTGCCAGACAAACCATCGCCCGCTCCATCGCAGGTTAGGCCAAGGGCTGTTTGTCCCGGTGCGATATTAGGTGCTGTATAATAGGCTGCAGTAAGGTGTGCAAGATGATGCTCTATGAAGTGCACTTTCGACTTGGTTTGCTCCAAGTGGGAACAGACGACATTAATCCGTTCCGCTTTGCGTTGTTTAAAGATCATTTTCTGATAGTCGGTTGGCTTACATGAATCAGCACGCTGTTCTTCAATCCCGACGCAGTACCATTTGTCCAACTCAGTAAGGTAAGACTCCTTGTGCATGAATAGAGATGCATAAACTATTGCAGATAGTTCACTAGGTTTTATTCGAGCTAAAGCCAAAACAGCTTCGACCGATCGACGTGGGTATCCTACCTCATTCTTTTTGCGGCTCAATCGCTCTTCTGATAACGATGCAACAACAACTCCATCGCAGCTTACGCTAGCACCACAATTATGCCCATCATGTATGCCGAGTATGTAGGTTGGGTCAGCCATGTATTAGCGTTCCTCTTTTGACGAAGTTAAAGAATGTAATGACGTGTCTGAGTCGAATGCACCATAGGCCTTTTGAAAAGGCTTACAATTGTGTGCTAATTCGCGCCGTATGATGAGGTCACGCTCCTTAATAAAAGTATCGAGTTGGGAAATTGGTCCAGAATCGGAATTTCCAATCCACCAGATTGGGTGGGTAAGGAGCTGAATGCCGTGTTTCTTATGAAACGCGGGCAAGTCCAGCGGGTGCCCGTGGCTCCACTCGCCACGGGAGTCAGAACAGTATGTAATAGCCTCAAAGAATTTTGGTTGATAGGTATGTTGCCTGCCCGCTATGTAGTTACCGTCGCCGAGCAAGTGTTGGGCGGGTCGATGGAAGCTAATCATTTTGACTTCAATGCCAGTAAGGCATTGCAAGCATTCAGATTCCCATTCTGCGGCCTCATCCATTTCGTCCTTGCCATAAAGAGAGCTATCAAAGTGAAGACCAATCTGATGGCCGAGGTTTCTTAGATTCTCGATAACCTTCAGATTGCTATTAGAGAAAAGGTTATACATCTCTGAGCGTAATAAAACGAAATAATAGGAAGAAACACCCAATTCTTTTTCAATAATCCCAATTTTTTCTGCTGCTTGAAGGCTCATATCTACATCATGTCGTAAAATGAGATGTGGTTTTTCTGGATCAACTTCGTCGAAATCAGTTACCTCATAGCCAGACAATGTAAATGCTTCCAGTAAAGACCGGTATCCGGCAAGTGAAAATTCGCGTGGTGCAGTCATGCGGCTGCTCGGTCAGCCGGATGAGCTCGAAACCATTCTGAAATAGCCAACAGTTGCTGGATGAGCTTTTTGTAGTTTGCTTTCTCCGTCATGTGTTCATGAATCATGCTTTTCAGTCCTTCCCTATCGAACAGCCCTATTTCCATCAGTGCCGGGTCCTCTGGTAACGCAGTTACCATAGCCCGAGCCGCGTTGTCCTTTCTAAAAAATTCGGCCATATCAATCCATGATCCGTGTGTGAGCATCGAGTTAGGCCGTGCAGGTCTCCGAGCAAATCGAAACCGCCGTGCGACCGCGCGCAACAGAACTAAAAATATTTGTTTTTGAATATTTAGCGCGGCTGGAAAACCAGTGTTTGCGTCCGGTTCTCGCATTAAGTATGGTCCTAAGATCATCATCGCTTTGTGAGCAACCCCCCCTTCTGCGCGCCACGCTGGCGGCATTGACAAGTAGAGGTCGAATACTGTCTGATCAAATGTGATCTCGCGATGCTCGAGAATATCCTCCATAGCGACAAAATCCGAGTAAGCATAATGTCGGCCCACTGAATGAAGAATGAACGCGTCCCAAGCATTGTAGGGATTTTCAATTTCCGCTTTTGAAATAGCCTCGGAAACACCCATTATTCGCCTGGCGTTGATTTCAGCTGCGAAATGCGGGGCTAAAATCTTCTTTATCACGTTGATCGGTATACCGACCCTCAAGCTACAAGCAACGGTTTCCGCCTTGCCATTGGGAATATGCCTCAATTTTGGCAATCGTGTTGTTGAACTGCCTAACTGCAGCGTGCGGCAAGGTAGATAATAGCCTCTTAGTGTGTAATCGAGACCGTGCCCACTTAACATCACGTCACACGACTGTGCAATGGCTGGGAGAGTTCCAAAAAAATTGACTGGCGACGAAAACAAACCGTGCGATGCTAGTGTTGCTGGGCCTATACTTTGGTGGAGTGTCTCGACCGGTTGGATGTAATGTTTGAATGGCATGCCAGCCAACTCGCTGCATCGCTGTGCTATACTGACCTCAGTATTTTCCCATGCTCCAATGGTGGCATTGAAGACCGTTTTACCGGTCTGTTCTGCGGCGGCGAGAACCATTCGTGAGTCCAGACCTCCTGACATCAATAAGCCATGACGAACGGGGTCGGAGAGTCGTTTTGCAGTCGCTCGTTTGATGGACTCCGCCAATCCCTCTGCCATTTCTCCTTTGGTGCATTTCGGGTCACTCCAAGAAAGCCGACGAGAGGTTTGTTTTTTTATTAACCCATTCTCCCAAACCCAAACTTGGGCTGCTGGAATAGATGCGATATTTTCATACTGCGTATGATCCGCGAATGTCCGTTGAAAAGATAGCAGTTCAGCAATTCCCTGTTTGCTTGGTGTTTTGGCTACGGCAGGCTCCGGGATCATGGCTCCAAGCCGAGAGCAGGCTAATAAGTTGGCGTTTGTATTTGAGACGAAAATGGGGCGGGTCGCCAATCGGTCCGTAATTAGAACAACTCTGCTGCATTTTGGATCGAGAATAATGGAGGCAAAACTTCCATTGAGCCATGCCGTTTTAGCCAGGGAGTTGGTGGAATAGAGATCGACAAAAAGCTGAGCCGCGTCTTTGTGGAGACCATGATCATCATAAACCTCTCCAACTATGCAGCACACAGTCCCATTCTGAAAAACTTTGGGCTCCATTTGATAGGTGAGACTGATATGTCGGGATAGGCCCACTGTAGCGTCGGGACCAGTCGACTTGAGAAAGGTTTCTCGTCCATTAGTGGCGAGGCGCCTCAACACACGGGCAATTGTGGGTTCAGCATCTTTAAAACCCGCTGCAACGCAAATGCCCGTCATATCAGTTCTCTTGTATCATGCTAAATTCTAATGGTTCGCCACGCTTAAGATTCCGTTTGGCTCTTCGCCCTATGACGTTTGGTAGATGTTTAGGCAGAAGGCCGTGACCTGGCCGGATTGATCGAACATTGCTGTAAGTAAATTTTTCGCCTGCGGCAATATCCCTTACTATGTAAAGTGAGCGCCGGAATATCACATTTCCTTTTTCGCTCTCTTTTCTGTCATAATGAGGTTGGCCAATCGCTTCCCAAGCAGTCTGCACACCGTCAACTAAGAATTTTAGTTCTTTGGGCTCAATTGAGAAGGCTGCGTCTGGCCCGCCATCAGATCGGCGAAGGGTGACATGTTTCTCGATCATTACTGCACCTTGAGCAACAGCAGCTATCGGTACTGTTACACCCTTAGTGTGATCCGAGAGCCCGGTTGCCACCGCAAACCTTTTTGAAAGGTCCGGAATCGTTGCCAGATTACAGTCGCCAATCGGTGCGGGATAGCCGCTAACACAGTGCAGCACTATGATATCCGTTGCGCCTGCGTTTCGGGCAGCATCGATAGCATCTTTTATTTCACCTAAGTCTGCCATCCCGGTAGAAATTATGAGAGGTTTTCCGGTGGAGGCAGTTTTGGTGATCAAGGGAAGATCAATGGCCTCAAAACTTGCAATTTTGTAGGCAGGGGTATGCAATGATTCAAGAAAGTCAACTGCAGTTGAGTCGAAAGGTGCGGAAAACAAAGTTATTCCTAATTCATGTGCTTTTTCAAAGAGTGGTTCGTGCCATTCCCAAGGAGTGTGTGCTTCCTTATACAAATCATAAAGAGTCCGCCCATTCCAAATTCCGCCCTCTATTGTAAATCCCGGACCGTCATGATCAATCGTTATGGTGTCTGCAGTATAAGTTTGAATTTTTACTGCGTCTGCACCGGCTTCCTTTGCAGATTCTAGTATTGCAAAGGCACGGCTTATGTCGCCGTTGTGATTGCCAGACATCTCCGCAACAATGTAGGGCGGATGGTTGGGGCCAATCATGCGGAAGTCAAAAAGAAAGTCCTCTACCATATTAATTCAAGCTCTGAGGTGATCGTGGAATGTTGTTGTTTGGAAAACTCTTCGCAATCAGCCAGCCACTTTCTTTAGTCTCTGCAAACCCGTTACCGCGGAAAAGACGCTGGCTGATGGAATTCTCTGCAGCGATAAAAGCGTAAAGATCCCAACCCGCTAATAATTGTCGACCCAGACGCAGTGCGGTTCCTGCAATGCCGAGGCCTTTCAGATGAGGCGATACAAGAATAGAAACTTCGAAGCCGTTAGTGCTGTCATCATAATCAAACCTTAATATACCAGCGGGCGCACTGCCATGAGTTATAGTGTTAAAAACACAACGCCGATCTGCCAATTTTGAGGCAATCCAGGCCATATGTTCTTTCTCACTAGGGATGGCGGGATTGCGCGCGTACCGTCGTGTCTGCGGGTGCCGTTGCCATTCAAGCATTATTGGGGCGTCGTCAATACAGGTAGGTCGTAATTTTACCAATTTACCATCTTTTGCAGTGGGGGTAACCGATATTGCTTGTGCGAGGCGGCTGGCACCAAGGCCATCACAGAGTCTGGTTGCCGTACGCGCCATTTGGGTAAGTGAGTCAGTATCCTCTAATAGGCCCTTAAGCGTATTGGCTATGTCTTGTTCAATTAAATCCGGATCAATGAGTTTTACTGCACCTGCAGCCTCGAGTGCGTCTGCATTAGGTCGTTGATTGTCTGCAAGTATTATCATTAACGTCGGCGTTGAAAGGCAACACCGTTCCCAAGCGCTTATACCACCGGCACCCAAAACAATATCTGAATTTGCCACTTCCCAAGCCATGTCCTTACAATCAATTTTTAGTGTCCCCCGAATCTGCTGGAGTTGTTCTGAAATTTCAGCCTTATGCGGGGCAACTGAGCTGAGTACCACAGTAACTTCTAAATTATATGCGGCTGATCGTATCCCTCTTAGTGCTCGGCCGATCATATTTGCGGGATCCGTAGTGCCAAGTGAAATAAGTAATTTGGCGGGAACATTAGGATCCGCCGAGCGTTTTTGCTCGATTCTAGTCCGAAAGAATTCTGGTCTAAGTGGAGCGAATGCCGGCCCCAACAGGCATTCACACTGGTCTGGAACCTTGTCTTTAAACATACGTGGCGATTGTCCCGGCGTAGAATTTACTAAAAGGTCGCAATCGTGTGTTGTCTCGGCCAGGTCATCAAAAACACATATCTTATTTGCCCAAGCACGACATCTTTTTTCAAAATCGGCATTTAGCCCGTAATGATCGATTACCAGCAAATTGCATTCTTTACCTAATTGGCTCTGAATGGTCCTTGGACCTGCGCTATCAGGCAGAACTAGGGCACTTTTGTATCGTTCGCCAAGAAGTTTAGAAGAGGAACTTGCACTAATGGCAAACTGTGTGTTCCAGCCCATTGTATCGAGTTGGTCCGCAAAGGCTCGACATCGCATTATGTGTCCGGCGCCAATCGCAGTCCCACCATCGCAACGAAACAAGGCAAACGGTCGTTTAGTCATCGAAGCCTCCACTACCTTATTTGCGAAGAAGCCACCAATTTAAATTGTCG
>MDSZ01013951.1_pt1 | contig 13086 bp, 16 predicted proteins | sample 811201 | NCBI WGS metagenome assembly MDSZ01 (sample SAMN05326647, study PRJNA326480) | marine metagenome | isolation source: seawater | place: Indian Ocean: North | collected 2010
AGACCACATAGCAGATAGACTTCAAGTAGTATTAGGGTGGAAACCAAATAAATTTACAGCAACAGGTAAGCCAGAAGTAAATGAAAAAATATTAAAAGCACTTCCTTATCCTGAAGCTGAACTATTAGCTGAGTATCTTATGATTACAAAAAGATTAGGACAACTAGCTGATGGTGAACAAGCATATTTAAAATTAAACAAAAGAGGGAAAATTTATGGAAAAGTTATTACAAATGGTGCAAGGACAGGTCGTTGCACACACCATTCGCCAAATTTGGCACAGTGTGTGGCGAGTGGGTCTCCATTTGGTAAAGAATTTCGTGCCTTATTTAATTCTCCTTCCAGTATGGTTATGTGTGGCATTGACTTTTCTGGTTTGGAGTTGCGTGTGTTGGGTCATTATCTCAACTTATATGACAGTGGAGATTTTTCAAAAAAACTTTTGGAAGATGATATACATACCATCAATCAGCAAAATCTCGGACTATCCAGTCGTGCTAAAGCTAAAACTTTCATATATGCTTACATTTATGGTGCAGGAAATAAAAAACTCGGTGAAATCCTTAAAGTCAATTATGACGAAGCAAAAAGAATAAGAGAAACATTTCAAAAGAAATTACCTGCATTAACAAATCTAACTAATGCAGTCGTAGATAAATTTTTAAATCAAGGTTTTATAAAAGGTCTTGATGGTAGAAAATTAATTCCAAGTGCTGAATACTCAGCTTTAAATACATTAATCCAATCAGCAGGTGCATTGCTAGTTAAACAAGGCACAATCATATTAAACGAAGACTTACATAAAGAAGGTTTTGTCTGGGGTAAAGACTATGCAATGGTCTTACATGTCCATGATGAAATGCAATTCATAGTCAAAGAAGACAAAATAAATTTATTCAAAATGATTGCTAAGAGACTTTTTAAGAAAACCCAAGACCATTTTAAATTTAAAACTGAATTAGATGGTGAAATAAAAGTAGGACAGAATTGGAGTGACACACACTAATAAATTTGACCTTGACCTAAAGTTTGGTCAAACAAAGGAAAACGAACTTCAAAAAGCTGTAGAAGGATTAGTGGAATGTAAAGCCGATAGGTTATGCCAAAAGACAGGTAATGTCTTTATTGAAATAGAAAGTAGAGGAAAACCATCAGGTATCAAAGTCACCAAAGCACAATATCAAGCATTGTGTTTAGTAGTCACTAATAGAAAAAAAGATATTTGGGTTTTAATACCCACAAAAATTCTCAAAAAAATAATGACCAAGTTTCCAATCAAAAATGGTGGAGACAACTATACATCTAAAGGTCACATAATTCCCAAAGCTGAACTTTTAAATTTAATAGCATAATGAAAGATAAACTTAAAACTAAAATTATTTTACCAGATATAGACCCTGAAGATTTTCCATACAAATTTTATAAATGTTGGTGGCACGACATAATAAGTTGTGAAAATTGGGAAGACCTGACAACTATAAAAAAATCTAAACCTGCCACATGTATAACTATGGGTTGGTTAATTTCCACAAAAAATAATAATTATGTTTTTGTTGCAGATGTAAGTTTCAATGATGATGAAACAATTACACAAGGTGGAAATGCAACAACAATTCCAAAATCAAATGTACTTAAACTAAAGGAGATAAAAAATATATGAAGACTTTAAATAGTTTTCTTAAAGACAATAAGAAAATGATGTTAGTAGATGGTGATTTACTAGCTTATAAGGTTGCTTCTGCATTAGAAGAACCTATTGACTGGGGTAATGACCAGTGGACATTACACTGTGATTTCGGTGTAGCTAAACAAATATTTGCACAACATCTTAAATATTACTTAGATAAAACTCATGCAGGTACATACCTAATTGTGTTTAGTGATATGTTAAATTTTAGAAAACAAATTGATGATAGTTATAAGTCTTATAGAAAATCAATAAGAAAACCAGTTTGTTATAAAAAATTAAGAGATTGGTTAATGAAAACTTATCCATGTAAATCATTACCTAATCTTGAAGCTGATGATACAATAGGAATATTAGCTACAGGTGAATATAAAGATAAGTGTGTAATTATATCTGGTGATAAAGATATGAGAACTATACCTGCATGGCATTGTTCTATTATAGATAATCAAATTGAAAAAGTTGATTTAAAATTAGCAGATTATCATTTCTGCACACAAGTATTAACAGGAGACCAAACTGATGGTTATAAAGGTTGCATTGGTGTAGGTCATGTTAAAGCATCTAGAGTTCTTAATCCTAAGAAAGATATAGATGTAAATTGGAAAGCAGTCATAGAAGAATATTTAAGAAATAAAATGACTGTAGATGATGCTTACCATCAAAGTAGATTAGCAAGAATACTTAGACATGGTGAGTATAATATAAAAACTAAAAAACCTAAGTTATGGAGTTATAAATATGGACAGTACAAAAATACTGGAACAAACCAAAAAGCTAGTTAGTCAAGATAGGAATGAAAAGCATGGTGAAAAAGTTAGAAACCATGAAAATATTTCTAGACTATGGACTGGATACATACAGAACAAAACTCAGCTAAATATTGTAATCCTACCTGAAGATGTAGCTAATCTTATGACACTACTAAAGATAGCAAGAACACAGGCAGGAAAGTTCAATATTGATGATTATGTTGATGCGTGTGGTTATTCTGCAATAGCAGGAGAGATTTCCAGTAAAAGACAGCAATTAAGTACCACTTTAGGAGTATCTAATGACAGAAAAGACAAGAAAACCAATAATAAGTAAAGAAGTCATAGGATATTTAGACGACATTTTTCCTGATAAATGCCCAGATTTGAAGATGAGTGAGAAAGAAGTCTGGTTTAAAGCAGGTCAAAGGTCAGTCGTAAATCATTTAAAAAAAGAAAATCAAGTACAAGAGGAGAAATAAACATGTGTGTTTCTATTAAACCACCTGCACCACCACCTGCACCTGAACCAATCCCTGCACCAACAGTGACTAAAGCTACTACTACAAAGCAGAAAGCACCTATGGTTGCCGAAAGTGGTTCTAATGTGGGTTCTTCAGCTTCTAACTACAACAGAAAAAGACTGGGTAGAGGAAGTTTGAGAATACCTTTAGCTTCAAGTGGGTCTGGTGTTAATTTTCCAACTAGCTAATTATGGCAAAATATACTCTTACAGATAAACCTGTAATTAATGACAAAAACTCTATAGAGGGTCAATATCAAAAGTTAGAAATAGATAGAGAAACTTATTTACAAAGAGCAAGAGAAAGTGCTGAATTAACTATTCCACATTTATACCCACCAAAAGGATATAATGCGAATACAGAATACAGTACACCTTTTCAAAGTGTAGGAAGTAGAGGTGTAATGAACTTAGCATCAAAATTGATGTTAGCTTTATTTCCACCACAAGCACCATTTTTTAGAATTGATGTAGATGAATTAATTTACAAAAAAATACAAGGTGAACCGGAACAAAAGAAAACTATTGAAGAAGGTTTAGCTAAAATAGAAAAAGCTGTAATGGACACTATTGAAGTACAAAACGATAGAGTTGCAGTTTATGAAGCATTAAAACATTTAATAGTATCCGGTAATTGTTTATTACATTTAACTGATGATGGACTAAGAGTTTTTAGATTAGAAAATTATGTAGTTAAAAGAGACCCACAAGGTAAAGTACAAAAAATTATAATTAAAGAAGGTGTAAGTCCTGATGTCTTACCAAAAGAACTTCAAGAAAAATTAAAATACGAAAATCAAGAAAGTGCTGTTTGTGACTTATATACTTGTGTAATGAGAGTAGGTAAGAAATATAAAGTACATCAAGAAGTAAAAGGACATATATTATATACAAAAGAATACACTGACGAAAATTTACCATTCATTGCTTTAAGATTTAATAGAATTGATGGCATGAACTATGGTCGTGGACATGTAGAAACTTTTATTGGTGACTTAAAATCATTGGAAGGATTATCAAGAGCAATCTTAGAAGGAAGTTCTGCTTCTGCAAAGATGCTTTTTATGGTTTCACCAAATGGAACTACAAGAAGTTCAAGTATTGCAAAAGCACCTAATGGTGCAATCATTGAAGGTTCAGCTTCAGATGTTTCAGTATTACAAGCAAACAAATTTGCTGACTTTAGAGTAGCACTTGAAAGTATGAATAGAATTGAACAAAGATTACAATTCGCTTTCTTATTAAATGCTTCAGTACAAAGACAAGCAGAAAGAGTGACTGCTACAGAAGTACAATTAATTGCAAATGAATTACAAGACGCACTAGGTGGTGTCTATGGGATATTAACAACAGAATTTCAACTACCTTACATTAATACAAAGTTATCAATGTTAAGGCAGAAGAAATTGCTTCCACCATTACCAAAAGAATTAGTTAAAGTTAAAATAATTGTTGGTATGGAAGCATTAGGTAGACAATCAGATAGATTAAAATTATTACAATTCTTATCTGATATGGCACAAACTCTTGGTGCAGAAGTTCTTACAAAACATTTGAACATTACTGATGCTATTAAGAAATTTGCTATTGCAAATCAAATTGATACTTCAGGTTTAATTAAAACAGAAGAACAGTTGCAACAAGAACAACAACAGGCACAGATGATGGCACAACAACAAGCCACAATGCAAGGTCTTACAGACCCTAGAACTATGATTGAAGCCGGTAAGCATATTACCAATGAAGGTAAAGCTGTCGGTGTAGACCCAAGTTCAGGCAATGTGTCAGTTGAAGAAAACCAATAATCATAAATAGGAGAAACTGATGACAACATCAAAAGTTGAAATAAATAGTGGCGAAGCACAACCATCACAACAAGAACAGGTTGATGCTTTAAAAAAAGAAGGTGTCAATGTAGAAACCATGCAAGACGAAGATGGTAATAAAGTACAAGTAAGTACACCTGATATAGAAACACAAAATCTTGAAAACCAGAGACCTGAATGGTTGCCTGAGAAATTTAAGACTGCACAAGAATTGTCTAAAGCATATACAGAATTAGAAAAACAATTCTCTCAAAGACAAACTGAAGAACCTGCAAAAGAAGAAGCTAAAGACCTAAGTATTCCTAAAGAGGAAGCAAGTGATAGTTTCTCTGTAGATAAATATGCAGATGAATATGCAGAAAAAGGTTCATTAACTCAAAAAAGTTATGATGAATTAGCTAAACAAGGTTTAACTAAAGATATAGTAGATGGTTATATTGCAGGTCAAAAAGCAATAGCCGATACTCAAACTGCACAAGTACATGAAGTAGCAGGTGGTCAGCAACAATATGGAGAACTTATTGACTGGGCATCTAAAAATCTTTCACAAGAAGAACAAACTGCATTTAATGATTTAACTTCTACTGGAAGTATTGACCAAATTAAAATGGCAGTACAAGGTTTAATGACTAAAGCAGGAATGACTAAAGCACCAGTACAACAAACAATGTTTCAAGGTGATGTCAATAATGTATCTGTAGAACAATTCAATTCAGTACAACAAGTGACTGATGCAATGAATGACCCTAGATACGAAAAAGACCCTGTATATAGAAAAGAAGTTGAAAGGAAACTTGCAAATAGTTCAGTATTTTAATGGCTAGAAATTACAGAAAAGAATATGACAATTATCATTCTTCTACTAAACAAAAGAAGAACAGAGCATCTAGAAATTTAGCTAGAAGAATGATGAAGAAAAGAGTTGGCATCAAAGGTAAAGATGTTCACCATAAAGATGGCAACCCAAGAAACAATTCTAGAAGTAATTTAGCTATAACATCTAAAAAATATAACAGGTCAAGAAATGCTTAATTTTATATTACCTATATTAAAAAATCCATTAGCTAGAATGGTAGCATCTAAAACAGTTGGTGCTATTCAGCATAAAATGGAAAAAGATAAAATAATTAGAGCAAAAGAAATAGAAGCTGAAAAATCAGTTTCAGTTGAACAGGTAAGACAACAAGAACATTCAATTAAAGATGAAATTTTAACTTTATTAATTTCAGCTATTTTTGTTTTTACTTTTTTACCTTTTTCTCAACCTTACATGATGAAAGGTTTTGAAATACTAAAATCTGCACCTACTGAATTTTGGTGGGCAGTTCTTATTGTATTTTCTGGTAGTTTCGGAATGTCTACTTTGAAAAATATAAAAAAGAAGTAAGTGGCAAAGAAGAAAAAAAGTAATCTACTTAATAAAGTAGAGCATGAAAGTAGGTCTAAATTTAAAAAGACTAGCATTTCTAAAAATCCTGCAAGAATTAAATGGTCTTCTATGAATAAACATAAAAGACGACAACATAAGAAATGAAGGTAGTTGCTTTATATATGATAATGTGCAGTGCAATGGTTAATACCCAATGTTTAGAACCACACAAAATTAATACCTATGATAGTTTTTATGATTGTATGGTAGCAGGATATACAGAAAGTCTTAATAAAACAAAAGAAATTGGTTCTGAAGAAGTAAATAAAAATAGAATTTATATTAAATTTGTTTGTGCTACTGAAACAATAAACAAAGTAGAAACATAATATCACCATCTCTTGTAAGAGAGGTGACTTATTAAAATTCAGATGATTGCCTGTCACGACAGAGAACTCTCTAAATTGAAAAGTAAATAAGGTGTTAAACTAACAATAACAATAAGAAAAAGGAGACATAACAATGTCAAACGCAACACCAAGTAGACTGGGTCTAGTCAATGCGACTGGAACTGGCTATAACGACCTTTTCCTTAAATTGTACTCAGGTGAAGTTCTAGCATCTTTTCAAAGAGAAAATAAAATGCTTGGAATGACTAATGTTCGTACAATAGCAAACGGGAAAAGTGCATCATTCCCTGTCACAGGTACTACTACAGCAGGATACCATACAGCAGGAAATGAAATAACTGGAGACGCAATCAAACACAATGAGAAAATTGTTCATGTAGATGATATGCTTCTTTCAAGCTCATTCGTAGCAGAAATAGACGAGTTGAAAAATCATTATGATATTAGACAAATCTATGCTAGAGAAATGGGACAAGCATTAGCGAAAACTGTAGACCAAAACTTAGTTCAGTTAGCTGTAATAGGTGCAAACGCATCTGCTACAATATCTGGTGGTAATGGTGGAGATGTAATCACTGATGCAGACGCAAACACAAACGCAACATCTTTAATCGCATCTTTATTTGAAGGTATTCAAAAATTAGATGAGAAAGATGTACCTTCAACTGACAGGTTCATAGTTGTAAGTCCTGATATTTATTATCAGTTAGCTAACAATGACAAACTAATATCAAGAGACTATTCTACAATGAATGGTGATTTTGGTAGAGGAACTGTAGTTAGTGTAGGTGGAGTTCCAGTAATTAAATCTAACACTTGTGTTAGTGCTTTTGCTGACAACTCATCTGCTGTTTCAGGAACTAACAATACATATAATATAGATGCTTCTAATTATGTAGCTGTAATGTTCCACAAATCAGCAATCGGTACAGTTAAGTTGAAAGACTTAGTTGTTGAAACAACTTATGATGCGAGAAGACTTGGGACATTAATCACAGGTCGTATGGCAGTCGGAAGTAATGTTTTGAGACCAGAAAGCTGTATTGCAGTTAAAACTTCGTAATAATTAATTTTATTACTTAGCCGAAAGGAGATGTACTGGCGAGGGTCAAACTTCGCCAGTGCTTTAATTATAGGAGAAACCATGATTTGTTGGTTATGTAAATTAATAAATAAGATTAAAAAGAAATATAAAGAATTTTGGGATAGTTTTTTACCATAATGACATTACAAACTAGGACTACCGAGTTAGAAGCTGTAAATACAATACTTTCTACAATCGGTGAAAGTCCATTGAACACTTTAAGTGGTTCATTACCTGTAGATGGTACAATGGCAAAAAATGTTTTAAATGAAATTAATAGAGAAGTGCAGTCAATGGGTTGGCACTTTAATACTCACCATAAAGCAACATTAAGTAAAGATACTAGTGGTAAAATTCCAGTAGCTACTAATGTTTTAAGAGTAGAATTAAACCCTAATAGATTTTCTAAATCAGACTATGATATTGTTCAAAGAAATAATGAACTTTATAATTTAGCTAAAAATACAAATATATTTACAAAGGATTTTGATGAAGTCACAATTATATATTTATTAGATTTTATTGATATTCCTGAACAAGCTAAAAGATATATAACTGTAAGAAGTGCTAGAGTATTTCACGATAGAACTTTAGGTGCAAATACTTTACATAAGTTTTCACAAGAAGATGAACAAAAAGCATTAGCAGTTTTAAAACAAGCAGAAAGTTCAACAGGAGATTACACAGTATTTGATAGTCCTGAACAAGCATACACAGTAAGCAGAAACAAAGTACATTGGTGGTACTAAATGCCATTAGTAAATAGAACTATTCCTAATTTAGTACAGGGAGTTTCACAGCAACCAGAAGTATTAAGACTACCTTCACAAGCAACAACACAAGAGAATGGTTATTCATCAGTAGTAGAAGGATTAAAAAAGAGACCACCTACAAGTCATATTGCAAAAATATCTACTGGTACTCTATCTAATGCGTATATTCATGCGATTAATAGAGATAGTACAGAAAGATATATAATAAGTATTAGCAGTGGTGCTATAAAAGTATTTACAACAGCAGGAGTAGAAAAGACAGTTGTTAATCAAACTAATGCAACTAATTATTTAACTTCATCTAATCCTAAACAAGACTTTGTAGCAATGACTGTTGCAGATTATACTTTTATATTAAATAAAGATAAAACTACTGCAATGGCAGGAACAACAAGTCCTGCAAAAATAGAACAAGCAGTTTATTCAGTATTACAAGGTGTAGCTGACACAAAGTATTCAGTGACTATTGATGGCACTACATACAATTATACAACAGGTTCAAGTACAACAAGTACAGAAACTATTAGAGATGGTTTATTTAGTGCTGTAGGTTCGCCAACAAATATTACATGTACTAAAATTGGAAATTCAAGTTTTTCAATAGTTAAATCAACAGGAACATTAACAGTAAGTGCTTCTGATGGTTATGGTGATGATGCTTCTCAAATAGTTGCAGATACAGTACAAACATTTTCAGATTTACCAAGTCCTGCAATAGATAACATGATAGTTGAAGTGACTGGTGATAATTCAAATCAGTTTGATAATTATTTTGTAAAATATTCTAGTAGTAAAGATGCGTGGGTTGAAACTGTAAAACCTGCAATTAAAACTACAATAGATAATACTACAATGCCACATGTTCTAATAAGAACAGCAGATGGTAATTTTAGATTTACACAAGTAGATGGAAGTACATATACAATTTCAAGTACAGATTATGATGTACCTGCATGGGGAACTAGAGTAGCAGGTGATTTAACTTCTGCACCAGACCCTACTTTTATTGGTAGAAAACTAAATGATATTTTCTTTCATAGAAATAGATTAGGTTTTGTTGCTGATGAAAATGTAATTATGTCAAGAGCAGGAGAGTTCTATGAGTTCTTTCCTGAAACAGTAGTCACAGTTTTAGATACAGACCCTTTAGATGTTGCAAGTACGCACAGTAAAGTTTCTATTCTAAGACATGTAGTATCTTTTGCTGAAGAACTATTATTATTTAGTGACCATACTCAATTCATGCTTACTGGTGGTACTACTTTAACAGCTAAGAATGTAGCTATAAATGTAGCCACAGAATTTGAAATAGATAAACATGTTAAACCTGTAGGAAGTGGTAATAATGTATTCTTTGCTTTTCCAAAAGGTAATTTTACAGGATTTAGAGAATTTTTTGTTGAAGATACAACAGATGTAAAGAAAGCAGATGATATAACTGCAAATGTACCGAAGTACATACCTTCAAATGTTTTTAAAATTGCAGTTGCTACTAATGAAAATGTAGTTGTTGCTTTATCTTCAAGTGAACAAAATTCTTTATTCATTCATCAATTCTTTTCTGCTGAACAAAAGAAATTACAAAGTGCATGGCATAAGTGGACTTTTGGTGCTTCTGCTACTGAAACTATATTAGGAATGGATTTTATTGAAAACCTTTTATATTTAGTAATACAAAGAAGTGATGGAGTTTATTTAGAAAGTTTAGATATTTCACCTGCTGTTGTAGATACAAGTGCATCTTATTTAACTCATTTAGATAGAAAAATATCAAATAGTACATCAGGTGTAAGTGAAAGTTATAATTCAGGTACAAACCAAACTACAATTACAATACCTTATACAAAAACTAATACATTAAGTTTAGTCGGTGCAAGTACCGGTTCAAATACAGCAGGACAAGAGATTGCAATAGTATCACAATCAGGTACATCAGTTGTAGTATCAGGAGATATAACTTCTTATGATTATTATATTGGAGAAGATTATACTTTTAAATTTACTTTCTCCCAACAATTTATGCAAATTGCTGACACTACAGGAAGTAGAATAGCAACTAAAGAAGGAAGATTACAAATTAGAAATTGGAGTGTAAGTTATAATGACACTGCTTATTTCACAACAAAAGTAGAACCAGTAGGTAGAAGTGCATCTAATAGCACTTTCACTGGGACTGTTGTGGGGTCTGGTCTAGCAGGTACAGTTAATTTAGAAGATGGTGATTATACATTCGCTGTCCAATCTGAAAATGACAAACTTACAGTGACTTTAGAAAATAATAGTCACTTACCTTCTAATTTTATAAATGCAAGTTGGGAAGGTTATTATGTCGTTGCATCACAAAGGGTATAGTTATTTTAGATTAACTACTCTTGATGATATTAAATATTTAGCACCGAGATTAAGAAAAGCAGACAAACAAGAAATTTTAGCTACTAATGGCTTATTACCTTATTACGAATTGTTAAGAGGTTATAAACAATCAAAGATTATTTTTACTATAGTAAATCCGAAAGATGAACCTGTAGGTGTATTTGGAATTGATGATTTAGGTGGTGCTGTTGGTGGCATTTGGCTAGTTGCAACTGATGAGTTGGCTACTATTCAAATAGCATTTTTAAGACAATGTAGAGAAGTAGTTAATTTTTTAAATACTAAATATAAAATTCTATGGAACTATGTTGATTGTAGAAATGAAGTTCACATTAAATGGTTAAAATGGTGTGGCTTTACTTTTATTAACAAAACCAATTATGGAATTTTAAACAAACCCTTTTATGAATTTATAAAAATATGTGTACCCCAACAGCAGGACTAATAGCAGTTCAAGTTGCAAGTGCAGGTCTTCAATATAAGATTGCAAAGCAACAGGCACAAAATGAATACGCAAGACAAAAAAGACAAAATGAAATAGCTAAGAGAAATGCTATTCAAAGATATGCTAGTGAACAATTAAAAATCAGACAAACACAGAAACAGTTTGATGAAAAAGAATATCAAGCAGATATTAAGTCAAGAAAAGCTAGAGCAGAATTTATAGTAGGTGCAGGAGAAGGTGGAGTAGCAATGTCTGGTTCAACTCAGGCATTAATGAGAGATTATTATAGAGTACAAGGAAACTACAATGCTTCACTTGAAAGAAATATGAATATTAATATTTCACAGTATGAAAGAACTATGGAAGCAATTCAATTTGGTCAAGAAAGTCAATCAACTTACTTAACACCACCAAATTCTAACTTAATGTTTGCATCAGCAGTATTAAATGTAGCAAACTCTTATTACAATTTACAAGCAAGAAAAGAAGCTGAAGGAATTAAATAATGGCTTATAGAAGAACAAATTCATTAGATTTATCACCTGAATTACCAGAAGTAAGGTCAGAAGATTTTAATTTATTTTATAGACCTGAAGCTGAACCTTTACCACAAGGTCTAAAAGACTTTGCAAATAGTTTAGATAGATTTGTAAATGATGGATTAGTTGATGCTTATGTTGTTAATGAAAAGAAAAAGAAAAAAGAAGGCGAAGCAGAAGCCGAAAAAGATGTCAGAATGGGTAAAGAAATTGACACTGAAAAAGAATTAAAGAAAAATAAATTAGGATTTTATAAAAAGACAAGTAATGGGACAATTCCAAAAGAAGCTAATCCTTATTATTTAGATAAATACAAAGAATTAACATTAAATAATAAAGCAAATTTATTTAAAACTAGAATTTATACTAAATATGCTGAAAAGAATGTTGGTGAAAATCCAAGTCCAACAGCTTTCCAAGATTTTTATAAAGATGAATTAAAACTCTTTATATCTGAAAATCAATTAGGTTCTTATGATGCAGTAGATTTAGAAAAAGGTTTTTTCAGTAAGACTTCTGCAATGAAAAACCAATTATTACAAACTCATGTGACATCTCAAATGTCTAGAATTAGTGAAGAATTTAAAACTAATTTTATGAATAATGTTCAAGGTTTATTTGACCCATCTAAATCTATGGAAGAAAATGGAAAAGCTATTTCTGAATTTATTAAAGGTTATGAAAATATTTTAAGTCATGGCACATCACAAAAATACTTATTAGAAGCAATGATGGATTATGCAGAAAAGACTGGTGATTTTGAAACTGCTGAGAAAATGTTATCTGAATTACCAAATCATATTCAATTAGGCACTGGTAAATTAGGGGATATAAAAGGTCTAGAAGATGATTTTCAGGCAATAAAAGAAAAATTACAAGAAAGAGCAGACCAAAAAGTAAAAGATGATAATTCTAGAAAAAACGAATTAAGAGATACAGAAGTTATTGAAGCTACTGATTTTGCCGATATTCATTTAACTCTAAGTGATGCAATGGCTTCAACTGAGTGGAAAGATTTTAGTGAATTTAAAAAAGATGCAATTAGGAGAGTATATGCAGGTAGAGAAATTGGTTTCAATACAAAAACTAATCCTAATGTTGAAGATGGAGTTAATAAAAAATTAATGGAAGGTGATATTGCAGGTGCAATGTCATACCTAAATAATAGCATACCTGAATTACAACAAACTAAATACAATGAACTAAAAGAAAAAATTCAAGAATTTAAAATATCTGGCAAAGATGGTTTATTAGCTTCACCAACATTTACACATTATAAAGGTGAATTAACTAAACTAATGAATG
>MDSZ01255816.1_pt1 | contig 13086 bp, 14 predicted proteins | sample 811201 | NCBI WGS metagenome assembly MDSZ01 (sample SAMN05326647, study PRJNA326480) | marine metagenome | isolation source: seawater | place: Indian Ocean: North | collected 2010
ATGGCATCATGCCAGATTTAGCAAATCCAAATATAAATAAAAGGAGTAAAACAATTAATAAGGTAGGATCAATAGCTTGTGTAAAAATACCGGCATTAGAAAACGTTAAAGTACCCGTATTTAAATAGGTAATGATCATAGCTGGTAACGCAAAGCCAATAGACGTAGTTAAGAGAAATGTTAAATATTTTCTACCACCACCTCGTGCTTCCGCATCTTGATGATGAGTAACAAGGGGGTATGTTGATAAGGATAAGATTTCATAAAATAGATACATCGTTAATACGTTACCTGAAAACGCAACTCCCATGGTTGCCGAAATAGCTAGCGCAAAGCAAGCAAAATAGCGTGTCTGAGCATGTTCTTTTAATGGCCGCATATAGCCAATAGAGTATAAAGATGTAACAACCCACAAAGAACCCGCTACAAATGCAAATAACATACCAAACCCATCAACTTTAAAAAATAGAGGTAATCCTGGTAAAACTTCAGCAATATGAAAGGAGTATGTATTCCCGGCTAAAATCCACTTCGCCATTTTAAACAATAAAACTATATTGATAGCGGCTGTAATAAAGGTCCAAGCCTCTCGTAGGTTTTCATTTTTTTTGGTGAAAAATACAAATACAGAACCTATAAAAGATACAAGTACAATCGCTGCAGGTAAAATAGATGTCATTGTTTGCATATTAGTTTCCCATTATAAAAAATTCTTGATAAAAGGCTGAATAAGATAAGTAACAATATCAGCTGTATATAAGCCAATACCAATTAATAATCCCGCTGTTGTTAACAACGGTATTAACATAGATAACGGAGCTTCATCACGTTTTATGTTAGGATGGTGATGATTAGGCTCTTCACTAGGTAAGGCTTGGAAATATCCGACTTCAATAATTCTAAAAAACAAGACAGCATTAACTAAACTAGAAATAAGTAAGGCAACTAAAAATGGCCATGCAGCAGCTTCGTATGCTCCTGAAATTAAATACCATTTACTAAAAAAGCCACAGGTTGGAGGTATTCCAATCATTGAAAAAGCACCTACAAGAAAGCCAACCATAGTAACTGGCATTTTAGTAAAAATACCTTTCATAGAACTTAATGATGCATCTCCGACTTTATAAATAATGCAACCAATTGCCAAAAATAAACAAAGCGTCATAAATCCGTCCGCAATAATATGGTAGGATGCCCCTGTAAAACCATTAGCATTACCAAGCCATGCACCACCAACCATGTAACCAATTTCAGCTACAATTAAGTAGGTTAACATTCGTTTAAGGTTATCCTGTCTTAAAGCCAAAACAGAACCTGCCAAGATCGCTATAACTGCCAACGTGACGATTACAGACTGCCATTGGAGTACATTAAAAATATAATCATAATTAAAAACAGATGTCATCATACGAAGCATGACATAAACCGATACTTTTGTCATAAGTGGTGCTAATAAACAACTGGTAGATGTTGGGGCATAGGTATAGGCATTTGGTAACCAAGAATGGAGTGGAAATAAAGCCATCTTAGTCCACATACCTATCATGATAAACAAAAATGCAGCAAGTACTGCATAAGAGTAAGTATTATTACTAAGAATAACGGAAATATCTGCCATATTTAATGAGCCCGTATTAATTAACAAGTAACCAACGCCTAATAAATAAAAACAAGCACCGATCGTACCCATAATTAAATAATTAAAGGTAGCAATATAAGCCCGTCCTCCACTAAGTGCCAACAATGCATAGCTGGTTAAGGCAGAAATTTCGAGTAAAACATATAAGTTAAACGCGTCACCCGTTAAGGTAATACCTAACAAACCTGTTACAAGTAGCGTAAATAATGAATAAAAGTGAGGGATCTTGTCTCCCAACTCTTTTGCAATGTCATGTTTTGAATAAATAGCAACTAGAAATGCAACGACAGATATCATTAAAACAATGAGGGCATTGAGATGATCAATCGCATATTCAATACCAAAAGGAGCCGGCCAATTGCCAAACACATAACTTATAGGACCTACTGTCACAACATGTTGTAAACAAATAAAAGCAAAAATACTAGATAAAGCAAAGGTGACGATTGTAAGTGCCCAAGAAAATCGAGGTTGATATAACCCAATAATGGTTATAAATAGTGCTGAGATAAGTGGAATAACAACAATTAATGCTGGTGCTTGTTCAATCATGATAATGTCTCCAAAATTTCATCTTCATGTAAGCTTTTATGTTCACTATAAACACGTTGAGTTAATGCTAAACCTAAACCAAGTGTTGCAACACCTACAACAATAGCCGTTAGCATTAAAATTTGTGTTAATGGATTAGCATAGTCCATATTATTAATCGTTTGATGAATCGGATGATGATGCTCATCATACGCTTGTTTAATAATAGGAATGCTCGCTCCTTTTTTAGCACCCATCGAAATATAAAATAAAATGATACCGGTTTGAAAAATAGCCATACTAATTAATTTTTTAACAAGGTTACTAAGCGCTAACATTCCCCATAAACCTAACATCATAATAATGACAACAATAATATAATTATAATAATTAATAATAAATTCCATGATTACAATCCTTTATCAAAACGACCATTAGAAGCTAAACTTAAATAAATACCATACATGCTAACCATAACAGTTAAGGCAACCCCAATTTCAACGCCTAACATTGCATGTGAACGTGCCATAATAGTGTCCGTTGCTGGCAAAATTTTATGTAAAACACTGTAATCTAAAAAATTACCACCAAGGAAAAAGCAGATTACACCAATACCTGCATAGATAAGAACGCCTAATGAAACAAGAAGTATAATTTTCTTTTCAGAAAGAATCGCTAACGCTTTTTTAAAGTCATAAGATACGGCTAGCAAAATCAAACTCGCACCCAAAATAACACCACCTTGAAAACCACCACCAGGACTGTAATGACCATGAGCAACAACATATAAAGCAAATAATTGCATAAACGGAACCATTAAATGACTGGCTGTTTTGATAATTAAACTATCTACTTCTTGGTGAGGTGGCGAACTTAGCTCTGTAGTAGGTTGGTTAGCAGCCGCTTTTTTAGCTTTTGACCTTCGGATTCTTAAAAGAGAAAAGATACCAATAAAAGCAACAAAGACAACACATGTTTCAAACATGGTATCAAACCCTCTATAATCAGCTAAAACACTGGTAACAACATTAGGAACATGAGTTTGATCGATTGAGTTTTCGATATAATAAGATGACAAATGTGTGTTGGCCGGTGAGCTAGCATCTCCCCATTGAGGAAGATCGGTAACTGTTTTTAAAAGCAAAACCCCAACAACACAAACAACCACAAACATAAATAGTTGCTTTAAAAGCCGATTCTTTTTAAATGTATCCACTCGAGTCGTACTGTAAATGGTTGAAACAAGAAACACCGTTCCAACACCAGCCCCAACAGTAGCCTCTGTAAAAGCAACATCGATAGCTCCGTTACAGGCCCAAACAACACACATTAAAAAACTGTATGCTCCAAATACAATTACGGAGCCCATTAAATCTCTAATAAATAATGCCAATACAGCACATAATAAGATAAGCGTTAAAGCAATAATGTCAAAACCAAGTATCATGATTTATCCTTATCTTTTGACCAATGCTCAACCCCTGCAGAGGATGCAGCATCCATAATGGCATGGGTCGCTGTTGGACTCCCAATAAAAACAAAAGCAATAATAACAAAAAGTTTAAAAGCAACATTAAATGAAGCAAAATCATAATGTGAATGATCAAGATAATATAGTGCGCAGCCCAAAATAATAAGAATGGTTGATAGCGTATCTGCTTTACCTGCTGCATGAGCTCGAGAATAAAAATCAGGTAATCTTAAAATACCGATTGTTGCGCCAAAGAAAAAGAAAAGACCTAGAATAATAAATGCAATAGCAATAAATGTCATGATGATACTCCAGAATCAGGGGTTAGTGTTTTATTATGTTGGTAAAATTTAGCTGTACATACAGCGGCGATATAATTAAGCAAGCCATAACCAATTGCAATATCAACAAACATATCAAGTCGACTAAAAATAAGACCTGCAATCACAATTAAGTTAATACATTTAGTGCCAATAACATTAATACTAAGAAGTCTATCAATAACAGTAGGTCCTTTTACGGCACGAATAAATACTAACAACATATTGATAAGCAAAAATAAACCAGCGCCATATAAAAATGAAATCATTTATTTAAGCCTCTCATTAAAAACGTTAGCAACTTTAGATTCCATGTCACCAGGCAAAGATGCTGCAACTTCATCAGTAAGTGCATGAACAAGAAATTCAGAATCAGAAATTCGAATAGTGACTGTTCCCGGTGTTAGCGTAATAGAATTAGCTAAAACAAACTTAGAAAAATCATGTTTAAGTGATGTTTTAAAGGTAACTAATTGAGGATTAATACGTGATTTGATATTGGGCGATAAAGAGATCTTGATAACATGAAGATTAGATTTAACAATTTCAATAAATAACCAACATAAATACGGGATTAATCGAAATAGCTCACCTAATCTTACACTGAATGATTTTTTGGAAGATTGAATTAAAATTTTACCGAACCATAATGAAACAATCGTAATTGAGATAACACCAAGGGCAACATGAAATAGGTCGAATTTTCCAGACATCAAAAACCAAAATGGAATTAATAAAATAAAACTAGTAAGTATTTGCACTGATTTCCTCAATTATTTTGATAAAATAAAATGATCTAGAAATAGTAATGATAGAGATACATTTCGTCAAGCAAGTAAAAAAAATAAAATAATATAATGTCATTATTATGATTGTTTTATTTAAGTATAAAATAAGATTTAAATCATATCACTTATAATGAGAAGCAAGGTAACGCATATAGTTGTTGTAAAATTAAATTAGCATAATAGCAACAAAGTATAACGATTTAATGAATATATTCAGAGCAAATATTGATGCTATCGATATTTAATTGAGCCTTAATCAGGTCGATTTCAAGAGGATATTTGGTTTCTAGATGATAATGGATACCCTTTATTATATCTTGATCAGAAATTAAACGCTCTTGTTTAGGTGCGGGGGACACAGTCTGAGTATTGGATAGTGATGTATTAAGCTTAGGTAATGATGGGAAAATAGATCGTGCTGGTGATAAATTAAAAAAACGTCTTCCAATTGGACCCAATCTAAAATCCTCTTTTTTTATAATAGTTCTTAATTAAGAATACCCGATTTTTATATAAAATCATATCCGAGCTTTATGGCCTAGAATAATCATCTTGAAAATAAAAAAAAAATTACAGAAAAAATAATCTACCTTTAAAAAAATCTTTCATTTATACTACTATATCTACTATGGCACTTTCAGATAATGATTTAAAACAGATAAAAGAAATTCTTAAACGAGATCCATCTCCTGTCGAATATTATATCTTTGATGCGATGTGGTCTGAGCATTGTTCGTACAAAAGTAGTAAACCTATTTTAAAACGGTTACCTACCAAAGCTGAGTCGGTCGCATTAGGTATTGGTGAAGATTCTGGTATTGTTCGCTTTCACAAGCATGATGGTGAGACTTATTGTATTGCTATTTCTCATGAATCACATAATCATCCTTCACAAATTTTACCTATTGAAGGGGCTGCAACAGGGGTAGGGGGATGTGTTAGAGATGTGTATTGTATGGGAGCTGATGTGATTGGCGTGTTAAATTCATTGCATTTTGGTGTCAAAAATGGGTCGGATAATTTTTTTGTAGAAGAAATCGAAGAAAAGGTGATTCAAGGTATTGCTGATTATGGTAATCCTTTAGGAGTTCCCGTCCTAGGAGGAGAAACGCTTTATCATTCTAGTTATAATGATAATTGTTTGGTGAATGTTGCTGCCTTGGGTTTGATCAAAGAAAAAAATATTATTCATTCCTATGTACCAAAACAGGCAGAAAAAGAACCGTATGAGATTATTTTATTTGGTAAGCCTACCGATTCAACAGGATTTGGTGGTGCCAGTTTTTCGTCAGATACTTTAGATGAAGATAATAAAGAAATGAATGTAGGTGCTATTCAAGTCCATGATCCTTTTTTAAAGAGAGTGTTTGTAGAAGCGATCAAGGCATGTTTAGCATATCTTGAAGAAGAAGCTATAGAGATTGGATTTAAAGATTTAGGTGCCGGTGGAATTGCGTGTGCAACGTCAGAATTAGCGGTTGCTGGCGGATTTGGAGTTACATTAGATTTAGATAATGTATTAATTTCAGATCCTCGTTTAAAACCAGAGGTTATAGCCTGTTCCGAAACACAAGAACGCTTTGCTATGGCTGTACCCGCTACACATACTCAGGCTATTTTAGATATTTTTAATAAACAATTTCAAATACCAGATTTACATCCTCAGGCCGGGGCAAGCTGTATTGGTATTGTAACAAAAGAGAAAACATACAAGATTAGCTATCAATCAACTATCATTTGTGATTTGGATGTCGCAACCATTACAACAGAAGTTCATGCAGAGCGTCATTCAGAGCCACGATCTATAGAAAAAGAAGCCACGATAAAAGCGAAGTTAAAGAAGACAATATTACTAGAGGAGATTTGTAATACATATTTAAATTCTAAATTAAATGCTTCAAAACGTTATGTATATCGATTTTTTGATAATGCAGTTAAAGGTAATACGGTTATTTACCCAGGAGAAGCAGATGCGGTTGTTATTAAACCCATTCCATCTTCAAATGCAGGGTTAGCGGTATCCATGGATAGTAATTTATATGGTAATACGGATCCTTATACAGCAGGGGCTTATGCTGTCAGTGAATCCATTCGTAATATTATTAGTGTAGGAGCAAAGCCATTAGCATTAACGGATTGTTTAAATTATGGAAATCCTGAAAAGCCAGCTGTATTTTTTGATTTTGAGCAAGGTGTTGATGGGATTCGTGACGCAGCCAATCAATTAAGTTTTCATAAGTCAGATCCTATTCCGATTATTTCTGGAAATGTTAGTTTTTATAATGAATCTAAGCAAGGAAATGCTGTTGTACCATCTCCTGTAATTTGTGCTGTAGGCAAAATAGATGATATCGCAATGGCAAAAACAAGTCAGTTGTTTAACGACAGTTTAACACTTGTGCGAATCGGAAAACGATACGAAGAATTTTCAGAAACTCAATTAGAACCTTATTTAAGTGAGTATAGTAAAGTGGCTCCTCAAGTAAGATTTGATCAAGAAAAAAAACAAAATAAACTAGTATTAGATTTATACAACAATAAGCTAGTTGAAAGTTGTCATGATATTTCTATGGGGGGGCTATGGATAAGTGTAATAGAGATGGTTTTAGGAGAACGTGGTAAACCATTTGTTGGTTTAGAGCTTGATTTATGTTCATCAAAGCAAATTTTAGCAGATTTATTTTCAGAAAATGGTGGGTATGTAATAGCAACAAAGAATCTAGATGCTGTAAAACAGCGATGTAAAGATCAGCAGGTAGACAGTGTTATAATTGGAAAAACAATTGCTAGTAAACAATTAAAGTTAAAGACAGAAGTAGAAACAATGCAGTGGGATTTAGAAGACATGTCACACCAATGGAATCAATTTAACCCCTAATGGGATTATTATTAACATCGGATGTTCAATATATTAAAGGTGTTGGCCCAGCTATTGGACAGTTATTAAATAAATTAGGACTTTATACGTTAAAAGATTGTTTGGTTTTTTTTCCTCGTGAATATGATGATAGACGAAAATTACCTTGCGTCAAAGAAGTGGAGTGTGGTGATACGGTTACGATTGTACTAACGATAGAATCCATGAGTGACAAAAAAATCAAAAAAGGTTTACATGTTATTGAGGCCGTAACATTTGATTCCTCAGATTGGATGAAAGCGGTTTGGTTTAATCAGTCCTATCTATTAAAAGTATTAAAACCAGGATTAAAATTACTAGTAAAAGGAAAAGTAGAGACAAATTTATTTACCTACATGCCACAAATTAATGTGTCAGAGACAGAAATTTTGCGATCTTTAGAGGATATTAAAAAGAGTACGGGTGTTATTATTCCCATCTATAATTTAACAGCTGGTTTATATCAAGCTCAGATTAGAGATATTATTAAGCAATCTTTTTTAATTGGAAAGACATTAATTGAAGATAATTTAACAAGCCATATTAAACAAGAATATCAATTAATGGATTTATTACCAGCGATTACCGAAATTCATTATCCAACATCAGTCGAAAACTATAAAAAAGCACGATACAGAATTGTTTTTGATGAATTTTTTTTCTATCAATTACGATTAGAAAGTCAGCGTATTCAGCATAAATTGATAGCAAAAACGAACCCTTTAATTCATACCCATATATTAATTAATCAGTATTATCAAGCATTGCCTTACAATCTTACAAATGCGCAACAGAAAGTAATTAGTGAGATACTTGAAGATTTAAGAAAACCGGTTGCCATGAACCGTTTAATTCAAGGTGATGTTGGGTCAGGAAAAACAGATGTAGCTATTGTAACATTATTAGCAGCTATTGAATCAGGAAAAAATGGTATATTGATGGCTCCAACAGAAATCCTTGCGACACAACATTATTTAAAGATAAAAGCTTTATTGGCACCATTTAATATTCAGTCTACCTTACTAAAAGGTAAAATGAAGAAACGTGAAAAAGAAGAATCATTAGCTATTATAGAATCACCAGAACCCTGTATTATTATTGGAACTCATTCATTAATCGAGCAGTATGTTAGCTTATCAAATTGTGGGGTGATGATTATTGATGAGCAACATCGGTTTGGGGTAATGCAGCGGATTAAATTACAAGATAAAGCTAATAACCCCCATTGTTTATTTATGACAGCCACGCCGATTCCACGTTCATATATGTTGACTTGTTTTGGAGATTTAGATAAATCTATTATCGATGAGTTACCGCCGGGCAGAGTTAAGCCCATAACATCATTAATTTCAGAGGAATTATTACCACAGATTTATCAGAAATGTGCTGAAAGGTTACGATTAAAAGAGCAAATTTATATTGTTTTTCCACTCGTAGAAGAATCAGAAAAAGTTGATTTAAAATCTGCAGTAGATGGATATGAATCTATTTGTATTATTTTTAAAGAGTATCGAGTAGGGTTAATTCATGGTCGAATGAAGCCAGATGAAAAAAATGAAATTATGCAAGCGTTCAAAGAAAACAAAATACAACTGTTAGTATCAACAACAGTTATTGAAGTGGGAGTAGATGTTCCTAATGCAACTATCATGATTATTCAAGATGCAGATCGATTTGGCTTATCTCAGTTACATCAATTAAGAGGTCGTATTGGTAGAGGTGGAAAGCAGTCGTATTGTTTTTTAATATCAAAATCTAATAGTGAACAGGCAAAAAAGAGATTTAAGGCTATTACAGATACATCAGATGGATTTAAAATTGCTGAGTATGATTTAAAAATTCGTGGACCGGGTGATGTTTTAGGAACTCGGCAAGCAGGTTTGCCTCAATTTCAATTAGCTGATTTATTAAGAGATGAACATGTATTGTTATTAGCAAGAAAGGTTGCCAAACAAGTATTAACAGAAGATCCTCAATTAATATCGGCAACATATCAATCACTAAACAAACAATTAACAAGCTTTACAGATACCATAATTGGGCAACATTTAAATTAATTATGAGAATTATTAGTGGTAAATATAAAGGACGAAAATTAATTTTTACAAAAACAAACCAGTTTAGGCCAACTCAGGATCGTATCAAAGAAAGTTTATTTAGCATAATCAATGATCATTGCCAGGATGCAACAGTATTTGATGCCTTTGCTGGGACTGGTGCATTAGGTTTAGAGGCCTTATCACGCGGTGCAAAATATATTGTTTTTACAGACAAAAATATTGATTATTTACTTGAAAATATTAGTTGGGTGGATGAAAAAGAAGCTGTGAGTGTTATTAAATCATCTGCAATTTCATATATCAAGACAACACAAATAACATTTGATTTAATTTTTTTAGATCCCCCATGGGAAGACGAGAATTTATTTGATCATGCGTTGAAGGCTATTTTTGATTTTGATATACTTAAACCTAATGGAATTATTGTTTGTGAGCATAAAAAGAAAATGGTAAATTTTAAACAGTATAATTGTTTTAAGCAGGTTCAGTATGGAAAAAAAATGATTTCTTTAATAAAGGGAATCCAGTGATAAAAAAGGCATTATATCCAGGCAGTTTTGATCCAATAACGTATGGGCATTTAGATATAATTAAACGAGCATCAGAAATTTTTGATGAATTAACAATAGCGATTGTTGATAACCCCGATAAACGTCCTTTATTTTCAATTGAAGAACGAAAAGAATTAATTATAAAAGTAATAAAAGCTGATAATGTAATAATAGATTCATTTAAGGGGCTTTTGGTTCAGTATGCAACAGATAATTCATTTCAAACCATTATCCGTGGATTAAGAGCGGTATCTGATTTTGATTATGAGTTTCAAATGTCATTAACTAATAGACGATTAGCTAATAACATTGATACCATATTTTTTATGACAGATGAAAAATATTCATATCTAAGTTCGAGTATTGTTAAGCAAGTATGTCGTTATGGGGGTGATATAGCATCATTTGTTCCCATGGAAGTAGCTATGGCATTAAAGGAAAAGTTAAAGTGAGTAAGATATTAGGGTTATTGGATGTGTTGGAATCAAATGTTTTAGAAGGAAAAAAAGTGCCATTAACTGAAAAAGTGATGGTAGATGAAAAAGAGATAATCAATATTATTGATAAAATAAGATCCGTTGTTCAATCTGAAGATGTGATTCAGCATAACATTCAGGTGAAACCTGTTGATGAGTTTAAAGCTATGCAACAACAAGAAAAAGCAGATATACAAACAAATAGTGAGATTGAAAAAGCAAAAAAGATAAAAGAAGGTGCTCAAGAGTATGCACAATATATCTTAAGTAATTTACAGTTAATTGTAACAAAAATGCAAAATAATTTAGTGAAATTAGAGAAAAATATTGAGGGCGGGAGAAAAGTTATTGATGAAAGAAATAGTATAGAAACAGATTTAAAAGATAATATTTTAGAAAAGGAGATTCTAAATGAACCGATTTGATGGACGACATAATAACGAAATGAGACCTGTATCATTTACACGAAATTTTACAAAATATGCACCAGGATCTGTTTTGGTATCGGTTGGTGATACCAAAGTAATTTGTACAGCATCTATCGAAGAGAAAGTACCACGATTTTTGAAAGATCAAGGAAAAGGATGGTTAACTGCAGAGTATTCAATGTTGCCAGGATCGTCTCAGCAACGTATATCACGAGAAGTATCAAGGGGAAAACCCTCTGGAAGAACCAGTGAAATTCAACGTTTAATTGGGCGTTCATTACGCTCTATCATGAATTTAGAAGCGTTAGGAGAGCGAACTATTTATATTGATACGGATGTTATTCAGGCCGATGGTGGTACTCGAACAGCTTCGATTACGGGTGGCATGCTTGCATTAAGTGATGCTGTGGATTATTTATTAAAAGAAAATAAAATTACTGAAAATCCAATTAAAGAATGGATAGCAGCTGTAAGTGTGGGTGCACAAAATGGACAATTAATTACGGATTTATGTTATGTAGAAGATTCGGATGCTGATTTAGATATGAATGTGGTGATGACAGAATCTGGAAAGTTAATTGAAATCCAAGGTACAGCAGAAAAAGAAGCGTTTTCAAGAGATGATCTTAATGCATTATTAGATATGTCAACAGAAGCTGTTACTTATTTAATTTCTATGATGAAAGTAAATGAAGTTGTTAATTGATGAATTTGAAATAACTGAAAAACATTATAAAACTCTCATTAAACAAGGTTTAGATAATTTGCCATATGAAACGGGAGGGTTTTTGGGAGGTAAAAATGGTCAGATACAAGCTATTTTACCTACCTTTAATAAGGATTGGGATGAAAATAAAGATGTTTATGCTTTAGCTAACGAGGATATATACCGTGCGCATGCATTTTTTGAAAAGCATGGGCTTACCTATTATGCGGTATATCATACTCATCCTAACGGGATTCCATATCCCTCAGAAGCTGATATTGCAACCGGGCAACAGTATCATTTTATTTTGAGCTATAAAGATGATAAATTTGTAGCATTTAATTGTTTTCGTATTGATAATAAAGAGCCAATACAACTTCCTTTAATTGTTATTCCTGATAAAGGGTTTAAGTCTAAGGAATTAAAAAAGAAAATAAATTTAAATACAAAAAAAACAAAACAAGAAATTATTTCTGAGGAAGATGATTTAAATCAACGGTTGCATAATATTTTGGATGATAAGCCTAATATGTATAAAAAAATGAAACCGAAAGATGGGGAATTAAATTCCGATTTTAGTACATTTGCTTAGTATTATGCTGCCGTGTCTTGTCCTGCTAATTCTTCAATTACAGTTGATTTATTTTTTTTGTATCTTTGAAATGCTTAAACCGATATTTTGATAAATTTAAAAATTAAAAATTCTATATCTTAAACAATTATGGATGACGTAGATCTACTTAATTAAAATAATTGAAATATTTTTAGGATTAAACCCGATAATTAAATGTAAGCTTTATAGAATTTTTAAAAAAAAGAATACAAGATTAATAATATAAAGTGTCGTATATAAAAAAAATAAAAACAATTGGTATCCTTTTGTGGGGGTGGGTGTCAAGCAAGGAGCTATCGTATGCAAAATGAAATACAAGTAATAAGAGAAGGAATGAAAACAACCTTTAGAGCTGGTAGGGGAGAGGCACCTGAAGAAGGTAGTGAACAAATACCAATTAGTCGAATAAAAACTGCTCTAAAAGAACGATCTGAGCGTGGGGAGATGACTGTCTCTCTAAGAGACTTACATGACATGCTAAAAAAACAACCAGCAAAATCACCACAAGAAATACCACTACCACTACCACTACCAGTACCACCAGCACCACAAGCAGCACCAGCACCAGCACCAGCACCAGCACCACCAGCAGCACCAGCACCACCAG
>MDSZ01007194.1_pt1 | contig 13085 bp, 17 predicted proteins | sample 811201 | NCBI WGS metagenome assembly MDSZ01 (sample SAMN05326647, study PRJNA326480) | marine metagenome | isolation source: seawater | place: Indian Ocean: North | collected 2010
AAAATTAAAAGAAGACGAGAAAGGCAACAAAGTCACAGATGTGAGAGGTATCAGAGCCGCTTGTAAAGTGATGAAAACAAGATATGCTAAACCTTTTGAAGGTGTGCAAGTAAAAATTCCGTACGACACAGGCATGGATCCATACAGTGGACTTGTGGACTTGTTTGAGAAAAAAGGCATACTTGTACAGCAAGGTAATAGGCTCAAGTACGTCGATTCTAAAGGCAAAGAACACATAGAATTTAGAAAAGCATGGGTCGGAGATAAATTAGATATGATAATGGCAGAGTTTAAAGACTCTGCACCTATCGAATCAACAGAGGAAGAAAAAAAATAAAATGATAGATTTCACACACGAGGACATTGAAAGGTTATGGACCTCAATAGTTCACTACGTACCCGAAAGACAGAAATCAGACATGGCCATAGACTTCATAAAAAGTTTAGAGGACATAGGAATAGAGCAAGATGAAATAAAAGCATCTGCCGAATACGATCCAAAACTTGAAGAAGCAATAGCAACTGTGTTCGAAGATGAAGAAGATTCAGACGGATACGGCGACGATGATTAATTGGTACAACGAAGTAAGCAGAAGTTTAGATAAAATTCCAAATTGTGTTGCGTATTTTGAAACAGAATTGCAAGAAGCAAAAAAACAATGCAAAATTTATGGCAACTTGGAAAAGGCAAGTGCGGCACTTCCAGGAATAGTCGAAGAAAGATTTGGACAACTGCAACAACTTGAAGCAATATTAGAATACCTTAACATCGAACTCCGTAGACTAAGATCAAAAACTTTCAAAAAATTTTTAGAAAATTACAACAGAGCGTTATCAAGCAGAGATGCTGAAAAATATGTTGACGGAGAGGACGATGTAGTTGACTTAACAAAGATCGTAAATGACTTTGCGTTAATAAGAAATCAATACTTAGGTATCACCAAAGGACTGGATCAGAAACAATGGCAAATCACAAACATTGTAAAACTGAGAGTAGCAGGAATGGAAGATGCCGATATCAAATAATCGAATTATATTAACAGACGTAGACGGCGTACTATTGGAGTGGGAACACCATTTCACTAAATGGATGCTACAAAGGACTTTATTTGATGAAAGAGGTGCAAGGTATCATCCGTATAGACTTTTACCAAACAAAGAAAACACCTACGAAATGGCAGAGCGTTTTGGCTTGACAAAAACTGAAATAAGGAAAGAGATAAGAGAGTTCAATAGAAGTGCATGGATGGGTACACAACGACCTATGATGGAATCACAAACATGGGTGAAACTATTGGCGGCCGAGGGTTGGACTTTTATTCCTATTACATCGCAAACTTCTGATATCCCAGCACAAGAATTGCGTAAGAGAAGATTAGGAGAATTATTCGGAGATCATGTTTTCACAAATTATCATATATTAGGTACAGGAGCAGACAAAGATTCTGCATTAGCAGAGTTTCATAACACCGGACTATATTGGGTAGAGGACAAGCCTCACAATGCACTAGCCGGGCTCAAATACGGTTTAAAGCCTATAATAATAGATCATCCATACAATCAAGATTTCAACCATCCCGATATTATCCGTGTAAGTAATTGGCAAGACATACACAAATTAGTATCAGGAAGAAAATGAAAATATACGTAGGTTGGGATTCAAGAGAAGACATAGCATACCAAGTATGCGAACACAGTATCAAGCGTAGAGATCCATCAGCAGAAGTTGTACCCCTAAAACAGAACGACATGAGGGCTCAAGGCATTTACACACGTGAAAAGGACAAACTTGCATCGACAGAGTTTACATTTACAAGATTTTTTATCCCGTATCTAAACGATTTCAAAGGATGGGCAGTGTTTTGTGATTGCGACTTTTTATGGAAGATACCGAGTCACATGCTGACAAAATACATGGATCCAAGTAAAGCAGTTGTTTGCGTACAGCATGATTATACACCAAAAGAAACAACTAAGATGGACGGGCAAGTACAAACCGTTTATCCGAGAAAGAATTGGAGTAGCATGGTGCTTTGGAATTGCGAACATGAGAAAAATAAAATACTGACACCAGAATTCTTAAACGAACAAACACCAAAATTCTTACACAGATTTAGTTGGCTTGAAGATTCAGAAATTGGTGAATTACCTCACCACTACAACTGGCTAGTGGGTTGGTACAGAGAACCAGAAGACGGTTCTCCCAAAATATTACACTACACCGAAGGCGGACCATGGTTTGACGGATACAGAAATTGCGAGTATGCCGACGATTGGAAAAAGGAAGCCATCAATCTTTTTTCTAGTGCATAATGAACTGGCTAAGATTACAAGACAAACACATACACAACGACCCTGTTCCTCACATTCATGCTATAAATTTGATAGAAGAAAAGGAATATGACAAATTGTATGAAAATCAAAATGACCTAAATCACCAATTGTGGCAAGACTTTGACGAAAAATATAAGATAGGCTTTGAATTTAAGGAAGATATTTCCGAAATAGATCTTAAAAGAGAGATAATTGCAATATGGTGCTTTAGGGAAAGAAACGATAGAACAAAGCCACCGCATTTTATTCTCGCTGGTAAAAAAATTGCTTACTATCCGAATGCAATGATTATTACGAGCAGTAATGACATTACAGTCGATGATTCAAAAGTAAAAAAATATATAAGAAGACCTTTTATTCAATTCGACATTAACAAGAAAAAATTCAAAGAACTGATGGCAAGGAAAAAATGAGTGTTGGACAAAGATTCTTAGATAAGTGCTTGAACACAGAAGTAAATCTGGCACCATGGCCTCATCAAATACTGGCAGATACTTTTGACGAAAATACTTTTCAAAAACTAAAAGATGTATGCCTAACAAAGTTATCTCATATTACCACGGACAAATTGATACAAATACATCCAAAAGATTACAAGGATTACGGTATAGATTTTTATGATGAAACTGTCGACATATGTGAAAAATTATTTGAAAATGTCAAAGACGTGCATGAAATATATCCAGCGTACAGAAAATATTCTACGCTTGGTATAAATGCACATATTAACATCACGCCGCCGTTACCTTATAAATTTTATATTCATCAGGAAGGATTAGAAAAGACATGGAGTTCTGTCACATATATCTCACCCAGACAAAACATTGGAACTAAAATGTATACTGCACAGAATGAAAAAGCGTTTGTTAAAGAAGCAGAATGGCGACCTAATTCAACATTTATTTTTTGTGGTCAACAGAATAAAACTTGGCATTCCTATGAGAGCAATCAAACTACCAATAGGATCACGTTTAATTTGTTCATTATGAAGCCTAGATCGGATAAATGCTTTTATCCTTTGTGATTGTCGATAAATTTTTGTAGTGCTTCTACATCGGCAGTTAAGTAACGATCCCTAGTCCTACGCCAAACGTCAAGATCTCGCTCTATGATATTCATTTCTTTTCTTATTCTTTGTCCTGTGTGATCATCAATCATTTTCTTAGATTGAATCTGCACATTAGGAAGAACATATGCCCTGCCTAATCTAACTGCTAATTTTGTTAACCAATTATCTATGTGCCAATGCCAGAATTGCGGAGGCAAGAAATAGCCAACTGTATTGATCCAATTTTTATGTAATACAAAGTGTGCGGCACCAATTGGAGAAGGATGTGTTTTTATCTTGTATGGCTTATCGGTGGGTATCTTATTCTTTATCCATCTGCGTTTATCACTTCCTGTCATATCTCTAGGACACACATATAAAATTTTATCCTTGTGCTGATAATTCTCAAAAAAATCAACAATGTGTTGATCCCAGTGTTTAGATAAAAACTGTGCATCGTCGCCTACAAGCATACAGTAATCATGCTTGGCAAGTGTTGAAAGATGATTCCAACTGAAGCAACTGCTTTGATCGGGTCCTATTATATAAACATTGTCTGGCAATAGTTTCTTATATTTTTCAATAGTGGGATCATTATCGTTAAGATAAAATTTTACTTCCACATCACTCTTTTTAGTGTTATTGATACTGTCTAATAGACGTCTAGCCAATTCGGGTCTATGGCGTGATGGCACTAATACTGAAATCATAGGAGTTCGGCCTTTGGAAAATACCTTATAAATTTATCGTTCTCACAGTTTCTTACTGCTTCAATTCTCTTTTTTATTTCATCAAAAAAATTCCATGCCAAAGGAACAAAAGTTATAGACTCGTCTTGTGGAATATTTTTCAAATTCTCAATTGATTTGATAGGCACGTGTTGCCCAGGGGTAAATTTATCTTGCTTTAGTTTATTATCATCAATTATGAAATCCAAAGGCCTTCCAATAAAATTTAGAAAAGTGTTACCTTTGGCGGCGGCACCATATCCTACTAAATGTGTGCCTTTCCTTTGATCTAGTAGATTCAAATAATCCTCTTTCACTCTAAGTATTTTTTCTGCCCATGAATGATAATTTGATATACAATTTACATTACTTTCGGCCTTGATGAATCTATCCAATACATCATTATTTTTATTCTTTTTAGAAATAACAAAGATATAACTTATACCATGTATTGGATTTTTGATAATATCTGTAATTTTCAGTCCAACAGATTCAACTAACGTATTCATACTGTTTGCACAATAAAAATTAATGTGTTCATGATAGATTGTATCAAACTCGTTATTTTTAACCATGTCTGCTTGACTAGTCTGAATAAAGATTAATCCGTCATCATGTAAAACATTTTTTATATTTTGTAAAAACTTAATCGGATTTGGTTGGTGGGCAAAACTATTTTGCATTACGACCATGTCAAATTTGATGCCAAAGTCTATTTTCTCACTGAAATAATCATTTATAACAGTATGATTTTCCTTAGAATATTCGTATAAGTTTTTTGCTGGATCAATGCCGTATGTTTTCAAACCTCTCTTTTTAAAAATATCAAGTTGTGTTCCGTCATTGCAACCAATATCTAATACATTTTTACATTCATGGTCAAAATATTTCATACTGTTGGTTGCAAACCAATCCATGTATTTTTTGTATGTGTCTGTTGTACCACTTCTATATAGATATGTTTCATACATAAGAGGTAAACTTACTGCATGTGATAGTTGAAGATGTAGGCACTTATCACAAGCGTTTACTTGCAACGGAAAAGTGTTTTCTTGCTGTACGGAATCTAGGAATCCATTTGCCAAAGGCTGATTTCCTAGATCAATTATTTTTGAAACATTGTTATTACAAACAACACAATTATTAAGAGTTACGCAACCATCTATCATTGGCTAATGTCCAATCTACAGTTTCTTTGATTCTCTCCGATAACTTAATTCGAGGCTCCCACCCTAGCCTTTTCAAGAGATCCCCACTTAATGCATAACGTAAATCATGTCCAGGTCTGGATGTGTGAAAGTCAACCATTTCATAATTTAGAGGCTTCCCAACTGATTGAGATATCATTTGTGCTAATTTAAGGTTATCGATTTCTTCGGTTCCGACCAAATTAAATTTTGGGCATTTTGCCCATCCAAAATCTCCCTCGTGCCTATAATTTTTTAGATTAAGAATAAACATTAAACCCTCAGCAACATCACTAGCATGAATATACATTCGAGAACCTGCTTTAGTTTTACTAGAGTCCGCATGTATGGTTACCTTATCCCCGTCTCTTACTCTTTGTATTGTCCCGGGAATAAATTTTTCCGGGTGCTGTCTTTGTCCAAAAACATTCATGGTGTGAGTGATGTAAATTGGCATTTTGTATGTATTTTCGTATGCAACACAAAACTCTTCTGCCGCGGCCTTACTTGCACTGTAAGGATTTGTTGAATTATATCTATCGTACTCTTGATATGAAACACCAGGAGGTGCAACTCCAAAAATTTCATCTGTGCTAAAGTAAACAAACTTTTTTAAATTTGGTAATCCTTTTGCCCAGTTCAATAGATTTACAGTACCTATTACATTATCTTGCACAAACTCCATTGGATGCGTGATAGACCTATCTACATGACTCCCGGCCGCCAAATGTAGTACTATGTCAATATCGCCTATGTCTGCACGTATTTGGCTGTTTAAAGCCGCCTTTAGATCGTGAAATACTGTTCTATGTCTTTTACGTGTTTCTTGAGAATGTTCTTTTAAAATGTCGTGTAGTCTATTTAAATTACCAGATTCGTCCAGCCTGTCCAATGTTGTGATATGCCAATCCGTAGTTTTTAAGATATGATCTATAACGTGGTGTGCAATAAAACCAGCGCCGCCTGTGATTAAAACTTTCATGTACCGTATTTAATTTACGTTAAACTCGACGGAAAACTTTATCTGGCCAATGGTTCATAATAACTTTGAATCCTAAATCACCTAAATATTTTTCAACCTCAACATTATTGCTTCCGTATTTTTTAGTATTGTTGTTAAGTTCTATCATCAGATATTCGGTATTCTTTAAGGTTTCGGCCGCACCTTTGAGAACCTCCATTTCATACCCTTCGACATCTATTTTGATAAGATCTATGTCATCGATTTTTAAACTATCTATAGTCACCATTGGTATTGTTCCTTCACCAACGACCCGTTTACTTTGGGTAAAGTCATCTTCTGATAAAGAAATCATTTTTTGTTCATGGCCCACTGCTAATTGATGCGTTTCTATGTCGTCGGGCACATTTTTAGTTAAGCATTCATAGTGCAAAGGGTCAGGTTCAAATGCTACCACACGTCCACAAAATTTATTCATTGCCATGCTCCATGTTCCGACCCATGCGCCTATGTCCAAAATATGATTAAATTTTTTATTTTTATCTTCGCAATATCTAATAAATTTTTCTAAACATTTGTTTTGAGTAAAAGGTTGTCCTGCTTTCCAATCTGCTATGTGTACATCATTGGCGGGTACGTAGAAACCATTTACTTTTTCAATTTTCATATATTCCTTATTTTATTTGCTACACTGTTTTGTCTTTTATGTAATTTGTCCTGCATTGGCTTTGTCCAAGATCCAACAAACTTACCTCTCGAACACGTGTTACATATCAAATGTTTTTTGCCTTCGGTGTATTCTGTTGAATATATTATATCGTGCTCTTTTTGTAAATTTTTCCAAACGGCTTCTATACCAGATTCAAAAACATTGCCATAGTTGGTCTTTCCGTCTGCATCATCACAGCACAACACCACCTGGCCATCCACAAGTATTTCCATCTGTCTAAGTATTCTTCCGCCTCCCATGGCACACCCTTGCATGTAAAAATTCTCGTCTATGTTTGCATCATATGGCTTTGTCCAATTGCCATCGCCATCGCCAATCCTATTTTCTACCCAATTTGTTTTACTTTTAACACGTCCTAATGTGGCCGAACTATATTCTTCCATTACACCCTTAGGAGCATTCCTGGTTTGATCTTTATGTTTTATACCTATTCTTACACGACGAGACAACTCAGGATAATTTTGTTTTAAAAAATGTAATCCATCTAATGTTTTTTGTTTCTTGACTTTCATGAAATCCCAAAGTTCTTCTGCAGTATGTCCTATAACACTCATATGGATAGGACCAATCACGTGTTCATATCTATCAAGTATCTCGCATTGTTTTTTTGTAAAAGAAACTCCGTTGGTGGTAATGCCGACATGTATTTTATGTTGGTCGCAAAGTTTGAGTATGTATTCTAAATCAGGTTGAACTAAAGGGTCAGAATATCTCCATGGATTTATACCACATGAATAATCTTTCATTCCATATTTTTTAATTAAAGAGCCATAATCATCTAATAAGATTTTTAATTGTTCACGGGTCATTCGTTTTCCGTGGTATGACTTGTCTTCACTTAATGTTGTGTACGGACAGCAGAAACACTTTGCATTACAAAGGTTAATAGGCTCAAATGCTATGAATGTTGGCATTGGTATCTTTGCGTATTTCATGCTTTGACCATTAGATAATCATTTTTAAACATTTCGTCTATGCCTTTCAATTCATATCCCCATTCTTTTAAAAGTTTAACTGAATCAATATCGCCTTTATTTTGTTCAACAATAATAACCGGATAATATTTTTTAATTGTTTTTTCACTTCCTTTTATTGCCCTTAATTCGTAACCTTCTATATCATACTTAATAAATCCTACATTTTCATATTCAAAACTGTCCAAAGTTTTTATAGGAACCTTAATATCGCCCCTGTCTTTTATTCTTCCGACTCTATTACTACTAGTGTATGAATGTCCTATTTTGTCTCCAATACCGCAAACTGTGTATGTAAATTTATTGATGTTTTTAACATTTCTTTTGAACTCACTCTTTTTATCCCTGAAGTCGAATGCAAAGATATGTAAAAAATCTTCTTCCATTTGTGCAGAAAAACCTCCTTCTCGACACCCAACATCTATGCCTATAGTGTTTTTTGTAATAAAAGGTTTTGCCATGGCGTAAGTTTCTCGCCAGTTTCTTAAGTGCTGTTCATCCATTACAAGTTTTTTTCATATTCGGTTAACCACGACTCTAGTTCGGGACCGGTCAATGGATTGGGTGTTAACCATTCTTGTACACCCGGAGTTGATGCCCATTTGCCACTTGGCATCTGCCATGCATTATGCTTTGGCTCTTCAACGTGCCTGCCTACCATGTATCGCCTCGTGCCTGGACCGTACGGTTTAATTTCTGATTGAACAACAACAAGACCGAGTTTTTCAATCCATTCCAACATCCGTTCTTTGTGATTCTTTTTTGGCATACACTTATTTAAGTTACAATATTTGCATATCCATCATGATCTCCATTGCTCTGCCATTACTCAATTCTTCTGGTGTGAACTGCTGATAGGCAAGGCTGTAGAGCCAATCTTCAGGACTTGTAAACATTGGATTTTCTATATCTTGTATATTTGCGTTTCCAATTTGTGAGGCAAAACTTTTCTCGTCACAAAAGACTGGTTTTCCGGACACTGTTGCCTCTATGGCACTGATACTACAACTTGTAACACATGCCCATGCATTTTTTAGATCCTCAGATAGGGGCACCTTGGCCTCACTTGGTCCTGAAGTGCCCCTGCCCCGTGGCTTGTGTCGTATCTTGATTGGCCTGTCTGTCAATCTTTTCAGTTGTTCAACAGTTTCGTTGAGCCAATTTGGTCTACCTAAGTACGAATGTATTCCAGCACTGCTTGGACAAACTAAAATATGATCGCCTTTTAGATCGGGTGCTTTTAATTTTATATTGAACTTATTAAATCTATCTTTTTTGCAACCCGGAATGTATTTTACATGAATACTATTTTTACATATCCTCCAATAATGATTATCTGATCTAAGATCGTTGTTATCGAACCTGCCAAAATAAGGAGTGTCTGCGAACCAAAAATTATACTTCCTTGCTTCACATTTTTTTACCATTTGTAAATTGTTGTTTACGAAACCCCAAAACATAGAATTTTCTACAGGCTCGTTGTGTTTGGTATTGTCAAAAATTTTCACTTGGTCTGGCCAAGTTTTTTGCACACCATCGAATACCTCCCATGCCTTGCTTTTTTTGTTATTATATGGAGCGTAAATTGTTAACATCTATAAATTCTTTCATTAGCGTTGCCCATTGTGTATGTCCTTCTGTATTAGGATGAGGATCTCCCGGCTTACATTGTTGATTGTTTGCAACTGTGAAGTCTAGATGACTCGATTCAGGTCTAAAAAATCTTTTTTTATTTAAACTATCATGCATCAGTTGAACATCGCTGTTTGTGATTTCAGCATCAGCAAGTGTGTTGTAAAACAAATAAGGATACTTTCTTTTCTCAAAAAAATCTTGTAAATCTAATAAAGTCAACAAAGATTCTATTTGTGTCATTTGGTCTATGTCGGCTCCCAACTTGAATAGATATTTCATGAAAGACCTTGTGCTATTGTCTCTGTTAGGATCCCATGTTTTCCATGTGGTCTCCATAGTTGGAAATTTGTGTGCTTTGTATCCATCGTTAGTTGGATAGTCAAAACGGTTTCCGCCACTGCTACCTATCAAGAAAAAACATTCTTTGGCTCTATCTGGAAATTTTTCACACCAGGTCCTTGTGGTCCACATCAACCTTTTGCTACCGCGACCGCCATTTGCCAAATTAACCTCAACATTAAGATCCATCATTTTTGCAAGTTGGTCGCCTGCATGGGTGTGGACATTGTCGCGAGGACGTGTCGTCAAAAAGGAGCAACCGTTTATGAACATCTTGGATATAGCCATACGATAATTATATACTAATTATTGACAAAAAATGCCAGTTAAAAATATTAACTCCTTGAAGTACTTTATAGAGAAATGGGAAACAGTGGATCCGGAATATGAATACACTGTGCCATACAACGACTCTGTCAAAACGGATTTCAAAAGTTTACCAACATTCGTGTCTGAGTTTCATAATTGCAAGGTGCATTCCTGCCCTTTACTAATCACGATGCAAAACAAAATGATTACCCAGCATGTGTGGCCTCTAACACATCAATCAAGGATGAAGCCAAAAAAAACACACGGATTGTGGACTGAATGGAAAGACACAATGGATGTTAATATACCGCCAGTGAAACGTACCTTTCCAGAGAAATATCGTTACGTGTGGTTACCCATAGATGAAGCGAGTGCAAATAATCCATGGCACATTTGGATCGATGTTATATCAAAATTTAGATTAGTAGAAAAAAGATGGTCAACAAATTTTAGTAGATATTGTTTTGTCCTTGCAAATTACAGTCCATACTTTGATAAAGTTTTAAAAGAATTATTTCCTGATGTCAAAGTAATTGTGATGCCAAAGGACGAAACTTGGGAGTTTGCACATCTGATTGTTCCTAGTATGAGTAACTCACAGGACGGAGTAATCACACCTCACCTTGCTCCATGGCTAAGACACTTCAAAGGATTACACGGACTAAAAGAAACAACGCCCACTCGTAAAATACTTGTGTTGCGTCCCGGGGCCAAGACCAGGAGGTTAGTGAACTCCGATGAATTAATTTTGGCACTTAAAGGTTGGGAGACTGTTGCGTTAGAAAACATGACAATACGGGAACAAATGAAAACTTTTGCTGAAGCAACTCATATCGTAGCGGCACATGGTGCAGGACTTGTCAACTTGCTATGGTGCAAATCGGGAACCAAAATTACTGAGATACAAGATCCAAAAATGGTCCATAAAAAAGTCTATCCTGTGTTAGCACATCATCTAGGATTGAAACACGAGTTGTATCTCGCAAACACTGTGCCAATACAAATGACCGGAGGCAAAAAACCAAAAGGTGTCAAACGTTTTAGTGATCTAATAAATTTTGAAATAGATGTGGGAAATTTTATTAAGAATTTAGACTAATGAAAATAAAACTTATTACATCTTACAAGCCAGGCACTTGGAATAAATTTGCAAAACGTGGTGTCAATTCCATGGCACAAAATTTGCCAAAAGACGTAGATATCTTTTTATATTGCGAAGAAAAAAAGCCAGCAGATGTACATACAAGAGTAACTTGCATTGACCTAAACACTGCGGAACCAGAACTTTTTAATTTCAAAAACAAATATAAGAATGACCCCGTTGCTAATGGAAAAATACAAACAGTCGATGGCGGAGTCAGAAGATCTAAACATCTAACAGGCTTAGACAAGGACAAAGATTCCTTTTTGTGGGACGCAGTTAGGTTCGCTAACAAGGTCTTTTGTGTAGTAAACGCTGTTCGTAATTCCAAAGATTATGATTACGTAGTCTGGCTAGACGCAGACACTTTTGTGTTTCGACCTGTGCCAATAGACTTTTTAATTGATATCTTGCCACCCGGCACAATGCTGACATATCTTGGACGGGAAACAGTTTATCCGGAGTGCGGTTTTGTTGGATACAATCTCAAACACAAGAATACTATAGACTTTATCAACGAATGGGAACAATTATATGTTACAGGTGGTGTGTTCAACTTGTTAGAATGGCACGACTCTGCTGTGTTTTGGGAACTATCAAAAAAATTTATAGCCGAAAGGAACGTAGGTGTAAACGATATAGGATATAGCAAAGGCGTAACAGGACATCATGTTTTTGTAAACAGTGTGCTTGGACTATACATAGACCATTTCAAGGGTAACAGGAAATCCAAACAATCTTCAACCAAAAAAGACTTACGTCAACATCATCCTGTAGACTATTGGAAAAATGTGCCACCGGCATAAAGAACCATAATTAAAATAAAATGAAAAAAATTGCATTCATCTCAGGAATGACAGGCCAAGACGGTCCTTATCTTGCCAAACATTTATTGGAAAAAGACTACAAAGTTTATGGTTTGGTAAAAAGATATAGTAATCCTAATTTTACTAATCTAGATTATCTCGGAATCGAGAATGATGTTGACCTAATTACGGGAGATATCACCGATGATGCGAACATGAATCATCTAGTAAGATCTATTAGACCACATGAATTTTATAATCTTGCGGCTCAAAGTTTTGTTGGTTCGAGTTGGGACCTAAACAAGCAAACTACAGAAGTGAATGCAATGGGTGTATTGAACATCCTAAATGCAATAGTAAATCAGAATCCACAGACAAGATTCTATCAGGCAAGTACCAGTGAATTATACGGTAATGCTAATGATGAAGGTGTGCAAAATGAAAAAACTCCATTCCATCCTCGTTCACCATATGGCATCTCTAAACTTTGTGCATACTGGATGACTGTAAACTTTAGAGAAAGTTATAGCGTACATGCATCAAATGGTATACTGTTTAATCACGAATCTCCTATTAGAGGTAAAGAATTTGTTACAAGAAAAGTTACAGACGGTGTTGCAAGAATAAAATTAGGACTCGCAAAAAAAATTACGTTAGGAAATTTAGAAGCCAAAAGAGATTGGGGATTTGCCGGAGACTTTGTTGAAGCCATGCACATGATGGTACAACAAAAAGAACCAGGCGACTATGTTGTTTGTACGGCTGTGCAACACAGTATAAGAGAATTATTGACCACTGCCTTTAGAACGGCAGAAATAGATGATTGGGAACAGTACGTTGAATCGGATCCTCGTTACAAACGTCCGGCCGAAGTATTTGCACTACATGGATCA
>MDSZ01065031.1_pt1 | contig 13085 bp, 13 predicted proteins | sample 811201 | NCBI WGS metagenome assembly MDSZ01 (sample SAMN05326647, study PRJNA326480) | marine metagenome | isolation source: seawater | place: Indian Ocean: North | collected 2010
AAATGACCATCACCAAAGAAATGATCCGCGACTATATGGACAGTGGCAAAATTAGGGACTGGAAGCCTTATACCACTGCAATTGGAGATTATCTCTTTAAAAATTATAATGTAGAAGTTCGTGTTGACAACAATAGAAATCGTAATTATGTGCTTATAATAGACGAAATCAACAGGGGCAATGTCTCTTCGATATTCGGCGAACTCATTACCTTGTTAGAGCCAGATAAACGAAGTAACGGTAAAGAATCCATTGAGATAAAACTTCCTTATTCCAAAGAACCTTTTAGCGTGCCATCCAACGTTTATCTTATAGGCACAATGAATACTGCCGACCGGTCGGTTGAAGCCATTGATACAGCGCTGAGACGACGTTTCTCTTTTTCTGAAGTAATGCCGAACCCTAAAATTCTATCCCCAGCTTATTCTTATTGGGATTTACTTTGGGAGTATCGGGACAAAGAATGGGAGGATGAAGAATATAAGACCAAAGAGGAAGCCCTGTTTGAATTCATTGGTGCGGATGACAACCTGATCAATTCAAGAAAGGAAATATGGGACCAAATGAAAAAGGAAGGTCGAAATTTAAATCAAACATCCTTTTTTGAAGACTTTCAATACAATGGAATTCGATTGGACCTTATTCTCAAAAATATAAATAGACGTGTTGAGGCACTACTTGACCGAGACCATACAATTGGACATTCATATTTTATCGAAGTTTATAGCTCTATTGATAAAAAAAGAAAATTAAAAGAGATATTTCGAGATAAAATCATTCCGCTATTGCAAGAATATTTCTATGGAGATTATTCTAAAATTGGATTGGTGCTCGGCGAGGCGTTTATAGACATGAAGGAAATCTCAACCGATAATTTTTTTGCTAAAAGCGACAAATTCGAGGCCATCGATATAGGAGTCAAGTACACTTTGAAACCTTTCACAGAGATTGATTTTGATACTGTTTTCAATGATTTAAAGAATAATGTTGAAGACTAAACGCATACAAGTCTTCGAACACGGGAAATTATCTGTAGGTCATTCTTATGGTAATGACCCTCCTATAAAGTTTCTTGACAAGCATTTCGATGCACTTGTGAAATTTAATGAGCTTCACAAAAAGCGATATTTTAAAATTGGTTATAAAAGTATCTCTTTTCAGCATTATGTTGGCATCCTTCAAGTTGGCGACCTATGTATTGAAATATTACCAAAAGCGGACAAATCCGCAAGCAATAATAGTGTTTGGCAAGATGTGCTTGTGGAAATGCTAAAAACAACCAAGAAGCTCAAAGTAAATAAAGTAGGGAATGCCAATGTAAATAGACAAAGCATACATTTATTGGACATTTATTTTGAGTGGTACCTAACTGAATTGGAACTACTCATCCGTCAAGGCTTGATACGACAATACTACTATAGGGAGCAAAACCTAACTTCTCTAAAAGGAAAGTTACTCTTTCAAAAACATCTGTCTAAAAATTTTGTGCACAAAGAACGTTTTTATACACAACATCAGGTCTATGATTACAATCATTTCATACATCAAATTTTGCACCAGGCCCTTTCAATAGTTGAACGATTATCCAAAGGTGGTCACCTATATAGTAAGTGCAAAAGTATTGGACTTGATTTCCCTGATGTCAATAGGATTCCGGTCAATGAAACCACTTTCGATAGAATTGCCCTAAACAGAAAATCCAAACCCTATGAGACAGCATTAAGTATAGCTAGACTCATTATTTTGAACTATGCGCCCAACATTATGAAAGGAAACGAGCAAATGCTTGCACTTCTTTTCGATATGAACTTATTATGGGAAGAATACATCCTCATTAAACTTAAAGATGCTTATAAAAAAACTAATTTTTCTGTGTTAGGTCAACGCCCTATGAAATTTTGGAACAACATTTCTATTCGCCCTGACATTATTATTAAAGATAGTGGTAATAATACAATTTGCGTTATTGATACCAAATGGAAATATATTTGGAATAACAAGCCTTCTGCTGATGATTTGAGACAAATGTATGTGTACAACGACTACTGGAATTCAACCAATGCCATATTGCTCTATCCAACAAAAGAAGTAACTAAACCAGTTATTAAAAAGTTCCATAATAGGAATCATTGGTGTGGCCTCGCCTGGGTCAATGTTGTTGAAAATGGAAAAATTAATCATAATATTGGACAAGACATTAGGCTGGCCCTTTTAAATAAATATTTGTCCTTCGTTCCTGAAAAAGTTATATAAAAGACTTGGAAATTTGTCCAATTAAACTTGTTTGGAAGAAATAGTCATTATCCCCAAAATAGAAGTGATTAAATTGTCTGTGTATTGATAAAGTGTAATAGTTAAGACATAATCTGACAATCTTAATAAATTAGTTTAACCCATAAATTAGATTTGTCAGATGAGTACAGAAGAAAAGATCATCAAACCAAAGTTGGGACTGCTGGAACTTGCCAAGCAGTTGGGCAATGTTTCCCATTGTTTTAATTCAATAAAGATAGCAGGGCCGATTTATCCAGTTTTAAGTCTATCTGTAAATCTGGAAGATTGTCAAAATCAAAAATTGGGAAAGGGGTAACCGAAACAACCTTTGCACGACGTAATGTCTCCACCCATAACAAAATGTGCCAAGAGAAGAAAATCTTGTTGAATTCCGCTTCATCCAAATCCTTTTCCGGCAACCCCTTTAAAAAACGGTAGGTTGTATATAACGCATCAAATAGCTCACACATGAAGACTTGATCTAAGTTCGCATCCCTTGGATTGGTCTTGTCAAAAAGATCCTTTAATAAAGGGTCTGGTAATACCTCCGATGTAGTATCCAAGGATATAACCATTATGGAAACCGTTCGAGAAATGATCCCTTCCGGATCATTATCGAAATCTAAATACAATCCTCCTTCTTCTTGCATATACAACCCAAGGTAAGGTTTTGGTTTAGGACCATAAAGGAATTCGCAGTATTTATCTGGTTTTTAGAGTCGTTGGCCCCAATAATTGCAACATTTTACTTTTTAAATCGTAAATTTGGGAATACATCAAACAATGTAGCTTTTAGATTGTTAAACTTCTCCCCTTTTGACAATTAAGAGCTACATTTTTTAATATAAAATCGTAAAATCTTACCGAATTAGTGAGCTTGTCATCAAAAACTTTGGAGGTTTTGAAAAAATTAAAGCAGGTTTCCCATGTCAAGGTGACCACATATATATTATATGGTAGTGATGAGGCATTGACATTATACCACAAATCCCTGGATGCATTGCTTAAATCGGATTGTATGGATTTCGATGTCGTCACCTTTGGAACACGGTTAGGCAAAAAACCGGAATTTATCATTGACATTTTTGAAATAGGAGGTTATTGCATAATAGATCGAACCGTTCGAAATCGGTTACATGACAATCTCTGCAAAAAAGTTAAAAATCAGATTATTGAACCGAGACATCAAAAATGGCTCAAAAAACAAGAGGATTCGGAAAATTATAGTTTCTGATAAAACTTTTGACCACTGTTATGTCTCTGCTTCCCAATCTTCAATATAATCATCCAATTCCATTAAGGAGAAATTGACTCTTTCGATATAGAACCTTTTCGAATCATACTTCCCCTTAAAGGCAACATTCTTTTCCTGGACCCACTGTTTCATAAGTTTTCGTTCGGGATGTTTCAAATTGTCCATAATCCTCAAAAAATTATAGAACCCCGACAAACCACCTACATCCTCTGGAGGACAGTTCAATTCGCCATCGCAGCAAATTGGAAAGGGAATCCTTAAATCCTCAATTACCATTTCCAATGCTATCACATGCTGCCAGTAATCACCAAAATCATATAGATAGGAGAACCTCTGTCCTTTGTCTTTCAATACATGCCCGATTTTAAGGTTTTGTGCGTTTATTATTTCATTTGGGTCATGGTATCCATCCTCCTCGTATTGTTGACCAATACGATAAGTATCCGATTCGAATTCAAAAAGGTGGTAGTTCTCCCACCCCATGACTATCTGTATAATGTGATGCAACCTATAAAACGTAATATTGGAATCCACTAGGAACTCACGCCAAATTTTCGGATTGCTCCCCTGCAATTCAATATGAAACTTAAAAACCCTGCTCAATTCCCAATCATTTATTAAATCAAATCCTCTACATTATCCAGATAATAGCAAAAACCATACTGGGACATTCCAATTTTCGGATAATAGGAAATGGCGTCAGGTGCTTCCATCTTTGTTCTTCTGATCAACTCTTTCCCTATCCCCCTTTTCTGATATGATAGATCAACTGCCAAATCGGATAGATAAGTACAAAATGAAAAATCGGTCAACGATCTGGAAACACCTATAAGCTTACCTTTATGCCTTGCCGTAATGGTAAGGTTTCCCATCTCGACCATTTTCCCTAAGGTGTCATGGTTGTCAATCGGTCTTCTGTTCCCCAACGTGGAATTTATCAAGACCTCTCTGAACTCCTCGACTTTCAAGTTATGTTCTACTTTGTAATCAATCATTTTAATCGAAATAGTATTTCACTCAATTATATTAATTTGTACAATGGGGCAAAGGAAGGTAGTCCTCCTCTACTTCCTTACCTATTTGCTTGTTATATTAGATATAGGTGTAATTATTATAGGTCATCCCTAAAACCTCATCAGATGAAATTGTCATTATTGTCAATTAGGGATAATTAATTAAATTGCCTAGGCTTTGATATTGCCATTCTTGAATATAGCTGATTTAGTGAGTCTATATCTTATTAATCCTTAAGCATGTTCACCGCATTCTCAAAACTTTCCAATCCGGCTCTTAAATTTTCAATAATATCATTTGCAATAATATCAGGATCGGGAAGATTATCCAAGTCAATTAGACTGGAATCTCTGAGCCAAAATATATCCATATTGGTTTTATCCCTTGTAAGAATATCATTGTATGTGTATTTTCTCCATCGTCCTTCAGGATTAGATTCACTCCAAGTTTCCTTGCGCTTATTCAGATTACCAATCTTATAGCAATCTATGAAATCTCCAAGATGCTCAAAAGTCAATGGATTTTTTTTTGGTGTGTGGTGAACATTAGTTCGGTAGTCATAAAACCAAACCTCCTTAGTCCCAATTTTTTCTGGTCCATTATTCTTCTCAAAGAATAGAACATTTGACTTAACTCCCTGAGCATAGAAAATACCTGTTGGCAATCTGAGTATCGTGTGCGCATTTGTCGCTTTCAATAGCTCCTTTCTAATAACTTCTCCGGCTCCTCCTTCAAACAAGACATTGTCGGGAAGCACTATTGCGGCTCTACCTTTTTCATTCAACATGGCTACTATGTGTTGCAAAAAAGAAAGCTGTTTGTTGCTTGTAGTTACCCAAAAATCATTTCGTAAAAAATACCTCTCCTTTTTAGCTTGTTCTTCATCCGTTGTTGGAATATCGCTGCTGCTCTTGCCAAATGGTGGATTGGCTAGTACTATATCAACTTGATTCGGTTTGGTTTTCAGGCTATCTGTAATGTGGATGTCTGGCGTTTCTTCCAAATCACCTATTCCATGTAGGTAGAGATTCATTAAGCACAGTCGGGCAGTTGCTTTTTCAATCTCCCATCCGTGAAACATTTTGAACTTAATGTGATTTCTTTGTTTCTCTGAAAGTTTGGGCAATTTCTCAAGATATTCGAGTGCTCCTAAAAAGAATCCACCCGTACCACATGAGGGATCAGCAATAGTTTCATCTGTTTTCGGTTGAATACATTCTACCATAGCTCTAATCACAGGCCTTGGAGTAAAATACTGCCCGGCTCCGCTGTTTTCAGCGTTCTTCTGTAAAAGAGATTCGTAGATTTCACCTTTAATGTCAGCTTCTGTCGAAGTCCAATCTTCATCATCAATCAGGTTAATTAGCCTCTTTAGTTTGACTGAATCATGGATTTTATTTTGAGCTCCAGAAAAAATCTTTTCAAGCATTCCACCTGAGTCAGCCAAAGTTTTCAAAACACGCTCATACTTATCTTGAAGTTCTCCACCAGATGCGGACTTTAAACCTTTCCACTGACATATATCGGGTAGGTTATACTTGCTTTGATTTTCATCTGCCATTTTTAGAAATAGCAGATAAGTAAGCTGTTCCAAATAGTCATTATACCCAAGTCCATCATCTCTTAGGGTATCACAGAATGACCATATTTTTTGTACTAGATTATTGGTTGACATCTTCTAATTCTTGACAAATTTCTTCTCTAATTTCTTCTTCAAGTAATCGGTAAGCCCAATCTTGGCCTGATGACCTTAAACAAGCTTTTACAGTGGCAGTAAGTTCTGAGCACGGAGCGAGTAATTTCCGTAACTCATTTTTCTTTGCTTCAAGATTCGCTTGTTTAGTTGCACTCGGGGCTTCATTAAGTTCTCCTTCAAGTTTATTGACCGATTTAATCAGGAGGGATACTTCCATCCATTTTTGCTTGCGCTCTTCCACTAAATCAGGGTAGTTTAAATCTAATACCTCAATCGTGTATCTAGCTCGATTATGTTGCCATTTCCCTTTGTCTTCAGGGACACTTTCAACAGCTCGCCCTTCTTGATTGAAATTGAGTAGTTGGACATCTTCTCTTTTAAATGGATCCAGCAAATAATGTCCTTCATCATCTATTGGACCAGGCACTGTAACCTTATTATACTCAACAGCAAAATGATTTGATTTTTTGGTATTACCTACACTTCCACAAAGCCTATAATTTGTAAAATCAAATGTTAGCCACCAATAGCCTTCACGCTCTGTTTTTCCATCTAGTTCGATAACCTTCTTCTTTGGTCGAAAATGATCTACGTGGTAATGTGAGTATGGGTTCCTTGTTTCAGAATACCAACACTTATTGTATGAGATGGATTTAAGAAGACTTTTGAAGAGCTTCCAATACCTATGATGCTTATCAATTATTTTATTTCTTTCTTCTACATTTTCTGTGTTTTCCATTGCCTGAAGCAACTCGGCAGATTTGTCAGACCATTTTTGATTAAGCACTTGTACCCTATTTCGATCTATAAACATCATATCAATTACCTTCAAGAGATTTCAGCTTTTCAATGATGTATTCGGAGTAAAGCGGGTCTTTAAAAATGTGATTGAAGCCCTTTTGACTTAATTCTTCAAATAACACTTGCAGTCTCTTTTTGTCCTTTTCCGTCAATTTGCCAATACTCTCTTTATAAAGAAGTTGGTTTCTCTCATCAAGTAATTGATTTGTTTCTCTGTCAAGAATCGTCTTAAACCCAAACATTTCACTGGTAAGTATTCCGGCAAACCCTAGTCCTCTAGGGCTTTCATCGGGTTCAATTGCCTCACTAAGGGCCTGGGCTTTGAGTTGTTCAAATTTGTCTTCTGTCCCTCCCTTTTCATTTGAATCCTTTGACGGCCTTTGTTTACCAAACATCCTGACCTGCGATTTATCCATGCTCCCAATCACTATTGGATCATGAGTATTGATCAGTATTTGGGTTGTTCTGTCTTCTGGATCAGCCTCGCTCTCTAAGGCATCCTTTGACTTTACCAATGTTTTCAAGTAATGTAAATAGTCATATTTCCATAAAGGATTAAGGTGTGTATCGGGTTCGTCTAGAAGCACAAGGGATTCATCCTCTCGTGTAAAAATTAAGAGCCCTATAACTGTCAATAGTTGTTGCTCACCTTCACTAAGTTCTTTGAATGTTACTTCACCGTCTTTTCTCTTTTTTACCCTTACTCGAACTTCCTTCAACATTTCAGAGATATAGGAGCTTTCCAATGCTTTAAAAAGGAAAGTATTACTCGGCTTTTGTTCGTTTTGATTAAAGTATTTAGAAGCGAAGTCTTTCAAAGCTTTCTTGTCTTTCAGAAAGAGGTAAAGGTGATTTTCCTTAACTCCCTTACTTCGAAAATCAGGGTAAACGGTGGCTTTATGATAAATAGGAACATATGCGAACTCCCAAAGCACACTTAAAAAATCTTTGACTAGTCCCTCTGCTCCCCAGAACCTCGGATCACCCCCGTCTTTGTTTTCCCATTTAGCCTCTTTAAGGACAAATAGAACAGATTCCAAATCTTCTATTCCCAAAACTTCCAAAAGAAAATCTTTTGACTTCTTCTCGATTCTTTGGAGAGCGAAAAAAGCCATAAGCACAAAAAAACTATGAATCTGCTTAACATAAAACAACCTTCTTAAGTCATCCAACTCATGGCTATCGAAATCCTTTTTGATGATTTTCTTATAGAAGTTTCGCTGATGATCCCAAAAGATTTCATCTAATCGATTGCTAACTCCAGAATAGTACGTAAATACATATCTAGGCAAATACTGTTTTTTTCCAACCCTACTGAAAAACTCTTTCAATGAAGGAGGTTTAAATCGTCCTTCTATCTTTATTTCATACCCTCTTCCAGTGTAATCAATAATTATCTCTTGCTCATGACAATGGTATTTAAGCCAATAATTGAAATGAGGTTCGGGATATTTACGAGTTGACTCATTGCTCAGATCAAGGGCTTTAAAAATCAGGACAATTGCCTCAATGAGATTAGATTTTCCAGTTGCATTTTCACCCAAAAAAACCGTATTCATTTGATCTTCGTCCAAGTCAATACAGAACTTTTTCAGGTTCTTAAAATCCTCTATGTAAAGCTGGTTAATTCTCATTAATCAATTCTAAAAATGATTCCGTTCCTTTTCTAGTTTCGCTAATCTTTGAATGGATCGTTTTGAGTTCTGCATAGAAGTTTTCAATGCTATCCTTATGTCGACTCTCTTGCCAGACTTCTAGAGCAGGCTTAGGTTCTTTTGCTTGTTTTAGTATATCCAAAATACCTAATTCTTCTTTGCCCATAACTTTTTTACTTTTAGTCTTTTTATTTATTTGTTGACTCTGTAAATCAAGATAATTCTTTTTCTCATCTCTAATTATCTCAAGCAACCTAAGAGCTGGTTCATCCTTAGAGTCCGAATCTACAAGTTTTCCATAAAAAACTTCCTTCAAGAAACTTTGTTTTAATGTTTCTGCCTGTAGTAAACTACCCTGTATCGTACTCTTCAGGTTTTCTATAACCGAGAACTTCTCTTCCAATTGTTCCACAATCATTTCTTGCTCCTCTTTCGGTGCAAGGGGAAAGGGGAAGTTTCTTATTTGATTGAATGTCAATGCCTCACGAGTAGCCCCTGAATTAATTTTTTTAATAATTGACTGTGCATGAGGTGAATTTAAGTAAAGAGTCAAATATTTATAATTTATAAGGGGAGTGCAACATCGTATAATACATACATGTTGATTAACGTTGGCCTCTCCAAATCCAGTCGGAACAAATGCTGCACGACCAATTGATGCTCCAGTAATATTTAATAAAACATCATGCTCCTTGACTTGACTTCGGTTCATGTTTTCGTGAATAAAGGGACTGATATAGGCCACCTCCTCTAACCAAAGCTGATTGAAAAGCACGTTTTGACTCCTTATAAATCTGATACCTTTGTCTTGATAGGTATTCTGTCCCCCTCGTGGTGTTGACCCACTACCAATTAATTCTTCAAAGTCACCGATTTTTATCCATTTCCAATTCTTTGGTAGCATGCCCAAATCACTTATGTCTAATTCAGTCTTGGAAGTTTTAATTTTTGATGGCTTTTTCGGCCTAATTCCTTTACCATCCTTTTTCCATTGTTCAAATTCAGTATTCCATAAGGACATAGCTTCGACATGCTTTTTTTTCTTTGCTTGCAATATCTCTTGATAGACCTTTTCAATCGAATTAAGATTATTGCCTTTCACCCAACTCTTAGTGACCTTACCATTAAAAGCATTCTTGAGTAAAACTTGACAATAGACCTCTAATTGTTTTTGAGATAGCTTAAGATGGTCAGTACTATTGTCCAGCTCACTCATAAATTCTTCTAACTTGCTTACAATCTTCTCTTGATTATCTACTGAATAAAGGGGAAGGTTTATTCCTGATAAAGAAGATGCGTTCACATTAGGCTGCCCTGTCCCAGAAGCCTTTAAGCCAATTTGTTTCCAATAATCGAACGTCTGAAAAAAATAAAACAAGTACCTAGGGTTAACATTTTTAGATACCCTAATTCTTATTAGATAAGATGCAAAAACACTTGTTGGAATCTTGCCTTTTATCAAATAGCTTTTGCCAACTGTGGCTCCTGTTCGAGCAAAGACGATGTCACCATCAACCAAAGAAAACTTCTCAATGATTGATTTATCAATACGACAGAAGGGAACATCATCCCAATCAACTTTATTATTTTGGATATCCGTGATTCGAAGAAACCTTACCCCGGTATCCTGTGAAGTGGAGCTTGCAGTATATCCATAATCTATGGACAAACTAATATCACCTACAGTTACAAGAAACATTGTGTCATTTTAATTACTCCTCATTTAACCGTCGCTGAGTTTTACTTCTGAATGAATTTCCTTAAACTTTATACAAGGATGAGCCCAATAAGCCAGTGAAATTAGGTGAAATTCTTTTGCCCTTAGGCATTGATTCATTTAACTTAAGCTCACTCAGCCTAGGCTTACTAATACCAGTTTTACGCGAAACCTCTAATTTATTAATGGACCTCTTGGCCAAGTATTCTCCTAACTCAGTCATCGTGTTTTAAAGATTTTCTGTAAGTAATATTAGATAAAGTTAAAAAACGTAAATCTATTCAGAAAAAAAGCTCAATGAATTGAAATATATTCTTTAGCCTTCAATATATTTTCTACAACGTATCGTAATAGATTATAGAAAAACCGCTAAAACTATTGATACAAATCTAAGAGATAAAGGATGAAGATTGGGAACAAACTGGACATCAATAATTCATTTTCCATGGGAAAGTTAATTCTTAGAAGTTTTTTCCAAAATATTTAATCTAGGTAATAATTGTAAAGAATTCTTTTAATTCATTGACACCAAAAAATAAAAGTTCATGCATAATAACCAGATTAGCATTCAATATCAACAAAGCCTTATATCTCTGTATATCTTTTTTAACGAAGCTTCAGCACTGGGTTCTTGAAAATACCTATCAAACCCATTCACCAAATGTTCCAATGCAACCCTATATCTCGCCTTTCCATGGCCATTGTCCTCATAATACTTGCATGGATTTTTGGGATGGATTTCTGTCGGAGTCGTAAATGTTTTTATATTTCGGTTCATATATTCAAACCGTTGTGAGGCCCTTCTATGTATATTCTCAAGGTAAAGATTCTCTGGATATTCAGGCATATCATAAAAGAGTTCTTCCAATATGACAATAAACGCTCTTCTTCGGGATAGTTTGGGTTTTCTTGAGGCCTTTTCCAAGTCATCTCGTAGGTCTTGGACAATTCTTTCGGCTATCCTGATTTGGGATTGGGTGTATTGCTTGCTCCCTATCAAAGAGGTCTCCTCTTTTCCCAATTTTTGGAGATGTCTTAGCAATACATCCGACCCGATCATAAATTTGGCCCTTCCTTGCCTTTTTGTCTTGATAATTCGTTTTGGACCGCCCTTTCCAATATCTTGGACAAATCCTTTATCCTTGAAGAAAGCCTCATCATATTTTCCTGCACATAGGAACCAACAAGCAGAAATTCAGCCATGTTTGTCTTTTCTGGCATTAACATTCCCTTGGCCATAGTTAGTAGGAACAGTTTTTCTTGGGAATCCAAGTTCCCTTCCTTTTTATCCAAGTTTTTTCCTATTCTTTCTAGGCAATCCCCCTCCTTCGAAATCTTTTCAACTTTGTCCCATTTGACATCACTAAAAAAATAATATGCCATATAAGCCAAGGCGAAACGGCCATACTCCCATTTTCGAAAAGTAGTAACAGGATCTAGCAGTTCCAGTTCCACAAAATCCAATAACCTTTCATTTGAAAGAATTTTCTCAATGTTGTGTTCCATTTGGAGTAGCTGTTGGAGCTCGGCTTCTGATCCTTGGTCCAAATTGTTCAATAGGTGTCCAGCGAATGTTTGGGACACTTGAAACAACGGGAGTTTTTTCTCAATCAGGGTATTTAAAAAACGTTGGCGTTTTTCCTCCACCAATTCATCATAGTGGAGGCCATAAGCGAATAAGATTGCCACAAGGGAGTTCAACTGTTCTTTGGATAGGACTGTTTTTAAGGTGTTGGAGTCTTTGCTCCCAAGCTCATTCAACGTGTCCCGAAAAGTCTTTTCGCCAATAGGTTTATCAAAATTCAATATGTCGTAAACAATTTCTGCCATATGAATGCTTTAGCGTGGTTCCATACATAAAAACAGTAGTTTTCAACCCATATTCAAAACCACAATTGTTCCTTACGGTTTGCAACTTTCCAATTGGATGATAGATTTGTCCCGACCCTTTACTAATGGACAAACATGCTTCCATCAAATCGACCAAACCTTTTGTTTTGTTCAAACAGTTCTCAAAATACATAATACTTGACTCAAAAATCAATGTTCCTTATTATTTTTTCAAACAAAGACAATTGATTTAATAGCAACAAGGCCCCTATTGACATTTCTGCCATCAAGAATTCATAGCATTGTCATTGGCTGTTATTTTGTCAAAGGAGCGATTCAACAATGGAAAGGGAGAAAAAAGTGAGACCACAAAGAGTAGCGGCCATTAAGGGAAGGTTCAGATCAACTTGAAATAAATAAGCACCCTCATGATCTGCACGGTCAGTTCAAAAATGGCAAATATGGGAAGAACAAACCAGATGCCAGGGATGATCCCGATAAGAATGATCACCAATAAGAATGGTAACCTCAGCAATCGCTTGATACGCAGGATTCCCAAATAAGTGTATAGAACCACCCAAAGAAAACCCACCAAGGGAAGATCATTGTAAAGTTCCGAAAATGTCATATTCTTTGATTTTAAGTTCGATTTCTGTTATGTGGAAAAATCGGCTCGCAAAACCTTATAAATGACCGATAGGAAAACTTCGATACCGAGTCTTTTTCCGTTCATTTTTTCACCAGTTCCTGTAGGCTTACCACATGGAGTTTGCAGGGGAAAAAAGTGTCCGCTTTGTAAGCGGTACGGATAAAGCCGATGTAGCACCCGTCTCCGTATTCCAG
>MDSZ01015541.1_pt1 | contig 13084 bp, 8 predicted proteins | sample 811201 | NCBI WGS metagenome assembly MDSZ01 (sample SAMN05326647, study PRJNA326480) | marine metagenome | isolation source: seawater | place: Indian Ocean: North | collected 2010
AGGGATCATTTTATCCTGATACTATAAGCTCAACCATCAAGTCTCCTATTTTTTATTCTGCAAATAGAATAAACTATAGACTGCTTGAAGAAGAAACAGACCTAGATGGGTATTCAAAGATAAGACATGATAATACAGAATTAGAGTCAGGTTATATAAAAGTAAATTGGAAAACAAATTTATTAAACGCACTACCTCAATCGAACATAGATCAATTTTTTAAACCAATAAATCCCGTAATTATTGAAAGAGGGAAAGACCCCATGACAGGAATTAAGATGGACTACAACCTCAAAACAAAAAAAGGACGAGTGCTCAAAGGTGGTACAAAAGCTGATGATGGATACTACACAGGGAGCGAAATTCGCAATGAAACCAAAAAGAATATTTTCATAAAGAATTCTACATATACCACATGTGAATCAGATACACCTCATTTTCATTTTGAATCAAAAAAAATGAAAATTGTTCAAAATGATATTGTAATTGCAAGACCTATAATATTACATCTGGCTCAGGTTCCTGTAATTGGTCTACCTTTTGGTATTTTTCCTCACCAAGGAGGGCAGCGTCACTCTGGGTGGTTAATGCCAACATATGGAGAATCAAAATCTAGAGGCCAATATCTAGATGGTCTTGGATTCTATTGGGCACCGAGCCAATACTGGGACTCTAAGATTACTACTCGATTTGGAGATAGACAGGGTTTAATATTTCATATTAATAATAGATACCATCTCCGCTACAGGTTCAGCGGAAGCCTTTATATGCGGAGTCAACAATTTTTAGTTGGGTCAAATGATATTACTGATATTACCGATTCAAGAAAAAGTGCTCTAAATGTAAGGTGGGCTCATAGACAAACAATGAGAAACAATCAATCACTAAATGCAAATATTACATATTCAAGTAGTGGTGACTATAACAAAAAATATGGAATAACTCAAGCCGAGCGTATGAATCAAAAAACTATCTCCAACTTATCATATTCTAAACGGTGGCCAAAATCAAAGAATTCAATAAGTACAAACTTATACTCAAATCAGGATCTTTTGATAAATGAAAAAGTTGACACTTCATCATCTTACTATATAAAACCGACCAGAGCTGGTTCTCAACTAAATATCATTAATAAAACTCTACCAAATTTTTCTTTCAGACATGGACAATCTAACCTTTTCCCCACCACTGCGATAACAAAAAGATGGTATAATAAAATTAATTGGAACTATGGACTGGCTTTCACAAATAAAGATAGAGATTACTTTGAGTCAGAGAAAGTTACTTTAGATGATACAACCTCTTTTTATCAATGGAAGACAAAGAAAATGAATGAACAAAATACATTATGGTCACATACAAGTTCAATTAATGCACCTCAAAAATTGTTTAAATATATCTCAATAAACCCAAGCCTAAGTATTAGATCTGTTTGGGTAGATAAATATTTTGATGGAAGTTGGGATGATTCCACGTATTCGTTTTCTAAAATTGAGAAAGAAGGCTTTGCTGCTAGAACCACAGGTTCATTTTCTATTAGTGCTAATACTAAATTATACGGAATTTTTGGAATTCCTATTGGGTCGTTAAAAGTAATTCGCCATACGGCTTCTCCTTCAATTGGTTTTTCATATACTCCTGATTTTTCTAAGCCAATTTTTAATCAAAATCTAGGATATTTTGAGACACATGTAGATTCTGTGGGAAATAAAATACTTTTTGATAAATTCGCAGGTACATTAGCAGGAAGTACACCAAAATCAGAGAGTAAATCAATGAGTTTCTCTTTGAACAATATTTTTCAGGCAAAAGTACTTAAAGATCAAGAAGAAAAAAAGATTGACCTATTGAGTTGGCGCTTAGGCACTAGTTATAATTTTGCCGCTGACTCTATGAATCTTTCTAACCTGCGTTCTTCGATTCGATCTAAAATAGCTGGAAAATTAAACATTGATATTTCCATGACTCATGATTTTTATAAATATGTGCAGGGTGTTGGACGTATTTCTGAATATAATAAAAATGATAAGGGTATGATTAGTCCACGACTAACTAACGCTCGCTTCTCAACTGGTTTTCGTTTTTCAGGAAAAAAGTGGGCAGGTAATTCAAGTGACACAACCCAAATTGATTCTACTCAAAAAAATGTAGACCTTCTAAGTCCAGGATTAAATAACACTTCAAAAGAGCGCAACACTTCCATAAAAAGTGGTAATCTTTGGAGCACAAACATAAGTTTAAGTTATAGTATTTCTGCCTATAACCCTGAGAAAACCAATAAAACTTTTTGGGTCAATACAACCTCGGCTTTTCAAATTACAAAAAAATGGAAAGTATCTTACAGAGCTAGGTTTAATATGCTTGAAAGAGATCTAGTTAACCACTCTTTTTCCGTTTATAGAGACCTACACTGTTGGGAGCTGTCACTCAATTGGACACCTGGTGGATTGGGGCAAGGGATTAATCTAAGAATCAATGTAAAATCACCAACATTAAGAGACCTTAAATATGAGAAAAAAGGAGGATTGTATTCCAGATCTCCATTCTAAATTCAAAGTAATATTTAAAACTAAAATATTTTCTATTTTTTTAGATTTTGATATAATACTTTGTTCAAGAATTAATGCTGCATAATTCAAACTTATAAATAGTTTTGAAGATTGGCGTTTTTTTTGACTGATTCTTGAAGTCAAGATTTACCGATTTTCAATAGGATCTAGGTAGCTTTAGGCCCCTTATGAAAATAAAATATCTTTAGATATGGAAATAGAAATTTTAGATTTAGATGATGAGAAAATACTATACCTATTGAAAATAATTGGATATCATCAGCATTAGGCGTTACAGATACTGGTTTTTCTGTTCAGGTGATTCGTATTTTTATTCCTTAAACATTAGCACCTGAGACCATTAAACTAATTAAAATAGTTAGAGGCAATAAAACTGAATAAGTACAAAACAATCAAGGGGACACATGACATTCTTCCAAATCAAACTGAAAACTGGCAATTTTTAGAAAAAAAAATTCATTCAACCTGCAGGTTGTTTTCATTTAAGGAAATTAGAACACCTATCATAGAAGAATCTAAATTATTTTCTCGCAGTGTTGGTGAAGACTCTGATATTGTATCTAAAGAAATGTACACATGGAAAGATCTGGATAATAAAAATATTACACTCCGCCCTGAATACACAGCCCCCGTAGTTCGCTCTTTTATCCAACATAATTTAGGTGCGAACTCTTCTTTGCAAAGGCTATATTATATTGGACCATTATTTAGACGTGAGCGTCCTCAAAAAGGTCGACAACGTCAGTTCAACCAATTTGGGGTTGAGGCCTTTGGATCACCTCATCCAGAGCAGGATGCCGAGGTAATATCAGTTGGATGGAAAATATTGGAAGACCTCGGACTTAAAAATAGTTTGATGCTGAAGATAAATAGCATCGGCTCAAATAATTGCAGGAAATCATATAGATCCGCGCTAAAAGATTTTATACGTCCGAACCTTGATCTTTTCTCAATCACAAGTCAAAAGAGATTTAAAAATAATCCACTGCGTATTCTAGATTCAAAATCAGAATCCGAAAAAATCTTGTTGGAAGATGCGCCAAAAATTTCTGACTTTTATTCAGACGCAGATGAAGAGCACTTTAGTGAATTGAGAAAATACTTAAAGAAAATGAATATTCCCTTTAGTATAGATACCCGTCTTGTACGTGGTCTAGACTATTACACGAGAACTACTTTTGAAATTACTTCGGATATCCTGGGCGCCCAAGATGCTGTTTTAGGAGGTGGTCGATATGATGAGTTAGTTGAAACACTTGGAGGAAAGCCTACACCTGCAGTAGGCTTTGCAGCAGGCATTGAACGAATAATAATTTTAATGAAAAATAAAAAACTGTTAAAAAACAAAAATAGCCCTGATGTATACTTCTCATGTCTAGAAAACAACGGACTATCAATCGCTCTTTCATTATCAAAAAAACTTAGGGATTTAGGGATTATTGTTCAAATGAACACACTTAGAAAAAGCATGAAAGCACAACTACGGGAAGCAAATAAATTGGAAGCTAAATACGCAGTCATACTTGGAGATTCTGAGATTAAAAACAAAGAAGTCATAATTAAAAATTTGAAGGATGGGAAGCAGTTAAAAGTCTCTCAGTCTGAAATGATGGATAATTTTAGTGATTTAACATAATATGATAAATATCCATAAGTTAAGCGCCTTAAATGTTATTTTTTAACAAAGAAAGGAAGGATTTTTGAGCCAGAGACCATTACTAGTAGTTGAGTCACCATCTAAAGCTCGGACCATTGAACAATATCTAGGCGGTGAATTTGAAGTCATCGCAAGTGTTGGTCATATCAAGGATCTACCATCAAATGAACTCGGGATAGATATTGAAAATGACTTCAAAATCAATCTCAAGCCTTTATCAGACCGAAAAAAGTTTATTGATGAAATTAAGTTTAAATCTGTTGAAGCTCCGCGGGTTCTGATCGCAACTGACCCGGACAGAGAAGGAGAGGCTATCGCAGCACACATAGCAAGCGAAACACCACCAGAGAAAACCGAAAGAGTTGAATTTACTGAAATAACTAAAGCAGGCATAAGTGATGCAATGAATCAGATAAGAAAAATTGATAAAAATTTGGTAGATGCACAAATAGCTAGAAGAATTATTGACCGCTTAGTCGGTTATAAAGTGTCTCCGATTTTATGGGCAACACTTAAAAAGAATATGAATTTTGTTTCAGGTTCTCTGTCCGCAGGAAGAGTTCAATCAGCCGCGGTAAAGTTACTTATTGATAGAGAGCGTTTAAGAGCTCGTTTTAAGCACACAACTTATTTTGATATTTTAGCAGAACTAGAGGATAAAAAAGAAAAAATAAGTTTTGATGCATTGTTAATCCGTTATAATGAAAAAACAATTGCTTCGAGTCGTAATTTTGATTCTGAAACTGGAATATTAAAATCTAATGATGTTCTGCTTCTTGATGAAACTCAGGTATCAGAAGTATTCAATGATTTGAATGACGACCAATGGGAAGTATTAACTGTTGAAGAAAAACCTAGAACATCCAACCCTAGACCACCATTCACGACTAGCACACTCCAGCAAGAAGCAGCTAGAAAACTTCGAATGTCTGCTCGACAAACGATGCGAAATGCCCAATCCCTATACGAAAATGGTTTTATCACTTATATGCGAACAGATTCTACTCATTTATCAATAGAAGCAGTGGAAGGTTCAAGAAAAATAATTAAAGATTTATTTGGGAATGAATATCTCCCAAGTAATCCAAATAGTTATGCAAACAAAGTCCGGAATGCACAAGAAGCACATGAAGCAATTAGGCCTGCACACCGAGAATTTCGAACAGTTGATGATGTAAGGTCTGCGTTAGATAAAGACTGCGCTAGTCTTTATGACCTAATTTGGAAAAGGACGATTGCAAGCCAAATGCTTCCTGCAAAATTAAAACAGACTGGTATTAACATTAAAAATGGTAAGGCTATATTCAGAGCCAATGGCCAGGTTGTTTTATTTCCAGGATATATGAAAGTTTATGTTGAAGGAAAAGATAACCCTGATGCTGAACTTGCAAATAACGAAAAAATTCTTCCAAATCTTAGAACGGGCGATACTGTATTATGCAAAGATAGTAGAAAACAAAGCCATAAAACTAAACCGCCCGCAAGATTTACCGAAGCCTCTCTTGTGAAAACTCTTGAAGGAAATGGAATAGGCCGACCCTCTACATTCGCTTCTATTTTAGATACTATTGTGAAACGTGGATATGTTGACAGAAAGAGTTCTAGACTGGTTCCTACATACCTTGGCTTGGCAGTAACTCAACTTTTAGAAAATCATTTTACAAATCTTGTTGATAAAGAGTTTACCGCAAAGATGGAAGATAGTTTAGATGAAATCGCTCGAGGAGAGAGAAAAAGTATACCCTTTATTAAAAATTTTTACTTCGGTGGAAAAGGAGAAATTTTTGTAGGTTTGGAAAACATGCTTGAAGAAAAAATAGATATTCCTCAGGCATGCACAATTGAGATACCGAAACCTCTTCAAGATTCTACTGAGGCTAGAATAGGTCGATATGGTCCATTTTTGAGGAGAGGAGAAGTTACAAGATCAATCCCTGAACTAATTTATTTGGGAGATCTTAGCTTAGAAAATATCGAGCAAATTTTCAAAGAAGAATTACCTGAAAACAAATCTCTTGGTAAAGACCCTAAAACAAATGATGATATCTGGATTAAAAAAGGTCCATATGGTCATTATGTACAATTAGGTGAATCTAAAACAAGAAAATCTATTCCGAAGGGGACCTCAATAATAGATGTTAACTTAGATCTCGCACTAAAATTGTTTGCCCTTCCTAGAACGATTGGAACCCACCCAGAAAGCAAAGAAACAATTACAGCTGATTATGGACGATATGGTCCCTACATAAGATGTGGAAAACAAAATGCAAGTCTCAAAGGTGAAGCAACACCTCTGGATATAACTCTGGAAAAATCAATAGAATTATTAGCAAATCGAAATAAGAAAAGCTCGGAGCTCCGATCGTTAGGCACTGATCCAAAGACTAAGGAGACTTTAGTTTTAAAAGAGGGTCGATATGGTCCATACATTTCAAATGGGAAGGTGAATGCTTCACTTGGTCAAAAATATACCCCTGATTCAATCACACTTGAAGTTGCAATTGAATTAATTAATGCTAAAAAATCAGCACCAAAACGAAAAAGAAAGTCTAAAAAGAAAAAATGAGACCACCTATATTTATTCTGGTCATTCTTGGTGTTTTATGTGGCGAAGAATCAAAACTTGAAAAAGAAATTAAACAAAAACTGATATCTCCCTGCTGTTGGGCAGGAACAGTTTATGATCTTGACCACAACCCGGAAATGGAAGAGGAAATAAGAAATTTTCTTTATCAAGGAAGAAGTGAAGAATTTATTTTAGATTATTATGTTTCGATCTATGGAGAACGAATTCTAGCAGCACCAAAACCAATTGGATTTAATTTATTCGCTTGGATAACTCCAATAATCTTTGCAATCATTGGTATTACATTACTTTTTAAATATTTGTTAGCGGACAAACAGGATGAAGAAACTCTTATATCTGATTCAAAAAGTATGATTCAATATGATGAAAAAATCGAACAAGAGTTGCGTCATATGGATAATAATAATTAGGTGCAAACTATTATGGATAAAACAATAGAAAAGATTGTATCACTTTGTAAGCGCAGAGGATTCATCTTTCAAAGTTCAGAGATTTATGGTGGCTTCTCAGCTGTGTATGACTACGGCCCACTTGGGGTAGAGTTAAAAAATAACTTGTCTCAATTATGGTGGAAAGAAATGACTCAAAACCACGATAATATTGTGGGACTAGACAGTGGTATATTAATGCATCCTAAGATTTGGGAGGCCTCTGGTCATGTAGGTGCTTTTAATGATCCACTAGTTGATTGTAAGCGTTGTAAATCTCGTTTTCGGGCAGATGAGGTTGTAGAGGAAATAAATAATCAGAATTGGGCCGATGTTCAATGCCCTTCTTGCGGTGCTATTGGAAGCCTGACAGAACCAAGGCAATTTAATCTAATGTTTAAAACCAACGTAGGTCCGGTTGAGGAAACTGGAACAGAAGCATTTCTTAGACCTGAGACAGCACAGGGCATCTATGTTAATTACCAATTAGTACAGGGTGCAATGCGACTAAAGATTCCTTTTGGTATAGCTCAAATTGGAAAAGCATTTAGGAATGAAATTATTGCTCGGAACTTTATATTTAGAACGCGTGAGTTTGAACAAATGGAAATGCAATATTTTGTTAAGCCTGGGAATGATGATAATTCTATGATAGATTGGAAAAATAAAAGAATAAAGTTTTATGAAAACACGCTAAATATCAATAATTCAAACCTTCGATTCCATGAGCATAATAAAAATGAACTTGCTCATTATGCTAAAGAAGCATGGGATATTGAGTATAAGTTCCCTTTTGGTTGGTCAGAAATCGAAGGTATTCATAATCGGACAGATTTTGATTTGAATAAGCATAGTGAATATTCAGGAAAAAACTTAAGTTATTTTGATCAACCAAATAATGATCGTTTTGTTCCTTACATAATAGAAACGTCAGCCGGCTTAAATAGAATGCTCTTAACAACATTAACAGACTCCTACTGGGAAGACAGTAAAAATAATAGAATTGTTATGCGGTTTCATCCCCGACTTGCGCCAGTAAAAGCAGTTGTATGTCCTCTTTTAAAGAAAGATGGTCTTCCTGAAAAAGCCCGAATGATATTAGACTTATTAAAACCACACTTTAAAGTTATTTTTGATCAGCAAGGTTCAATCGGCAAACGGTATTACAGACAGGATGAAGCTGGTACTCCATTTGGCATTACAGTTGATCACCAGTCATTAGAGGATGACACTGTAACCATTCGTGATAGAGATACTCAAAAACAGAGTAGACTATCTATTGATAGATTAGTTGAAAAGCTAATGAATAGCATGCAATAACCGCCTCAAAATAAATGCAATTTTTAAAATATTTCATCTTAGTTTTTTATTGCTTATATGTAAAAACCAATGGAGCGAGCCCTGGACCTGTCATTGGTGAAAATGGGATGGTAGTGTCATCTTGTAAATATGCATCTCAGGCAGGTATAGACATACTTAAAAAAGGTGGAAATGCTGTGGATGCATCAGTAGCAACTGGGTTTGCTTTAGCAGTAACAGTTCCAAACGCTGGAAATTTAGGTGGGGGTGGTTTTATGGTTGGAATAATGTCTGATAAAAGTACTTTTACTCTAGATTTCCGCGAAAAGGCCCCTCAAAAAGCAACAAAAGATATGTTCTTAGACTCTGAAGGCAATGTGATTCCCTACATGTCACTGTATGATCATGCTGCTAGTGGCATCCCTGGAACTGTGCATGGCTTATTAAATGCATTAAAAGATCAAGGCTCGGGTAAAGTGAATCTAGGTCACATTCTTGCTCCAGCTATAAAACTCGCATCAAAAGGTTTTATTCTTTCTCACGAGAAAGCAAATCTTTTTAACAGTTATAGTGATTTGTTTGATAAAAATGATGCAGCAAGAAAAATATTTATAAAAAAAGATAAAACTCCATGGAAAGCTGGTGATAAAATTGTGCAGTCTGATCTTGCAAGCACTTTAAGGAGAATAAGAAAAGATGGTATTGATGGTTTCTATAAAAACCAAACTGCAAATCTAATTGTAGAAGAAATGAAACGAGGCAACGGCTTGATAATGCATCAAGATTTGGAAAATTATAATTCAAGCTATAGAAAACCTGTGCAAGGTACTTTTAATAATTATGAAATTATTTCAATGGGTCCGCCAAGCTCTGGTGGGACATTATTAATTAATATGTTGAATATGATTGAATATTTTAATCTTGACACTATTGGCTGGAACTCTTCAGATTATATTCACTTGCTTACAGAAATTGAACGACGAGCTTATTCTGACAGATCTGAACATATGGGAGACCCTGATTTCTGGTCTGTTCCAACTAATATGCTTACATCAAAAAATTACGCAAAAAATAGGATTAAAAATATTTCACCTAAGCTAGCTTCAAAAAGTAAGGATATATTTCCTGGCGATCCATATAAAAAAGAAAATACTGAAACTACTCACTACTCTGTGATAGATCAATTTGGTAATGCCATTAGTGTAACCACTACATTGAATACAAATTTTGGAAACGGTATAGTTGTAAGAGGTGCTGGCTTTTTTTTAAACAATGAAATGGATGATTTTGTTTCTAAGCCCGGTGTTCCAAATTATTATGGACTTGTTGGCAATGAAGCAAATGCAATAAAATCAAATAAAAGACCACTGAGTTCCATGACACCTACAATAGTTCTTAGAAATGGTTCTCCTTTCATTATATTAGGATCTCCTGGTGGATCAACGATAATTACATCAGTCATGCAAGTAATTCTTAACGTAGTTATATTTGGAATGGATATCCAAGAAGCAGTTTCCTCTCCTCGGTTCCATAGCCAGTGGCTTCCTGATTTGATAATGATAGAAACACTAAGCTTCCCAAAAGATATCATTAGTAACCTAAAGAAAAGAGGCCATAATCTTTCTGTATACAGAAACGGTTATATAGGAGAGGTCAATGCAATTTTAGTTGATGATAATTATTTTAAAGGGGCTGCTGATGTTCGGACAGATGGTTCGGCAATAGGTTATTAGTTTTTATCATACCCCCAAAATATCCTCTATTAGATTCATATAGACTGATGTTCCAACTAGTAACGCATTTTCATCCATTGTAAAATGGGAGCAGTGGTGTGGTGTCTCGAATACTTGGTTTTTATTAGGTGCAGAACCAACAAAGAAAAAACAACCGGGAACTTTCTGAAGATAATAGGAAAAATCCTCACCCCCCATTGACAAATAAAGATCCCCAGCTTTTTCTCCAACAACTTTTTGAGCAGCGTTTAATACTTTTTTTGTTGGTTCTTTGTGATTAATTGTGGGTGGGTATCCATCGTGATATTTTAATGAAATGTTAGCTCCAGACATCTTTGATACACCCTCAATAATTTGACCCAATCTATTTTTTACCATTAATCTGTTGTCTTCATTGTATGCTCTAACAGTACCTGTTAAGCTTACTCTATCTGCTATTATATTATGGTTGTCCCCTCCTTTAATTTTTCCAATTGTAATTACTGTACTTTCTAATGGATTAGAATTTCTGCTAACAATTGTCTGAATAGAATTAATTAATTGACTCGAAACCACGATAGCATCGATAGTACCTTGTGGCGCAGCTCCATGACCACCCTTGCCCTCGATTACTATATCAAACTCATCTGCTGCTGCTAAGACAGGTCCTTCTTTTACACCTATTTCTCCTAAGGGTTGGTAGTTCCATACATGTATCCCATAAATTTCTTTTATATTTTTCAAACATCCATCTTCAATCATATAGCGCGCACCGCCTCCACCCTCTTCTGCAGGTTGAAAAATCAATCTAACAGTGCCTTTTAGTTTATTCTTTGTGTTGATAAGTAGCTCAGCTGCACCTAATAGCATTGCCATGTGTCCATCATGACCACAGGCATGCATTACGCCGTCATTTTTTGATGAAAACTCTAATTCACTTGATTCTTGAATTGGTAAGGCATCCATATCAGCACGCAAGGCTATAGAGGGACCCTCCCCAAAAGTTATGTCTGCAATAAGTCCCGTTTTACCAACACCCGATCTAGAATCTATACTCATTTCAGCTAGAATTTCTTTAATCCTTTTGGCAGTACGAAATTCTTTAAATCCTAACTCTGGATGCTGATGGAAATCCCTTCTCCAATTAATTATCTTATCTTTTATTAAATTGACTTCCGGTCTGATATTCAATTTTCCCCCCATATAGTATGAGCATTAATTTAAGTTTTCTGATATTAATTGACCACAACCAGCCGAAATTTTAGTGCCTTTACTCCATCTGACCGTTACTTGAAAAGTAGAGTTCTTCAAAAAGGAAAGAAATAATTTTATCTTATCTTCGCTTGGACGATTATAAACTTCTCCTATTTCATTATAAGGAATGATATTTAGCTTACATTTAATATTTTTAAGTTTTTTACGTAATCGCATTGCATCCTCTTTCGTATCATTAATACTATTTAATAATACGTATTCAAATGTAATATACTTTCCGGATGATCTTGTGTAATAATCAGAAATTTCTAGTAAACTTTCTAATGAATAAGCCTTGGTTATAGGCATAATTTTTTCTCGCTGTTCCTGAATAGTCCCATTCAAGCTAACCGCAAGTTTATATGGCTCTTTATCATCAGCAAATTTTTTTATTTTTGGTATAATTCCAGCAGTCGATATTGTTATTCTTGCTGCACCTAAATTAATTCCGTTAGAATCATTTAACATCTTTGCCGCTAAAATTGTGTTGTTATAGTTCAAAAATGGCTCCCCCATACCCATGAATACAATATTGGTAATTGGTTTAGAACTTATTTCATTTAGTCTTATATATTGGTCTATTATTTCTCCAACAGAAAGATTGCCATTAAAATTCATTTGCCCGGTTGCACAAAATTTACAATCTAAAGAACAGCCAACCTGAGTTGACAAACAAACAGTAGTCCTATCACCTTTATTTATGATAACAGATTCTATTTGTTTCCCATCTAATCTTTGAAATAAGAATTTATGAGTCTTTTGTGTCTCACTTTTAATTTGACTGATTTTTTTTAAGGGATGAATAATTGAATTAGTATTTACCAACGCTCTGAATAAACTTGGTAAGTCGGTCATTTGATTTACATTATAAACCTTTTGGCGGTATAACCAATCAAACAATTGCCGTCCTCTGAATGGTTTTTCTCCAAGTTCGACAGCAAAAGATTCTAACTCATCTTTTGTTTTACCAATTAAAACATGATTTTCTAAATTTACAGTTTTGTTCATATGGTTTAATTTCCAAGCTTAATTAACATCATCAAATGCTAAATTTGAGAAAACATAATAAATATAGGCTGATTTTTTTTTTATTTTATTGTAGTAATAACTAACATAAAAATTAGCCAATATATAATTCAAAAAATGAAAACAAACTATGAACGATAATAAAAAAGATTTAGATCTACTAAAAAAATTAGCCGCCTCAAAAAATCATTTCTATGAAGAAATAGGGAAAACAATTATTGGACAAAAAGACGTATTAGATCATATGCTGATAGCGCTTTTATCTAACGGACATACCTTACTTGTAGGAGTGCCAGGTTTAGCTAAAACTTTATTGATTAAATCTCTTGCAGATGTCTTAGATCTCTCCTTTAGACGTATTCAATTTACTCCGGACCTTATGCCAAGTGACATAACAGGAACAGAGTTAATTGATATGGATCCTGAAACGGACCAAAGAAAATTTAGGTTTTATAAAGGCCCAATATTTGGAAATATTATTTTAGCAGATGAAATAAATAGAACTCCACCTAAAACTCAATCCGCACTTTTAGAAGCAATGCAAGAGCATA
>MDSZ01030328.1_pt1 | contig 13084 bp, 14 predicted proteins | sample 811201 | NCBI WGS metagenome assembly MDSZ01 (sample SAMN05326647, study PRJNA326480) | marine metagenome | isolation source: seawater | place: Indian Ocean: North | collected 2010
TAAAAAGTTCAAAGTCTACGTAAAAGACCCCAAAACAGGTAATGTTAAAAAAGTTAATTTTGGTGACCCAAACATGAGAATTAAAAAGTCTAATCCAAAAAGGCGCAAGTCATTTAGGGCTAGACATAACTGTGACAATCCGGGTCCCAAAACAAAGGCAAGATACTGGTCTTGTAGGAAATGGTAATGATTAAAATTAGAATTAAAAAAAGAAAACAAAAAGGATCTTGCCCCAAAGCAACACAAGACCTCAAGCTCAATACGGAGAACAGAGATAAAGCCATAAAGGCACCTCATGTTCAATATGGTCCTTTAAACTTGTCTGATAAAGAATACTACATTAAAGCCGCTGAACACTGGAATACAAAACCCGATATTGCAAAAGAATCCAAATGTTCAAATTGCCTCGCGTTTGATATCTCCCCTAGAATGCTTGATTGCCTGCCCGGTCCTGTATCGGAACCGATTGAGGATGAAGAGGGTAAGCTAGGTTATTGCTGGATGCACCACTTTAAATGTCACTCGGCTAGAACCTGTTATACTTGGGCTGCTGGCGGACCTATTAGTGAAGATAAAGTATCATATGAATGGCAGGAAAAAAACTAATGAATATAACCCTTAATGAACTTATTGGCATGGTTGAAGAGCAAATGACGACCGTTGAGTCTGAAGCTGGATACGTACAGAATGTATACAAAATAGCTATGAGACTCCGGATTAACAAAGACAGGGGTGGCGATATGACAGATATCCTTAATGAAATCAGAGGGATTGAGGGCGTCACAACAGTCAGCCATGAAGCTTCGTATGCGAAAGAAACAGAAATTTTTAATTTTGGTCTGTTTACTCTTAAGTTTCAATTGGTGGGGAGAGATGCGAATGCAATAGATTATATGAAAACAAAATTAATTCCGGGCATCAGAAGAGTTTCTGGTGTTGATGTCCAACAAATGCAAACTAACCCACAAAAACTTTCCTAAATAACATTTTTCCATATATTTATAATATGGTCAAACATATTATAACAACAGTATACACTATAATAGTAGCTATTATTGCGATAGTTAATTTTATGGGATGCTCTGATATGTTTGAGAACCCCTACCCATGGCCTGGAGATCTACCTCCTGTCGAAGAGTTTGAATATGACCTAGATAACGATGCTGTAAAAAACCCGGATAACTCCCCCGCAAACGTAGAAAAATCAAATTACACAGGCATATTTAATTTAGAAAAACAATACCAATTAGATTGTTATAAACATGAGTGGTATTTTTGCCCCCCTTCGTTATATTTGGATGAAGTTTGGCATTTTCAACTCGTAACCGACACATGTAAGGATCCCGAAGAGATCATTTACAAAGGCGATTGTGAGAAATTGTTTGAATGCGATCCATCCAACACAGATCCCGAAACAATATTGTGTCCCGTACCTGTTGAAACGGGCGGAAACATTTATGGTCAGCAAGAGAAGTGGTGCGATAAAGGCGTATGGAAGTATACTGATTGTGTAGCATGCGGTCCAGAAATATGCGACGGTATCGACAATGATTGCAATGGCGAAATAGATGATCTTCCTATTCAAGAATGTGAAAATGAATGTGGTCCCGGCGAACTGGTTTGCGTCGACGGAGAAGAGATTTGCTTCGGTGATGATCCAGAAGAGGAAGTATGTGATTATAAAGATAATGACTGCGATGGTATGGTGGACGAAGATCAAACAAATGCCTGTGGTGAGTGCGGAGCGGTCCCCGAAGAGGTTTGTGATGGTTTTGATAACGATTGCAATGGTGAGGTTGATGAGAATTTAGAACAGCTTTGCCAAACTGAATGTGAGACAGGCGTTGAATTTTGTATGCTTGGCTCTTGGATTGGATGCACAGCAACACAGCCCCTACCAGAAATTTGCGATGGACAGGATAATGATTGTGATGGACAAATCGACGAAGGTCTAGATTGTCTGTGTACAATAGACATGGTTGGTGCTTTATTTCCTTGTTATGAGTCTCCCTTGGTTTGCGGAATGGGATATAAAACTTGTGAGTGTTTTGATCCAAATTGTGAGCAGATCTTTATGTCCGAATGTTTTGCTATGTGCAGTTATCAAGATCCGGTTCCGTTAAACTGTGATAAATATAAAGGTTTAATAGTAGACGAAATATGCAATAACCACGACGAGAATTGTAATCAACTGATCGATGAAAATTTGCAAAAAGGTTGCTACTCTGGAGACCCAGAGACTTTGTTTGTGGGTATTTGCAAGCCCGGAGAAATGACTTGTGAAAAGGGATCTTGGGGCAATTTTTATGAAGATGGGCAGACATTTATAGACGGATTTTGCAAAGATGAAGTTATTCCTGCGGTGAAAGACGAATGCAATGGGGAGGATGATAATTGCGATGGTACAGTTGATGATGGTCAAGAACTAAAAGATACTGATATTCTTTTTATTATTGATGCCTCTGGGTCTATGCAAGACGAAATTGATGCTGTTCTCATAGCCTTGAATCAATTTGCCACCTATTATAAAGACGAAGAAGTTATTCAATGGGGTCTTGTTATGGGTCCATTTAGTCAACCAAAGCCAAATAGTTGGGGCACTGACCAATATAGTAAAATCGTTTCTAATTTAGCTCCATTCAGTGATTTTATTGGTGCCCTTGCTGGTGCAAATGCCGATTTTATGTCTGGTGTTGAGCCAATTTATGACTTAATTTACTTGTCTCTATGGAATCTAGCACCTTCGTCAGCACTCCCATTTCCGGTTGGAGATTTAAGTTTTCTTTTTGAACTAGGGATGTCAAGTTTATTTTCTATTCCACCCCCGCACGTTTTTGAAATAGATTGGAGAGATGATGCTCAACATGTTGTTATTATTTTTACAGATGAACCGGGGCAAAGTTATTTGTCAGCGATGACAGACTTGTCAGACCCAAGCACAATTTATAAAGATGGATTGGGTGGTGAACACGGAATAAATCAAATACACCTTAAACAGTTAATATCCAATTGCGTGGACTTAAATGTATATACATTCACGAAGTTAGCACAAAAAGATACGACATACATGCAACAGTCTGCGGGTTTTGAGGCATTAACTATATACGGCGGACAATGGTTCGAGTTAGTTGCCAACCCCGCTCAACTCTATGAAAATTTAATGCAAATCATTGATGAGAACGCCTGCGAATAATCTTTACTTCACACCTTCTCTATGCTATAGTTACAATATAAACCCCAACAAAGAGAGGCGCTATGATTGCAGATGTTGTTCTTGGTCTTCAACACGGAGATGAAGCCAAGGGTAAGATTACCCACCAATTATGTTCAAAAGGCAACTATACCCATGTTATACGATTTAATGGTGGCTGTAACGCAGGGCACACCATCTATCACGAAGGAAAAAAGTTTGTAACCCACCATATCCCAGCAGGTGTATTCTACGGGATAGATTCTATTATTGGACCCGGATGTGTTATTGATCCAGTTCAGTTTTTTAAAGAAATAGAAGAATTAGAAGAGGCGGGAATTCCAGCATCAACTTTGGTTTCAATTGCCAAAAATGCCCATGTCATTACCGATTCACATAAAGAGGAAGATGGCAAAGATTCAAAAATTGGCACCACAAAAAGAGGAAACGGACCAGCTTACCGCGACAAATATGATAGAAGCGGGTTTAGGGCGGAGGATATGCCTTGTTTAAAGGAGTATATCGTTGACATTTATGAAGAATTATATTCAGAACCAGATGTTGAAATTCTTTTTGAAGGCGCTCAAGGGTTTGGGTTAGATATTGATCACGGTGATTATCCATACGTTACTTCTTCTCACTGCACAACTGCTGCTGCTCTTTTGAACGGAGTGCCTCCACAGGCTATTCGTAAAGTCTGGGGAGTTGCAAAGATTTATGAGACTTACGTGGGTGCAAAGAGTTTCCAACCAGACGGAGATGTCTTCCATGCCCTGCAGATGATTGGAGAGGAATTTGGAGCCACAACTGGCAGAAAAAGACAATGTAACTGGATGGATCTAGATAACCTTGTCAAGGCGATCAGGATAAACGGTGTTACTGATTTGGTTTTTAATAAGATGGATGTTCTACGAGAAATTGGAGAATGGAAAATATACAACAACAAAAAACTCCTTGAGTTTAAAGATGAGCAAGAAGTTAAAAGCTGGATTACTTCTCGCATTTCCCTTGCCTCTCCAGTTTCCAATGTCTACTTTTCAGGAAATAAAGATAGGATTTAGTTCTGTTCATTACTATTTATTAAGTAATGGAAAATACACAGAACATTAAAGATCTTGTCCGAAAGTTCTATCCATATGCAAAAGATAAGCTGGGCTTTGAACACCCCGTGCGCGTTATTATGCGCCATGATGCTGAAAATGCTGAACAATCTCTAGGAAAAACGGCATACTATGATCCGGAGAATAAACTTATCGTTTTGTACATAACGAATAGACATCCCAAAGATGTTCTTCGTTCTTTTTCTCATGAGCTTGTACATCATGCACAAAACTGTCGCGGGGATCTAGATGATCTTACTACCGATGGTCACTATGCAGAAGACGGCAAAGGTAGAGAAATTGAGAAAGAAGCCTACTTACAGGGTAATCTTAATGTAAGAGATTGGGAAGACAGTATTAAATTTGAAGGAGACAAAGAAATGAACGAGCATTACCAAATCGCAAAAGAAGAATTGAGGAAACTTGTTGCAGAAACTTACAAGCATCTTATGGCTGAAAAAGCCAAGCCTGACTTTCTCGATCTTGATAAAGACGGAGATAAGAAAGAGCCAATGAAAAAGGCAGCCAAGGATAAAAAAGAAAAAGTTGAAGAAGTCGATAGCGACGATGCAGAAGTAATGGACGATACACCTGCTCTTGAGGAATCTAAACAAGAAGTCCCAAAAGAGGTTATCAAAGAAACACCACAAGAACCCAAAGAAGCTAAAGAAACAAACAAGACTTGGTATGATACAAGTCTTTACAGCAAACTAGTGTCCAGATGGACAAAAAAAGGAGATAAGTAAAATGCCAAGCGCAAGAAGAAGAAGATTAAAGAAAGCACTTCGTAGAAGAGGTGCTGCCCCAGCAGCAGCCCCTGTTGCACCAAAAAAAGCAGAAGCACCAGCACCTATGGTCGATGCCCCCGTGATGGAGGAAGCCAAAGCGGCACCAAAGAAAGCTGCACCTGCAAAAGCTAAAAAAGCTGCACCAGCGAAAAAGAATAACTAATGAGCAAGTAATATGGCAATCTATTATGTTTCAAAATCTGGGAATGATTCAAACGCGGGGACGGATGTCGGAGCACCTAAACTAACCGCTGGTAGTGCATTTGCCGCAGTTTCTCAAGGTGATAGTATTATTTTTCTAGATAGTGGTACATACTCTGGATCTGATAATACCAATATAACTGCTAGAAATGTAGATGATATTACAATAAAAGCTGATGATGGCACTTACAGTGGGGCAGTGCAAAGCCCTGTTATTGATGGTGGTGGAACAGCAGGATATTTTATAAAATATGATGAAAATTATACATTTTCTGGTTTGACTTTTACAAACTTTGCTACAACAACTCTTGGATTGATGACATTTCGGACCACCAGTGGTCTAACTGCTTTAACTATTAGAGATTGCATATTTCATGACAACACTGGTCAAATAATACGCGCCGAATATCCCACTCACACAACAGTGGAAAGATGTCAATTTTATAATAATACTGTCGCAGACACGGGTTCTCCGGATGTTGGCTATCAAATTGGAACAGGAACAAAAAGACTTACATTAAAGAACAGTTTGTTTTATAACATAGGGCCAAGAAATCAAGCATTTGTTATGGTTGATTCAAGAAACGCTGACACTAGTATAACTCACTGTACATTTGCAAAAAGAAACAGTGACTTAAATAGCGCATCAATCCCAACCTCATTATTTAGAATTGGAGGTGGCGAGTTCAAGTACAATATCGTGTATAATTTCCCAGCGGTGAATGAAACTATTTTGGCAACTGCTGGAGCGGAAGTGGAATACAACGCTTATGGTTCAACAGAGTCAGGATGGGAAGGTACTGATGGACCCGTTGATGGGGTTACTCCCTCAAATAATATAACTTTATCAGCAGATCCCGGCTTTGTTTCTTATTCCGGTGATGATTACAGACTTAACGCTGGTGGGAGGTCTATTGTTCTCGACACGGCGTCTGGCTCTGCAGAAACTGTTGATATAACAAATTCCAATAGAGCATCTTTAGACCAAATGGCTTACAACGCCGGTATTAATGACATGGGATGCTATGAAGCTAGCTTCTATACCACATTGCAATCCGAAACCGTTCCTCAAATTAGTGGAGATTTTACCATTAATACACATCGTCTTTCCAGACCAAATTTTCATAGAGCTAAAGATACGGCTGGTACAGTACAAGCAACTTTGGAACAGGTACCTTTTAGTGCCGGAGTGAACGGATTCATCCCTTCAGTTATAAAGCAAACAGGATTAGCACCAAACGCCAAACAACCTCGCGTTTCCTATTCAAACACCAAGGGTGATTCCAAGACAGTGATGGACTAGGTTAAATATAAAAAAAACAAAAACTTACTTATATTGTAAACTATTTACAAGCAGAGGTGAACGCAATGTCTTCAGACTTTTTCTACAAAATGACAAAAAAATTCCTTTTACACGAAGGAGAAATACCAGATGTGAACATAATGACATATGTTCAGTCCATCACAGAAATCATTAACAATATGAAACCCCGCACACAAAGCGAGGGAAGAAGATTAAGTATGGCAAAACAGCAACTTAAAGAGATTAAGAAGATGGCTCGCAGAATGCAAGAGCAAATTCAAATTCTAGAACAAAAAGTTACTGTCCTAGAAGAAATAAAAGAGGAAACGGAAAATGCCAAAATTGATAGCTGAAGGTGGGGTCGCAGGGCATCTGGCGCACCTTTACGACAATAGAGGATTGACTTTCTCTAAAATAGAAGATATCTTAACCGCAGCTACCAAGGGTCAATTAGTTGGCACGGAAAAAACCGATGGGTTCAACGTTTATCTTGGGTTTAAAAATGGTGAGGCTCGGGCTGCCCGAAACAAGGGAGATATGCAGAAAGGCGGCATGAACGCTGTAGATCTCGCTATGAGAGAGTTTAAAGGGGGTCCAGAGGTTAAAAAAGTCTATGTTGACGCCTTTAACGCTTTTGAGACGGCTGTGATGTCTTTAAGTGATGAACAGAGACAATCTATCTTTGGAGATGACGGGGAAATATTTTATAATTCCGAAATTATGGGACCCGGAGCATCTAATGTTGTTAATTATGACGCTGATATTATAACAATTCATGGCGGCGGTCACAAGAGGTATGACGAGAAGACAGACAAAGTTGTGGATGCTGATGCTGATCAGAACTCTAGATATTTGGACAGGGTTATAGATAAGTTTGAAGAGGCAACACAAGGAAAGAAATTCAATGTTCAAAGAACCGCAGCATTGACTTTGAATAGCATTGATAAAAAAGAAGATCTAAAAATAGCATTAGCTAAAATAAGAAAAGCTGGACTCGATGGTGATACAACGATAGAGCAATACCTAGACGCTAAAATAAGAGAAATAGCGGATCAAGAATTAAAAAATTTCAATAAACAAACTATCAAACAGGTTGTCGACAGGATACTAAAAAAACCGGGATCATTAAGCCTAACTAAAATCTACAAAGGAATGCTCGCCCCACAAAAAGAAATAATTAGAGATTTTGTTAAGAATGGTAATAAACTAATTTCAAAAGTTATTTGGCCAATAGAAGAAGCAATTCATGATTTTGCCGTTGCTATGCTAGAGGGTCTAGAGAGTGCCTATGTTCTTGACAATGCTAAAGAACTAGATAGATTAAAGCAAGAAGTCGAGACCGCGATTAAATCAATTCAAGCATACAGCGGACCAGAGCAAGAACTAGCTCATGAAATACTCTTTAAACAACTCAACAAAATTAAACATCTCGATAATATTTCTACTGTTGTCGAAGGGTTTGTGTTTGAATATGATGGTCAACTTTACAAGTTTACTGGTAACTTTGCACCAATCAACCAGATCTTGGGTCTTTTCCGCTTTGGAAGAAAAGGCGTTAAGATCCCAAGAGTTGACGAAGCAAAAGGTGTTACTGAAACAGTTGCTGTTATTCCCGGTGCTTTCAAGCCACCACACAGAGGTCACCTAGACATGGTTAAGCATTACGCAGATAAAGCCGACCGTGTTATTGTTATGGTCTCGCCCAAAGCAAGGCAAACTCCCAGTGGTAAAGATATTACACAAGAAAATTCTATAGATATTTGGAATTATTATTTTGATGTTATGAAGATTGATAATGTTGAGGTTATTCCGTCTCCTCACCCCTCTCCTGTTAGATCTGCTTATGAATATGTTGATGGAGATGCAAAACCCGGAGAACTTGTTATTCTTGGCACAAGTACAAAAGGCGGAGACCAAAGCAGGTTTGCAAAAAATGTTCAACAATATGCCAAAGAGGGTGTTACGGTGTTGGACCCAATGAGATTTGCTTTTGAACCTGTAGGTGAAGAATTAAGCGCCACAGATTTTAGAGCCGCAATTGAGAAGGGAGATATAGATAAATTTATTCCCGATGGAGTGAATCCCGAAAACGTGTTAGAGAAAATAGGCATACAGGGCGAGACTGAAGAAGTTGCAGAGCACGTCGCCCTCCCCATTTTCTTTCGGCTAATTGAAGAAGTAATGAATGAAATGGAGCCTATTCAAAAGGCGTATGCAAAGGGGCATGCAAGAAAGAGGCTCTCAACAAAAGGCAAGCGAATAAAATCTGCTCCATTTAATGTAAACCCACCTAAAGCAAGAGCTAAAAGTGCCCCTCCGGGTTTTGGAAGCGGCATTTCTGAAGGCGTGAAACAAGGAGTATGGCATCATGGAACCCGTGGTGAACTTGAAGGGGATCTTGACTCATTATATCTGACGCCAAGTAAAGCATTGGCTGACATGTTGGGGGATAAAGTTTATTCTTTTAAAATCAAGCCGAACGCAAAATGGCTCGATATAGGAACACCAGAGCATGATCATTTATCCATGGATACCATTGGCTACATGCAAAAAGAAATAGAAAGCTTAAAAAGTGAAGGTGTTGATGTTGTTTGGGATATTGATGATTTTAACGGTGGCTTCCAACAAGTATATGTTGTAAATCCCCAAGTTTTGGAGACATTTGAAGCAGATATTGAAGAAATCTCATCGATGGGGGGAGGTTCTGTGGAAGGAGGCTCTTTGCCTCTTGGTGTTCAAACAAGAAAGAAAAAGAGAAAAAAAATATACATGGAGCCTCATATGCACCAAGGTGAAGGGAAGATTCATGAAATATCAACGATGGGTTCTGGTGAGCCTAATGTTGACGGTGCCTTTGGACCAGATTATCCTACATATAAGGTTGATAAGAAAACAGATAAAAACCAATATCCGTATGCTGGTATTAAAATAAATATTAGAAAGAAAAAATACAAGCACGATAAAAAAGATATTAAATTTCCGAGAATGAGAAAAGATGCTCATAAATACGGAGAAGAGTAAAAGCAAATATTTAATACTATTTAGTGTATTAGGGAGATAATACAGATGTATATTGATAGAGAAACATTCGCTCAAGAGATGAAGCTTCGACAACTGATTCGAGAGTCTATAAAGATTGTAAATTCTAGGAAAGAAAAAGAACGACTAGAAGAGGAAAAGAAACTTCGTGATACAATTCAAAAAATACTCACAGAAGTTAGTGCTTCTCCCGAAGATAGTCCACACAAATCCACCGGCATTAATGTTCTGGAAGATTTATTGAAGAAGATTATCCCTGTAATTGAGATAGATTATAAAAAACTAACAACATCGAACGAACAAAGATCCTCATATGTATCACACATGCTTAAAGCCGTGGAGAACGCGCTAGCCCCAGTAAAAGCTAGCGATGAGGCAGACAATATGGTAGAGCAGGATATAAAAATTGATGTAAAGGACGAGGAGCCAGAGGAGTTCATTGATGTTCGGGGCGAAACAGAAGAAGAAGAATTGAGTCCACAAGAGCAAGAAAAGGAAGACTTTGGTATTGAGGGAGCAGATACTACCGGAAGAGATATGGCGTTTGATACTTTTAAAAAGATTGAAGCCAACATTGTTGATTCCTATGAAGTTCTTTCAAATTCAGAGGACCAAAGCTTGTTTTATGACTATCTCCAGAAAAACTTAAATCTTTACTTTGAGAAATTTGAAGACGAATTGATGCCACAAGTCCCCACTATGGATCAAGATCTTGAATTAGATGAGCCTGTGGCTGGCGTTGAAGACGAAGAAGAATTAGATCTAGGCGATATAGCAGATCTTTAAACCCTCCATTGTAGATTATTAAACAAAAAAAGCAGCCCCGAAAGAGGCTGCTTTTTTCTTTTCAGTTACTTGATTCTCACCTATTAGGTGTGTGACCCTTTAACAAGAACATAACGAAGGACCAGAGCGTCAGTTAACCCCCCGGAAGTAACATTGGTAACCGCAATCTTGAAACTACCATCATCGAATGTGTGTGGGGTGATGATGTATTTACCAGTTCCTGTGGCTACGTGGTTGACAATAGCAACATCAGTTGCAGCGCATTTGCTGTTTGTTACTGTGAACTCTACTGCTGTTGCGGCCCCCAAAGATGCATTGTGCATCGTAATTTGACCTGTCTCCGTATTGATAGTAACGCCTGTTGATTTACTAGTGCCTTGTGTTACGGTTCCGCCATTCTGAACGTGAAGTGTACCCGCGACGAGTGAAAGATCTCCGGAGTCAGAAGTGATTGATGTTCCGACGTGAAGCTTCTTTTCACAGGCAATACCACCAGCAACCATTACGGCACCTGCTGTTTTACTTGAAGCGTCGGTTGTTGATGTAACAGTGACTGTTTTTTTAAAGGTGGCCTCTGCACCTTCTACTACTTTTGGCATTTTATTTTTCTCCTATAGGTTAAAATGTTTTTAATTAACATGCATGTTATTCTTATCGGGTACTAGGTACTACAACCCGGCGTAATAAATAGATTTTAAAATCTCAAAGTTCCTTTTACTCATAAGGTAATTTCTGATAAAGAATTCCCACTTTGTATCGATCACCAAATTCAGACTGTATTAAGCCCTGTAGTTCCTTGAGATGCTCAAATTCCACTGCCTTGTTAGTGTTTGCTTGATGTTCTATCACATAGAACGTTCGAACCTCTGGGTCGTAATGGTCATATGAAAATTCAACTCTCCATAGCTCCCAGCAGTATTCAGCTTGCTCTAGAGTCCATTTTTTTACTTTTTCAATATCTTGTTTGTAGAGCATTTATTATACTTAAAGGGCTTTGAGTTTTAATATGGTATCTTCCAGAGCAGTAATACTCAAGGGCGTTAGTTCATCGGCTCGATAAAATCTTTTATGGTTACCTCTTCTTCCGTTAGATAAATCATGTTTTAATTTCATGTCCTGTATGTAAGTATCATCATTAACCCAGCACACTTCAAAAAATACCCAACTTGGAAATCCACCGGGCTTATCCTTTTCTGCAGCGACAGATATAATCTTTCCATACCTTATAGTTGAGTGATAGTTGTTCTTTACAAAGTCTCCAACTTTCATTTTCATTCTTGCTCCATTTTATTCGCTGTAACTGGTTCAAAAAGAACCACAAGATCCATACGGGGAGTGGAATAATAAGCACCAAGATAATCTTCGTGTATCGCTTTAAAAAGTTCAGTCCATTCGATATCGTTTCTAAAACCATACACAGGATGCCTCAAAGATTTCATCAGTCCGTCAGGATCTTCTTTTAAACTATACAACTTATTTGTTGGAAATTCAAGAGAAAAAAGATGTTTTCCTGATTTTACTTCTGATTCTGCCTGATCTAGATTAACATAAAAGAATGAGCGAGGGTATGTTGATCTTTCTTTTTCTCTTCTAGAGTATCTTTGTTTTCCAAACTGTGCAGGATCAACCTCTATTTCCTCACCTTCGACCGGGGCATAGTGATAAAGGGTTATATTTCCACCTTTATCATAGGCGGACAGATCTGCTTCATTTATATTGTAGACCATATGCATCTCATTGATTTCTCTGTCAACTCTCTGCGCCATCAGTTTTGCTGCTTGTCGTTGTTTTCCGGGCAGATCTTCATAAGTTTTGGTTTCCTCGTCTTCTTTCATAACAAAGGGTCGCCCACCAATACGAGACATAAATTCGCCTGTTTCCCCGCCCATAAACTTGCCAACAGTTTCTTTTTGATCTAGTCCGGGGTAACTCTTATTTGTGCCGTACAGGTACCCCTCTTCGCCTTGAGGAATAAGGATAACTGAATCTTGGCAAAATCTCTTTCCAAGGTTAATTATTTCTTGAAAGAATTCAGGGTCGTTGTTTAAGTTTACAACAAAAAAACTATTTTCTTTTACTTCTCTAGGTACTTTGTTTGGATCTAGAGAGCCAAAGTTTTCAATATAAGAGCCCTGTACATTTTTTACGCCATACCCTCGCCCAAGCAAAAATGCTGTAAGTTCTTTGTTGTTTCTTCTATTGCTTTCGCCTCTTTTGCCCATCTTGGTTCTTTCAGCGAGTTCTTCTTCCGGTGGAGGAGTGTAGACGCACATAGATTTGTCATTTATATCGCCACGAAATGCTGTGATAAAGGCTGTGTCATGGTCAAGCATGTCCTGCCTAACCTTTGCTAAACCAGCCTCGTTTAAGATGAATTGTTTCCAGTTTTTGTGTGTATTGTTCATAAAAGTAATTAGTTCAAGACGTGCTATATGCAAATTTAATTTTGGCTGCGGAGGTAGGACTCGAACCTACAACCTATCGGTTAACAGCCGATTGCACTACCATTGTGCTACTCCGCAATTTTTGGTGGAGGTGGGGGGAATCGAACCCCCGTCCTAAATAAATCCCTTAATCCGTCATTCACAAGGTTAGTCTGTAAGATAGTAAGAAATAGACACAGACATTCTATTTCCCCAACGAAGCCTTCTTTCGCACCACTTATTCTTTAAGGAAA
>MDSZ01130874.1_pt1 | contig 13084 bp, 10 predicted proteins | sample 811201 | NCBI WGS metagenome assembly MDSZ01 (sample SAMN05326647, study PRJNA326480) | marine metagenome | isolation source: seawater | place: Indian Ocean: North | collected 2010
CTTTATCTACTTCTACCTCTTGTTTAGAAATCTCTAGATCAAAATAGGGGTCCATACCTACTCCAAAACCAAAACGTTGAAGCATTTCTAACATGTTTGGTACACTATTTAGTTGACTATTTATAGCATTAACAATAATTCTTCCTGCTGGATCTGCACTTACTTTATCATATGTAAGTTCTGTTTGTGTAGCACCAATTAATTGCTCTCTTTCAACAATATCATTTAATTGTTCTTCAAAAGATTCCTTGGTACCAGTATCTCTATTGGAAAAAATAGATACAATTCCACTTGTAAGCCTCTGAAGTAAGTTTTTATCAGCACTTTGGGCTGCTATGACTTCTTCGGATATGCCTTTTGCCAATGTTCTATTTAGTAATCTGGTAAAATCATCAACCCCGTCAGGAGCACGTCCAGACAAGATTGTTTGTGAACGTGTATTATCTAGCTTCAACTCATCTACATAATTTGAAAGTGCTTTTTGATAACCAGCAAGTAATGCATTTGAAGTTGAAGTATTACTATCTAATTTAATACGAGCACCACCTTTCTTTTTGAGAGTCTTATATCTTAAATTACGTTGACGTTTTCCCGCTCTGCGACTTCTCTTTATACGTCTTTTTGAATTATGACTCTTTCGAGGTTTCTTCATGCTTTGATTATGGGTATTAAGGATTTTGTATATACGACTCCTTGAGATCTTCATCTTGTCTATATAGATGTGATCATATATTTTTTTATTGTATCGTTATATTAATGGATTGTCCAAATGCTACTGCACCTATTAATATTGTTAAAAGTCTAAACTCTGGAGATTGTGACTTGAAATGTGATTATCAGCCTGGATATCATACAACAAGTGTAACAGCTGAAAATAGAGGAGATTTTATCAGATTATCATTTGATTCTGATAATAAAGCACCGGTATTATTTAATAAAGAAAAATACAATGTAAGTGATGCCAGGATATATCAACCATCTTTGCATAGGTATGGTGGTAGTCAACTACCTGGAGAGTTAATTATATCTCATCAAAATACGTCACAAAATAAAGAATTATTAGTTTGCATTCCAATTATCGATAGTGGATCTAATGAGGGAATATTAGATGCCTTAATTGATCAAGTTGCTATTAAAGCTAATTCACTTGGTGGTAAAACTGGCATTGGAATGAGTAGATTTACGTTAAGTGATTTAGTTCCAATGAAACCATACTATAGCTACACAGGAACATTGCCATATTTGCCTTGTATGAAAGATGACGTTGATTATGTTGTATATGGACAGTTAAATGCAATTCAAATACTTTCAGCAACATTAAAAAAACTAAAAAAGGTTATTACTGCTAATACTTATCAACTTCATAGAAATACAGATGGATTCTTTTATAATTCTAATGGTCCCTCAGTAAGTAGTGGAGGAGATGATATATATATTGAGTGTAATCCAACAGGATCGGATGGAAAAGTTCTTGTACCTGAAGGAGGAAGCACTGGTGAAAATCCTCCTGAAAATATTGCTGAAAAGATTCTTGATTTTTTGAAAAGTCCTTGGGTAAGTGCTTTATTTGGTGTAATTCTATTATTCCTCATTTTAAAACTTTTTGATGTTGCAGCTAAAAAAGTATTTGGGGATGCTGATACGTCAACGCCTGCAGTTGGATCTGGAGATTAATCTTCAGAAATATTACAATCTTTTTGTAGTTTCATTTTTAATTTTCTTTTTGCCTTTACCTCAAGCTTGGATGTAGTTGCATTAGTCAACTCTACATATTCATTTTGACCTTTTTCAGTTGAAATCCAATTTGGATTCTCTGCTTCATACACTTTTGGCCAATTTTTAATTATGCCATGTTCTACATTTTTAACTATTTTCTCTCCATCATCTTCTTGCCATCCCTCTTTCTTATCTTTAACATACCAATCAGACTCAGTGCTATGCAAGGGTCTTTCAGTCAAAGATAATGGCTCTAGATTTTTTTTAACAATATCCGCTATAGCTAGCGGCTTATCATCTTTCAAGCTTTGTAAGTCTTTTATAGTCATAGAAAGCTTGCCAACAAAATCCTGTATAGACATTGCATTAGAGCAATTTTCATTTAGATACACCATGATGTTATTTTGCGTACCAATATTGTTATTAGTAGTATTGCCAAACTTTCCGGCAGCAGCTGCTTCACAGACACCAGTAACAGGTGCAAGTAATTGATCTATTTGCTTTTGTTGCTTTTCAATAATATTTAATAGCATCTCTTCTTTTGACATTTTTGTCTTTACTATTATGGTTTCATTGTGTGATTCATCTGTTATGTTTTCTTTTTCAGGAATATAAGTACATTTTTTCTTGTGTTTGCATAACCCACTTTTATATTTGTATGTTTTGCCGCATTCGCACGTAAACATGGTTTCTGGCTCGTTTTCGTCCTTTTTGTTATCCATTGTTATCCATTTGTTATCCATATGTTTTCTCGTCTTAAGATGTCTTTTCCAATTTCCAATTTTAGACGTAGTATAGTGACAATGTTTACATGTATAAATTGCTGGCTCGTTTTGGCTCGTTTTGGCTCCTAAATAATTATCCATTATTATCCTATATGGATAATAAAAAGGAGCCAGCTTTAACTAAGTTTTTGATCAAAAATCATGAGCATTATATGCCTTCATAAAATCCCTCCATAACTTTTTATTTTAAAAACTTTTTTGTCTAGGCTGTGTAGATAAACTTTTAAAAAAACAGTGTTTTCAAAACCCAAAAATATTTTCTGTTAATCTCTCTGTCAAAAAGTTGTATATGGGCAATTAGCTTTTAAAATATTGTTTTATTGTATATTATGTCAAAAGCTAGATCTATGTATGCTGGATCCTCTGGATATAACTATGGTGTTAACAAAAATAGTCCTGGAAATGGTAATGGTAAATGGCAAGGACTTTGGCCTAGCGTAGGTCATGCCAGAAATGCTCGTTTGATTAATACTCGCGCCGGAGGCGATAATCGTAATGTGGTATTTTGCATGAATCAGTTGGGAGGTGTAGGAAGAATCTCAAATATGTTTGCATCTACAGCTGATGGAGTACACAATGAAAGCTGTGCTCACTCAGCAGGAAGTGCTTTAGGTGCTGTCTTGGCTGGAAGTAGTGAAATTGCATATGATGGTATAGTATCTTTCAAAATTAGATATACATTGTCAGAAGATGAGTTTAACAACATGTATGCACCATTGAACATTAATGACGGCGGAAATGTTGAGTCTCTACTGTCTGAACGTGCAGTGATCTTAGACACTTCAGCACTACCCACGGATGAAACAAAAATTGGTACTATCAGTCAGGTTAAACAGGATAGTGGCATAGAGCAGTCCAATTCTAAGTACATCATTTCTATAAACCTGAAATGTGCTCCGTATACTAAAAATGATAATGGGACTATTAGTTCTTATTTCACTATCAATAGCTACACATCTGGACCACCACCTGAATGGGCCCGATCAAACCAATATAGTAGTGACAATTATATAGTATCATTTGATTCTATGTCAAAAGGTTCTATCCAGCTGGATGGAGGCTGCGACGACGAGTCGACGTGCGACGCCCTTGGAATAACTTCATTATCAGTAGATATTTTAGACTTGAATTATCCCACTGCATGTGCATTATAGCTAATAATATACTTTTCTATAATATATTTTCTATTATTAATTTATAATATGTCAAAAGCAAGATCGATGTATGCTGGATCTTCTGGATCTAATTATGGCGTTAATAAAAACAGTCCTGGAAACGGCAATGGCAAATGGCAAGGGTTAGCGGCTATCACTAACATGCGTCCTCATTTAGTGCCTTATGTTAGAACTCGGGCAAATGGCGATAACCGTAATGTAGTCTTTTGCATGAATCAGTTGGGAGGTGTAGGAAGAATCTCAAATATGTTTGCCTCTACAGCTGATGGAGTACACAATGAAAGTTGTGCTCACTCAGCAGGAAGTGCTTTAGGTGCTATATTGGCTGGTAGTAAAACTGTAACAGAAGAAGATGTTAGAGACGTAGCAAACGGGCCCGGGAAAGTAGTATTTAGTGTAGATCACTTTGATTCGACTGAAACGACGGGTGCGGTTAAGAGTTTTAATGGCTGTGATCCAGGTGGCCCACTTCCAGCAACAAGCCTGGGGGGTGCTGCCATGAAAATAACTTCTGGTAGAATAGTCAGCGCAGCTTCTTACTATAACTTTAAAACAATAAAAGCAGACATTGATTTGTCTTTTCTTAACCTTATAGATAATGATTCTACAGGAGGAGCTAATTGTAATTTGTATTTAGTAAGTGGTACTGATTCAAATGGTGAACCTATAGGTCAATATTGTGATGCTGCAAGTACAAATAGTTGTTTGGTTTTGGAACTTGACTTACTTGAAACAGCTAATAGCAAGATAGCACAAGCAACTTTTCACGCCGGATCAAAAACTGATGGTACAAACGTTGGTGAGGGTGGACTCTCCGATGGAGCTGGTACGGCTAAGTTTGGTTTATTTGATGACTGTGTGAGTATAACAAATCAGCCACAGGTAGATCTTCAATTTAATATGCAACTGCCATTTACAGTAGAACTAACAGTAGATGAGACTGCTGATCTTGGTTTTACACTTAAATACATACAAAGTGGACAAGAATATGATATGACTCCACCCCCAGATCAAGCAGCATTGAGTGACGGGACGTACGATAGGGCTCCCTTTAAAGTTACGGGTCCTGAAGATGCAGTATATATAGTTGTGGGTATAAACTCTGGCTACATGCCCGGTGGTGGAATATATAACAGTTCCTGTGGCAATCCCTCCGGCTCGTGGAATGAACTATGTAAAGATAACAACAATGCATTTACAGATAGTAACGGCGACAAAGTAGAAACATATTTTATCATCGATAATCTAACTGTAGATAGCTAAATATCATTATAAAAATTGAATTATAATGATAGCTAAATATCATTTGATAATATCAACATGAAGAAAATCTTTCCAGATTATCCACAAACATCAGGTTCACATGTATCTCAGAGAAGGATTAATAAACTAAAGCAAGAAGCAATAGATATAATTACAAAAAATGAACGCTCTATACATTTGGCGTTTCAAAAATTAGCATCACGATATACAAAAAATATTGTAATTGATTTGAAACTAGATATAGCTATTAGTAAAATACAGAATGCGGTTGTTTCGAGAGAATCAGAATTAGATTGGGGCTATAGTGATGATGAAAAAATCTGGATTCCAACAATAAAAATGAATGATACATTCTTATTAGGAATATTATTACACGAATCATTACATTATTGTTGCACATTCAATGGTAAAGATATTTGTTCAAAAGATGAGCATTATGTAATGCGTTTACTAGGAGAAGATTGTTAAATTATTCATTAAGATAGTTATGTACTAATACATCGGCACTTTTATTACAAACATCCCCTGACAAAATACACTGTTCATACATTTTTCTCAATACGTGATTTGGTGCTTTTGTTCCAGATTTAATCATATTTCTCTCTCTTAAATATTTTTTGATTTCGTGTAACCCTGTTTTATTTAAAGTAGCTCGCTCAGTTGCAATTTTCTTTCTAGTCTCGCGACTTTTAATAAGAACTGACACAGATTTGCCTATTTTACCTAATTTACGTTTGATAGTTTTTGTAACACGCTTAGATTTAATCATTCTTTTTGGCTTTTCTTTTGATCTCTCTTTTTTTAGTTTCTTTAACTTACGAGATCTTTCAGTCTCAGCAATATCAGGTTTATTTTCAATACTAATATGTGGCTTTTTACCGCCTGAGCTATATTTTTTTTGTGTACGCATCCACTCTCTGTATGTTGGTCTGTCACTGCCTTTTAAACAACTATATGGTGGCTGGGATGATACTCCTACCTTCACTGTAGCTCGATGTTTTTTGGATCCAGCTGAATATACACTTACATTTTCAGACCGAGATGATTTTGGTTTAATTTTAGAATCAACCTTAATTGGTAGTTCACCAAGAGGTTTCTTTGTTAATTCGCTTGGCATATCCAACATTACCTGGAGAGATTCTTTGTCTTCTTTTTTCTCACGTTCAATCTTTTTACGCTCTTTTTCTTTGTTTGAGGCAATAACATCTTGTAAAAATCCAAGTGATTTATTAAACTCATCATCAAACTCTTTTTCTTCTTGGGTTTTTCCGTCATCTTTTTTTTCAACAACAGAGTTTTTATTTTCTGCCCTACGCTTTTGAAAGTCTTTAATTTTCTTCATAAACTCTTTTCTCATCTTACCAGCTGATTGAAGTGTTTTTGGTTTTTGCTTTCGTTTTCTAGATTTTTTTTCTTTATTTTTCTTTTTACGCGTGGATCTAGAAAAAGATAAATATTCTCGATTAACTTGTATTGTCTTTTTGTTTTCTCCCATATTGTGTAGATAACAAAAAGATTTTTATTATTAAAAGCTTACGAATACATGCTATACTGAACTCCCATTGACATTTTTTCTCTTTCTTTGATATCTTTTCTTTCCTTAACTTCATCATTTGCAAGATATAATTTCAATCCATTATCCAGATCTTTCTTTACAATAACAGTTTTATCTTCTGGCTTAGAGCAAAATACGCGCCTACTATGAGCAATTTTTACCTTAGCAAAAAGAGTTTCTATATCTCTTCCGTAATACTTGAAATAATCCATATTTTTTTCAAACCATTCTTCTCCAAGAGAGCCATCTTTTATGCTCCACTCGGCTTCATTAACTTTCTTTTCAAATATTTTCATTAATTCATCCGCTTTATAATCGTCAGTTTTAAATCTCCAAGTGAATCTAGAGTCAAGACCTTGATTAAAGGAAAAGAAGCACTTTTTTAATTCTTCTTCATAACCTGCAATAATAACCATCAGTTGATCTTTATGTTCACTAAGTGCATCACAAAGCGTGTCAATACATTCTTTTGCAAACGAATCTTTCTTTTCTGGATTTCCCAGAGCATATGCTTCATCAATAAAAAGCACTCCACCTAAAGCCTCTTTTATTACATCACGGGTTTTCAACGCAGTTTGTCCAAGATACCCTGCAATAAGGTCAGCTCTTGTTACTTTCTTGAATTGTTTTTTATTAAGCACACCTAACTTGGCAAAAATAGCACCAATTATTTTGGCAATTTCAGTTTTACCTGTACCCGGTGGGCCATAAATAACAGTATGCATAAAATCACCAGATTCGCCCATTTTATGAAAACCTTGTAAGTAATATAATATCTGATCTACTACATGATCTTTTAAAGAGTTCATGCCAATCATAGATTGTAAGTTTATAAGATTTGGTTTGATATTATGTAGGGCAACCATATCAATATTATATTCAACATTGTCTACAAGGGGATGATTATTAATCAATTTAATTAAATCGTCAAGTCCATTTACTTCCTCTTCTATATTGATTTTTTCCTTAATAATAATAGGTGATTTTGATGGATCGCAACATTTCGCATATGGATCTTCATCATCTTCTGGCGCCTGCTGGTCGCAGATAGAGAGATAAACATTCAAACTATCTCTATTATTAATTGTTGAAGGATCAGGCAAATCAGTATTTGGATATATAATATCATCCATTCCGTCGCTTAAACTTGATGATCGAAACTTTTTTGATCTTGGCCTAGGCGCATTCATGATTATATTATTAGGACTAGTGCTTCTAGATCGTTTTTGAGGACCGTTTCTATCATTCTCATCAAGTATCTTTAAAAGATTTCGTATTGTTTGCTCCCTCCATTCTTGTAGAGGGTCAAAATCCTGGTTTTCGTCATTATTGAATAAATTAAATAAATGGGGATTATTGTTTGACACATCGATTCTATTGAAAGTAATCAACTGCCCAGAAGGATCTGTTGTATTACCACTATTATCTCTCATTCGTGTATATATATTGTTAAGATTTAAAGATAAATTGAAACTATAATTACCCTATGTCAACGATGCAAACCCAGACTATGACCACACCAACGTTCACCGTGACAAAAGAAAATATGGATGCTCCCATTGACTGCACAAAGTACGTGGAGCAACCATGGGATGTAATAAGTTCATACTTTGATGGAAAGCATCTTGAACAGCTCGTTAGGCACCAAATTGAATCTTATAATGACTTTGTAACTTACCAGATTCCTAAGACAATTTCAATGTTTAATCCTGTTCACATCAAGTCAGACAAGTGTTTGGATGAGGCATCAGGTAAATACAGTCTTGAAATGTTCGTCACCTTCGAAAACTTCAATATCTACCGGCCTCAGATTCATGAAAATACCGGCGCAATCAAACTAATGTTTCCACAGGAAGCCAGATTGCGTAACTTTACCTACGCTTCGAACATGACGATCGATATGAACATCAAATATATTGTTCGCAGTGGTGAAAATCTGGAATCAGAACAAACCTCATACAAGAAACTACAGAAGATACATATCGGCAAACTACCAATTATGTTGAAATCCTCAGTATGTGTACTGCAGCAGTATGCACATGTACCATCAGCTGTAACTGGAGAATGTGAGTTTGATGCTGGAGGCTACTTTATCATTAATGGCTCTGAAAAGACATGCTTGGGACAAGAAAGGGCTGCTGAGAATCTTGTACAATGTTTCAACACAGAGAAGAATAATTCAAAATGGTCTTGGACAGCTGAGATTAAATCTGTTCCTGATTTCAAGTGTATTTCGCCAAAACAAATCACTATGCTTATTGCTAGCAAGAACAATGGTTTTGGTAATTCAATCTTGTTGCAGATTCCTCGAATTAAGCAGCCAATTCCGCTATTCATTGTATTTCGAGCACTTGGCATTATCACTGACAAAGATATTTGCGAAATGATAGTTTTGAATGTATCTGATCGCACTGAACTCAAGGAGACACAGCGTCTACTTATGGCATTGCGTGCTTCCATTGTTGATGCGTCAACGCATATGACTAAGGAAGATGCACTTCAACTAATTACCACTAATGCTATGTATACACCGCTCAATATGGATAAAGAGACGGGGCAGCGTAAGAAGCGTGAGTTTACAGTTGATGTTCTTGAGACAGATTTGTTTCCTCACTGCCAAACTATGCAGCAAAAAATCTTCTTCCTGGGGTACATGGCAAATAAATTGCTAAGGACTAGTTTTGGATGGGAACCAGTAGATGATCGTGATTCTTACCTTAACAAAAGAATTGATCTTAGTGGAGTATTGTTGAATAATTTGTTCAGAAATTACTTCAATAAATTGGTGAAAGATATGCAAAAACAAATTGTTCGCGAAATTAATAATGGATCATGGCGATCTACTGAAGATTATGAAAATATTATTAACATGACAAACATTTATAAAATAGTAAAATCTACAACAATTGAAAATGGTCTCAAACGTGCCTTGGCGACCGGTGACTTTGGTATTAAACAAACTAGTAGCAATAAAGTTGGTGTTGCTCAAGTTTTGAACCGGCTGACATATATTGCTAGTTTGAGTCATCTTCGTCGTGTAAATACACCGATTGATAAGAGTGGCAAATTGATTCCACCTCGTAAATTGCATAATACTTCTTGGGGCTTCTTGTGTCCTGCAGAGACTCCAGAAGGTCACAGTGTAGGTGTTGTTAAAAATCTTAGTTATCTAACTCATGTAACAATTCCTTCGAACAGCACAGCATTGTATGATTATACTGAAGATCATATCCATAAGTTTGATGACCTTTCAAAAGAAGGACTCCATGGAGGCGTGAAGGTATTCATTAACGGATGTTGGCTTGGTAACGCAAAAGATGCACTTGCTCTTTACAAAAGTCTAAAAGAAAAGAAACATAAGGGTATTATTAATATCTACACATCAATTACATTTGATATTAAACATAAGGAGATTCGTGTTTGCAACGAAGCAGGGCGCCTTACGCGTCCAGTTCTCCGAGTTAAAGAAAATATGCCTATTCTAGCAAAATCTCACGTTAAGCGTCTGAGAAATAAAGATATTGTTTGGGATGACCTCTTGACTGATATGAAACTTGGTGATGCGGTTATTGAGTATATTGATCCAGCTGAACAAAATCTTAGTATGATTGCTATGAAGCCATCAGAACTTGAACAAGATGGTGCTAGTAAAATCTACAAATATACTCATTGTGAGATTCATCCTAGTACTATCTTTGGTATTCTAGCATCTTGTATTCCTTTCCCAGAACATAATCAGTCCCCTAGGAACACGTATCAATGTGCTATGGGCAAACAAGCTATGGGAATGTATGTAACAAATTATGATTTGCGTATGGACAAAACTGCATACGTTCTATCTTATCCTATGCGACCTCTTGTAGACACTCGAATTATGAACTTGATTGAGTTGAATAGGGTACCATCAGGCTGTCAGGTGATTGTAGCGATTATGACACATTCAGGTTATAATCAGGAAGATTCTATCCTATTCAATGAAGGTTCAATCAAACGCGGGTTGTTTCAAGCAACTATCTTTACTACCATCAAGGATGAAGATAAGAAAATCCATGGTGATGAAGAAGTTCGCTGCCGCCCCGATGAGACGAAAACTAAGGGAATGAAATACGCCAATTATGATAAGGTAAATGAACAAGGAGTCATTCCTGAAAATACCAAGTTGGATAACAGAGACATTATCATTTCAAAAGTACTTCCAATTAAGGAGGCAAGAAACGATCATACCAAAACAATCAAGTATGAAGATCAGAGCATAATGTATCGTACAAATGAAGAGTGCTATGTAGATAAGAACTTCATTGATCGAAATGGCGATGGATACAACTTCTGCAAAGTACGTGTACGTACTGTACGTCAGCCGACTATTGGCGATAAGTTTAGCTCGAGGCACGGGCAAAAGGGTACCATCGGTAATATAATTCCAGAAAGTGATATGCCATTTACATCAGACGGTGTTAAGCCGGATATTATTATCAACCCTCATGCAATTCCGTCTCGTATGACAATTGCTCAGCTCAAAGAAACACTACTTGGAAAAGCACTTCTAGATCTAGGATTGTTTGGCGATGGAACCAGCTTTGGAGATCTCGAAATAAAAGATATTTGTAAACACCTACAAAATGCTGGTTATGAATCAAATGGCAATCAGATGCTTTACAACGGTCTAACAGGAGAAGCACTTGAAACATCTGTCTTCATTGGGCCGGCATTCTATCAGAGACTTAAACATATGGTTAAGGATAAGATGCATGGCCGCAGTTATGGTCCAAAGGTTAATCTAACACGTCAGCCTGCTGAAGGTCGCCGTCGTGATGGTGGTCACAGATTTGGTGAGATGGAAAGAGATTGTATGTGTTCGCATGGTGCATCGCGATTTACAAAAGGTCGTATGATGGATGCTTCAGATGGATTTGGCACATATGTATGCCGATGCTGTGGTTCCATCGCTGCTTACAATGATAAGCGACATATTCATATGTGCAATCAATGTGATAATCGTACAGACTTTGCGTATGTGGAGATTCCTTATGCTTGCAAGCTTCTATTCCAGGAGCTAATCACTATGAATGTTGCTCCTCGTATCATGACATCGTAAACCAAACACTACAAACATTTAGACACCTGAATATATTTTTTATAGCTAGTGTATATAAGATGTCCGGCAATATAAACGACACAAATCCTAGCAAATTAGGGGGAGGCATCCCCGGATTTCAACCTGCTCTCCTAGGAGGTGGCGCTAATTCTAACAGTGGAACAGGAATGGTTGGTAGCAGTGCAAGAGCTAGAAATAGATTTATTATGCGTGATGCCATGGGTAAAGTTACTCCTATTTCTTCAAAAATTGGTTTGACTGCTCAGCAATTAAATGCACAAACATCACTCACTCCATTTAGAGCTGCAACTAATTCAGGTGATTTAAGAAACGCGGTTAACTCTGCACCTGCACCTGGAATGCCTAATGCTAATCAATTGGGTGGAGTTGGTCAGCTAAGATCAATGGTTTTTGGTATTGGTGATGGTACTAGAAATGGTAGTGCATTGTACAGTGGAAACCCTAGATATGTATATGATTCTTCGGATTATACAAGATTTAAGAAGCTAGCTTCTGAGCTTAAAAATTACAATGACCAAAGCTTTGGTGGATCAAATAATGGTTCATTTACATTCTTAATGAATGTACGTAGTTAAGTAGATTTATTTTCTAGTTAGAATACATAAAATGAACAAGATTTTAGTTGAGTTTCTTGGAACCCTTTTCTTTCTTTACGTAATCATCGCAACAGGGAATGCTCTTGCGATTGGTGCAGCCCTTGCTATTGCTATTATGATTGGTGGCCCTATTTCTGGTGGTAACTTTAATCCGGCCGTTACAATTATGATGGCTGTAGCTGGTAAACAACCAATGAAGGAGGTTGTTCCTTACATTCTAGCCCAAGTTGCTGGTGGTCTTGCCGCGTTCGAGCTTAGCAAGCGTATCAAGCTTTAAGGGATTTTAATTACATTATACATTTTTTCTATTATTAATGTATAATGCCAAGACATTCGCGTAGAAAAGGATACGGTAAGAAACGTATGCATAAACACAGAGGAGGTGGATTATGGGATTCCATGAAAAAGTCAGCCGCTGATTTTCATGCTAGTGCCACCAAAAGTGTTGCTAATATGGATCTCGCTGGAAAGGTTGAGGCTGGACGGGCTGCCGCAATAGCGCATGCAAATAAAGCAAAACAAATGGCTATGGATGCGCACGCTAAAGCTATGGCTGCCGGTGCTGACATTCATGCACAGATGAAACCTCATCTTGATATGGTTACCTCTCATGCTAATGATCTAATGACACACGCTCAAAATGGTGATGCTGAAAGTTTTAAGACATCAGCAGGCAACTTTTCTAGCTCCATGGCTGCGGCTGCTTCTGCTGGTTCAGACCATGCGCTGAACACCATGGAGGTAGGAAAAGCAACTTTAGCTGATCATGCTCGTGCTGCTGGTGACAAGGTAAAAACTGGTGTCGCTGATTTTCATGGTAAGGTATCGAGTTGGTTTGGAGGAATTACTGGAAACTCTGATAATGCAGCTGCAGCTGC
>MDSZ01132136.1_pt1 | contig 13083 bp, 12 predicted proteins | sample 811201 | NCBI WGS metagenome assembly MDSZ01 (sample SAMN05326647, study PRJNA326480) | marine metagenome | isolation source: seawater | place: Indian Ocean: North | collected 2010
GCCGTTTACGCCGGTTCGATTCCGGCTTCAGCCTCCATTTTTCTTACTAATTCATTGATATTGTTTATAATCATCAAATAATAAAGAACAAATATGTCACTTCAAAATTCTACAATACTTATTACGGGCGGAACTGGTTCTTTTGGATCAAAATTCGTTCCTATGACACTTGATAAATTTAATCCAAAAAAATTGATTATTTTCTCTAGAGACGAAATGAAACAGTGGGAAATGCAAAAAGTGTATGGCGACGATAAAAGGGTAAGATTTTTTATCGGCGATGTAAGAGATTACAGAAGATTAAGAAGGGCCGTTGAGGGGGTTGATTATATAGTTCACGCTGCTGCAACGAAAATAGTGCCAACTGCAGAATACAACCCATTTGAGTGTGTAAAAACTAACATATCTGGAGCCATGAACATAATTGATGCGGCAATTGATTCTGGTGTCAAAAGAGTTGTTTCACTTTCTACAGACAAAGCTTCAAGCCCTATAAACTTGTATGGTGCTACAAAGCTATGCTCAGATAAATTATTTGTTTCAGGTAATTCATATGCAGGAGCAAAACATACAAAATTTGGAGTTGTAAGATATGGAAATGTAATGGGGTCAAGAGGATCTATAATTCCATTTTTTCTATCTCTTAAAGATCAATCAACTTTGCCAATAACTGACAACAGGATGACAAGATTTATGATTTCTCTTGAGCAAGGCGTTGAATTAGTATGGACAGCTCTTGAGGATATGGAAGGCGGAGAAATTTATGTAAAAAAAATCCCTTCAATGCAAGTAGTTGAAATTGCAAACTGCATTGCACCAAATTTAAAACATGAAATTATTGGAATAAGACCTGGAGAAAAACTCCACGAGCAAATGATAGGTATTGAAGATGCACACTACACATATGAATATAGTGACTACTATAAAATTCTACCTGCAATTCATAAATGGGATGGCGACTCTAACAGAATTAAAGATGGCATCAAAGTTTCTGAGAGCTTCATTTACACTAGCGACAATAATCCTGACTGGATGACAATCGATGACCTATCTGATTGGATTGATAAAAATAAAGATAGCATAGGCAAGTTCTAGGTATAAAATTTAGATATCAGATGCTAGATACAATAATATGCATTGGTGCCGGCAAAGATCAATTACCAATTATTGAAGCAATCAAAAAGGCTGGTTTTAGGGTGCTAGCAATTGATCAAAACAAAAATGCACCTGGGTTAAATTTATGTGATTTTTATATTCAAGAGTCAACTCATGATTTTGCTAAATTAAAACCTCATTTAGAAAAGCTTTTAGTTGAATGCAATTTTTTATCAATTCTTAATCGCAGTTCTGGTTATCCCGTAATCACAACAGCAGAAATATCTAACTTTTTAGGATTTGATAATCTGCCAGTCACTAGTGCTAGGAATATTGTATTTAAAGATAAATGCAGAAAACAATCAAAAAGACTTGGAGTTAAAGTACCTTTCTTTGATATCAAAAATAATATAAACGATATCAAAGATTATAAAGAGCTAAATGGAAAAATCGTAAAATCATGCATTACTGACATAGGCAAGTCAGGCATCTTTGTTATCAACGAAAATCAACATATAAACAAAATTCTTAAAGAAGCTTTTAAGCTATCCCTAAACAATAGGATTCTTATAGAAGATTACATCGAAGGAATCGATTTGCAACTTATTGGTTTTGTTGCCTCTGGCAAATTAACAGTATTTTCAATTATTGAGGAGCTAAATGTTTTTAATAGTAAAGGAAAGTTAAATGGAAGAGGTATGAAAACATTTGATATTGAAAATAACCAAGCAATCGTAAGTGAGATAATAAAACAGTGTCAAATGATCATTAACGGATTCAAAATAACTATGTCACCCTTTATGGCATCCTTTAGAGTAAAAAATTTGGATGCTTATCTTATTGAAATACATCTAGATATAGGAGGTGATTTGCTTCTTGAGCATCTAATGCCTGCAACTTTAGGAGTTAATTATGCTGATTTGCTGGTAGAATTTTCCATGAAAAAGGTAAAAGAAATCTCTTCATCATTTTTAAGTCCTGCCGCAATAGTATTCGAAAATTCTCAAGAACTAATTTCAAATAGAGAATACCAAGTAATAGAAGCAGACTCTTTTTCAAACCTCGAAATCAAGGTATCAAATCTTTTAGGATCAATGTGGCAAACTCAAAAGTAAAAGTTCTTTTCTTGGGCTTAAATCACGATGAAATTCCTTATTTGCTTGAATTAAAAAAAAGAAGCTTCATCATTATTGGTATTGACAGGAATAAAAGTGCTCCTGGAATTGAATTATGCGACTCATATTATAATGTTGGATATGATCAACTGGACAAATTAATTGATGTTGGTGAAAAAGAATTATTTTGTGAACATGATCTAGTTTTTACTGCCGCATCTCAATTTGCTCACAAAGGCGCTGCAAGATTTGCAAAAAGATTTTCTATTACATATCCTGCAGAGGAATCAATTGATATTTGCCTTGATAAGGTAAAGTTTTACAAATCTTTTGAAGAATGTGGATTAATAATTCCTAAAACTTATTTTATAAAGACAAAAGAAGAGCTTGAGCTTCAATTGAATGACTTAGATAAGGGTTGGTATTACTTGAAATCAGATTTCAGCAAAAATCCCAACTACGTATATAGGTTTAACAGTCATAACACTCCTTATTCATCATTCAATTGGAAGAAAGATAGGTATTTACAGCATGGCTACGTATTGCAACAGGAATTTAACGGGAAGAGTTTGAGACTTAATCTTTATGGAGAAAGATTCAATGTATTTGATTTTAAGACTAATAATAAACTTTCTAACGAAATCATTGACCATCAAATTATAAAAAGCTTAAAACAATTTAGAGATTACCATAATATGGAATCATGGCTGCTAAAGTTTGATTTAATTATAAATAAAGATTCATATGTAGCATTGGATGTTGGAATGGAGCCACCAATGAGGATGCTAAATTTTGCTAAATCACAATCAGTAAATTTTGAATCACATTACATTGATCAATACATATTTAAAAATATTTCATACCCAAATAAATTAGATTGAAGATTTATCAGTTTCAAAAGCTCAAAAGGCCATATCATATAAGTTTAATTAACCCTCATCATTTTGCTGTTTTACAGGAAGAAAATGATCCAAATGTAGTTTTTGTAAGAAATAAAAAAATTTACCATTTTGAGCTCACCTCTATGGGCATTAATAAAATTGACAGCATTGCATTAAATAATCGCGGTGAAATAGTCATTCCACATAACGAAGAATCCAAGCTAATTTGGTTAGACAAAAATTTAAATATATCTTGCGAATTATCTCTACCTAGTAAAGATTTTGGAAGAATAAAAAGTATATCAAAGACGCATTTTGGATTGCTCTTACGTGATAAACAAAAAATTATAAGTTTTAGAAAGGAAAATCCTAAGAGTTATAAGGTAAAACTAGAATTCCAAAACTTTCCAGATCTAAAAGAATGTATGGAAGTTGTTTCAGGAGACGATAAACTATTTTTTTTTCTAGCAAAAGATCAGTGCAGTGTATATCTCCTTGATAAAAGAAGAGATAAAGCTTCTATCAAAAAATTTTTAGGTTTTGGAAGAGGCGGAAAAGGGAAAATCAGAAACGCAACAGATATTAATTTTTTTAAAGACAAAATTGTAATTAATGACAATGATAACTACCTCATTCAGATATTTGATCAGAAAATGAATTTTATAAAACAATTTGGCGGAAAGGGCTCTAGCAGAAATCGATTTGATCTTCCCGTTTCAGCAAATGTATTTAATCAAATATTGTTTATATGTGATAAAAATAATGACAGGGTATTGTTTTATGAAGAGGATAGTATTTTCTTTAAGACATTGATCAAAAGAAAGTTTCAAGAGGGCATTCTCTCAAGACCATCAAGCCTTGCATTTGCTGGAAATAATCTTTTAGTTTCTGATAGAAGTAATAATGTTGTTCAAGTTCTTAACAAAAAATTAGAATTTATTAGATTACTCCAATTCCCAGATAAAATTAAAAGACCAGCAAGCATTACTGTATTTGATTCAAATGAGCTTTTTTATGTTTATATCTTAGAAAGAAGGGAGTTTGGCTTACCAATCCTAAGACTTTTTAAATTTGATAAAAATCTACAAAATTGTAAGCCATGTAATCAATTTAAGTTGAACTCTGTTTTAGGAGATCCTCAGGATATGGACATTGATTCAAATGGAAACTTAATTATTGCGAATACTTTAGAAAGATCAGTATTGGTACTAGATAAGAAAGGAAAAAAAATCTTAAATATTGATCTTTCAGTAATTTCTGGAGACCCGCGTATTTTGATAAAGTCTGTTTTTGTTGATAAGTCTGATAACTCTATATTCGCAGGAGATTTTGAGGGCAAAAGGATATTTTCATTTGATTCAATGGGAAAATATAAAGGTGTTTATGATTTTTCTCATGTTGATTCTATTGATTATTTGAGAACTTTTTATATACATAAAAATTACATTATATTAAGTGTAAGAGGCAGAAATGAGCTTATTCTTTCAAAAAAGAATAATATGAGCTTTTTGAAGCCTATAAATGCTCCAAAAAAATTATTAGATTGGAATCATCCAACAAAAATAATTTCTTACAAAGGAAAAGACCTATATATAGCTGATAAGGAAAATGATAGGATAGTTACGATTAATATCAGCAACTATTTATGATCCCTTATGGCAAACATAAAATCTTGTCTTCTGATATAAAAGCAGTTAACAAGGCTCTAACATCAGAATTCATCACTCAAGGTCCACTAGTTAATAGCTTTGAGGAATCTATCTGTAATTACACTGGAGCAAAACATTCAATTGCGGTAAATTCTGCAACATCAGGTCTCCATCTTGCATGTCTTTCACTTGGTCTTAAGGAAGGTGATTATTTGTGGACTACTGCAATATCTTTTGTTGCATCAGCTAATTGCGCCTTATATTGTGGAGCGAAGGTTGATTTCATTGATATTGATGCACAAACTAATAATATTTCCATTGTTGATCTAGAAAAAAAACTTATTAAGGCGAAGGCTGAAAAAAAAATCCCAAAAATTATTGTTGTGGTCCACTTGTCTGGATTGACCTGCGATATGAAGAGGATTCGCAAGCTTTCAAAGAAGTATAAGTTTAAAGTTATTGAAGATGCATCTCATGCAATTGGATCATCTTATTCAAAGAATAATATGGTCGGAAGTTGTATGTTTAGTGAGATTACAGTTTTTAGTTTTCATCCTGTAAAAATCATTACAACTGGAGAGGGAGGCTTATGCTGCACGAATAATGAAAAGATAGCAAAAAAAATTAATCAACTACGTTCACATGGGGTTATAAGAAATCCCGAAAATCGAAAAAATCTGAAAGACGAGCTATGGGGATATGAGCAGCAGTATTTGGGATTTAATTATAGGATGAACGATATTCAAGCTGCATTAGGTAAAAGTCAGCTAAAACGTATTAATACAATTGTTAAAAAAAGAAATTCAATTGCTAAACATTATAATAAATCTCTAAAAGATGCTCCCATTCAATTGCCTATCTTGGGATCCAACTCTGTTAGTTCTTTTCATCTATATATTATCAAGTTAGATGATAGCCACTCAAAACTAAGAAATAGCTTATATGAACATCTTCATAAAAAAGATATTGGTGTTAACCTTCACTATATACCAATTTATAAACATAACTATTATAAAAAACTGGGTTTCCCAAAGAACTATTGTCCTGAGGCAGAGAGATATTTTAAGTCTGCAATTTCCTTACCAATTTATCCAGAACTTGCACGATCAGATATTAATTACATATCGGATACTATTAATTCTTTTTTTGCAAAATGAAGCTAGTTCTCGGTTCTGCTCAATTTGGGATGGATTACGGCATCTCAAATGAAATTGGTAAAGTTAATGAGAAGGAGGTAAGAAAAATCTTAAGCTTAGCTAGCTTGAATGGTATTTATGAGGTTGATACTGCTATAAATTATGGAGCTAGCCAATCAATCCTAGGAAGACAAAATAAAAAATTTTCTTTTTCAACAAAGCTACCTAATTTTTGTCTTGATAGCAACTCTATAAAAAATAAGGTACATGAGTACTTAGAAAATTCATACTCTGAGTTGTCTACAAATAAAATAGATATTTTATATCTGCATTCTTCTTTTCAGCTTTTAGAAAATAATGGAGAGAGACTTCATGCAGTTCTTGAAGAATTAAAATTCAATAAGAAAATTAAAAGAATTGGAATCTCAGTTTATGATCTTGATAAAACATTAGAAATAATATCAAAGTTTGATATAGATGTAATTCAAGCACCAATTAATATATTTGATAGGAGATTTTTAGATAAGAACTTTATTCTTGAAATAAGAAAAAAAAATATAAATTTATATGCTAGATCAATCTTCCTTCAAGGCTTGTTGCTTATGCCATTTAATAAGGTTCCAAATTATTTTCATAAATGGAAAGATATCTTTGTAAATTGGAATTCATGGCTTACAGAAAATAATCTAACACCCTTACAGGCCTGCATTTCATATGTTATGAACATTGATGATATTAATAACTTTATCGTTGGGGTGAATTCTGTAGATCAATTTAAAGAAATTATTCAATGTTACAGAGCCTCAGAAAAGATTAATAATTTCAAGCACGAATACTTAAATATATCTAATTTAATAGATCCTACGCTTTGGAAGATTCATTGAAAATCATAGCAATTGTTCAGGCTAGGATGTCATCTTCAAGGTTGCCAGGAAAAGTTATGAAGCTTCTTTCCGGAAAGCCTGTTATCGAACATATTTTTGATAGGCTTAATAAAGCTCAAAAACTTGATGATATTGTGCTAGCAACGTCTATTGATGAATCTGATAATTTGTTAGAAAAATTTTCTAAAACAAAGTCATACAAATGTTACCGAGGATCACTTGAAGATGTATTAAGTAGATTTTATTATGCCGCAAGGTTTTATAAAGCCGATATTATTGTAAGGATTACAGGAGACTGTCCTGTAATTGATCCAAAAATAATTGATGAGTTAATTGATTTTTTTATTAGTGGAAATTATGACTATGCATCTCTTTGGGGTGAATTTCCTGATGGATTAGATTCCTCGATAATGAGTTATGCCACCCTTGAGAGTGCTTACAAGAATGCACAATTAAAATCAGAGAGAGAGCATGTATGTCCATATATAGAAAATCGACCAGATCATTTTCTAATTGGAAAATATATAAAATTTAAAAATCAAGGACACCATAGGTGGACTCTTGATGAAAAGGAAGATTTTTTATTTTTAGAGAAAATCTTTAATAGTCTTTACATCTCAAATCCAGATTTTGATTATGATGATATTTTTAAGTTATTAGAAAGAAATAAGATGCTCACTAAGATCAATAATCATATAATTAGAAATGAAGGATATGCTCAATCGCTTGAAGAAGATGAATAGTTTATACAAATATTCACTGGATGAATTAAAAAAAGCCTCAGGTCCAAATTTATATAATTTTGCAAAAAGTATTGTTCCCGGGGGCTCACAATTATTATCTAAACGACCAGAAATGTTCGCTCCAGATGTATGGCCTTCATACTTTTCAAAAGCATTCTTAAGCGATATATATGATCTAGATAATCGAAAGTTTCTAGATATGTCAATTATGGGGGTAGGTGCATGCATATTAGGGTACGCATATCCTGATGTTGATAAAAGAGTTAAAGAAGCAATTGATATGGGAGTAAGTTCTACCCTTATCTGTCCTGAGGAGGTTGATCTTGCAAAAGTAATATTAGATTTGCATCCTTGGTTTGATATGGTTAGATATGCAAGAGGTGGAGGGGAGGCTATGTCAATAGCAGTAAGAATTGCTAGAGCGTCTACTAAAAAAGATATAGTTTTATTCAGTGGTTACCATGGTTGGACTGACTGGTATCTTTCTGCAAACTTAGTTGATAATGAAAACCTAGATGGCCAACTAATGCCTGGCTTAGATGCAATAGGAGTTCCAATGGGATTAAAAGGAACTGCTATCCCCTTTGATGCAAATGATATTCAATCATTATTAAATAAGATAAAAGGACTTGAAAATAAAATCGGTGCAATTGTTATTGAGCCAGCAAGAGGCGAGGATGCATCACCCGATTACCTAGCAGATCTTAAATCTCTTTCAGAGGATATAGGTTGTAAGTTAATTTTTGATGAAATTACGAGTGGATTTAGAGCTTGTGTTGGTGGAATACATAGGAAATATGGAGTTAATCCTGATATTGCAGTTTTTGCGAAAAGCGTTGCAAATGGATATCCAATTTCAATAATTGCAGGTAGGTCAGACTCAATGAATGCTTTTCAAAAGAGCTTCATTTCCAGCACTAATTGGACTGATAGGTTAGGACCTGTTGCAGCATTGGCTACGATTGAAAGTTATATTGATAAGAAAGTCGATCTTCACATTAATAACCAAGGGAAAAAAGTAAAGAAAATTTGGGAGGATTATGCTAAAGAATTTGAAATAGACATAGATATCTCTGGATTAGATTCTCTTGCTGCATTTAAATTTAACTCTAAAAATTCTACCAAAATGAATACATTATTTACTATTGAAATGCTGAAAATGGGTGTGCTAGCTTTTAGGCAATTTAAACCATCCTTAAGTCATACCGATAATGACATTCTTTATTATGAAAAATGTGTTGAGGAAGCCTTTAGAACAATAGCATCTGATCCAGATTGTTCAAAGCTTGATACAGAAGAGCAGCATTTGCGTTTTAAGTATCTTACAAAAGAATGAGCTCTGAGCTTAAATCATCAAAAGAATATTTTTGGGTAATTGGAGGAGGGATATTACAGGTTCCGCTTATTAAGGAAGCAAATGATTTAAATCTGCAAACATTGGTTACAGATGGAAATCCTAATTGTGAATGTATAGGATTATGCGACCTATTTTTTGAATTAGACGTATTCGACATTGATGGACATATCAAGCTTTACGAAGATAGAATTAAGAAATTAGATATTAATATTTTAGGCGTTTTAGCTGCAGGTATTGATGCTCATCAAACAATGGCTTACCTGAATAAATATCTAAAGCTGCCTGGAGTTTCACCTGAAGTATCAAACCTTGTAAGTAACAAAGACTTATTTAGAGATAAGATGGTAGAACTTGGATTAGAGGTACCAGCCTTTGCTTCTATTTCAAGAAATGATCTCCCAAACTTAGAAAAAATATGTAAAAAAATAGGATTTCCTCTGATTATAAAAAATACTTCAAGCTCAGGAAGCAGAGGAACAAAAATATTCTATGAATCAGATCCAAAAGAGATGGAACGAATTGCTTTAGAAGCAATTTCAGTTTCAAGATCTAAAAAAGCCCTTATTGAGTCTTTTTGGCATGGGACAGAACATACAGTAGAAACTATTTTTGATATTAATGGCGAATTTCATAGATGTTTTATTACCGATAGACATTTTGACAAGTCAAATGGGTATGCATTAGAGACTGGCTTAACACATCCTTCACAATTATCTTTGGATGATCAGGAATCAATGTATAAACTTGCTGAAAATGCAGCAAGATTATTTAACATAAATATCGGAGCTGCAAAATTTGATATGATTTTAACTGACAGTGGCCCAAAAATTATTGAAATGACGGTTCGATTGTCCGGTGGATTTGATTGCCAATACCTTGTGCCTGCAGCAACGGGTAAAAATATTTTAAAAACAGCAATACTTACTGCAATTGGCAAGCCATTCAAAAAACAGTACCTCACTGATAACCTCAAACGCTTTGCAGTTTCTGAGAGTATCTGGCCTCAAAAAGGTAAAATTAAAGAAATTTCTGGTTTATCAAAAGCAAAAAAAATAAAAGGCTATGAGAATATTTTTTTTAGATATGATCTAGGAGATGTTGTAGAAGATTATACTGATTGTACAAAAAGGGTATGCTTTATTATTGCTTCTGGTAATTCTATTGATGATGCTAGAAATGCAATGTCATCGATTAAGAATTCAGTTACAATCCTTATCGAGGATTAATCTATGTCAAAAAACATCTTGATTTATGGTGCTGGTGCTATAGGAAGAGGCTATGTACCATGGTTATTTAAGGATGAAGAGGTAGACCTGAGTTTTGTTGAGTCAAATAAAGAATTAAGAAATAATCTCTTAGATCAAGGATCATATACTTCATTTATGACCAATGATAAGGGCTATGATTCACTAAAAGTAGACTTCAAAGATTGCTTGACTGAGCATGATGTAAATTTTTCTATCTATGATGGAGTAATAACTGCGGTTGGACCAAGACAAATTTTTGAACTTAGAGATAGTTTAAGTAAATTTGATTGTCCTGTGCTCTTCTTTGAAAATGATTCATCCTTGCCTGATCAACTGGCGAGCTTAACTGGCTCAAGTAATTTTTATTTTGGGATACCAGATGTAATAACATCTAATACTGCTCCTGATAAATTACTTGATCATGACCCTCTATCAATTACAACTGAAAGCGGGATTTCATTTGCAGATCAATCAGCAATTCAAATCGGTGGTGATATACAGTATGTAGAAACAAAAGAATTGTGGAAGCAGTGGATGGCTAAACTTTACATGCATAATACACCGCATTGTATCGCCGCATATCTTGGATCACTTTATAATCAAGACTATCTTCATGAGGGAATGAGCAATAATAGCATTAGTAAAATAGTAGAGGGTTCAATGATCGAAATGGGCCAAACTATTTCAAAAATATATGGGATTGATGAGGATTTTGTTAAGTGGTATGGAGATAAAGAACTACAAAGATTTTCAAATAAACTTCTATTTGATCCTATCTCAAGAGTTGCTAGAGAACCCTTCAGGAAACTTGGTCTAACTAATAGGCTTATTGGTGCAGCTCAATTATGCTTAAGCGCAGGAATAATACCTAAAAACATCATCATAGGAATTATGGCTGCATTTTTATATGATGAAAAAAATGACAATGACTTCAATATAAAGATTCTAATTGATTCATTATCACCAAAACAATTCATGATGCTTATAATTAATATCAAGCCACATGAAGCCCTGTTCCATCTATTAATCGAAAATTGGGCCGAAAACTTAAATTTCCTTAATAATTTAAAGAATGGATAAACTACAATTAGCAATAACTGCTGCAGCAGAAAGTGGAACTATTTTGTTAGAAAATTATGGGAAAATTTTTCAACAAACTCAAAAAGAATCTTTAAGAGACGTTGCAACTGATATTGATTTATTATGTGAAGAAAGCATTATTAAAACTATCTCTTCAAAATATCCCGATGAAACACTTCTTACAGAAGAAAGTGGCCTATTTGAAAGGAATAAAGACTCAATGTGGATTATTGATGCTCTTGATGGAACAGTTAATTATATTCATAACATACCAATCTTTTGTGTATCAATATCTTATTGGGAGGGCCTAGAACCAATACTGGGAGTGGTATTTAATCCGATAACTCAAGAATTATTTTATGCAGAAAAGGGTGTTGGCTCTTTTTTGAACCAAAAAAGATTACTATTTAATGAAACACCAGTTGATCAATCTTTGTGTGCAATGGCTTTTTCGGGTAAGGCTCAATCAAAAAAAAATAGAGTTAGAGAATTTGAAATGTTTGGAAATATAAATGATATTTCACAAGGTTGCTTAAGAACAGGATCGGCTGCTATGAATTTGTGCTATTTAGCCCAATCAAAGCTTGGCTTCTGTTTTGGTAAATCAAATAAGCTTTGGGATATTGCTGCAGGAATTGTAATCGCTTCTGAGGCGGGAGCAAATGTAAATTTTTCTAGCCCAGTTGGCGACAATTTTTTGGTTGACTACATAGCAGGATCAGAAAACGCCTATAATGAATTCAGCTCGTTGGTAGATATTTCCTATCTTAAAATTCTCGGATAAACTTAATCCTATGGTTCACTTTATCTCTGAAGTATCTTCAAATCATTCTAAGGATTTAGAGAGATCTATAAGTTTTATTGATAAAAGTGCTGAAATAGGATGCTCCTCAGTTAAATTTCAATTATTTAAAATCGATGAATTATTTTCAAGTGAAGCAATTAAACTAAAACCAGAAATTGCCCTTAGAAAAGAATGGGAACTCCCTTTAGAATTTATTCCTGAATTAAAAAAAAGATGTATAGAAAAAAATATTGAATTTGGTTGTACCCCTTTTTATTTAGATGCAGTTGATGAGTTAGTTGATCATGTAGATTACTTTAAAATTGCTTCATATGAGATACTTTGGCATGACTTAATTGAAAAATGCGCTGAAACGAATAAAAAATTAATACTCTCAACTGGAATGGCAACTCTAGATGAAATTAAGAGAGCTGTAGATATTTGTTCTAAATACAGTTGTAAACCAATACTTCTTCATTGCAATTCCTCATACCCAACGCCAATTGAAGATGTAAATCTAAAGTCAATCAAAACCATTAATGATTCCACAGGATGTGATACAGGTTGGTCTGATCACTCTGTAAATAAAAATGTAATTATGAGAGCTATTTATAAGTGGAATGCTTCCCATATAGAATTTCATTTAGACTTAGATGGAGAGGGGGCCGAATTTACTACTGGACATTGCTGGCTTCCAAATGAAATTAAAAAACTTATAAAACTTGTTAATCAGTCTGAGATTCTCGATGGTAGTGGTATAAAAGGCCCATCAAATTCTGAAATTGAAGAAGTTAATTGGAGAGCAGATCCGACCGATGGTCTTAGACCACTAATTTCTACAAGAGAAAAAATAATCAGAGATCTTGAAAAATAATCTGATATATTTTTATAGTGATGGTTCTAAAACTAGAGGTTACGGTCATCTTTATAGGTCACTTGCTTTATATACAAAATTTTTACTGAGAAGAGATGTCCTTTTTTTAAGTAGAAATATATATCAAAGGAAGTTTTTTTTAGATCATGGATTGCCATTTATTGAATTAAATCAATTCAAACCAAATAATCGAGAGTTTCATCTCATAGTTGATTCTAAAGAGGATAGTCTTTCTAAA
>MDSZ01177895.1_pt1 | contig 13081 bp, 1 predicted proteins | sample 811201 | NCBI WGS metagenome assembly MDSZ01 (sample SAMN05326647, study PRJNA326480) | marine metagenome | isolation source: seawater | place: Indian Ocean: North | collected 2010
AATAATAGTAATAGTGGTGACTTCTTTATCAGGCAGACCACTGATGACAAAGATATCGTCATTCAAACTGACGATGGTTCTAGTGGTATCGCAACTTACTTCCGTGCTGATGGTAGTACTGGTGAGTCCATTCTTTACCACTATGGTGCTCAGAAACTCGCCACCAAGTCTACTGGTATTGATGTAACAGGTAACATCATCGCCGCTGGCGGCCGCGTTGGCATCGGGACGACTACTCCTAATAATTCACTTCACGTCTATAGTGCTGTAAGTGCTAGCGTTGCACGGTTTGTTAGCGGTAGTGGGGCTAAGTCCCTCCTCCAATTTCAGGGAACCACTACAACTCAAACCCCTACATTAGGTGCGGATAGTAACGATTTAACAATTCAGACCTCATTCATCGACCGCGTTCGGGTCACCTCCGCTGGTGACGTTGGCATTGGTTCTACACAACCAACAGCAAAGTTTGATGTTGATGGAAATGTACTTATAGGTGATATTTTAATTAATCCACCCAAGAGAGATACTACTGTAACTATAACTGTTACGGTAGCAACTAAGACGACTGCTCATAGATATTACAATACTGGATCTACTAGTGGATATGTTTTAGATGGAGTCGAATCACCATTTTTAACATTAATTCCAGGTAGAACTTATAAGTTTGATCAGAGTGATAGTAGCAATAGTGGCCATCCTCTTAGATTTTATAGAGACGTAGACAAAAATACATTATATTCTACAGGAGTAACGAATGCAGGTACTCCAGGAAGTAGTGGAGCATATACGCAGATAGTTGTATCCGATACGACTCCAACAGTTCTTCATTATCAATGTACTGCCCATGTTAAGATGGGTAATTCTTTTCAGACAAATTCGGAAGGATCTTCTACTGATGCATCAGCTGGTACATATGGTGATGCAAGATATACTCCACAAATAACAGTCGATGCTTCTGGTAGAATTACCAATATATCTTCTGTTGAAATATTTTCTACAGGACTTGGATCCGATTTGGATCTTAATAGCAATGATATAACTGGTACTGGTAATATCAATATTACTGGTAATGTTGTTGCTAGTGGTAATGTAGATTTTGATGGGAATATTATTGGTAATACGTCTAGTAATATTTCTGGAATCAATTCAGTAACGGCTTCGACCTTCCATGGTAGTGCTGCTAATTTGACCGGAATTACTGGTGTTGGTGGTGGTACTTATGGAAGTTCCAGTGCCATTCCAGTCATTACTGTTGATGGTAATGGTAGAATTACTGGCATTTCACCTGTATCAGTCTCTGGAGGCGGCGGAGGCGGAGGCGGCGGCAGTGCCGGAGTAACAAGAACAGTCACTTCATTTACTGCTACTGCTGGTCAAACAACATTTAATGTTAATTATACAGTTGGTACTATTGATGTATTCTTGAATGGTGCTAGATTAAATGATGCAGAATTCACTGCTACTACCGGAACAACTGTAGTATTGGCAACAGGGGCATCTGTTGGTGATATTATTGATGTTGCATCTTATGCTTCTGCTCTGGGTATTGAGGTTAAAAATAATGGAACTCTGGTAGGAACTGCAACTACAATCAATTTTACTACAGATTTAAATGCCACTTTTAGTGGCGGCACGGCAACTGTTGTATCTACTGCTAGTGGTGGTGGAGGTGGTGGTGGAATATCTGAAGCATTAGCAATAGCATACGCTGTTGCTCTATAGAATACATCTAAATATCTAAACAAGGAATCATAATAGAAGATGGCTAAAAAACTAGTTTATAATTATACCTTCACGCCTGGTGTAGCTAACGTAGGTAATATTCAAATCAGTGGTAATTATCCATCAAAGGTTTGGCAATTAGTTACTGATACTGGTACAGGTGGATTATATCCTCATATATTTGTGAGGGATGAGTATGCTAATTCATCTTCAGGAATTTATTCTGCAGCTGCTGGTGCCATTGAAATTATAAGTGGTGGATCTGGCGATCTTGTAATGGATAGTGGCACTTCTTTTAATGAGAATACTGGTTTATTGACTGTAGTTACAACTACTACTCATGGATTGAGCACCGGAGCTACGGTTAAGTTCCGTCTTCTTGGTATGACTTTTACTTGTGCAAAAGATAATCATACAACAGAACACTCATATCCCAGAACTACTGATCCAACGTATGATCAGGCATTAACAATTACAGTAGTTAGTGGAACATCCTTTACTGCTAATGTTGGCAGATCTGTTGGTGGAGCTATATCTTCTAATAATGAAATCATTTATAATTTTGCGGATAATACAAAGGGTGGATCTACTTACTATGATTCCAATCTTGATAAGACAACTCTTACATTAAAGCATGATACTTCTCATCTTGATCCTCTTGATGACCTTCAAATTTTTATTGATATTCAAGAAGATAAAATTAATTTCTCTGAGACTTTCACTGACCCTGTAAGTAAACTGAGAGTTTCAAACCCACAGAACCTTATTGATACTGACTTTGAATATGGTCTTCAACCAACAAAATGGGAGACTGTAGAGCTTGTAAATAATGTTCCATCATTCTTTGCAAGTAATACTACATATTCAATTTCTGATGTTTTATCAGTATCAACAATTCAAAATAGTGATAATATTACCGTAACAACTCAAGAGCCTCATGGACTTACTGTAGGTTCTCCAATCGATGTTCAGGGATTGACATCAAGAACTGCAGAAGGAAAGTTTCTAGTTACTTCAGTTCCATCTACGACTACCTTTGTATACAAGGCAAAATCTCCACAAAATTTAACCGGAACAATTAATGGAAGTTATACTGTTATAACTCCCGGAGAATTTTACTCCGGATCTGATATTAATATTAATGATGTTGGTGGTATTGAAACAGATGGTGCAACTAAATCATCACTTACTCTTACTACAGATTATCATCATGGATTTGGTAGAGGATCTAGTTTATATTTTACAAATACTATTGGACTTAAAAAATTTACTATTGATCAGACCTCAACTTCTACTGCACCTGATGGTAGACCATATGTTGATCATGTAGATACTACTACAACTACAGTATCTACAACATCTAGTTTGACAGAGACTAAGCAGATGACGGGCATGTATGCCCACAAGTTCACTAGTTCTGATGTCAATACATCTGATAATACGATTACATGGACATCACATGCACTTTCTGCAGGTGATGTTCTTCTGTATATTCCTCCATCAGGAGATACTCATATTGGAGGTCTTCAAAGATTTCAAATTTATTATGTTAAGTCTACACCAACAGCCAATACAATTACTCTATGTGAAACTACCAATGGAAATTTTAGTGGAAATTCCACAATTAATTTTTCTAGTGCAGGAACATCCAATTATGGTAGACATCAGTTAGTTTTTGGTTGGGAAATTACTAGTGCCAATAAACCAACTAATGAATATAGATCTTATTTTAAGACAAGATATAATGATTATAGTACTGGTTCTGGCCAGGACATGACATCTTCTTCATATGATAGTATTAGTGGGTACAGTGGATATTGGGGAAAAGCAGGTAGAAAACCTGAAAGATATATCTTTGTATCAAAGTCTGGTGGAAATTTTGATGATGGTATTATTGATAATAGTATGGCAATTTATAGTACTACGAGAAATAGTAATTTCACTTTTGGAAAGTCTGGTAGTACCCCAGATGGATATGATTTTATTGAAGATATTCAAAGATTTAATAGTACCAGTAGTTTTTACACCTATGCAACAGGGACTGGTCATTGGGGACATTATTATTATAGTAGAACTGATAGTAATGGATCTATTGGAATTTATTATTTAAATTGGTTTGATTATTCCAACTCATATTCGGAAACTTACAGTTTGGGAGATAGGTTCTTCTTCCCATTAAAGAGCGATCCTGAAGCAGATACGATATATTCGCCAAGTCATGGTCTTGCGGGAGGAACTCCTGCAACAATAACAACCAGTTCTGGATCCGATATTACATATAGAACTGATAGTGGGACTACTTGGAATACATCTCCATCTACAGCATCATTAGCTAATGGTGCATCAATTAATCTTCTTCCTGCATCTTCTGATAGATTGAAAATAGTTAATGCTCAGAGACTTGTAAGTGCTAGTGGGTCATATAGTTTTGCAGCATCTGTTCCTAGTTCTACTGCAAATAGTTTTTATTTTAGTGGACATGATTTGGTTGCGAATCAACAAATAACACTCAGTACAACAGGAACTCTTCCATCCAGTACTAGTGGTGCAGCTAATCCTACTACTAATAGTATAACTACTGTTTATAATTCAGTAAATAGTGTTCTGACTTCGATGAAGACTACAATGGGGTCAGACTCTACAGATTTGCTATATGATTCTTCAACTAGATATAGTCCTTTCTCTGCAAGAAATCAGTCATTTGATGGGGGCAGGCAGAATTTCTATTGGCAAGAATATAGAACAACTGTCTATGATCCTAATAGTGGACAAAGAGTTTATAGCCCATATTGGTGGACGAGTGGCATTAACACTAAACCATTTACCGGAGTTGCATGGGATCCTTTCGAGACTGGTACTTTTGGTGGTAGGGGTTATTATCATATAGGAACTCCATTTACCTATAATACTACTACTCCATATTTTGTCAGTATACTTCAGACTCCTGATATTTCTCAATACGGGCATTCACGAGTTCAGCATTATGTGGATGGTCAATGGAAGTATCACTATACTAATGATGGTGTTCGAGGAAATGAAAATAATACTATGGATACATCTTTGGGTGATGGTTGGAGATATACTTATGAAACGAATTATTTTGAACCCACAGCAAATGATCATGGATTGATAATGATGCATCTAGTTATTGATAATACTGGATGGCCTGGTTATTATAATAATTCTAATCCAAGCATATATTTCTGGGGTGATCGTTATATGTACGGAAGTCAAAGTTATTATAGTGGTCAAAGATACGATATTCAGATGTTGATTCCTGTCAAGGCAGGTTCAACAGCAGGTAATTATGGTGCCTCAGGAAGTGTTAAGACTCATGCAACACTTGCTCAGGAAGTTGCTACTTCAATTAAAACTGCTTTGACTAATCCTACATTGAGTGCTGGTCTAGTCTATGCTAACCCATTAAATTCAAACAGATTCCAATTACAAACTTCGGGTGGTACGGTCTATAACATAACAAATAGTGGTACTTCGCCATTTACTTTTGCTAGCGAAGAAGAAACTGGATCTCTTGATGGATATTATAGTGTTGATACAGTCACTAATACGAGCATTGGTAATTTTTCGAAATTTGAAATTCCAAAAAGAATAGTTTCAATTGGCAATACAGGAGTAGTTACTGTTGGTTCAAATACTTATATTAATAAAGAAAACTATAAGATGAAGACAACTCAGAAAGTTGTATATACTGAAAGTGGTGGAAATATTAGTGGACTATCTGATAATATGACTTATTATGCAATATCCGATGGTCCAGATCATTTCAGATTGGCTAGTTCTATAGAGGATGCAAGAACTGGAAATGCGATTAGTATTGGAACTACTAATGCGGGCAATTTTACTTTTACAACACCATCTATTGCAGGAATATCTGCCGGTATTGGTACGATAGGAATTACTTCAACATCAACTAAAGTTACTGGTACTGATACATTATTTAAGAGGTTCTTAAGGACTGGCGATACATTTAAGATAAAAGATACTTCAACATCTCCTCCAACATATAGAGATTTTGAAATTGCATCAGTTGTTGATGATACCGAATTAACTGTCACACAATCTCCAGGTTTTGATATTGTTGGTGGAAATTATTATATTGATACGAAGATTAATACGAGACCAGATGGTGCATTTGTCCATAGACCATTTGATGGTGGTGTTGAGATTGATGCAGGTACTTCTCCTAATAGTTCTATTGTAAGACAAACTCGTAAGTATTTCCGTTATCAGTCAGGTAAAGGTATTCAGTGTTCTGTTGCTATTAATTTTAACCCATCTAGACTTGCAAATACTTTGGTGAGTGTAGCTAATACCACATTAGCGGCACAAACTTATGATTTTGATGTTAATAATAATGGTGTAGGTACTTACAATATTTCTGGTGATGATAGGGATGGAAGAGTTCTTGGGGAAAATACTCCTATAACTGTTACAAAAGGAGATACTATCAATTTTGTTGTAAATGCATCCGGACATCCATTCTGGATAAAAACTACAAATTCAACTGGTACTAGTAATGCAGCACAAGGCGTTACAAATAATGGTGATGATGTTGGTACAGTAATTTGGGATACTACATCTATTACTCCAGGAACTTATTATTATAATTGTGAAAATCATTCATCGATGTTTGGAATTATCACTGTGGAAGCCGTTCCTTCGGCAACTACAATTGCTACTGCTACAACAAAGTATCCACATGGGTTGACTAGGAATAATAAAGTTAAGGTTAGAGGATCATCAGATCCTGTTTACAATGGAACATTTGATGTTCAAGGATTTGATGATTTTAGTTTCAGTTATTATCTGCCACAAGCTCCTGGTGCTTCTATTCCTGATGGAATTATTGAATATAATATTGATTCCTGGGCTAATAGTGCGGTTCGTTGTGGATTATTTGATTATCAAAATGGCATGTTCTTTGAGTTTGACGGGACAGAATTATATGCAGTCAGAAGATCTTCTGTTCAGCAACTTTCTGGTACTGTTTCTGTTCAGAATGGATCTAATATTGTCACAGGAACTGATACCAATCTTATTGGCCAACTGAATGTAGGTGGATATGTAGTTATTCGTGGCGGTAGTTACAGAATCACTCACTTGGCATCTAAGACTGAAATGCATATTCAACCAGCATATAGAGGTATCGATGCGGGTGGTGTTATTGCAACTAAAACCATTGATACAAGAGTTGCTCAATCAGATTGGAACATTGATAAGGCGGACGGAAGTGGACCTTCTGGATTTGTTCTTGATATCACTAAAATTCAGATGGCTTACATTGATTACTCTTGGTATGGTGCAGGTAAGATTCGTTTTGGATTCAAGGATGCCAAAGGTCATGTTAAGTACATGCACGAATTCTTACATAATAATATTCTAGAAGAAGCATATATGAGATCTGGTAATATTCCAGGTCGTTATGAGATTCAAAATACCTCTGATACTCTACCAACATATGTACCATCACTATTCCACTGGGGTACTTCTGTTATCATGGATGGTAAGTTTGATGATGACAAAGCATACCTGTTCACGGCATCTTCTAACTCATTAAACTTCACGAATGGTGACTCTAATACTGCAACAACCAATGCACAGTCCACTTTGATTCGTCAGTGGAACTGGGCAGATTATCAGTATGATTGGTATGTAAGAATTCCATTCCCATCAACCGATGCTGGTAAGTTCTCATCTGGTGTTCCACTTTATACTTCTGGTGGAGAATTGACCGGAGAATTGGTTGACTTTATTACTTATCAGGGAAGTACTGTTAGAGTTCATATCTATGTCGGATCTTCCAGAAGTTATAATGGAGGTCCAACAATATATCCAAGTCTTTCTAGTAGTACCGTCGTTAATATTGGTGCTCCGGCATCTGGTGGAGAAGAAGTCGATCTTCAGAATGAGATTCCTTTGATTAGTATTCGTTTGGCTCCATCTGTTGATAATAATTTGACTGGATCACTTGGTCAGAGAGAGATTATTAATCGAATGCAACTTCAGTTAAAGCAGTTGGGTATTACTTTATCTCACGATTGTACGGTTGATCTTATTTTGAATGGTGAAATTAGTAATCGATCATTTACTAATGTTACGACACCTTCTCTTTCTGAACTCGTAAAACATGCTGCTGGTGATAGAGTTATTGGTGGTACTAAAATTTATTCTTTACGTGCTTCTGGTGGTAGCGAAAATGCTGCAGGTACTAAGAGACTTTCCGCAACAACTGACTTCGATATTTCTCAGATTACTGACCTGGGCAATTCAATTCTTGGCGGTGATGGTACGTATCCAAATGGGCCAGATATCTTGACGATTGCTATTGTACCTATTGATACTTCCGAAATTAATGCTGATACTCCTTTATCTGTTTCTTCCAGAATTACCTGGACTGAATCACAAGCATAATCAAATAAATAACTAAAAAAGGTAGATATGGGAAAGACTAGACAGACTGGTAATATTGTATCGGATGGTTTAGTATCCGTAGATATTGATAATGATCTGTTTAAGGTTGGCACTGGGGTGACCATTGGAGGTCAGTCTGGTATTGTTACTGCTTCTGAATTTCATGGTGATGGTTCTAACTTAACCGGTGTTGCAAAACTTTCTGGACAACAATTATATTCTTCTGGAGACTTAAGATTTGCCGATGATGGGGGAATCTATTTTGGTACTGGGTATGATATGTACATACTCCATACTAGTAATACTAATCTAATTCGTGGTGTTAATCAAAACCTTACTATTGATACTGCAACTTCTGGTGATATTTTAATAAAACCAGTAGGATCTGTTGAACTATATGAAAATGGTAGTAAGAAATTAGAAACTACCACTAATGGTGTCACTGTTACTGGTACTGTTTCTGCAACCTCATTTTCTGGTTCTGGATCAAGTTTAACTGGTATATTTAAGCCTGATGCACAGCAAAACTTAGTTGCTGGTGGCGATGCGGGAGGTAATCTTACTTCTTCTGCCAATGATAATATTTTCTTGGGATGTAATGCTGGAAAGGGGTTTGGTGGAACTATAAATGGTGATGGTAATATTTTCTTGGGAGAAGGATCTGGATACACTATTTGTGGCGGTTCTTATAATATTGCAATTGGTTATGAGGCTGGACAATGTGCTTGTTATGGTGAGAGAAATGTTTTCCTTGGTATGCGAGCAGGTCAATCCAATAATAATGGAGACCAAAATGTTTTTATTGGTAATTGTGCAGGTAACACAAATACTACTGGATGTTATAACATTGCAATTGGTGATGATGTAGAACTTCCGAGTGCAACTGGAAATAGTCAACTTGGTATTGGTAGTGGAACTAGTCGTTGGATTACTGGCGATAATAGTTTTAATATAACCGTCAATTGTATTACTGCCACTAAGTTCTGTGGTGATGGTTCTTGTCTGACTGGTATTAATGCTGGATTTGATCCAGACTCACAAGAGAACTTATATGCTGGTACTGGTGCTGGTGCAGCATCAGATGCTGATACGTGTTTCAATATTGGTATTGGTTATAGTGCTGGTGCATCATTAAATGAAGGTGATGAGAATATTTTCCTTGGATCATATTCTGGTAATTCTACTACTTCTGGTGGACATAACGTTTTCTTAGGACGTAAGGCTGGAGCTAATCATACTTCTGGATATTATAATGTTGCTATTGGTAATTGTGCTAATGCTAGTGGAACAACTACTGGAAAATATAATGTTTTTGTAGGTTGTGGTGCTGGTGATTGTGTAACTGATGGATGTGATAATGTTTATCTTGGTCGTGGTGCTGGTAAATGTGTAACTACGGCAAAATGTAATATTGCTCTTGGATTCTTTGCTGGTAGTAAAAATCAGAGTGGACTTAATAATATTTTCTTGGGCAATAATTCTGGTGGAAATAGCACATCAGGAAATAATAATGCTCATATTGGACAAAGAGCAGGATTTGGAAATGCTGGTGGATGTCATAATAATTTCATAGGATATTATGCTGGATATTATAATACCACTGGTTGTACAAATAACTACTTTGGTTATGCTGCAGGATATTGCAATTGTACTGGATCTGGTAATAATATCTTTGGAGAAACTGCAGGGTTTGATTTGGGGTCTGGTAGTCAGAATATTTTCATTGGATCTTATTCTGGAAGATCACAGACATCTGGAGATTGTAATATTGCTATTGGTCATTGTGCAGAATTGCCCAATAAAACAGGAAGTGTTCAATTAGCAATTGGTGCTGGTAGTACTAATTGGATTGCTGGTGATAGTTCTTATAATGTAACGATTGCTGGTATTGCTACTGTAACCGCATCGACTGGTGTTGTTGAGGCAACTAAGTTCTGTGGTGATGGTTCTTGCCTGACTGGACTTGAGGGATTCTCAGAAGATGCATATGGCAACTTAGCAGCAGGTACTTGTGCTGGTGAGAATTTGGGTAGCACTACGTATAGAAATATTTTTATAGGAAAATATGCAGGAAAAGGTGGTGTTGGTTTTATTGGTGATGAGAATATCTATATTGGTTGTGGTGCCGGACAATGCACTAGTGATGCTGTCCTAAATGTTATGATCGGCAGTAATGCTGGAAAATGTATTAGTGATGGTGATTATAATGTTCAACTAGGATATTGTGCTGGAGCTCTTAATCATTGTGGAAGTAGTAATGTTACTATAGGTTGTTATGCTGGTAGGGATGGTTGTCTAGCTGGTTGTAATATCAATATCGGTGCTAATGCTGGCCGTGGTGGATGTTCAAATTATGATGGCAGTCGAAATATTTTCTTAGGAACCGATAGTGGATTTAATGTTACGACTGGTGCATGTAATGTTTCAATTGGTAATAGTGCAGGATGTTCTAACACGGTTGGCACTAGCAATGTTTTCTTAGGCGCTCTTGCAGGAAACACAAATACCTCTGGAGATTGTAATATTGCTATTGGATATGATGTAGAACTTCCATCTGCAACATCCGATAATCAGTTTGCGATTGGTAGCGGAACTAATCGTTGGATTACTGGTGACAGTTCTTATAACGTAACCGTTAATCATATCAATGCTACTAAGTTCTGTGGTGATGGTTCTTGCCTAACCAATATTGCTGGATTCTCAGAAGATGCGGATCACAACCTCTTTGCTGGTAAATGTGCTGGCGGTACTTATGATCCTTCTACTGGATCTGCTTTTTATAATGTCGTCATAGGACATTGTGCTGGTGAGAAAATTCCTGATGGTGATGGTGATAATAACGTTTTTCTTGGTCTGTTTGCTGGAAGATGTAATAGTAGTGGATATCAAAATGTTTTCATTGGTCGTTGTGCTGGATATGGTTACCATAACTCTGGTAGCGGTGATCCTATTACTGGTCAAAATAATAATGCTATTGGATGTAAAGCTGGTTATTGTCTGACTTCTGGAAGATATAATAACTTCTTTGGCAATGACGCAGGATTAAAAAATACTACTGGATCTTTTAATAACTTTATTGGTAATCAACCAGGACAGAATAACAGTACTGGATGTTTCAATAATTTTCTAGGAGATTCTGCAGGAGGTCAGAACACCACTGGTTGTTATAATAATTACTTAGGTCGTAATGCTGGAGGAGGAGTTGTTAGTGGGTGTTATAACAACTTCTTTGGTTACGGTGCTGGTTATAGTTCTAGTGGTACCGGCAACCATAATACATTTATGGGATTAAATGCTGGTAAATGTTTGACTAGTGGAAGATACAATCACTTCTTTGGTAAACATGCAGGTTGCCTTAATGCTACTGGATGTGAGAATATTGCAATAGGCTCATGTGCTCTTGCATTGAATACTTGTACTTTCTGTAATGTTGCAATAGGATATCAAGCCGGTAAATCACATACTCTTGGAAATTCCAATATCTTTATTGGATCTTTGAGTGGAGATAGTCATGTTGATGGTATCTTGAATGCCATGGTAGGTGTTCAAGCTGGTAGTGCTGGTACTACTGGATCTTATAATACTTTCTTTGGTGCATCTGCCGGATATTATAATGGAAAAAATGCTGTTCCTAGCAGTACTGATGGCGATAATAATACTTTTATAGGATTGAATGCTGGATACTGTAATTGCACAGGATCTGATAATGTTACACTTGGTTCATCTGCGGGAATATTCCTTACTAGTGGGGATGCAAATACGTTAATTGGAAGAAAAGCTGGATATAATATAGGTACAGGTAGTTGCAATATTGCGATTGGATGTTGTTCTAAAGTTGCTAATGGTTCGGGTGATACTCAGTTGGCAATTGGCCATGATACATCTAACTGGATTACTGGTGATAGTTCTTATAATGTAACCGTTAATCATATTAATGCTACCAAGTTCTGTGGTGATGGTTCTTGTTTAACTAATTTACCTTTCAGTGTTTCTGCTACAGAAGATGCCACCAACTCTTTTAGAAGAGTTGCTTTCTTAGATGCTGCTAGTGGATCTGTTAATGTTCATACTGACGGTGGATTAACATATAATCCATCTATTAATAAGATGTGTGTGGCAGGTGATTTGGCAATAGGGTCAGGACTGAGTGTTCAGTCCTGTACAATTTTCTCTGGTGACGTGACTGCAAATAAGTTCTGTGGTGATGGATCTTGCCTAACCAATTTACCTTCCAGTGGTGGATTCTCACCAGATGCAGATGAGAACTTAGTAGCAGGTACTGATGCTGGTGGCAATTTTAATGGAACTACTGCGTGCAATAATATATTAATTGGAAAAGAATCTGGAAAATGTGTTACAGTTGGATTTAATAATATCTTCTTGGGACGTGATATCGGAAGTGTAAATGCAGTTACTGGAGCTTATAATGTTGTTTTTGGATGTCAAAGTGGAAAGTGTTTAACATCTGGAAGTAATAATGTACTCATAGGAAAAAGGGCAGGCACCCATGGGGTACAAAGTTGTAGTGCAAACGTTTTTATTGGACATGCTGCTGGTTACTGTAATAATGGTGGCGATAATGTTTTTCTTGGATACAGTAGTGGAAAGAGTAGTGGAACAGTTGCTGACAATACTGGTGCTTGTAACATTATAATTGGTAAGGAAGCAGGATGTTGTTTAACATCCGGTTCTGGTAATATCTTACTTGGACAAAAGGCAGGTGGCGACGGCACTGTAACTGGTGATCATAACATCGCAATGGGTAGTTGTGCTGGTAAGAGTATTAGCAGTGGATGTTATAATGTCATCTTTGGCAAATGTGCAGGAAAAGAACTCGATAGTGCTCTTGACAATGTTTTCTTAGGAAGATACGCCGGAGAAAATACAACAAATTGTGGATGTAATGTCTTCTTGGGTTCAGAAGCAG
>MDSZ01060455.1_pt1 | contig 13080 bp, 12 predicted proteins | sample 811201 | NCBI WGS metagenome assembly MDSZ01 (sample SAMN05326647, study PRJNA326480) | marine metagenome | isolation source: seawater | place: Indian Ocean: North | collected 2010
CCCAGTGAGTAAAACCACCCCGATTTTTGGGTCTTCCCGGGCATCGAGAAAGGCTTGGTACATCTCATTGACTGTTTTGGGCCGGAAGGCATTTCGCTTGTGTGGTCGGTTAATGGTGACTTTGGCGACACCCCCGCTTTTGTGGTAAAAAATGTCTTCGTACTCTCCTACCTGCTCCCAGTTCATTGGTCTTTCTTCTCCTTTGTATCATGCGGTTGTCCCGGTTCTACCTGCCTGCCCTGCATCCCCCATTTTTCACGCAGGTAGAGACGTTCTTCTTTCCAGTCGGCAAACGGTTTGCCTCGCTGGGACAACAGATTATCCAGGTCCTGCCCCTCAAACTCATCGGGGAAAGGTTTTTTCACGGGTTCAGTCGGGTGATTTTCCATTGTTCTTCCACTAGTTCGTATAAAAAACGATCGTGCAGACGGTTTGGTCCGCCCTGCCAAAATTCAATACTACGGGGTTGTAAAGAATACCCCCCCCAATGCGGTGGCTTGGGAGGATTCTCTCCGAACTTTTCCTTAGCTGCCAAAAAAGATTTTTCCAGGGTTTCGCGTGAATCAAGCGGTTTGCTCTGATCCGATGCCCATGCTCCAATCTGACTGAGGTAGGGCCGGGAGTTAAAATATTCCTCAGCCAGCGAGTCTTTCACGCGGGCAACATCTCCCATTACAGTCACCTGACGCTGTATGGGAAACCAGGGAAAGTGCATACTCACATGTGGATTAGCAAGCAGATGGGAACCTTTCCGGCTGTTGTAATTGGAATAAAAAACAAAACGACCATCCTCGAGGCCTTTGAGTAAAACCGCCCGGGCCGATGGTCGGCCATCACTATCCACAGTTGCAAGACTGCAGGCATTGGGATCGTAGATTTTAGCATCGATTGCTTCTTGCATCCATTGCTCAAACTGGACAAAGGGATCGGCGGCTAAATCTGTACGACGAAGCGGTTGCTGGTCGTAGCTCTCGCGCAAATCCTGTAGGCATTGGTTAAAATCAGTCATTACAATGAGAACTATACTAGGTAAAAGATTGAGTTCGGCAAAACCCTTATTTGGAAAACCCGGAATTTGCACGAGTTACTTGATCACGGGCTACCGTGGCGGCGAGCCCAGGCGAACGCTCTCTCATTTTTTTTCTCCAATTCATATTCCACCGTATAAGTTTGGCGGCAATCCTTCCTCGGACTGACCGTTTGATCAAGTGAAGTTCGTGAACAGGCATGGAAGCATTAGCATAGGCCTGCTTGTAAGCAAAGGGGGCGGGCAAAAAATCGAGCACCCTTCCCTCTTTCCAGCATCGTTCCATACAATCCTTTAACAACTGTTTACCCGGCGAATATTTCTTCCACTTTTCATCATAGGCAATATGGTGGAGATAGGAATTCCCTGGACCCAGGAGTTCAAGTTGCCAGGCAATCGGTTGATCATCGACCCGTAAAAATGAAACCCGCACGCTGGAGGACTTTGCCAGTTCGGGAAGGAGTTCAAAAAAGAAACCCCGTTTCCCCCGTATGGTGTAGAGCCCGGAATTCTCCAAAGTCTTGCGGGACTCAACCTCAACCACACAGGTGGCAGGCATAGCCATGCGTACTTCTTCAAAATCAATAAGTATTTCAACGGTGATATTTCCCCGGCGTGCCAGGGCACCTTGATCATAGCGTAAGGATTTGCGCGACTTCGCCCCAATCTTTTCCTCCCAAAAATGATCAAATGATCCATTCTTCTTTGGCTCAACCATACAGGAAGAACGCTCGGACCGGAAAATTGTGAAATGAGGTGACCGGCCGACCACCCCCTTCATATATTCATCCCAGAATCTTTCGGGAACTTGAGGAACCCAGGCAAAAAGAAAGGAACCAAGCAAATCGTGCAAAGATCCAACCAATTGACTGGCGGCCCGGTTTTCACAAGTGGGAAAGTGGTAATTTGCCTCATCATAGATGAAGGGCCATAATCCTTTTGTACCAAGCAAACCCGGCCGTTCAATAAATGGCCAGTATCCGAGAAGCGAACCTTCGGGACCTAAGGCCAATAGAAACAACGGACTACGATCCTGTTTTTGACGTTTCCACCAGGCACGCATCCACTCTGGAGAAAAATAAGGGTTTATCCAGTCTGCCCGAGAGCACAGGCCTTCATACTGCTCTGCGATAAGATCGAGCACAGAGGTATCCCGCACAATATCAACACGGAGGGATGGGGTGTTCATATTTCCGGGAACCTAAAAATTTCACCCGGAATTGCCGGGAAAAAAAGTACTACACCACGAGATTGGAAAAATCCTCGTATTCTGCCCGAAAACCACCATCGACCCCACGGCAAAGGACCGCCACCGCATCATGGGAGTGCAAAGACTCAAAGTGGGAACAGACAATGCGAAAATCGATGATGCGGGAATCCTCAATCAATTGCTCATAGAGCAACCGGGCAGCATCCTCTACAAATTTTACTTTTGCACCATTGAGCTCGGCAAATGCCTGCTCATCCTCCCGTTTGACCATGACCTGAGTCTCCGTGCCCAGTCCATGGATGCACATATCGCGAAGTTCGAGCATGGAAAGTTCGCGGTCCGGATGCACCTCCACACTGACCCGGGCAAGACTGCGCTGCGAATGCGGGATGGCTAATAGATCGCGGGTCTGGCGGGCATGTTCGGAAAGTTCGGAAGCACAGGGACAGGCGGATGAGTAGATAAAATCGAAATTGATGATTTTCCGCACCCGGTCTGCACGGTCAATGATGCCCTCGAAACTACAATCATAGTACTGATAACCCTCAAGACCACTGCGCAGGCTTTTCTGTACCATGGGATAGCCAAAGTCTACTTTTATACGGGCCTCCCGGGAATCGAGTTCGTCTTTGTAGTGACGAAGCACACGGTCGAGGGTTTCCGGAGAGAATACCTCTTTTTCGTATTCGTAAAAGATACGGATGATCCGGGACATGTTGATACCCTTCTTGTCGGCATCGAGGCTTACTGTACCGGTGACCCGGGATTCTAAAGTTAAATCCTCCCCGTCAGGCCCAACAAATCGTAATGGCAAACGAAAGCCAGATATACCCACCTGAAGAATGGGGACATTGGCTCCTTGCATATCGGCAAGTCCCGAGTTTTGTACATCTGGCAAGGACTTGCGGTAATCCGGCGTGATCTTAAAATTAGGATCGTACTCGCGCTTGAGTTTTTTCGGTTGGTCGGACTGTGTATCCATGATGTTTAATTTTGCCGATTTCCAAAAAGGATGCAAACCAGGGCAATTATTTTGCTTTTCCCTGGTTGGCCACCGCCTCCATTGCCTTGGCCACTGCTTCAGGATCTCCAAGATACTGACGGTTGATTGGTTTGAGATCAGCATCAAGTTCATAGACCAGGGGCATGCCAGTAGGTACATTCATCCCGATAATCTCTTCTTCTGATACGCCATCGAGGTATTTTATCAAAGCACGAAGGGAATTTCCATGGGCAGCAATGAGCACATTTTTGCCCTGTTTGATTTGGGGAACAATGGTATCAGTCCAAAGAGGAAGAAAGCGGGCGACTGTATCTTTTAAGCACTCAGTAAGGGGAATATCAGACACATCCAGATTGGCATAACGGCGGTCTTTGCCGGCATATCCTTCGTCCTCCTTTGACATTGCAGGTGGTGGGATATCGTAACTCCGCCTCCAGATAAGAACCTGATCATCCCCGTGCTTTTCCGCAGTCTCGGCTTTATTGAGGCCCTGCAAACCACCGTAGTGGCGCTCATTCAAACGCCATTCACGATGGACCGGTATCCAAACCTGATCAAGTTCTGTCAGTGCGAACCACAGCGTACGAATTGCCCGTTTGAGCACGGAAGTGTAAGCCACATCGAACTGGAAACCCGCTTCCTTAAGCAGACGCCCGGACTCGCGGGCCTCCCCCTCCCCCTTCTGGGTAAGGTCGACATCGTGCCAACCGGTAAAACGGTTTTCCTGGTTCCATTGGCTCTCGCCATGACGAAGTAGTACTAATTTGTGCATCGGTTAAATATAATTAAGCATCATACTATATCTTAATGCCGGGCAGTGGTCACGAATTTTCCGTCCTTTGCAGATAAAGCAAAATACAATGGGTATGTCTTGTGAAAGTACCGGGATTGTGTTTGGATAAAGACATGTTTGGGCGGATGCTTTTCCTTTTTATTTTTCTCCCCATGGTGGAGTTATACCTGTTAATCATGCTTGGTTCCCGGATCGGGGCTATGCCCACCATCGGTCTGATCGTACTAACAGGCATTATCGGAGCAACCCTAGCCCGCCAGCAGGGATTGTCCGTACTTTCAAAAATTCAAAGGGAGATGGCATCGGGCAAACCACCCACTCAGGAATTGGTTGAGGGTGCCTTGATTGTGGTGGGTGGAATCGTCCTGTTAACCCCGGGTATTGTCACCGATATTTTTGGGTTTTCCCTACTTTTCCCTCCTGTAAGGAAGATAGTATGCCGCTCCTTGACCCGTGCATTTTCAAAGAAAGTAGGCAAAGCGGCCGGCTTTTCTCGTACCTCCGGTGGGTTTTCATCGTTTCGCAAAGATTCGGATGATGTGATCGATGTGTGAATCGATGATTTTCCGTTTTCTGGCATCTATCTTTGCAATTCTACTGTTTGGCTGTGGTGGGCCAGATGAGGGAATATACAGCGGGAAAATAGGAGATAAGAAAAAGGTGGAAATCAGAGTAAACCAGGACGGAGAAGTAGTTTTGGATGGTTACTGGAAAGAAGCACTCAAAGGTACCCACGAGCCAGGGACCTACAAAGGAGAGGATATGGGTGCCCTTGTTTTTGAAGGACCTGCCAGTAAGAAATTTAAATTAAGGATACTTTACCAGGAGCAGGGAAATGAGTTAATCATCCGGGCCATACAATCAAGAACTTACGGACCGGGAGCACGATACATATCAACCGAGGAAAAATCGGCTTTCACCCCCCCTCCCCGCCTCCGCAGGCTCTCGGTTGACTAATCTTCAGATCGGGCATCTTCGAGCATCCGCTCGAGGGCGTCGCGGAATTCCGGCCCCACCCTTTCCCGTTTGGCAATCTCGAGGTAAAACGGAATGTAATCGTTTTGATCAAGTGCTTTCAGGGCGATGTTGTGAAAAGGATCGTTGGCGGAGATGAAGTAAGTTGCCTTTCCAAACGACAGAGTAATTCCGGAATCGCTCCGAAATACGCCCAGTCGTTGATGATCCTCGCCCATTTAAATGACTAGGTAAAACGAGTCAGGTAAATAGACAAGCCCGGGATTGCTCATGCCGACCGAGTTTACTAGGGTGTGGCATAAATTTATGATTTTCTTTCCCTACCGAGACGATAACCCCACCCAGTCCTTCCCCCTAATCAACTGGACCATAATTTTGGCCAATATCTGGGTATTTTTTGCCTATCAGTTACCCCTCGGACCCAAGGGGCAGGAATTATATTTTGCCAATTTTGGATTTATTCCCGCCGCTTTTTTTGGCCAATTCTCTCAGGATGACCTCGGGATCATAGCCTGGGAATGGGGATCGGTAGTTACCTCAATGTTTAGCCACGGTGGTCTGCTCCACCTGCTTGGCAATATGCTCTTTCTCTATCTCTACGGAGATAACCTCGAGGATGCCCTGGGCAAAGTGAAATATTTACTATTTTATTTACTATGCGGATTTTTTGCGGCTATTGCTCAGTCCTTCGTTAATCCAATGTCGGAAATACCGATGGTCGGTGCATCGGGAGCAATCTCCGGAGTCATTGCCGGGTATCTACTACTCTACCCGCGGGCAAACATCCGCATATTTTACTGGTTCTTTTTATTTATCGGCACCCTTTATCTTCCTGCCTATATGGTTCTGGGGTTATGGGTATTTGAGCAAATGATTGCACTCCCAGAATCGATGAAACAGGCAGGCGGAGTTGCTATTGCCGCTCATTTGGGAGGATTTGCATCGGGGTTAATCCTCACTCCGTTCATGCGAAAACCTGGCGTTCGTTTGTTTCAGGATGGGCGCTCGCGCTCTTTTACTCGCCAATCCAGACGATTGAGATAGGATTGATCGCTTTCGATCAAGCAAATGGAAAAAGCATACCAACCAAAAGATGTGGAGGACCGCCTCTACCAGTCCTGGGAAAATGAGGGTTCCTTCAGTGGGAAGCCAGATGCGGAAAAACCCGCTTATTCCATCGTCATCCCCCCTCCCAATGTGACCGGTGTCCTGACCATGGGGCATGTTCTCAACAACACAATCCAGGACATTCTGGCCCGCCGGGCAAGGCAACAGGGCCATAATACTCTCTGGCTCCCGGGTACCGATCACGCGGGTATTGCCACCCAGACAAAGGTGGAACAACAACTCCGCAAAGAGGGCAAGAACAAGTACGATCTCGGACGGGAAGGTTTTTTGGAACACGCGAAAGAATGGCGAGATAAACACGGCGGAATCATTCTTAAACAATTGCGTAAACTGGGATGTTCCTGCGATTGGGAAAGAACCGTCCATACTTTGGATCCTGATTATTCGCAGGCAGTACTCGAAGCCTTCGTGCGATTGTTTAACAACGGCTATGTCTACCGTGGAAAACGAATGGTCAATTGGTGCCCGGTCAGTCGGACCGCTCTCTCAGATGAGGAAGTGATCATGAAGCCCCAAAATGGCAAACTCTACAAGATCCGTTACGAACTGATTGATGCTCCCGGCGAATATTTGTATGTCTCCACCACCCGTCCGGAAACTATCATGGGGGATGTTGCCCTCGCCATCCATCCAGAAGATGAACGCTGGCCGAAACTGGAAGGAAGAAAAGTAAGACGCCCACTGCAACCGGCGGAAATTCCAATTATTGCAGATGATGCGGTGGAAAAAGATTTTGGTACTGGGATGCTCAAAATTACCCCGGCCCATGATCCCCTGGACTTTCAAATCGGACAGAGGCACAACCTTGCGATTATTGATGTGCTCAACGAAGATGGTACCCTGAATGATCTAGCCGGTCAGGAATTCTCGGGAATGGACAGGTTTGAAGCACGCAAAGCAACCGTTGAAAAACTCCGTGAAAAGGGCGACCTCGTGGATGAGGAAGATCATGCCAACAATGTGGGCTTTTCTGAACGGGCAGATGTTCCAATTGAGCCGAGATTATCCGAACAATGGTTCCTGCGCTACCCCCGGGTGGAAGAAGCAAAACGGGCTGTTTCTGAGGGTATGATCCGTTATTTTCCGGAGCGCTGGACAAAGACCTACCTACACTGGCTGGAAAACATTCAGGACTGGTGTATTAGCCGGCAACTTTGGTGGGGGCACCGCATTCCTGTATGGTACCGCAAGGGACAGGCAAGGAACGACCCCAATAACTGGCATGTCTCAGTGGAAGGCCCTGAGGATCCGGAAAACTGGGAACAGGACGAGGATGTACTGGACACCTGGGCATCTTCCTGGCTCTGGCCCATCGCCACGATGGGATGGCCCGACGAGTCAGCAATGCAAAAACAGGGTTTGGATTATTTCTATCCCACCTCCGCTCTTGTTACCGGGCCGGACATTATTTTCTTCTGGGTCGCCCGTATGATCATGGCCGGTCTCGAATTCAAAGGGGAACCGGTCGATCCCGACTCCCCGCTAACGGATGAGGAAATTCGCAAACGCATCCCCTTCCGGGATGTTTATTTTACCGGAATAATCCGCGATGCAAAGGGGCGTAAAATGTCCAAGTCGCTGGGGAACTCCCCGGACCCTCTCGATCTGATTGATAAGTACGGTGCGGATGGATTGCGCCATGGAATCATGAGTATCGCACCAAAGGGCCAGGATATCCGTTTTTCCGAGGAACGGATCGAGCAAGGGAGAAATTTCTGCAATAAATTATGGAATGTTTCACGGTTCCGCCAAATGGCTGATGAACAGGACCGTGAATCCACCCTCACAGAAATTATTGCCCGTATCGAACCGGCTCAACTCAACCAGGATGACCATGCCATTCTGCTCCGTCTTGTTCAAACACTGGATGAGGTTGAGCGGTTGTACCTTGAGTATGAATTTAATTCTGTCCTCCACGCAATTTACCGGTTTTTCTGGAACGATCTTTGCGATTGGTATGTGGAAAACTCCAAGCCTAGAATGCGGGGAGGTGATGGAAAAGACACCTGCCTTGCAGTGCAGGATCTTTGCTTACGCCAGGTACTTTTACTCCTCCACCCAGTCACTCCTTTTATTACCGAGGAGCTGTGGAAGGTGCTGGGATTTTCCGGCGGTCGATCCATTCAATGGAGCAAGCCTGGCACCGGTTCGGAACTGGACAGTTTACTTAGTGGCAATGGTATCAAACTCGATTCAACAGCCCTTGAAGAGATGCTTGCAATCCGTGAGTTGGTCACCTCCATGCGTGCACTCAAAGCAGATCGAAACCTGGCCAATAACAACAAGGTGGAATTTTCCTACCTTGCCGATGAAGAGAAATCCGCAATCCTAAACAGACACCTCTCCTCGGTTCTCAGTTCTGTGGGGGCAGCAGCACTGAACCGGGTAACTGAAGCACCCACCGGCATGCCCGCACTGGTCACTGCATTCGGTTCGGTCTACATGGACCTTGCCAGCGGCATAGATGTAAAGGCGGAGAAAGCCAGGTTGACCAAGGAAATAGAGGGACTCGAAAAAATCATCTCCTCGATCGAAAATAAATTGGGCAACCCTGCCTTTACCGGGAAAGCTCCTCCTCCAGTTGTGGATGGGGCCAGACGCCAGCTTGCAGAAAACCAGGCAAAGAAGCAGGAAACTGAAGATGCCCTGCGGGCACTTTCTTAAACCCTTACAAACTTCTCCGTACCGGGCCTTCGAAACGTCGCCTTTGCCTGACAGGTAGTTCCGGCAGCTTGGGCAACTCTTCCGCCGGATCCTGTCCACCACCCAATTTTTTGGCAAGCTTTTGGAGATCTGACCACCTACTAATGTTTAAGCCCCCACCGTGAACAATTAGATCAAGCAGGCTTTTCCATTCGATCATCAACCGTTCAACATCTCCGGCTCCCAGGTCCTCCCCCTCCTCTTGAGTTGCCCCCTGAATGAGGGCTCGTTCACGTATAAAATCCACCCCGCCCTCGCCGTATTCAAGGGGCAATCCGGCACGCAAATATCCCGGGCAATCCCGGAATCCGTAGGCCTGGCGACAAAGGACAGACAACCGGGATTCTGATCTTGCCCATGACCGAAAACGATGACCCGCCCGTAGGTTTGCGAGGTCATAAATTAATTCGTCCACCGGGTATGTTTCATCCTCCAGGGCCACTGCCACCGCCAACCCTTCGCCCCGGGAAAACTGGCTAAATATCCGACCACGGTTGGTGGGCCGTGCTTCTTCATCGATCAAACCGAGCATGTACCAAGCCTCCACCGGACTTGATGCGGCCAGGTCGCCTTCCCCGCTATAATCACCTTCCTGAAAGGGAGAATCAAAAGCTCTTGAAGTCTTTCGTAAGGTGGGATTGAGTAGGAATCGACCACGGGAATCTTTCCACCCAAGAACCTGGGCATTTTCATAGCTCAGCCGGGCATGGAGAACTTTTCCACGGTCCACAAATTCAACCAATTCTCCGCCCTGTGAAAGGGTGGGAAAAAAGGGCCGAAATTGATCCTCCAAGCCCATTCGCCTCCAGGTTTTGCGCGAATATTTTTTCTTTCCTCGTGGACGATCAATCGCAACCGCCTGGCGCAAATGTTTACGGAATGATTTGATTAAAGTGATCTTTTCGCCAAGCGATTCCTCCACATAAACGGCCATGGGAACCTCTCGTCCATAGGTAGGAGATTTGCGGGTGCCAAACCGGCAGGGGTTTCCCAGTGCTAGCTTACTAAGGGTATTGGGTTGGGACAGGGCTGGTATCCATTCCCCATCCTTCTGCACCAATGCCCGGCTCAGGGATAACTTGGTCTGTCCGCCCCTTCTTTCCCAAAGTCCTGAACTGTTGAGCATTTCGATGACCTGGTTACGGGAGTTTTCGACTGGTGAATCTTTTTTCTCTTTCTCCCCGATCAGACGGTTCAATTTCCCCAGGGATTCACGGAAACCCAACCTAACCTGTTCTTCAGAAAATAAACGGTCGGCCAGTTGACGGGCGGCATCGATATGGTCCTCCCCATTCTCGATCGCCCTTTGCATTGAGAGAATCAGGGCAGGCCAATCCAGGGTACTTGATCGGTGCAGGCGCAAGGGCCGGGCATCAGACAGCCGGGCCTGCCGCGTGGCAACCACAACATACCCCCGGTTGTCTTTGCCCCGCCTGCCCGCCCGACCAAACATTTGCAGAAGCTCGTCTGGCCGGACTTGTAACAACTGATCATCGACCCGGTATTCCCGATCGGTCACCAAGACGGAACGCATGGAAAAATTCACCCCCGCACCAAGTCCGGTTGTTGCCACGACAACTTGCAATTGTCCGGCCTTAGCCAACGGTTCGACCAAACCGGCCCGTTTCAGGTAGTCCAGGCCGCTGTGATGAAAGGCCACCCGTCGACGCAACAGAGAGGCCAGCTCTTTCCCTGCCAATTGACGTTGGTCAGGGGTGAGCTCTAGCATTTCCGGTTCTGGAAGTTCCTGAGCTAATTGACGGGCCAATTCCTCGGCCGCTTTGCGACGGGGTGCAAATACCAAGAGAGGGCCAAGACCAGACCGTAAAGCACCATCGACTAATCTTGGCCAGTGCCCGCGTATTTTTTCTCCGTGGGCCGAATGTTTAATCAGTGCTTCACCTAATACCTCTTCGAGCGGAACAGGCCTTCGAGCTTCCTCAATAACTGCAACCTTGCGACCATGACCGACCAACCACTCGGCAACCTCACGGGGATTTGCCACACTGCCACTCATCAAAAGAAGTGCGGTTTCAGGTTTTGCCATTGCCAGGGTTACTTCATACCCGGGCCCCCTCTGGGAATCTCCCAATAATTGATACTCATCGACCACAAAAAGATCGGGCGGTTGATTACCAGCCATCGATCCGCGCTGGGTCTCAAGAGTAGCCACCACCACCGGAGCATCTGGACGGTGCCGGATGTCACCGGTGACCAGACCGACCTCCCATCCCCGCTCCCGCCATTCCCTAAATTTATCATTTGCCAGAGCACGGGTGGGTACGGTGTAAACGGCTCTCCCTTTAAATCCTCCCTCCATCCATTGTTCAAAAACAAAGGTTTTCCCCGCCCCCGTGGGGGCATGGAGTACTACATCTTTGCCTCCCCTAAGTTCGTTTAGTGCCTGGCGTTGCCAGGAGTCGGGAAGAAAGATACGCCCGCCAAACTCATCGCTATTCGTTTGCATTGTTTCCACTGACCGTTTGCATGGAAGGAAGTACCCCATCCCCTACCTTTCATGCAAACGAATACGAACCAACCCCGAAAAAACTTTTTCTTTGCTCGATGATTCGAATGATTGCAGCTTGTGCACACAATCGGGTAATGGGAGCCGGTGGCACCCTGCCCTGGAAAATTAAGGCGGACTGGGATTATTTTTTAGATACCACCAAGGACGGGGTATTAATAATGGGCAGAAGGTGCTATGAGGACTTTACAGAATATGCCCGTACCCGCCAAGTTGTAGCGCTCTCCCGTGATCCAGAAATAGTATTTCCTCATGCCTGCAAAGCATCCAACCTACCGGATGGTATCAAGTTGGCACAGTCTATGGGCAAAAATGTATGGATATGTGGAGGAGAGAAAGTTTATCGGGATGCCATGACCCTGGCCGAGGAACTATACATCACCTTGATCGATGCTCATTTCGAGGGGGATGCCCATTTCCCCCCATGGGAGCAATATTTTAATAGGGAAATAAGCAGAAAAGAAATATTTAGCGAAGGACAAAGACTTACCTTTTTGGTTCTAGGAAAATAAGGAGATTTTCCTTCGGGTTGCCCGAAAGCTTGCTTCCCCCAAACAGAAAGATTATTCCTAAGTTTTGAATGATTGATGCGATGCGATTTTTAACCTACGAAGATTTGGACGAGATCCAAATGGAGTTTGGTACTCCTTGTTTTGTCTACGATGAAGCAACCCTTCGGACCAATGCCCGGGAAGTTCTCAATTTCCCCAACGCGTATGGACTGTTCCCACGCTACGCTATGAAAGCTGCCCCCACCGCGGCGATCCTGCGGATTTTTAATGAGGAAGGATTGGGAATCGATGCCAGTTCTGTCCATGAGGTTGAACGGGCAGTTCGGGCAGGGTATGGTACAGAATCGATCTCCCTGAGCACCCAGGAATTAGCGGATGACTTCATTTATTGGGCACAGGATGGCATCCGTATTAATCTGTGCTCGCTCAATCAGATTGATAAAATTGGCAAGTGGGGCAAGGTCAGGCGGGTGGGCTTGCGGTTCAACCCTGGCAAAGGATCGGGCGGAAACAACCGAACGAATGTGGGTGGACCGGCGAGCAGTTTTGGGATCTGGAAAGATGATTTGGAAAAGGCAATCTCCCTCTGTCAGGATTACCGACTTGTGGTTGATCGTATCCATACCCATATCGGTTCAGGTTCAGACCCTGAGGTATGGAAGACGGTGGCATCCATGACCCTGGACCTGGCACGATCCTTCCCCTCAGTGGAGTCGATCAACCTGGGTGGTGGGTACAAGGTTGCACGCATGCCTGATGAAAAACCGACCGATCTTCAGGAGGTAGGTTCACCGGTAAAAGAATTATTCAAAGCCTTTGCCGAGGAGACTGGCCGAGAATTGAGGCTGGAAATTGAGCCCGGCACATATCTGCTTGCCCATGCCTGCAGTCTGGTCACCCGGGTACAGGATGTTACCTCCACCGGTAAAGATGGGTACCGTTTTCTTAAACTCGACTCAGGCATGACTGAGATCTTGCGCCCAAGCCTCTACGGTGCCCAGCATCCCATTCACTTGGTCTGCGAACCGGGACAGCAAAAATTTCGCGAATCCATCGATCAGGTGGTTGTGGGACATTGTTGCGAGTCGGGCGACCTGCTTACTCCTGCACCTGGAGATCCTGAAGCCCTGTCTACCCGAAATCTTCCTCGAGGTGAAATTGGTGATTTTTGCGTAATTGAAGGTGCGGGGGCATACTGCTCA
>MDSZ01115991.1_pt1 | contig 13080 bp, 11 predicted proteins | sample 811201 | NCBI WGS metagenome assembly MDSZ01 (sample SAMN05326647, study PRJNA326480) | marine metagenome | isolation source: seawater | place: Indian Ocean: North | collected 2010
ATTAATGCGCAAAATTGTGTTCATTGCAAAACATGTGATATCAAGGATCCAAGCCAAAATATCAGATGGGTAACCCCGGAAGGGGGCGGCGGTCCGAATTATCCTAATATGTAAATAGGGTCTGTTCTGTCGTAACCGCTCAACCGGAAGCTAAGTGCGAGGAACAGGGCAAACAGCGAATGAAAAAGATTATAGCTGCCTTTCTGATGATAAGTGCTTGTTTTTCCGTGTCCTGCAAGTCTACTCCTATATCCGACCACAGAAATGACCCTCTAGATCAACAGGATAATAGGTTCGTACCAAGTTTGTCCCCCTCAAAATCAGGACAATTCCTTGCCGCGCGGCAGGCTCTGTTCAATCGGGACAATGTTGCGGCAAGTTTTTATTTCGACCAAGCCTTATCCAAAGATGGCGGTAATATAATGCTGTGGGAGCAGAGTTTTCTCAGCAATTATCAAAGTGGAAACCTGAAAAGAGCGGCAGAAATAGCTGCTGAATTGGAGCAATTAGGTAGCGAATTCAGCCTGTCCTCTGAGCCTGCCTTAAGCGCTGCAGTGAATAATAGTGACTGGCAAGCCGTTATTGCCCTCAGTGAAAAGATTAGCTTGACAGACCATGGCTATATGTTTGCTGCTGGGTTGCGCAGCCTTGCCTTTATTGGACTTGGCAAACCAGAGACCGCGCTGCAAGAACAACAGCGAATGTTGGATTTCACAATCAACACAAGAATAGATGTTCCAAGTGAAATTCTGACGCTTCAGCAAGCCTATTTTGCCGAAATTACAGGTAATGCTGCAGAAGCAATTTCTCTTTATAAATCTATACGCCTGCGCAAAGACGCCAGCTACACTCTACTTGCTGTCACTGCAGGCCTATGGCGACTTGGCGCCCACGACAATGCAGAAGCGATACTTCGCGAATATCAGGGAAGAGAATTAGCTTCTAAGTGGCTGCTTCATCTCTTTAAAACTCATCAAACAGAACTTATTCAACAACTGAACTTGCAGCAACTCTTTGCTCAGTTTATTTTTGAGATAAACTGGTTTGGCCGTCTGCCTTCTGGCCAATCCCTGATTTTGCCCCGCATCCATTTAGCTTTGTCTATCTGGCCTCAACTTAATCTTGGCCATCTGATTCTGGCACAAACCTATTTTGACCAGCCAAACTATGAAAGAGCTACCTTTCATCTAGATCAAATCGCTGGTAACAGCCCCTATTTCAACCAAGCCATAATGCTAAAAATGGAAATTGCACGTCAAACTGGAAATGCAGAAGCAGCTTTCTTTGTAGCAAAAAATGCTCTTTCCAGGTTAGCTGATTTTGGCACAGAGGCAATGTTTGCTGATGAAAAAGCGTCGATATTACAACACGCAGGAACGATTGCAAGACGAGAAGAATTGTATCACCGCGCAATCGAATATTTTGAACGAGCGCTATTTTTGGGCAGAAAAACTAACTTTAACTATCGAAATTTAGGGATCTGTTATGAGCGTGTAGGACAAGTTGAATTAGCAGAAAATGCACTTAAAACAGCACTTCAAATCGATCCTAATGATGCTCTGACATTAAATTATATTGGCTATTGGTGGGTTGATGAAAGCAGGCACATTGAAGAAGCATTTAAGCTTATAAAAAAGGCCGTTAACTTACAGCCGACGTCTGGTTATTTTGCTGATTCCCTTGGCTGGGCCTATTTCCGGCAAGAAAAGTTTGATGCAGCTGTGTTGTGGTTAGAGAAAGCCATACAACTCACCCCCACAGATCCCGTGATCGCAGATCATCTTGGTGATGCATACTGGAAGGTCGGGCGCTTTTTTGAGGCGCGCTACAAATGGCAACAGGCTTTGGATATGGGAATTGAAGACAATTATGCAAATATTATTATGGAAAAAATGTTAGATGGACTGGAATAGTCCCGCCCCGGCAAAAGTAAACCTGAGCCTGAATATCACAGGCCGTAGAGCAGACGGGTATCATGATTTAATCTCTATCGCTGCTTTCACTGATTATGCAGATCAGCTGACCATATCAGATGACAAACCTGCAGGCCTAACCATTAGCGGACCGTTCGCAGGTGAGCTTCAAGACAACCTTAAGGATAATCTTATTGATAAAACAAGAAACGCAGTCCTGGCAGCTGGGTTCGAGCCACAGCCCCACCATATCCATCTTAAAAAATATATCCCAGTAAGTAGCGGCCTTGGCGGCGGGTCAAGTGATGTAGCCGCTTATTTGCGTTGCCTGGCAAATATGATGGAGTTAACACCATCTGAAAAGCATCGCTTATTCAGTCTGGCAATTCACATTGGCACAGATGTGCCGGTATGTCTTCACCCAGGTTATCAGATTATGAAGGGGACCGGGACAGATGTTCGTCCAGCTAAAATTAAAGTAAGGAAACTTTACTGTGCACTTGCCAATCCTGGAACCCCAGTTTCAACAGCCAGAATATTCAGTGTACTTCATCAGAAAGATCATAGCCCCCATTTCATACCTTTTTTAGAACAAGAAACACTCCGGTTGGAAAATGTGCTAGCACTTGGTAATGATTTGTGCGAGCCAGCTATTCAAGTCTGTCCGCAAATCGCTACATTGCTTAATCGAATGAAAAATTCATCAGTTGCCAACCACTTGTTAGGTGTAGGGATGTCGGGTAGCGGCGCAAGTTGCTTTGGGCTGAGCTCCTCTAAGGATATTATCAGCAAACTTTGTGAAGAACTAAACGAATACGGATTCTGGGCAGTGGCCACAAGCTTGATTGAGTAAATAGAAACGGGAGGGATTGTTACAAATCAGGGTTATGCAAACTGCCGTTCGCTGATTTTTTCATTGATCACCATAGGCTGAGTGGGTATAGTCTCGCGATTATTCACCAATTGGTGCTCAGTGCAATCTGACAAATTTGGCATGAAGAGCTCACGTAGTCAGAACGAGGCCAAAAATCTCATGGTGGGGCGTAGCCAAGTGGTAAGGCATCGGTTTTTGGTATCGTGTATCGTAGGTTCGAATCCTACCGCCCCAGCCAAACATTAAGATATCAATTAATACAGTTATTTAGGGTGAGCAAAGCTTAGTTTGCACTAAGTATCTAGATATCTCTTTTACTTAGCGTTAAGGATCCAACGAATCTTCATCTTTAACTAGCCTGTAACCACCCTGTGTTGTTTCAACAAGTGGGGCCTCTGTAAGGCGTGCTATTTTCTTTCGCAGTCGGTAGATATGCGTTTCCAAGGTGTGAGTTGCAATCATATTTTGATAACCCCAGACTTCAGATAACATGCCCTCTTTTGAAATGGCCTCCGGCCAGGTCTGGAAAAGCTTTTTAAGCATCATATTTTCTTTTTCTGTCAGAAAGATAACAAGCTGCGTGCCCAAACGTGTGAGTGTCTTCTTGCTAGGGTGGAACTCAACATTTTGCGTCATGAATCTAATGTCATCTGCTGCTTTATATTGGCGCAACTGTGCACAGACTAACGAAAATAATTCACTAAACCGCATGGGTTTGGCAATATAGTCATCTGCACCTTTATCGAGGCCTTTGACAATGTCTTTTTCATTCTTTTGGCCTGTAAGCATGATAACTGGTTTTTGAAATCCACGTGCACGCAGACGTTGACAGATATCAAAACCATTTCCGTCAGGAAGTTCTTCATCCAACAAAATCAAGTCAGGTTTAAATGTGTCGATTTGATCAAACGCTTCACTTGCCCTGGATGCTTCTGCAAAAGCTATAATACCTTTATTGCGCAGTTGGCTGGACAGAACACTCCGCAGATAATCATCATCATCAACCAAAAGGATTCGTGTTGAGGACGGCAGAATTTCAGTATCCATCATGTCAACTCCAAAAACCGGCCTCACTTAAAGTGCGGCCTTATGAAAAAGTGAATATAAATTTGCATAATGCCAGAAAACGCCGTAAAAGCTAGGTTTGTCGTTCAGGGCTTTGAAACAATGGTGAAATAATTAAACAATGCGCTATTCAGAAGCACAGATTGATTTGAAATTTGATCGCATTTCAATGACCCTGCGTAGAGGTGGAGCTGTCATGATCCGGGACGGCAAAGGCCAGGCAGCATTGGTCAGAGCAGCTGAATTTTCAGATATTGCACCTGAACGCCCTGAAGACATAGTGACAAGTGCAGAAACACTCTGTCTGACCAGGCAGCATATGAGATCATTCGGCCGGACAGTTCCGGATGGGTTGAGTTGCTTTACCGTTCCAGCTGAAACTTTTTATGATGGTCAGATTACAGCTCTTATCTTAGGAGATGGAACGCTTCTGCCTGCAAATGCAAATATTCTGGGAGAGAGTTTAGACAGCCTTCCTGATATGGCATGCCGGCTGCTGCGGGCCGTAAGGCTGATCCCAGCAGCACTGCTTAGCCGTGTTTCTGCACGAAATCAAAACCAGCAAGCTCGTCTAGCCGAAGGCTTTCAGATCCCTGTTATTGATTTACATGAATTGGCAAGCCTCACCGAAGACAAAGAGCCGGAAATGAGTATCAGCATTACCGCCACATTGCCGCTCGAAGCTGCCGCTGATGCAAAGATTGTAATGTTTAGACAACCTGCCAACAGAGAAGAGCATTTTGCAATTCTTGTTGGTAAAATCAGCCCCCAAATACCCCCTCTGGTGCGACTTCACTCACAATGTGTAACAGGAGATATTTTGGGCAGTCTAAAATGTGACTGTGGCCTGCAGCTTCAGGCTGCATTGAAGAAAATGCAGGAGGCTGGTGGCGGTGTTTTGCTCTATTTGGCACAAGAAGGCCGGGATATTGGTTTACTAAATAAAATTAGGGCCTATGCGTTACAGGATGCTGGATTAGACACAGTCGATGCAAATCACCGACTTGGTTTTGAGACAGATGAGCGCGTGTTCAGCCCTGCAGCAGCAATGCTAAAGGCGTTAGGGATAACAACCATCAAGCTCATGACTAACAATCCAGATAAGCTGAGTCAGCTGGAAAAATATGGCATCTTCATTGATCAGCGGATTAGTCTCAGTCTGCCCACAAACCCACATAATCATAACTACATGGAAACAAAAAAAATGCGTACCGGGCACATGATTGAGTCAGAGTAAAGCACATCGCTTTTCTATTCTCTAGACCCAAACAAAGCAGAACCAACACGAATATGTGTTGCCCCAAATCTTATCGCCTCTTCATAATCGCCGCTCATGCCCATAGACAGGTTTGTTAAATTATTACGGGATGCCAGTGTATTCAAAAAACCAAAATGAATCGCAGCCTCTTCATCTATAGGCGGAATACACATCAATCCTATAATGGGTAGATCAATATCCTTCCGGCAAAAATCAATAAAACTTGATAAATCACTAGGGGAAATTCCAGATTTCTGTGGCTCATCTCCTGTGTTTACTTGAATAAAACATTGAATGCTTTTATTTTGTCGAGCTGCTTCTTTTGCTATAGCAATAGCGATTTTTGGCCGGTCAATTGTATGAACCACGTCAAACAGACGCACCGCATCGGCTGCTTTGTTTGACTGCAGAGGTCCAATGAGATGCAGACACAAATCAGGATAATCATATTTTCGGTTCGACCAGCGTTTTTGTGCTTCCTGGACCCGGTTTTCACCAAAAACTCTCTGGTTTGCTGCCAGACTGGCATCTATGCGGTGTTCTTGTTGCTGTTTGGACACAGCAATCAAAGTAATTTGCTCCACCGGTCTGTTACAGTCGTTTGCCGCCTTGTTAATTTTCGCTTTGACGTGAGTAAAGGCTTTTGAAATATCTGAAAGCTCCATTGCCTCCACCTTCTTGATCTGCGCGACTTTATTAGACTCACTTTTAAAACCTTAAGCACTTAAACTTCAAGGCTGAACTCCAATCACTTCAAGTGTGAAGAACCTTTCAGACATGGGGTGTTGCAAAAATAACACAGCGGTTGGACAAATAGTTAAATTGTCTTCAGTTAATAATTGCTGTCTCAGCTGTTTCAAATATTTTTAAGGCATCGTCAATCTCGACGACACTAACCTTTCGGGAGAAAAATCATGCGTAAGGTACTTCTCGCATCAACAGCTCTGTTCGCTTTGGGATCAGTCTCAGCAATGGCAGCTGACATTTCAATTTCTGGTTCTTCAGAGATTGTTTTAGACATGGGTGACTCAGCAACAGCTGACGATTCCGGTCTTACTACTGAACATGATATTGCCATAACATTTTCAAATACAACAGATTCCGGCATTTCCACTTCAATGGTTTACGGAATGAATGACAATGGTAATGCAACCGATGACCTGCAAACCACCATTTCTGGAGACTTCGGTTCATTCAGATATACAGCAGCAGGTGATGAGCATGCTCTTAGCGCAGTCGACGTTGAGGGTGCTGGAACAGCCGAAGAAACCTTTAACCGGTCAACAGCTGCGCAAGGTCAGGGTGCTTCTACATTGAACTCAATTGGTGGAATCGGAAATCAGACAGTCACTTACGTACTGCCTTCACTCGTTGACGGCTTATACGTTGCTGCATCAGCAGCAAACGGGACAGGCGCTAACGGCGAAGCCGCAGCATATGCTGTCCAGTATGACACTGGTGCATTTCGCCTTGTTTACGGTCAACTAAAAGGCCAAGTCGTTACAACAACTCACGTTGGTGTAGCCGCATCTTTTGGCGACGTTGGCGTTCAGTTAGCAAAGAACAGTGACGACACTGCAAACGAAGATCGGGCGGCCACAATCATGGGCATTACATATGCAATGGGTGATATCACTCTCGGCTATGAAAGTGAGCAAATCGAAAACGGTACTGCTACTTCTGATGAAAAGCATACTGCGTTCGGCGCAACCTACGCAGTCGCTCCAGGTCTGAGTGCATCTTTGACGATGGCAGAAAGCGACAGGATGCAGGGTCAAACAGACTCAGCTACAACAAGCATCGGCTTACACGTTTCTTTCTAAGTTACTTGTAATCATGTATAAGAGAGAGGCTTGACACCCAAGCCTCTCTTTTTTTTTAACAGGAATTATCATATGCGCTTCTCGCTGATGTTTTTGGTATTATTTGGTTTAATCGCATGTTCTGGTGCGACGCCCACTACAGAACAGGGGCCAGGTTCAATTATTACAGGCCGAGCAGAGCAAGGCGTAAGTCTGAAGGATATTTCCGGGATAGGCAATAAAAACGACGGAGTTGGCCTACCCATAAACGCACTTTTATGGCGCGCTTCTCTGGATGTAATGTCGACAATCCCCTTGGACGATGTGGACACATTTGGCGGCACAATTGTGACCGAATGGTATCAGTTGAATGAAACATCTAATGAACGTATAAAAATGACAGTATTTGTTCTAGACCGCGAATTGCGCGCTGATGGAATCCGTGTAATTGTCTATGTACAAAGGCGAGTTGGAAACCGCTGGCAAGACAGCGGTATGGACAATGAAATTAGTAAAAAGATAGAAGAACTAATTCTTACACGTGCACGCGAGATTCGTGCATCAGGCGTTGTCGAAATAAAAAATTAAGAAAAATTTTTCTTTCCAGAAACCAGTATTGATTTTTTCTCTAAAAGATGAACTTATAATGACCCAGTTTTCGCCTTCTATTCTTGAAGCCAAATGGCAAGCCATCTGGGATAAAGAACAGTGTTTCAAAACAGATACAGATGTAAGCCGAGAAAAATATTATGTCCTTGAAATGTTTCCCTATCCATCTGGGCGGATACACATGGGCCATGTACGAAACTATGCTCTGGGGGATGTGGTTGCACGTTTCAAACGCGCCAAAGGTTTTAATGTTCTTCATCCTATGGGGTGGGATGCCTTCGGACTCCCCGCAGAAAATGCTGCAATAGAACGTGGTATCCATCCAGGAAAATGGACGATAGAAAATATTGCAGCCATGCGGGCACAGCTCAAAACCATGGGCTTATCTTATGACTGGAACAGGGAGGTGACAACCTGTTCGCCAGATTATTACCGGCATGAACAGAAAATGTTTCTGGATTTTCTAAAGGCTGGCCTAGCTTACCGTAAAGAAAGCTGGGTCAATTGGGATCCAGTTGAACATACTGTTTTGGCAAATGAACAGGTCGTAGATGGTAAAGGATGGCGGTCAGGCGCCCCCGTTGAGCGCCGCCAGCTATCACAATGGTTTTTATCCATATCTCATTATGCCGAAGACCTACTGGCTGCTATCAAAAAGCTTGATAAATGGCCAGATCGCGTTCGCTTAATGCAGCATAATTGGATTGGAAAATCAGAAGGAGCGACAGTCCGTTTTAATCTTGAAAAAACAGACGCGCAAATCGAGGTGTTTACAACACGGCCTGATACACTATATGGCGCGTCCTTCATTGCTATATCCGCACAACATCCACTAGCAACATCCTGGCAGGCAGATAGCCCTGAACTGCAGGCCTTTATCGCGGAATGTGCCCGTCTTGGCACATCTGAGGCAGCCATTGAGAAAGCAGAGAAAAAAGGGTTTTTCACTGGCCATCGTGCTATACATCCACTAATGGAGGGTAAAGCGCTGCCTGTGTATATCGCCAATTTTGTTCTTATGGATTATGGCACAGGAGCTATTTTTGGATGTCCTGCACATGACCAGCGCGATCTTGATTTTGCAAATGTCTATAATTTGCCTGTCCTGCCTGTCGTTCAGCCCAGCCATACAGATGAAATACCTGAAATTACAGATACGGCCTACTCAGGATCTGGCCACCTGATCAATTCAGGACCCTGGACAGGATTGGATATTGAAGCCGGTAAAAGCGCCGCGATAAACACTCTGGAAAACATCAATGCCGGCACCCGTAAAATCACTTATCGCCTACGTGACTGGGGAGTGTCCCGCCAGCGTTACTGGGGCTGCCCCATTCCGGTAATTCACTGTCCGGCCTGCGGGCCTGTACCAGTGCCAGAAAACCAGTTACCTGTAACACTACCTGAAGATGTGGAATTTGATACGCCGGGCAATCCGCTTAACCGGCACCCCAGCTGGGCAGATACTGTTTGTCCAAGCTGCGGAGAAAAAGCGCGGCGCGAAACAGATACTTTTGATACATTTTTTGAGAGTTCCTGGTATTTTCTGCGCTATGCAGATCCCAGCGCAGATAAAGCCTTTTCAAAAAAAGCTGCCTCTTACTGGATGCCTGTGGATCAATATATTGGCGGAGTGGAACATGCCGTACTTCACCTTCTCTATTCCCGATTTTTCACCCGTGCGCTGTCAAAAGTTGGCTATTTGGACCTGAAAGAACCTTTTGCTGGTATGATGACACAAGGCATGGTTTGTCACCAAAGTTACAAGTCAGATGACGGCGAATGGCTGTTCCCTGAGGAGGTGGAAAAGAGAGGCGATAATTGGCTACATAAAAAAACGGGAAAAGCTGTTCAGGCAGGCCGTGTAGAAAAAATGAGTAAGTCCAAACGAAACGTTATTGATCCTGAACATATTCTGGCAACCTATGGGGCAGACACAGCACGCCTTTTCATGCTGTCTGATTCTCCGCCAGAACGTGATCTGGAATGGACAGAAGCAGGCATTGAAGGTGCGTTTCGGTTTATGCAAAAAATCTGGAAACTAGCGCAAAAAACAGATGCATCTGGCCGTCAATTCAACCCTGAGAAGGCTAAACTATCAGATCATGATAAAACATTATTACGTGCTTTGCATACAGCCATTCAGTCTATTGAGAAAGATATTGACCGATTTGCCTTTAACAGATGTGTTGCCCATCTTCATGTATTGGTCAACGCCATATCAGATTATAATAATGAACAGCAGAATAACAAGGCGATGCGTAGCTATGTCTTGCGTCAGCTGGCTGTTCTTTTATCTCCATTTTCTCCACATATTGCAGAGGAAATCTGGCAGATTACCTGTGCAGATGGGCTGGTCAGCCAAGCTGCCTGGCCACAAACAGATGATAAATGGCTTGTTTCAGACGAAGTTGAGATCGCTGTTCAGGTTAATGGAAAAGTGCGGGCGACGTTATCATTGCCAATGAATTGTGACGAGCAGAAAGCGGAAGAGAGTGCCCTTGGTCTTGATGCGGTAAAAAAATATTTGAATAATCAATCACCGAAACGGGTAATTGTCGTGCCAAATAGGGTTATCAATGTCGTTTATTAACAGATCAATGAGAAAATTGCTGCTGTTCTGCCTGGTAGCTATATATCTGTTCTTATCCGCCTGCTCACTTAAACCAATTAGTGAAGTTAAACAAATAACAGAAAACCATTTGCGACAAATCGACATAGTTGAATCTAATTCGCGCAATGAGCAACTTTTTAGGCAGACACTTGAACAAAAGATCGGCACACCTTACACAGATAAACGCTATCAGCTCAGCTATAATCTTACGGCAGCAAGTCAATCATCTTTAAGCTCATCAACACTGAATAATACAAAAATGTCAGTTAGTTACAGCCTTGAAGATAATGAAACTGGAGGTCTTCTGACATCTGGTTCTGTTTCGGCAACAGCAACATCAGGAAGCATCACATCTCTTTATGGGCAGGATGTGTCTTCACAATTTGCATCTGAGCGACTAGTGAGGCTTTTGGCTGAGAGGACCTATCAGAAGCTTCAGCTTTATTTCTTATCAACTAAAAATAGATGAAAATCGCACCCCGTGATATTGCCGCATTGCTTCTAAAGCCTGACCCGAAATATCAAGCTTATCTATTTTATGGCAATGATAACGGATTGGCTAGAGAGCGCGCCAGAACAATAGCGCTTCACTTCACAGACCAACTTGATGATCCCTTTTCTGTAACAAATCTTTCAAGCCAAGAAGTAACTGCAGATAATGCCTGCCTAACAGAGAGCTTGAATGCTTTACCAGCTTTTGGTGGCTTACGTCTAGTAATGTTATCTGGAATAGGAACAGAAATGACTGAAGCTGTAAAAGTTGGTTTTGAATCTTTACACGAACAAGCTCGACTAATTATTCAGGCACGAGACGTCAATACAAGACATGCCTTGGTAAAATTCTGCGACCAGCATCCTTCATGCGCATCTGTTGGCTGTTATCAGGATGATAGCCTTTCATTAAGCCATTTAGTCCAAGAAATTTTCGAGCGCGATGATATACAGATCAGTAGAGACGCCCTTTTTCTTCTTTTTTCGAAGCTAGGCAGTGACAGAGCTATATCCCGCCAAGAAATCGAAAAACTGGCATTATTTGCCGGATCAGGTGGCACGCTGACAGAAGAAGATATTAACAATACACTTGGTGACAGCGGTTCTGTTGTGCAGGATCTGATCACAATCGCTATTCTGAACGGGAATGTACAACAGTTTGAGCAGCTCTATTCCCGCTCGCAACAGGATGGTCAGCCTCCCATAAGTCTACTCAGACAAATATTGTCATTATTTAAAAACATGCTATCAGCCCGGCTGACTATAGAAGCTGGGCAGACAAATGCAGTCGCTCTTTCCAGCTTCAAACCGCCGCTTCATTTTAAAATTAAACCTGTGGTTACAGCACAGCTTTCCAAATGGACATCAGATCAGTTAAACGAGATTATTGACCGCTTGATCACTACAGAAATTCAAATGAAAACCACTGCCGCAGTCAATCCGTCAACGCTCGCCGGCCAAACTTTACTTGGGATCGTGTTGCGCAGCCGCAGCTTGAACCGTTAATAGCTCTATTATGCCTGCCCCAAGCCGATTTTTGCCAATAGATCCTCAAGCTGCTCAAGCGATGTCACCTTTACCGCAACTTGGCCTCTATCATTCTGTTCATCCCAATCCAAAGACATAGACAAGCCAAGCTCAGTGCGGGCACGAATCTCCAAAGCTCTGATATCAGATGATTTTTCCTTCGGTAGTGATGCCTTTTTGGGTCCTCTTTGAGATTTGATCAAGGTCTCTACATCACGTGCGGACAAATTGTCCCTAACTATAACATCTGCTAATTGCTCAGCATCTTCGCGGCCTATCAGAGGACGGGCCTGACCCATCGTTAAAACACGTTTAATGAGCTTGTCCCTTATTCCCTGCGGCAAAGATAAAAGACGACCTATATTCGCAATATGTGACCTTGATTTGCCCACAATATCCGCAAGCTCCTGCTGCGAATATCCATGTTTATCCAACAGTGCCTGATATCCCTCGGCTTCCTCAATAACAGAAAGGTCACGGCGCTGAATATTCTCAATCAGCGATAACTCAGCCGCTTCTTTGTCCTGAAAATCTGAAATAATAGCTGGGATTTCGTGCAAAGCAGCTATTTGTGAGGCGCGCCAGCGCCGCTCACCCGCGATCAGTTGAAACTGAGATTTGCGGGCTGGGTCGGGTCGGACGATCACAGGCTGTAACAAGCCACGACTTTTTATAGAAGCAGCCAACTCTTTCAGCTCATCAGAGTCGAAATTGCGCCGTGGTTGCCACGGCCCGGGCACAATCCATTCTATGGGTAGAGCCTTGATATCACGCCCACCATGTTCAGTTGAATTGCTCAAAGAATCAGCAGTTTGCGCAACTCTTGTAGTTGCAGTCTGAATGGGGGAATCACCCAACAAACTTGACAAGCCGCGGCCAAGACGGTGCGCTTCTTGTTTTTTTGGAGGTTTTCCAGATGGTCTGCTGTGTGTCATGCGACTTTTTGTTCCTGTTTAAGAAGTTCAGCGGCTAAAGCAGCATAAGCCTGTGCGCCAGCACATTTCAAATCATACATTAATATGGGCTGGCCGAATGATGGAGCCTCAGAAATACGGACATTGCGTGGGATAACGGTTTGATAAACAGAGGCGCCAAAATGGGCACGCACGTCAGCTTCAACCATCTCAGACAGTTTATTGCGTGTATCATACATGGTTAGCACTATACCCTGCAGCAAAAGCTCCCGGTTCAAACCAGACTGGACAGTTGTAATGGTCTGTGTCAGCTGCGCCAGACCCTCAAGTGCATAAAATTCACATTGAAGAGGCACAATTACAGTATGCGCAGAACAGAGTGAATTTACGGTCAATAAACCGAGAGAAGGTGGGCAGTCTATGAGAATGTAATCAAAGCCGGCCTGTAGATCAGAAAGCTGATCTGCCAACCGATATTCGCGTCTGTCCAAAGAGCTCAATTCAACTTCAGCA
>MDSZ01068617.1_pt1 | contig 13077 bp, 20 predicted proteins | sample 811201 | NCBI WGS metagenome assembly MDSZ01 (sample SAMN05326647, study PRJNA326480) | marine metagenome | isolation source: seawater | place: Indian Ocean: North | collected 2010
AGCCTCAAATTCTAAATTCACTTTATTTTTCTCAGCAATTTTAGATAATTGATCACCATATTTAGCGATCAAAGCCTTATTAGCTGTTACAACATGTTTTTTATTTTTCAGTGCTTCAAAAACTAATTTTTTTGCTGGTCCCTCTGCGCCCCCAATAAGCTCTACTATTAAATCTACATTCTTTGCTTTTGTCGCATCTAAATAATTTTTGAGCCATAATTTTTTTTTAATTTTTAGACCTCTTTTTCGCTTAATATTTTTTGCGCTTACATAAAGAATGTTTGGTATACAATTATTTTTTTTTGACAATATCCCTTTATTCTTATTAAGATATCTATATAGGTAACTACCTATATTTCCTAAACCAACAATAGCTATATTCATTCTTTTCATAAAATTAATTTCTTAAAGTGATATCTGGAAATTTTCTATTTTTACCTTCCTTTATTAAGTATTTTGATATTTCCTCAATACTACATTTTTCTAGAATTGTACAAATATCCTCCACATTTTTTGATTTGATAATACTAGATTTCTTTTTTTTATTTACTATATTTCCTTTTTTTTTGATTTTTTTTGTATCAGAAATTTTTTTTCTTTTTTTTACATCAGACCTTATTTTTCTTACCTCTTTTTGCGAGAGCACTCTTAACTTTTTTCTCTCATTTTTTTTTTTATTTAAAGTAACTTCTCTTTTATTCTCACTTTTTTTTAAATTCAATTGGATTAAATCTGTTTTTTCTGTTTTTTTATCTACTAATAATTTAACCTCTATCGATAAGTTCTCCTCAAAATACTGCTCAGCCTCTGCTTTATTTACACATTCTCGATCTCCGCAAATAAATACACTTTTAGGCTTTGTTGAACAGTTAGATAAATTAACAAATAATAAAATAATAAAAAGAAATCTAATCATTTTAAAGCTGTTCTTTCTGGATAATCAAATATTAAATTCATATTTTGTACAGCTTGACCAGACGCTCCTTTCATCAAATTATCTAGTGCAGATAAAATTATTATCTTATTCTTTAATTTACTCTTACAAACAGAAATTTCACAATTGTTTGTATTCAAAATGTTTCCTGAACCTAATTCTGAATTTAATTTTAAAATTTTAATAAATTTTGAGTTTTTATAAAATTTTTTTAATAAACTTCTTATTTTTTTCGGAGAAGTATTTTGTTCAGCTTCAACATAGATTGATGTTAAAATTCCTCTAAAAGTTGGTAATAAGTGAGGTATAAAAGAAAAATTAATTTTTTTTGAGTATTTTCTCAATTCTTGTTTAATTTCACAAACGTGTCTGTGATGTTCAATACCGTATGCATAAGTTGATGAATAAAGATTTTTGTGTTTAAATTTTTTTTCCAAATTTTTACCCGCTCCCGAATAACCTGATTTAGAGTCAATTATAATATTTTTATTTTTTATTAATTTATATTTAATTAGTGGTATTAGTGGAAGTTGTATTGACGTCGGATAACATCCCGGATTTGCAATTATTCTATATTTTTTTATTTCTTTTTTACAAAATTCACTTATTGAATAAATTGAGTGTTTAATTAACTCTTTTGCTAGATGTTTTTTTTTATAATTACTCAAATATGTACTTTGGTCTTTAATTCTAAAATCAGCAGATAGATCAATATATTTTAAATTTTTATATTTATAAAAAGTTTTTTTTATAATTTTTTGTGCCTCCCCATTAGGAAGAGAAAGGAAAACAATATCTAAATTGTCCCATTTTACTTTTTCTAATTTGCTAATCTTTGGTAGTTTTTTTTTAATTCTTTTATCAAAATGAGATATTTTTTTTCCAATATTTCTAGTAGCACAAAGATATTCCAATTTTACATATGGGTGTTTAGCCAAAATGTATATTAAATCTAGACCTGTGTAACCAGTTGCACCTATCACAGCAACATTTATTTTGCTTTTAAATGACATAATAATTTATATCACTCTCCTTATGAAAATTAAATTTAAATGATTATCGTTTAGAAAATTGAAAGCTTCTTCTTGCTTTACGATGTCCGTATTTTTTTCTCTCTACAACTCTTGAGTCTCTTGTAGTCAATTTATCTTTTTTCAAATTTTTCTTAAGATTTTCGTCGTGTGCGATTAATGCCTTTGAAATACCTAATATTATTGCTCCAGCTTGCCCAGATAATCCACCGCCCTTAACAGAGCATTTTACATCATAATTCGAAGCGACTTCTGATATTTGAAGTGGTCTTGTTACAATTATCTGATGGACTGGTCTTTTGAAATATTCATTCATTTTTAAACCATTTACATGAATATTGCCTGAACCTTTTTTTATCCAAACTTTTGCAACTGATCTTTTTCTTCTGCCAGTAGCATATTTACTATCCTTAAAATCTAATTTTATTTTTTTAGCTTTTGTTTCAGTTAAAGTTGTTTGCATTTTTAATTTGTTATATTTTTTTTATTTAATTTGCCAAAATCTATTATTTTTGGTTGTTGTACTTCATGCGGATGTTTATCTCCATTGTAGATCTTTAGTTTTGTAAGCTGTTTTTTTGCTAAAGGTCCACCAGGTAACATTCTTTTTACAGCTAATTTTAAAATATCTTCTGTCTTATTTTTATCTTTTAAGGAAGATGGGGTAAACTCCTTAATACCACCTGGATGGCCCGTATGTTTATAATATTTTTTATTTGTGAACTTTTTTCCAGTAAATTTTATTTTATCTATGTTTGTAACAACAACAAAGTCACCATTATCAATGTGGGGATTAAAAGATGGTTTGTTTTTGCCTCTCAAAACTTTAGAAATGAAAGCTGCAAGTCTTCCTACAGCTACATTTTCTGCATTTATAATATACCAATCTTTTTTAATATCTTTCTTTTTAATAAATGGTGTCATATTTGATGGCGATAATTACAAAGAATAGCTTATAAAGTCAATTTATTTTATTGTTGTGTAATATAAATTTACTGCGCTAAGCACTAATAATACACTCGTAATTTGATGAGCAGAAGCTAAAATAATATTAAGATTACTTAATAAAGTATAAATACCTAAAAATACTTGAATACTTGTTATTACAATTAAAAAAATAATGGGTTTATATTGATTTACTTTTTTTGATTTTATAACAAAGTAACTTAAAATTAATACATATAGCGTTATAAAATAAGCAAGATTTCTATGGTAAAATTGAACCAATGAATGGTTGTTGAAATCAAATATATTTCTTAAATTGATGATATATAAATCATCTGGTGAATATGCCTTTCCCATTAGAGGCCATGTTTGATAAATTTTACCAGCATCTAAACCCGATACGAAAGCACCAAATACAATTTGTAAAAAAATTAAAAAAATTAAAAAAATAAAAGGAAATAGTTTACCAGAATAGCTAAGAAAAATTTTATTTGTATTTTTCTTTAAATTTAATATTTGCCAAAAAATAATACATAAAATAATTATTGCAATAGTCAAATGCAGTGATAACCTATAGTGACTAACAGTTACATCATTGACCAGTCCACTTTGCACCATATACCATCCTACGATACCTTGAATAATTACTAGAAATAAAACAATATAAATTGTTTTTAAACTTTTGAATGAAAATTTTTTTAAATAGTGAAAATAGAAGAGCAATAAAATGAAATAGACTCCAATAATTCTACCTAAAATTCGATGAAGATATTCCCAATAAAAAATTACCTTAAATTCATTTAAAGACATTGTTGGGTTGACTAAAATATATTGAGGAATTTTTTTGTATAAATCAAAATAAATATTCCAGTCATTTTTATTTAAAGGCGGAAAAACACCACTAAACAATTCCCATTCAGTAATAGATAGACCAGAATTAGTTAATCTGGTTAATCCACCAATTATTATCATAGAAAAAATTAGCAATAATCCAAAGCTTAATGAATAAATTAATAAATCAGTATATTTTTTTTCGTGTTCCTTCATAAATTTTAATATATATATGTTTTAGAGTATCTATAAGAATTTAATGTCGCTATGGTAAACAAAAATATAATCAATATTAGAAAAAAATTAGATAAATTAGATGACCAGTTACTAAATTTAATTAAAAAAAGAACTTTACTAGTTGATAAAGTTTTACAAAACAAGAAATTTAAAAATGAGATTGTGGACCAAAAAAGAATAAAAATAATTCTTAAAAATATAAAAAAAAAATCCAAAAAAAAGAAAATTGATCCAATAATTACTAAATCAATATGGAAATCAATGATTAGGGCTTTTATAAATTATGAGTATAGAAATTTTAAAAAAAAATAATTATTTGCTATGAGGTGGTAGTTTTTTTTCAACAAAAATTTCGTGTTTTCTTGTATTTGGATTGTATTTCTTAAGTTTAAGTTTATCTTTTGCTTTCTCACCTTTTGTTGGTTTTTTTGCATAATATATAAACTTACTATCAGGATTGCTTTCTGGAACTAGTCTAACTTTTATATGAGTTTTTTTTGCCATATTTTTTTAGATTTCTAATTTTATTGAGTATTACTCTAGTTTTTTTTTTGATATATTGAGCTTTTAAACTATTAGAATTGTATTCGTCAAGTTTATTTATGTCTGTATTTAAAACATTTTTTGCACCCTCAATAGTTAATCCCCTTTCCTTTAATAAATAATTAATTAATTCAATAATCTGAATTTGTTTAATAGAGTAATATCTCCTCTTATTGATAATTCTGGGTTTAATTTGTCTAAACTTTTTTTCCCAGAACCTTAGAATATAATTTTGTGGCTTCTTATTGATTGGATCAATTAAATTTAATTTTTTTGATAGCTCGCTAATAGTGATTAGTTTATCAGCCATTGTTTAAATCTTTTATTAATTTTTTTGAAGCTTTAAAACTAATTGAAGATCTTGCGCTAATTTTAAAAGTCTCTGAAGTTTTTGGATTTCTTCCTACTCTTTCATTTTTATTTAATAATCTAAACGACCCTATATTCATTAGATTCAAATTATCTTTTTTAATACACAAACTTAATATCTTAATTAGATCATCTAATATTTTTTTTGATAAAAGAACAGAAAAACCTTTTTTTTTATTTAAATCTTTTGATATCTCTATTCTGGTAAGATTATTCTTTCTCACTTTTTAAATGATTTAGATTGTTTTTAATTTGCTTCATTAAATTGCCTTTAATTATTTTATAACATAAATCAATAGAATAATAGAAACCTAAAGCATCTGTACCACCATGACTTTTTACAACCGGTCCATTTAAACCAAGAAAAATAGCACCATTATATTTTCTAGGATCTAGCTTTTTTTTAAATTTTTTTAAGGAAAAAAAACTAAATATAAGTGATATTCTCGAAAAAAAATTTTCAGTTAAAGATTTTCTTAAATTATCTGTAATGAATTTTGCAGTTCCCTCTGCTGTCTTTAGTGCTATATTTCCTGTAAATCCATCTGTTACAATTACATTTGTGTCTCCGTCCATAATTCTATTACCTTCTAAATATCCATTAAAAATAAAATTATTTTCATTACTTAAGACGCTAAGTTTTTTGTAAGCTTTTTTAAGTAATTCAGTTCCCTTGATTTCCTCTGAGCCAATATTTAAAAGTGATACAACAGGCTTATCTTGAGGAAATAAAGATTTATATAATGCAGATCCTAATTCTGCAAAATCTACTAAATTATTTTCATCACATTCGATATTTGCCCCTAAGTCCAAAACAACATTAGTTCCAATTTTATTTGGCCACAATCCTGCTAATGCCGGCTTAGTTAAATTGTCCATCATTTTTAAAATCATTCTTGAAATAACAAGTAGAACTCCAGTGTTACCTGCTGATAAACTAATATCAGACTCTCCTTCGATTTGTGATTTGATACAACTCCACATACTTGTATCTTTTGAATTTTTTACAGCGGTAAGCGGTGTTTCCTCATCCGATACCACTGAGTTAGTATGAGAAATTTTTACTAAATCAGTTTTTATTTTGTATTTATTAAGTTTTTCTTTTATTTTTTGTTCATCACCAAAAAGATTAATAAAAAAATCTTGATTATTTTTGTTTTTATCCAAAAAATATTTAACACCTTTAATTGTTTTATCCGGTGAATTTTCACCGCCCATTGCATCTATTGCAATAGTTATTTTTTTAGTCATCACTAATAATTAAATATCTAAGATTTTTTTACCGTTATAAAAACCAGATTTAAGATCAATATGGTGAGATAGTTTATATTCACCACTTTTTTTATCTTCTACTATATTAGCAGAAGATAATTTATGATGAGATCTTCTCATCCTTTTTTTTGAAACTGAAGTTTTTCTTTTAGGTACTGCCATATTACTTTTTAAAATTTATTGCCTCTCTTATCATATTATCAAGTGAAAGTTCAAAACAAAAATTATGAAAAGATGAAAAATACGAACTAAATTCTTTAAATTCCTCACTTTTTACGTCTTTTAATACTTGAAAATACTTAAAAATAATTTTTTCATCAGGAATAAATTTTATATCATTATTTTTCCTAAGTTTTAAAAGAATATCATAAAGTATTTTATTAAGTTCTTTCATTTTTTTATTAACAGAAACATCTCCAAAACCCATTTCTCGTAAATTATTTTCAATGTTATTAAAGAAAAAATCATAGGCATCTTGATCAAATTTTTTACCTTTTTCTTTAAAAACCATCATCATTATCGAAAAATGTAAAAACATAAGATAAATACGTGTTTCAAAAGTGTCCGGTAATTTAATCCTATTATAAAAAAAAATATTTCTAGATAAGGTTAGCAATGTGTTATACAAGTCAGTATTATGTTTTTTTCTTTTAAAAATCATATTCTTTTAAAAATTATTTTAGTTTCTCTTTTTTTAACCAACTGTCAATTAAAAGAACCGCTTCAAAATCACGGTATACTATTTCTAAAAAATAGATCTGATCAATTAGTAATTAACCAATCAAATCAAAATGATATTATTAATACAATTGGACATCCGCACTCTAAATCAATTACAGATGAAAATGAATGGTATTATATTGAAAGAACACTTACTAAAGGTGAATATTTTAAATTAGGACAAAATGTCTTAAAAACAAATAATATCCTAATACTTAAATTTGACAAATACGGCGTTTTAAAAAAAAAAACTTTTTTAGATAAAAACTCAAAAGAAGAAATACTTTTTTCTAAAGATGTAACTGAGAATGAATTATCCCAAAGAAGTTTTGTGGAAAAATTTCTACGAAGTATTAAAACAAAAATGTATAATAAATAATATATTATTAGTGAGCAATTACAGCTAATAATAATAAAGCTACAATATTGGTAATTTTTATCATTGGATTTACTGCTGGTCCAGCTGTATCTTTATATGGATCACCAACTGTGTCACCAGTTACTGCAGACTTATGTGCTTCTGATCCTTTTCCCCCAAAATTTCCATCTTCAATATATTTTTTAGCATTATCCCAAGCTCCACCACCTGCTGTCATAGAAACAGCTACAAAGAGACCCGTTACAATAACTCCTAATAACATTGCTCCAAGTGAAGCTAAAGCAGCTTCTAATCCACCTATTTGTAAAATAATAAAATAAAGCACTATTGGAGATAAAACAGGCAACAATGAAGGTATGATCATCTCTTTTATTGCTGCTTTAGTTAATAAATCAACTAATCGACCATAATCTGGTTTTCTTTTTCCTCTCATTATACCTGGTATCTTTTTAAATTGTCTTCTTACTTCTATAACAACTGCTCCACCTGCTCTTCCTACTGCTTGCATTCCCATTGAACCAAAAAGATATGGTAACATCCCACCAATTAATAAGCCTGCCACTACAAATGGATTTGATAAATCAAAAGTTACATTAACACCTTCAAGAGCTGATCCTTTTACTTTTGAGAAATAATTTATGTCTTCTGTATAAGCTGCAAAAAGAACTAAAGCTCCTAAACCAGCCGAACCGATTGCATAACCTTTTGTTACAGCTTTAGTGGTGTTACCTACAGCGTCTAATGCGTCGGTAGTTTTTCTTACATTTTTAGGTAACTTAGACATTTCAGCTATACCTCCAGCATTGTCAGTAACTGGTCCATATGCGTCTAAAGCCACAACCATACCTGTTAACGCCAACATAGCTGTTACTGCAATCGCGATACCGTATAATCCAGCTAAGCTATTTGTATATAAAATTCCAGCAACAATTATTAAAGCTGGTATCGCTGTTGCCTCCATTGATACAGCTAAACCTTGAATAACATTTGTTCCATGTCCAGTAGTAGATGATTTAGCTACAGTTTTAACTGGCCTATAGTTTGTTCCTGTATAATATTCAGTGACCCATATTAATAATCCGGTAATTACAAATCCAACTACCCCACAAATGTATAGATCTAGGCCTGAAAAAATCGCTCCTGCATTATTATTATAAGTGCTTTTTAACCCAACTATTGAGTCTGTCACAGGATACATAATAAATAAAGAAGTAATAGCTGTAACAATAAATCCTTTGTATAGAGCACCCATTATACTTTTGCTTTTACCTAATTTAACAAACCAAGTGCCAACTATTGAAGTAATTATACATGCACCACCTATAGCTAATGGATAAATCATTAAATTATAGTCTTGAGGAGAAAATATAGATGCTAGAACCATAGTTGCTACAATTGTTACAGCATAAGTCTCAAAAAGATCTGCTGCCATACCAGCACAATCACCAACGTTATCACCAACATTGTCAGCTATCACAGCTGGATTCCTTGGATCATCCTCTGGAATACCAGCTTCAACTTTTCCAACTAGATCGGCACCAACATCAGCACCTTTTGTAAAAATACCTCCACCCAAACGTGCGAATATTGAAATCAAAGACGCTCCAAAACCTAAAGCAACTAATGCATTAATTATTTCTCTATTTTCAACATTGAGATTAATTAAAATAATGTAATAAATTGTTATAGCTAAAAGTGCTAACCCAGCGACTAAAAGACCAGTTATTGCTCCCGACTTAAAAGCAATTGTTAGACCCGATTGTAAACTTTTTCTTGAAGCTTCAGCTGTTCTTACATTGGCTTTAACGGATATAAGCATACCGACATATCCAGCAACCCCAGAAAGAAAAGCTCCAATGAAATATCCTAATCCTACTAAATAGCTAAAAAAATAACTTACTATAGCTAGGACTATTATTCCGACTACAGCGATAGTTTTATATTGTCTATTTAGGTAAGCTTTAGCTCCAATTTGAATAGCTTCAGCAATTTCTTGCATTCTGCTATTCCCTGGACTTGTAGATATAATTTGACCAGATAACAAATAACTATAGGCTACAGCTAAAATTCCAGTGAAAGATATTAAGTAAAGTAATTCTAAATAATTTGTCATTTTAATTATCGGATAAATGCCAAAATTGTAGAAAAAACGCAAGCTAAAGTTAAAATAAATTTAACATATTCACTCATCTTTTCTGAGTTCTTTTGAAATTTTATCTAAAATAGCGTTTAAATAACCAATTTGAACCTTTTCAAGAAAATATTCTGATGCTAATAAATATTCGCTAATAATAACTTTTTTTGGATTATGGTGTTTAAATAATAGTTCAAATATCGCAGCAAAAAGTATAATCTTGAGTAATTTATCGGTTTTTTTCAAGTTAATATCGCTGACCAAATATTTGTTTATAGTTTCCTCGATTAAATCAGTTCTCTCTAAAGTCCCAAAAACAACGTCTTTTATAAATTTTTTGTATTGATTTTTTGGAAAATCAACTTTTGCATTAGGATTCATTAATAAATTATAAATTTTTTGAATTATCTTAATTCTCGGGTTAGGATTTTTAGATTTTTTTGGGTCCATTCTTTAAAATGGATAAAACTGCTTTAGCAGACTCCAATCCTTTATTAGGTTTTCTTGATTTGATATTTCCGCTCCTCTCTAACGCTTGCTTCATATTGAAAGCAGTAATTATACCATTTCCAATAGGTTTGTTGTAATTTATAGAAAGATCTAAAATTGCATCAAAAGTTGATTTACAAATTAAATCAAAGTGTGGTGTTTGACCTTTAATAACACATCCCAGAGCAATAAATGCATCAAATTTTTTTATATTTTTTTTTATTGTAATTGGAATCTCAAATATACCTGGAACTGTAATAATGCTCAAATTAAACTTTTTATCTTTTAAAAATTCTTTTGATGTCGCTAAAAGGCTTTTTGTAATATCATTATAATAATTAGCATTTATAATTAAAATTTTTTTCATTTGATTATTATTTGTCTCTTTATTTTAAGTCCAAATCCCTCTAATCCTATAATCTTCTTTTTTGTGCGTGAAAGTAATATCATATTTTTTACTCTTAAATCTTTTAATATTTGAGCTCCTATACCATAATATCTTAGTGTTATATTAGTCTCATCTTTTAAAGTATTTTTTACCTTATTATTAATAATTAACAGTATAAAATTTTTATATTTTGATAATAATCTAAGATTCTTTTTGACTTCACGATTTTGAAATAGGCTGCTAGAATTTATTTTTTTAGACAAAACTCTTGTCGGAACTGAGATATTTTTTTTAAAATTTCCTCTCGTTAAAACATAGCTTTCATTATCATTTAATTTATTTTTGTAGATGCTAAGTGACATATTAAAATATTTGCTTGAATTTATGGTCTTTGTTTGGGTTTTGTAAACTAATTTTTCATTTTTCAACCTATGTGCAATTAAATCAGCAATCGAAGCTATCTTAATCCTGTGTTTGTTAGAAAAATTTATTAAGTCCTCTAATCTTGCCATTCTACCGTCTTCGTTCATGACTTCACAGATTACAGAACTTGGGTTTAGCTTTGACAATTTTGAAATATCTATTGACGCTTCAGTATGCCCAGCTCTTTCCAAAACTCCACCGTTTCTAGAAACTAAGGGAAAAACATGCCCCGGAGAAACAATATCTTTTTTTTTAGCTTTAGGATTAATCGCAACTCTTATAGTTCTAGCTCTGTCAAAAGCTGAAATTCCAGTTGTAATTCCTTTTTTTGCCTCTATTGAAACTGTGAAAGCTGTCTGCATTCTAGATTTATTAATTTGTGACATTAATGGAAGTTTGAGTTTATCAATTTGTTTTTTTGTTAAAGCTAAACAAATTAATCCACGACCATGTTTGGCCATAAAATTTATTATTTTAGAATTACATTTAGATCCAGGAATAACGAGATCTCCCTCATTTTCACGATTTTTATCATCAACTAAAACAAACATCTTGCCCCTTTGAGCGTCTTTAATAATCGCAGGTATTTTTGAAAATATTTTTTTAGACATTTTATATGGAATACTTATATATATATTTACCAAATATATCTAATTCGACGTTTACAAGTTCATTAACTTTTAAATCTTTCAAATTCGTAAGTTTTAATGTGTGGGGAATTACATTCAGATTAAAATTTGATTTTGAAACTTTTGAAATTGTTAAAGAAACTCCATTTATTGAAATTGAAGCTTTTTCTTGTAAAAATTTTGATAATTTTTTATTTTGTAACTCAAGTAATAAAGACCAAGATTTATCAATTAAAGTTATCTTCCTAACTTTAGCTGTAGTATCGACATGTCCTTGGGTGAAATGACCAGATATTTTTTGACCGTATACAAGTGATTTTTCTAAGTTAATTATTTTGTCAATTTTTAATTTATTGAAGTTAGATCTTCTTAAGGTTTCAATCGAAACATAAAAGAAAATTAATCTTTTATTTATTTTTTCTAAAGTTAAACAAACACCATTACAAGAAACTGAAGAACCTATATCTTTTTCTTTAAATTTAAGTTTTGACTCAATACCAATTAATATCCTATCTTTATTTTTTTTGATATATTTTACTTTTCCAGTATTGAAGATTATCCCATTAAACATTTTTTTACTTTATCCTTATTTTAAAAAGTCTGTCATCATTTAAATTGACGTTAATTACCTGGTTAAACTTTAGTCTTTTGATATAGCTATTGTTACAATTATTGTAACCATTTTTTTTTAAGTTTTTTTTTGACTTAAAAATATACAAATTATTTATTAATTTAAATTTCAATAATTTATTTAGAAAACTTAAGCCCGTTTCTACTAAAATTCGTCCTTTTCCAATTTTAAAAATTTTTTCAAATAAAATTTTGAAATCTTTTATATTTGTCAAACTTTTAATTTCTATTATCTTGATATCTTTTTTTTTAAAAAAAATACTTTTTTTATTATTAGTATTAATTGTAAAAATATAGGTTTTTCTAAACTTACAAATCTTTAAAAGTTTAAGATTTTTTTTAAGCTTTAAATTTCTATCAATAATAATTAGATCAGGTTTGTAATTATTCAAGCCAGTTAATCTGCAATTTAGTAATGAGTTATCTTTATTGATAGAGTCAGAAGTTGAAATTATGCAATCGTATTTTGATCTTAATAAATGCCCAACTTTCCTTGACCTTTCATTAGTAATCCATTTAGATTTTCTATTAATTGTAAAAAAATCATTTGACATAGCTAACTTTGCATCGATTAGAGGAAATTGAAATTTTTTATTTAAAAAATAACTCTTATAAAAATCTTTTTTTAATATCTTGAGTTTATTTAATTTCTTTACATTTCCTAATAATTTACTAGCTTTTTTGAAAGTTCTTTTATCAGGATCATTGAAACAATAAAAAACTTTTTTAATTTTTTTTTTTTCTAATCATTTGGGTGCATGGCGGAGTTAAACCATGATGGGTACACGGTTCTAATGTAACGTACATAACTGAGTCTTTAAAACTAATTTTTTTGTTTAAAGCGTTAAACTCTGCATGAGGTCTTCCATTATAAGATGTTACACCAGAGCTAATTATTGAGTTATTTTTAACAATCACACATCCTACGGATGGATTCATATTGGTTTTTCCTAGATTATTCTCCGCTAGATTAAATGAAAGATTTGAAAAAAAATTATGATTTATTTTCATCTATATTGCCTACAAATTCCTCAAAGTCTTTTGCCTCTTTAAAATTCTTATAGACAGAGGCAAAACGAACATAGGCAACTTTATCTAATGATGAAAGACCCTCCATAATAAA
>MDSZ01181007.1_pt1 | contig 13076 bp, 11 predicted proteins | sample 811201 | NCBI WGS metagenome assembly MDSZ01 (sample SAMN05326647, study PRJNA326480) | marine metagenome | isolation source: seawater | place: Indian Ocean: North | collected 2010
CCTATAGAGCCGTGGTAGACCACCACGTTGATAGGCTGGGTGTGGAAGCGCAGTAATGCGTGCAGCTGACCAGTACTAATAGCTCGATTGGCTTATTTTATGCACTGAAAAAAATTTTTAATTTAAGTATTTAAGCAAACAATACTTTCTATTGACCCGATATTATATCTTCTAATCTTTTCATAATATGATCGTTGATCATTCGAGATCCTTTTAAAGAAGGATGATCAGCATCGTTATAAAATATGTTTACACCATCATGTGTTACACACCTGTTCTTTTTAATTGTATTACAAAATAATCGATGAGGAAAAACTCTGTATATATTATCCCCTTTTATCGAGTCAAGTAACTCGAAACTTGATTGAGTCCGCTTTTTGTAAACTTCATAAGAAGTATCTACACTTAAAAATTCAAAATTTTTATTAAAAAATTTATTTCTATTTAACCATTGTAAATATATTTTATTATGTGGATCCCATCCAACTTCAGGAATTGGATAAACCAATATTACTTTATTAGTCTTTGAAATTTTTAAAATTTCGTTTTTAAATGAACTTTCAATATTTTTATAATCCCCTGTTGAAACAAATCTAAATCCCCAATCGCCTCCTTCTATTCCTCCTTCTTCGTTATCAAAGTAAAAATTGCTTAAATATAGAGGCATTCTCCCACCAATTAGAACTATTGATTCTTTTCCAATTAATTCAATCCTTTTTTTTTCAAATCTTTTTTCGTTACACTCTAGATTTCCTTTATTAGTTTTTAATTCAATCTTATTAAATCCAGGGAAATAAAGACATCCAGCAAATGTTGAGATTAAAACCTTAAAATCTTTTTGAATTAATCTATCTTTTAAATCAAATGCCAAGGTTGCCAAATGACTATCTCCTATAATATGAAAATCACGTTTTGATGAAACATTAAATTGACATTCGTTTAAGTTATCCATGCAAGTTTCCCCTTTGGAATTTTTTAAAAGATCATAAATTCTATCTTGTTTTTGATTTAAAATTTCTGGCAGTCTATTTTTATAACCACCATTAGAGATAACAAAGATATTATAAAATATTAAGATAAAAAAAGTAATTGAAATAAAGCTTAAAATAATTTTAAATTTTATACTTTTTTTCCTAGCAGGCCTTTCTATAAAGAAGTATGAGATAATTGACAATATTACAATTAATAATCCAACAAATATACCTCTGAATATACTCCCATCTGTAAATTCAATTATTCGATTAAATGCAAAAATTGGATAGTGCCATAGATATAAAGAGTATGAGATTAAACCGATTCCCACAAACAATTTGGTCGAAAGTATTTTTGTTAAAAATTGATCCTTATTTGAAAACCATATTATAAAACAAACCCCAATTATTGGTGATAAAGTATAAAAAGAGGGGTGCAATATGTTATCATCAAAAAAAATAATTGAATGTAATATTAAAATTAAACCCGTAATTGGCAATGTTGCACTAAGCAAATTGTTTTTACTTCTATGACCTTTTGTAATTTCCAAATAAGCAAGTATTGAACCAGCTATCAATTCCCACATTCTAGTATGAATAAAATAAAAAGTTGCAGATGAATAATTTTTACTTCCCCAATCAGCAATCAAAATACTTATAAAGAAACTAAAAATTAAAATAGTTAGTAAATATTTTTTAAAATATTTAAATGTTATCAATAGAATTATTGGAAATAAAATATAGTATTGCTCTTCTACTGATAGTGACCAAGTATGAAGAAAAGGCTTTAGTAATCCACTAACATTATCATATTCTTGACCAGAATAATGAAAATAGAAATTAGAGCTAAACCCAAGTGAATAAATAATAGATTTAGAAAAATCTACTAGATTATTTGGAAGTAAATAAATCCATGCTATAGGAAGTGACACTAACATCACAAATAGTAGCGCTGGAAGAATTCTTCTTATTCGTCTTTCATAGAAATATTTAAATGAAAAAGTTTCTTTGGTAATTAATTCATTTAATATAATAAAAGATATTAAATAACCAGAAATAACAAAAAAAATATCTACACCAATAAAACCACCTTTAAAGAGTTGACTATTAAATAAATTTAACTTTGCGTGATAAAGGATAACCGATACAACAGCAATTGCTCTTAGACCATCTATTTCTGGGCGGTAGGTATTTTTCATTTGATGTCTACTTATCAAAAAAATATTAAGACTTTAATAAGTAAAAACTTATGATAAATGCCATATTTATATTATTTATTTTGTTATAAAATATAAAAAATTATGTAAATTACATTTTTTCAAAAATGTCAAAAAAAAATTTTTTTTATAAAGTTCTTTTAATATTTGTATTGCTTGAAACTAATTCATTTGCTTATTTAGATCCAGGATCATCAAGTATAATAGTCCAAATCTTAGTTGCTATTTTAGCAACAGTTACATTTTATTTTAGAGCCACACTAAATTTTTTTAAAAATATTTTTATCAAAATAAGGAATCTTTTTAAAAAAAAAAAATGACTGATGAATTTTCTATCTAAAGCAGATAACTTAGAAAAAATAAATAATTCGAAAAATTTCAAAAAGTTACTTAAAGTCCCTAAGTTTTTTTATTTTAAAAAAAAAGAACTAATAAAGAATAAGAAAAAAATTTATAATTTTGTAAATAAAAATAATACAATAATTCGCTCATCCTCTTCTTATGAAGATTTAAAAGAAAAGACTAATGCAGGATATTTTGAATCTAGAACGTTAAAAAAAAATTCATCCAAATTGATTATTGAAAAAAAAATGCAAGAAGTGTGTGAAAAATTAAATTTAAAAGATTCTATAATTATCCAAGAATATATTAATCCTGTAGATTTTTCGGGAGTTATTTTTTCAGCTGACCAAGTTACAAACTCCCCTTATATAGTTATTGAATATGATAAATCTGGAAAAACAAATTATGTAACAAGTGGTAAAAAAAGTAATAATTTTAGAACCTATATCTATAAATTCAATCATACAAAAAATAAAAAATTTTCATTTATTTATAAAGTAATACAAAAATTAGAAGCATTTTTTAATTCAAACCGAGTTGATATAGAATTTGCGGTAAAAGATAATATATTTTATTTATTTCAAATTAGAGCCTTACCAAATCCACTAAAAAAAAAACAAAAAAATTTAGACGATATTTTGGTCAATATAAAAAAAAAAATAGATAAACTAAAAAAACCAAAACATGATCTATATGGAAATGATACTTTATTTTCTAATATGTCAGATTGGAATCCAGCTGAAATGATTGGAGATAAACCATCTCCATTAGCAATTTCCATGTATAAAGAATTAATAACAAATTTTGTATGGTCTAAGCAAAGGCACGAATACGGTTATAAAAATTGCAATTCAAATGTTTTAATGTTTGATTTTCTTGGATCACCCTATATTGATTTAAGGACAGATTTAAATTCTTTTCTACCATTAAAATTAGATAAAAATATTAGCAAAAAAGCAGTTAATTTTTACATAAAAAAAATTAGAGAAAAAAAACATTTACACGATAAAATTGAGTTTGAAGTAATTGAGACTTGCTACACACCAGATACAAATAAAAAATTAAGAAAATTCTTAAATAAAAGTGATTCTCTTGAATACTCTAATTTGTTGAAGAATATAACAAATAATATTATTAAAAATAATTTACTCGAAAAAGACATATCTAAAATTCAATTATTTGAGATCGAATTAAATAGAATAAAAGTTTCAAATTATGCGAGCATTGAAAAAATCTATAAATACATTAGTTTAATAAAAGATTATGGTAGTTTACCATTTGCCGGAATTGCTAGATGTGCATTTATTTCAAAGAAAATTATTGATTATTTGCTCAATAAAAATCTTCTAAGTAGACATGATTACACGAATTTTTTTAAAACATTGAATACTATTAATAATAAGTTAAGTCATGATTTAAACTTACTAAAGAAAAATATAATTTCAAAAAAAACTTTTTTAAAAGAATATGGTCATATAAGACCATCTATGTATGATATTAATTCTAAAAATTATAAAGAGGCTTTTAAATATTACTTTGATCTAAAAAAAATTAATCACTCAAAAAATAATAAATTTAAAAAAAAAATATTTAAGGTAAATAACAAAGAATTTATAAAATTAGGATATGATTTTAATATTACAAAATTTTATAAATTTTGTTTCAAATCAATTGAAAATAGAGAAAATTCAAAAAACTCTCTTTCTAAAAGTATAAACTTAATATTTGAAGAATTAAAAAAATTAGGTCGTGAATTAAATATTAAAAAAAATGATCTTTCATTTATTGATATAAATATAATTTTAAATGCACATTCAAAATTAAAGCCCTCTAAGTTTGTTAAAGAATTAAACAAAAGTATTATTGAAAATAAAAGAAATCATAAAATTTTGAACCAACTAAACTTACCTGATTTAATTAATTCGAGTAATGACCCATATTATTTTGACTCTATTAATTTAAAAGAAAATTTTATAACTGAAAAAAAAATTAATGGTGAGGTTTGTTTTTTAGAATTGAATAAGAATGAAAATTTAGAAAATAAAATTATTTTAATAAAAAGTGCCGATCCGGGATATGATTTCATTTTTAGTAAAAATATTTCTGGCTTCATAACAGCATATGGTGGTGCCAACTCTCATATGTCAATAAGGGCTCTCGAATTAAATATACCTTGTGCAATAGGTATAGGACTTGACAAATTTAATAAAATTAAAAAAAGTAAAAAAATTATACTAGATTGTAAAAATAAAAAAATTTTATTTTAATGAAAAAAAAAATATTATTAACTCCGTATATTCAAAGTAATAAAAATAATGAGAAATTTTATACCTTTAGTTCTAGCTTGATTAAGTATTTTAATGAACTTAACTTTAAAATTTATTTGTATTCTAAATTAGAAACAAAACTCAAAGATTTTAATGCACTTATTTTACCTGGATCAGGAGATTTATTCAAAATTAGTAGGCTTCAAGAGGACAAAAAAAGAGAGTCCATTGAGAGAAAGCTTATCAAATATTTTATAAGTAAAAAAAAACCAATATTAACTATTTGCAGAGGATCTTTGTTTATTTGCTCTATGAATAACTCAAAGATTATAAAAATTAGCAAACATGTTAAAAAAAATCACAATGTTTATCTAAAAAAAAAAATTATCAATGTTAACTCATATCATAATTATCAGATAAAAAATAAGCCAAAAGGTTTCAAAATTGTTGGTAGAACAAAAGATGGCTGTATAGAAATTCTTACGAATACGTCAAAGAATATATTATCTTTAATGTTTCATCCTGAGAGAAAAAATAAATCTCAAAAATTTATAAATCAACAGATAAAAAATTTTATTAATGGAATTAACAATTTTAGCGGCTGGTAAAAGTTCAAGATTTAAAAAAAAAGGAATTAGCCACAAATGTTTGACCGAGATTAATGGGCTTACTTTAATTAATAAAATAATTAAAGATTTTAGATCATTTAAAATATCGAATGTAAAAATTGTCGTTGGTTATAAAAAAAAAAATTAGAAAAGACACTTAATGATAAAAAATTAAAATTTATTTATAATAGATTTTATGCATCTAGAGATATGTTACATTCATTCTACCTTGCATTGCTGAATCAAACTGACGATATGGTTTTGTCGTATTCAGATATTTATTATTCAAAAAGAATTGTTAAAAAAATTACAAGCTTAAGTAAAGGCAATAAAGTAATTTTACCAGTTTCAATGAATTGGGAAAAAATATGGAAAATCAGGAAAAAAAAAATATATGATGATTGTGAAACATTAGTTTTTGACAAAAAATTAAATCTTCTAGAAATCGGTAACAGACCAAAAAATAAAAAAAAAATAATGGCTCAATACATGGGAATAATATATGTACCATTTAAGTTAAGAAATAATTTAATAAGTGAGATTAAAAAAGAAAAAGACAATAAGTTACATATTACAAATTTTTTAAATAAATTTATAAAAAAATTTAATAATATTAAGATTATAAAAGTAAACGATATCTGGTATGAATTTGATGATTTAAATGATTATGAGTATTTTATTAAAAGAAATTAAAAATTTTTTTTTATTTTTTTTTTTAAATGCTCCTTATGATAGAGTTTTTTTTATTGAAAAAAAAAATTATTTAAAGGACTTCGAAAAATTTTTATTTAATCAAAATCCTAAAAAAAATTTCATAATTTTATCTTTCGAAAATTTAAATTTAAAAGATATTAATAAAAAAACTATAACTATTGAATCGAATTTTTTAAGAAATCTTATTTTTAAAACTCTTAATGCAAAATTTTTATATGCTTCTACCCCTGATTTAAATAATTCTGTTTTTGTGAAAAGTATTTATAAAACAAAATATTTATATATTCAGCATAGTCCTGTTGGACTTTTAAATGCATATAAAGAAAATTCTTTTACAAATTTTGATCTAATTTTTTGTAACAGCATCTATCAAAAAAAAGATGTCTTAACGATAAATAAAAAGTTTAAAAAAAAAATTAAATCTTGGAGGCAAAAAATAATACTTAAAAAGGTAAACTTAGCTCAAAAGTCAAAAAATAAAACAATCTTAATTGCACCTACCTGGTCTACCAACTTTTATAGAGATGAAATATTAGATAAACTAGACAATTTAAATTTTGATTATGAAGTAACTTTTAGACCTCATTATATGTCAATATTATTAAATGAAATTTCAAAACAATATTTTATAAATAGTAATTTTAAAGAAGATTTTAATAGTGAGTTTAATATTACAAAATATGATTTATTAATATCTGATTGGTCTGGAATTTATTTAGAATACTTAATTAATACTCATAAGAGACCTTTGCTTATTAATACAAAAGAGAAAAAAAGAAATCAAATTTTTCATGATGAAATTAGTATTGAAAAAAAACTAAGAAATGAATTAGCTTTCCAAATAGAAATTAACGAATTAGATAAAATTTTAACTGTAGTAGATCAATCAATAAACAAAAATAATAAAAATAATATAGAAATAAGTAAATTAAAAAAAATTTTTTATTTATAATTTCTTTAAATGTAAAAAGTATCTTCCATTATCTAGAAAATTTTTACATTCGTATTTAGCTTCACGTAAAATATCAAATTCATTTTTTAAATATTTCTCATAAAGAGAATAGAATTTAGTTTTGGTTTCAATATTTGGATGATGTGATTCTAAATAAATTTCTCCGCTTGGGTTTAGAATTTTTTTTATTTTATTAAAGTATAGCTGCGTATCGGTTATTCCACCATCATAAGTATGATGATTGGCCAGAGATAATATAACATCGTATTTTTTATTAAAATTATATGAATTAAAATCACTCATAAAAAAATTACACTTTTGAAAATTAAATTTTTTTTTTTATGTAATTTGCTACATCAATACATGAATAATTGTAATCTATTCCATCTGCATTATGATTGAATAGTTTATACATTATCATGGATCCTGTATTACAACCAATATCAAGGATGCTCTTATTTATATTAATTTTTTCTAAATTCATTATCTTGCTTCGAAAAACTGTGTCTCTCAATCCAGTAAGATTAACATTTGGAATACTTTGGTAAAAATATCCTGAGCCATAATCTAACATTTCTTTATTGGTTTTAATTAACTTAAAAATTTTAATTCTATCGTTCCTGTAATCATCAAAATAAAAATAATCTCTTAGTCTATTAAACTTTGAAAGAGTTGAGGTTTTCATATGTAATTTCTTTTAATATTTTTTTTATATTTCTTTTATCAATAAAAGAATAGTATTCACCCTGACTTGGTATTTGCTCAATCAATTCATATTTTTTTTGAAAAAAAAGTTCTTTTAAAACATATGCCCTTAGTAGTGGATCAAAAAAAGTAAACCATAAATTATATAATTCATCATTTGAAAATTTTTCTAAATTTAGATTTTTGAATTTAGGCACGTTTAATTTAATTCTTTTTATAATTTTTCCTTGATCAATCTTTTCCTCAATAAAAAAGGCAGTACAACCAATTTCATTTCTGTAAAAAATACTATTTAAGCTGCCATCAGCACCCCTCACATTTGGCAAATATCCTGGGTGAATATGTATAATCTTTTTATTTAATTTAGACACGTTTTTAAATATTTGACGTGAAGTATTAAGTAAAATTTCCGTTTTTGATTTGGTCAGAGATCTACGCACTAAATCAGAATTGACATTTCTATTATTTATAAATTCACAATTTTTGAACAAGTTTAGATTCTTAGCTTTAAACATTCTATCAATAAATCCGTTTTCGAATTTAAAGTATTTTTCAACTTCTTCCCTGAAATCAATTAAACTTTTATTATTTAAAAATTTATAAAAATATAAATTTTTATTTATAAAATTTATTCTATGATTAATTTTATTAATAAAAAAATATTTATCACTCAAGTAATATATTTTTATATTTGTTAAATTTAGATCAATCAAAATATTTAAATATGCTCTTGCGATAGGACTGTCATCAAAAATTATCGAAAAATTAGTATTATTTAACATAGAAATTATCTTCTATTTTTAAGAGGTCTTTTTTGACGTTCTCTATATATTCCCACTTTTTTGAATATTTATTTAATCGAAAAAGATTATAGTCAGTTATATTATTTTCATCATTTGAAATATAATGCAAAATATCGTTACTTAAATTTTTTTTCTTAATTGAAAAATTATCTTTAATTATATTTTTTACATGTCTTAACTGAAAATAGTCTTTTCTGTTTAAATTAATAATTTTATTTTTAGGTGGTTTCACAAGTAGAACCCCTTTTCCCCAGGAGTTAATGAACTCATCAATATTAGTAATCTTGTTAAATTCTAGTGGTCCAAAGTTTGTTGATGAAATTGGTTTAGTATAAGTATCATTCAATATATCTTTCTTTGAAAAGAAATACCCATGGTCGGAATGTATAATAATTAGAGAGTTATTATATCTTTTATTTTTCTTTAACTCTTTAAAAAATAAATTCATTAATTTTATAGAGTATTCTGCCTGATTTTCATATCTTTGCATTAAATCAAGTTTTATTGAATCACTTTTATAAAAATTTCCTTTATTATCTAATACATAAGGACCGTGTGGAATTATCAAATGAGCAAATACATAATTATTTTTATTTGATCTTTGGGCCTCATCTTTGATTAATTGATTAAATACTTTTACAGACCAGTATGGCCAATCAACTATACTTGGTTTATTTCGCTGCTCATCTGGCACTCTAGGGATTTTTTTTTTAAACCAATTTGAAATTGAAAATCCATAAAGACCCATTTTTGGTTCAAACCTGTATTTTTCTAAATATTTCTTTAGAGTTGTTGGAGATAAATTTAAAAATGTATAATCAAAAAGTAAAATTATTGTATTAAAATAATTCTCAGTTTTGTTGGATATGGTTTTGTAATCGTGAGTGTTTCTATGAACTAATGCATATTTACTTCCGGGTTCATTTTTAGTGTACAAGTGTATATTTATGTCATTATTATATAAATCCTTAAGTAATTTGCTGTCATTATAGTCAATTTTACTCTTATTGTTTTGATCTAACAACACCCCCATTGATAAATTCGTAGAATTAAATTCACTAAAAAAATTTTCTAAAATGAGGAATTCATCTGGAATAAAAATTTTTTTTTTTTCCACTAATTTTACAAAAGTATCATATTGAAAAGCATCAAGCACAATATGGTAAACATTGTTCATTGATATATCGTTTTTAGATTTTCCATAATTTAAATTGTCATTCACAATAAATAAATTTTTTGTTTTTTTATATGTCTCCCAAGTATTTAAAATAAAATTTACTGACATCGAACAAAATAGAAAAAAGAAAAATATAGTAAGAGTTTTTTTAAAAAATTTTAATCCACAGTAGCTAATCAGAAGAATTATAATATCCAAAATAATTAATGTATATAAACTTTTGTTATTTCCTATAAAGTCAGAAGCAATTAATATTAAAATAAAATATGAATTAAAAAAAAAAATTATTGAATGAATTTTTTTGAGTATTAAAAGAAAAGCTAATAATATCAAAAATATTACTAAAGAAGAAAAAATTATTATATTAAATATTGATGAGTCGAAAAGTAAAATTTGATAGTTCTTATAAAAAATATCAAGCGGTGCATAAACACATATAATTAGTGTAAAAATCAATATATTAGAATACTTATTTATTAAAATATTTAATAACTTCATTTTATTTTGAAGTTATTAAATTTTTTTTTTTTAAAAAAAAACATTCAATATCTATGGTCAATTTCTAGAATACCAACTTTTTTTGAATTCATAAATCCTTTAAAAGGTATCCATTCTATATTTTCTCTCATTAAAAATATCATTTGGTCAACATTGTATATTTTAATGTTATCAGTTTTTTCTCTAAATTTTTGTATAATTTTAGTTGTTGTTTTATTTATATCAGCATTATTAAAACCAATACAATTTGTAATATTTAACCACTCGGTATTTTTTTCAAATACTTCATTTTCATATCCATTTATATCAAATTTAATAAAATCAATTTTATTAAGTCTGTTTTTTTTTACTATATCATTAATTGATATAGTTTTGATTGTTTGAGTGTTATATGGTTCAACTAATTCACTATTATTTTCAATAATCTCTGACATCTCGCTGTTCATATTATTTTGAATAGTTAAACTTTTATCAGATATATTTGATAGAGCATTATTATAAACTTTTGCATTATAATCTTTAAGATTTAACTCGCATAATTCACTACTTGTTTTATCTGGCTCAATACAAATAATTTTTTTTAAATTTTGATTTAAATTAATGAACCTGATTGCTTGAGATCCAATATTTGATCCAGCATCAATAATAATTTCAATTGGTTGTTTTGTTGTTCCTTTAATTATATACTGGCTTTTTGTTAATCTTGCATAAGAACCATTGTCAATATTTGGTCTAAAAAAAAACTTCTTATTAAATAAGGTAATATTCATCTTTTTCGAAGTTGTTATTTTTGAGATAAAAAATATTTTTATGGTATTTAAAAATCCTAAAAATCTGAGTGAATTGAATATTCTATATATGTAATATATTATCCTAACAAAGGTATGCATAAATAATGTTTTCTATTAAATCTTACAGATTATTTGCTAATTTATAAATAAATTTTCTTAACAATATATTAAAATAAAATTTTAAAGTACATGTGATATTATTTATAATGGATGATACAAAAATATACCTTAATTACAAATAATGTAATTTTTGTTTAACTTAAATAAGTAAATTTATGAATTTTAGTAAAATTTTCAAATTGCCCACATCATATTATTTGTTAATAATTATCATTTCAATTTTATCTTTCATTTCATCAAAATATTCATTTTGGTATGATGTTAACTCATTTTATTCAAATCTTTTGAGAAATTATGAAGGTCAAAATTTTTTAGAAGACTATTTTTGCCAATTTTTCCCACTTCAATTTATTTTTTTAAGTCCTTTTTTAAAATTTATTAATTTAAATTCGTTTATAATTTTATTTTCTATATTTTTAAATTTTTTGTTTGCATTTCAGTTTTCTCATTATGCGAAAAAAATTTTAAATAATAAAATTAACTTTTTTTATTTATTTATAATTTTAAGTTTTTTTTTTATTCCTTTTGGAATAGGATCTGCTCATCATAATGAATTGGCAATTTATTTTTGTACAATAGGTTTTTTAATTGCATTAAATAAAATAGATAAAGTTAATGTATATGCTGTTATATTTCTTGCACTAGGACTTACAGTAAAATACTCTATAGCAATTCCAATATTCGCATCAATTTTTTTCTCATTCACTATTTTATTAATATTTGATTTTAAAAAAACTCTTTTAGAAGTCTTTATAAAATATATATTATTTATATCTCTTATTTTCTTACTTGTAATTTTTGTCTATAAAATTAAGTCAGACCTTAAATTTATAGACATATTAAGCTACTTATTTATTGACACACTTAGTATTTCCCAAAGCAGAATCGGTTTCAAAGATTTTATTTTCTATAATTTGTTTTACGAAATTTTTGATTATTTTAAAAATTTTAATGATATAAAAAACTTACCTGTTGGATCTTTTTTCCAATTACCTATAGTTTTATCTTATTTTTGTTTTATTTACTTTTTTTTAAAACATCGAAAAAAATTTCAAATAAAAGAAAAAATATTTTTTTATTTTATAATTTTTTCTTCAATTTTTTTATTTATATCTTTAGGCCGGGACTGGAACCATAAGATAATTTTTTTTATAATTTCTAACTATTTTTTATTTTTTATTTTTTTTAATATTGAAAAAAAACTGTCAAAATCAAGAATAAATGCTATCTTAATTTTTACTTTTTGCCTTTATTTATTAATCCCAATAAATGAAAGGGTTCCCTTAAAAAATTTGGTTAAAGATTTTAATTATGAGACAAAGGATTATTTTTTTCAATTTTCAAAAAACTCGCCTTATGTTGCCTTTAAAAGATCAATATTTGAGACTAATCATGGAATTAATAATTTACACCAACAATATTCAAGAGTGACTAATTATTTATCAAAACAAAAAAAATTAAATTTATTTTTTGTTGATGATTTGTCTACTATTTTTTCAACAGTTCTATCTCAAGCACCAAGTGACACAGGATGTTTTCATACTTGGCTATTTACTCCACCACTTAATAAAGGCATAAGAGAAAAATGGATTAATGTTTTTTTGGAAAATTATAATAACTATGAAAATTCAATGTTGGTTATTTGTAAGACTGATGATGGTAGATTGTGTTTGTTTAGCCCTACTTCATCTAAAGACGGAGAGTTTAAAGCCGTTGAACCTACCAAAATTAATGACAACAAGTTTATAAGAGAATTAATTTCTAATTCAAAACTCTCATTTAGAACAGAAAATTTTTATATTTATGAAAAAAAATAATTTAATAACTAACTCATTTATTTTTTTATCTTATTAAAAAAAATTTCAAATAGCACTTGAGAATAGTAGGCTAGTCCCCATCTAATAACTTGTA
>MDSZ01119705.1_pt1 | contig 13075 bp, 12 predicted proteins | sample 811201 | NCBI WGS metagenome assembly MDSZ01 (sample SAMN05326647, study PRJNA326480) | marine metagenome | isolation source: seawater | place: Indian Ocean: North | collected 2010
AAAAAAAATGAACACTATATTTATAATCAATATTTCTCAACTGACACAGCTATGGAAATTGTCAAAACACATGGTAAACCTGATCTAATTACATTCACTAATGTATTTGCACACATAGATAACCTAAATAATCTACTTAATTCTCTAAGCTTCTTAATGAGCAACTCAACAATTTTAGTGATTGAAAATCACTATCTTGGTGAGGTAATAAACAAAACACAATTTGATACTTTTTATCACGAGCATCCGAGAACTTATAGCTTAAATTCATTTGATTTTATATCTAAGAAACTTCAATCTAATTTATTTAAGTTTCAATTTCCTAAGAGATACGGAGGAAATATACGTGTATTTATTTCAAAATCATTTAAAAAAAACTCAGATATTGAAATAGTTGATGAGAAATTTTTTTTTGATGAATTAAAAAATTTTGATGAAAAAATTAAAAAGTGGAAGATTAAGAAAAGTTTACAAATTGATAAACTATTCAAAGAACAAGGTAAGTTATCTGCGAAAGCCTTTCCTGGAAGGGCGGCAATTCTAGTAAAACTCCTTGAACTAGATCATGACAAAATTGATAGTGTTTATGAAAAGCCTGGTTCATTGAAGATTGATCATTATGTACCTGGTACTAGAATCCCCATAAAATCTGATGAAGAACTTTTAAATCATCTCGAAAAAAGGCATAAACCAATCATAAATTTTGCATGGCACATTGAAAAAGAAATAAAGAAATATTTAGTTAGCAATGATTACAAGGGTAATATATTAAATATCGTTGATTTTGAGGACTTTAATTAAAAAAAAATGATAAATTTCTATAATTTAAAAAAAAGTAATATTGAATATTTGCCTAAGTTTCAAAAATCCGTAAACCAAATAGTGAAATCGGGATATTATATTAATGGTACTTATACAAAAAAATTTGAAAATAGCTTTGCGGGTTATTGTAATACAAAATATTGTATTGCTGTTTCTAACGGACTTGATGCTTTAAGTTTAACTTTTAAAGCATACCAGGAAATTGGAGAAATGTCAGAAGGAGATGAAGTTATTGTACAAGCAAATACTTACATTGCTTCAATTTTATCAATATCAAGAAATAAATTAAAACCAGTATTGATAGAACCTGAACTTAATACTTATAATATCGATATTGACCAGATAGAAAAAAAAATAACAAAAAAAACTAAGGCAATATTGGTGGTCCATCTTTATGGTTTTATTTGTAATCATATTAAATTAAAAAAGATTGCAAAAAAATATAATTTAAAAATTATTGAAGATGCAGCTCAGGCACATGGTGGGGAATATTTATCCAAAAAAGTAGGTTCAATTGGTGATGCAGCATGCTTTAGTTTTTTTCCAGGAAAAAACATAGGTGCGTTTGGAGACGCGGGAGCAATTACTACTAATAATAAAAAACTTAGCGAAGTGATAAGGTCTCTAGCAAATTATGGAGAAACATTGTTCAATGATATTTCTAAGCGTAAATATACCAATCAATTCAAAGGGTTTAATTGTCGTATGGATGAATTTCAAGCGTCAGCACTTCACTTAAAATTAAATGCTTATAAAACTCAATTAAAGAAGAGGCAAAAAATTGCGAATAATTATTTAAAAAATATTTTGAATGAAAAAATTAAGCTGCCTATTGTTCCAAAGGATCAAAAACCAGCATGGCACCTTTTTGTTGTGCTTGTAGAAAATAGAAAAAAATTTCAAGACTATTTATTAGAAAACCGTATACAGTCAATGGTTCATTACCCAATCCCACCCCATAAACAGCAAGCCTATAAAGAATGGAATAAATTAAATTTTAAAATTACTGAAAAAATTCACAGGCAAGTTGTCAGTATACCACTATATCCTGAGCTTTCTAAAGCCGATCAATCAAAGATTATAAAGACTCTTAACTCATATGAATAAGTTCGGAATAGAAGATATAAGGCAAACTTTTCGTGGTAAAAATATTTTTATAACTGGACATACTGGGTTTAAAGGTTCATGGTTATCTTATATACTCGATTATGCAGGGGCAACTGTTACCGGCTTCTCTCTTCCACCTTCCAGCAAAAAAAATCATTTTAATTACCTTGAACTTGACAAGAAAATAATAAATATAATAGGAGATATTCGTAATTTCCAACTTTTAAATAAATCAATTTCAGAGGCTAAACCTGATTTTATTTTTCATCTTGCAGCCCAGGCTTTAGTAAGAAAATCATATAATGACACTTTAGAAACTTATCAAACAAATGTGATTGGCTCTACTAATTTACTAGAGTCTGTTAGATTGTCAGATACAGTAAGATCATTAATTTTTATCACATCAGATAAATGCTATGAAAATATTGAAAAAGACTCTGGCTATGATGAATCTTCAAAATTAGGAGGAATAGATCCTTATAGTGCTTCTAAGGCATCCGCAGAATTAATTTATTCGTCTTATTGTAGATCATTCTATAAAAATAAGAAAAATTTTGGCTCAGCTTCTGTAAGAGCAGGAAATGTTATTGGTGGAGGAGATTGGTCAAATGACAGAATTATACCCGATTGCGTAAGGTCCATTGAAAAAGATGAGCCAATAATTATTCGCAATCCAAATTCAACAAGGCCTTGGCAACATGTTTTAGAGCCAATTAGTGGATATCTTCTATTGGCAAAAGAAATTTTTTTAGATCCAAATAAATATAACGGTTCTTGGAATTTTGGACCTGATGAAAATCAAAATAAAACTGTCCTAGAGGTGGTAAAAAGTTTTCAAGATAAAATTGGAAAGGGCAGCCATGAAGTTAAAAGTGATAAAGACCAATTATATGAGTCAAAATTACTTCAATTAAACTGTGATAAAGCAAAAAAATATTTAGGATGGTCTCCGAGATGGGATTTTAAAAAAACAATTGATGCTACTGCAGAATGGTATAAATTTATCATGACTAATAAAAATGCCGAAGAAATAACCTTAACTCAAATCAAGGAATATTTTAATTAATGATTGATGGAGTAAAAATTACTTATAAGAAACAATTCTTTGATGAGAGAGGCAAAGTTATGCATATGTTAAGAAATGACGATAGTGAATTTGAGAGCTTTGGAGAAATATATTTTTCATGTACTTATCCAAATACTATCAAAGCTTGGCATCAACATCGCGTCATGACACTTAATTATGCTGTTGTACAGGGACAAATAAAATTTGTTTTATACGATGATAGACCTAAGAGCCCTACAAAAGGTGAATTACAGGAATTGTATATTTCTCCAGAAAACTACTATCTAGTAACTGTGCCACCTCTCATATGGAACGGATTCAAATCCGTTGGTGACCAAAGTGCAATCGTAGCTAATTGTGCAACCCATCCGCACTACGATGGAGAAATTTTGAGATTACCATTTGATGATCCAAAGATTCCTTACAATTGGGATATTAAAAATAAATAATGAAAGTAATTATCTTAGCGGGCGGATTTGGAACAAGGTTTTCTGAGTTAACCGAAAAAATTCCAAAACCAATGATAAAAATAGGTGATAAGCCTATTATTTGGCATGTAATGAACATTTATGCTTCTTTTGGATATAAAGATTTTTATTTGGCACTTGGATATAAGAGTGAAGAAATTAAAAATTATTTTTTAAACTATAATAGTTTGAATTCCAATTTTACAATTAATCTTAGAACTAATGAAGTATCTATGATTGAAAAATCAAAAATTGATTGGAATGTAACATTAGTTGATACGGGTATAAATACCTTAACTGGAAGTAGACTAAAAAAAATGAGTCAATTCATTGATAACGAACCTTTCATGTTAACATATGCTGATGGGGTGTCAGATATAAATATTGATAAGTTATTATCATTTCATCATTCCCACAAAAAAATTGCAACTATGACAGCAGTAAGACCTTCTGCAAGATTTGGTGAGATTGAATTTGACGGCGATACAGTAGCAGAATTTAATGAAAAGCCGCAGCTGCATGATGGCTGGATTAACGGAGGTTTTTTTGTTATGAACTCAGAATTTTTAAATTTTATTGGCAATGAAAACGTTATGCTTGAGCGAGAGCCATTAATTAAAGCAGTCTCAAAAAGAGAATTAATGAGTTTCAAACATGATGGTTTTTGGCAATGTATGGATTCCAAAAGAGATCATGAAATACTTGAAAAAATATATTCAAGTGGAAACGTACCTTGGGTAAAAAATAATAATAAATAATTTTTTTTATGAATATTCTAATTACAGGTGGCTCAGGTTACCTTGCAAACTCCTTAGCAAATTTTTTATCGTTAAGAGGTATGTCTATTACGCTTGCTTCAAGAGGTAAAATAGATAAATTGTATACTGATGGAATCAGAGTTATAAAAATTGACTGGGAGTCTCAAGAAAGTATAAATAATATATTAAAAAATCAAGAAATAGTTATTCACGCTGCAGGAATGAATGCTATTGAGTCCGCGTTAAGACCAAGTGATGCAATAAAATATAACAGTACCTATACACAAAAATTATCCAGCAGTGCTAAAAATTTTAATATCCAGAAATTTATATATTTCTCAACAGCTCATGTTTATAGGAGTCCATTGTTGGGCATCATTAATGAAAGATCAGCGATAACAAATGATCATCCTTATGCTCAAAGTCACTATTTAGCAGAAAAATTAGCTATAGAGGAATTAGATAACTCTAATGTAAAGTTGTACAATTTAAGAATTTCAAATATATTTGGCCCTCCATCAAACAACAGTTCGAACTGTTGGAATTTAATTATTAATTACATATGTTCTGAAGCAATTAAATCAGGAAAGGTACAGCTTAAGAATAATGGAAATCAAATACGAGATTTTCTATCAATTAATGAATTCAATTTAATAATTAATTTTCTCATAAATAATAAGGAAACTAATAAAAAAGTTCAAACTCTAAATATTGGCTCTGGAAATACATTCTCCATAAATGAAATATGTGAACTAATAAAACCAATTTACTATGATATATTCAAAAAAGATTTAAAAATTTTTTTTAAAAATGAATTAATTACAAAAAAAAATGAAGAGCGATTAGAGTTCAATATAAAAAAACTTATAGAAATGGGATATAATTTCGAATATGAAATCACAAGTCAGCTAAAAGCGTTGCTAAATTACTGTAATAATGAATTTACTAAATGAAACCGTTAATTTCAATTATTATACCGACATTCAATAGAGCTAATTTATTAAAAAGAGCTCTCTCTTCAGTAACTAATCAAACATATCAAAATATTGAGATAATTATCATTGATAATTATTCAAGTGACAATACAAATGATGTTGTAAATTCTTTCCATGATAAACGTATAATATTTAAAAAATTAAGTAATAATGGAAATATTGCAAGATCAAGAAATTATGGCATAAAACTAGCTAATGGTGAATGGGTAGCCTTTTTAGACTCGGATGATTGGTGGAAAAAAAATAAACTTGATTATTGTCTATCAATAGCAAAACACAACATAGATTTTATTTATCATAAATTACAGATAGTTAAAAAAAATAAAAAAAATTTTTTTTTTAAAAAAACTCTGTCAACAAGACTAATTAAAAAACCAATCCGTAAAAATTTATTAATTAAAGGTAATGTTATTAATAATTCATCTGTAATGGTTAAAAAGTACCTTCTCGATAAAGTAAATGGAATAAATGAAAATAAAAATATTATTACTGCTGAAGACTATAATACTTGGTTAAAAATTTCTTGTTTGACCGACAATTTTTTATTTATAAATAAAACTCTCGGATATTACTATGCACACGAACTTGCTTTTGAAAGAGATATGTATTTGCCAACTAAATATGCAACTGAAGAATTTGTTAAATATTTATCAGATAATGATCGTACAAAGTTTAACGGCAACCTTGAATATTTAAATTTGAAATATATTGTTAAAAAAAGTAATTTTAAACATTCAATTTCAGAATTAAGAAAAAAATATAATAAAATTTTTATCATACAAAAGATTAAAATTTTTATCCTAATTTTTTTTAAATTAATTCCATAGCATGCTTTTAAATCGAGAAACTCCAGTTATCATTCTTTTTTTGTCTATTTCAATGATACATTGGCCATTTATTTTTGAACACAGTGATATTTCAAATAGATACACCCGATACCTATTAGTCATTCTTATCTTATTATTAATTGTCTCTAAAATAAGAACCTTTAAATTTGATGAAATATTAATATTCGGTATTATTTTTTTTACAGCTTTACTTCAATCTTTTGCAAATTCATTAACATTTGAGAACTTAGTTTATTTTTATTCTAAAATATTATTTATATTTTTATTCTGGGTATATATAAAGCAAAAATCAATCATTGATCTTCCTTATCTTAAATATTGGAAAATATTTTCGTCAATAATTTTTATATTTTCTATACTTACCTTCATACTTCACTCATTCACTAATATTCAAACTGATTATTTTGGTATAGATCAAATAATCAATCCTAAAAGAGTTTCATACTCATACCCAAGTATATTTGGTATAACTCAAGAGATTTATTATCGTTTTGGTGTTACTGGAAGTTTACATAGAGTTACAAGTTATTTTAATGAGCCTGGCGATCTTTCCTTTTTCTGTATAGTAAGTCTAATAATTATAAAAAATATAAATAATGGTACAATTTTTTCATTTAATAATAATCAGAAAATATACACTTTTCTATGCATACTAACTGGGCTACTCTGCTTTTCGGCTACATTTTATATTATCTTATTTATTCTTTTCATAAATGATTTAAGAAAATCTTTTTCTTTATTTGGGATATTAATAATTCTATTGGGTCTTATTTCTATCTTTTATATTGAAAATATTGTTTTCGAAATTTTCAATTTTTTTGAAGGTACATCTTTCACAAATCGATTGGATAGATTTCAATGTGGAATTGAATATTTAGTAAATGCTAATATAGAGCAAATTTTTCTTGGATATGGTGTAATTGAAAAACCGTGTCTTATTTACAATCCAAAACTGGAATATATGCAAACAGCTGGGTTTTCTTCAGGATTTAATATAGTTGGTGTTCAATACGGTATAATTGCTTTATTTTTATCTATCGGACTGAGCTTCTTATTTCTTAAAAAAAATCTACTAGATTTATTTATTTATTTGCTATGCTATTTGGCGCTTTCATGGAGTTTACAGTATATTTTCTTGTTTGGTATAATTGTAACTCATATTTCAAACAAATATCGTAATATAAAAATCAAATGATTCTTGGTATTGATGCTTCAAATATTAACTCAGGAGGTGGTCTTAACCATTTAATAAATATACTTAATTCTAATAAATTTAAAATTAACGGTTTCAAAAAAATATTTGTATGGGGAAATAAAAATACCCTAATGCAAATTAAAAATAAAAAAGAGATAATTAAAAAAAGTCATTTCCTACTCGAGAAACATTTTATCATTAGAATTCTATGGAACATTTTTTTTCTTAAATCAGAACTAAAATTAAATAATTGTGATGCTCTCCTGTCTTTGGGCGGTTATTCAATAATTAATTTCAGTCCCACGATCTCAATAAGTCAAAATTTACTTTTATTTGAATCGCATGAAATTAAAAATTACGCCTTTCATCCTATGCGATTAAAGCTCTTAATTTTACGTTATTTGCAAATAAAAACATTTAACAGAGTCGAAGGATTAATTTTTTTATCAAATTATGCACAAAAGGTTATTTTACCTACGTTAAAAAATAAACCTCAAAATGCAGTCATTTCGCACGGTGTTAATAAGAACTTTTTTTTTAATAAAAAAAAGGAGATTATTGATATAAATAATTATACAAAAAAAAATCCCTTCAAAATATTGTATGTATCAAATGTAGATTTTTATAAACATCAATGGAATGTAGTAGATGCTATTGATCGACTTATAAAAAAAGGGTATCCCTTACAATTAGAACTAATTGGGGATGGGTATAAACCTGCCCTAAATAAATTAAGAAAAAAAATATCGAATATTAAATCAGATAAAATTATGTATAAAGGGTCAGTTAAAAACAGCATACTTCATAATCACTATAAAAAATCAAATTTGTTTATATTTGCATCAAGTTGCGAGAATTTACCAATAATTTTACTAGAAGCTTTAGCTACAAGAACCCCAATAGTCTCCTCTAACAGAGGTCCTATGCCAGAGATTCTTGGCAAGGAGTTCGTTTATTTTGACCCATATAATCCAAAAAGTATCGCTAATGCTATTGAAAAAGTAATTAAATCAAAGAAAAAAAGAAATGATCTATCAAAAAAATCTTATATTATATCCAGGCAATATAACTGGGAAAGTTGTGCAGATAGTACCTTCAGCTTTATCTCTAAAATTATAAAAAAATGAAAATATTGATCACTGGACATAAAGGTTTCATAGGAAAAAATACTTTTTTTCAACTTAAAGATAACTTTAATCTCGAGGTCTTAGGGTTTGGACGAGAAAATAAAGAGGATGATTTAATAAATAAAATTAGTGAGTCAGATTTTATAATTCATTGTGCGGGCGTTAACAAAACTACGGATAATAATGAGTTTAATCTTATAAACCACGGACTTACAAAAAAAATTTGTGAAATAAATATCAAATTAAATAAATTTTTACCAATTATATTTACCTCTTCAATACATACTCAAAAAAACAATGCTTATGGTGTTAGTAAGCTCAATGCAGAAAAAGAACTTTTTGAATATTCAAAGAAAACTAACTCAAGGGTTTATATCTTTAGATTGCCACATGTAATGGGTAAGTGGTGTAAGCCAAATTACAATTCTGTAATCGCAACTTTTTGCCATAACATAGCTAACAATATACCTATAGAAATAAATCCACAAAATCCAAAAATTAATATTGTCTATATAGATGATTTAATTAGGGAATTTTATAATTTAATTATTGATAATAAAAAAGAAAGTCAAATTGTAGAAATTAAAAAAACCTATAATATTTCGATAGAGAAGCTTGCTGAAGAAATAAATCAAATAAAAAATTCTCAAGAAACTCTCAGTATTGATGGTTTTGCAGACGGCTTTAAAAAATCATTATATTCTACTTACCTAAGTTATCAGTCTGAAAAAGATTTTTCATATGTCCTCGAAAGTAATGAAGATATTCGTGGAAAATTTGTTGAAGTTCTAAAATCTAAAAAAGCTGGGCAGTTTTCTTTTCTTACAATAAATAAAGAGAAAGTTAGGGGAAAACACTATCACCATTCAAAAATAGAGAAATTTCTTGTAATTTCTGGAAAAGTCAAATTTAAATTAAAACACATATTATCTGACAAGGAAGTTGAAATAATTGTTGATGAAAAAGATAATAAAATTGTAGATATGATACCTGGTTGGGCTCATAAAATTGAAAATGTAGGCGACGATGTAGCAAAAGTAATGATATGGGCAAATGAAATATTTGATCCTAAAAGCCCTGACACAATACAAAAGGACTTATAATGATAAAAGTTTTAACAATTGTTGGAACAAGACCAGAAATAATTAGATTATCAAGAGTAATCTCAAAGCTTGAAACTTCTACAAATCATATTCTTGTTAATACTAACCAGAATTATGATTATAATTTAAATAAGGTCTTTTTTGCCGATTTATCAATTAGTCAGCCAAATTATAATTTTCAGATAAAAAGTGGTTCAGCAATTGAGGTAATTTCTCAAATAATTTCTCAGACCGAACATGTCTTAAATAAAGAAAATCCAGATGCTGTATTAATCTTAGGAGATACTAACAGTTGCTTGAGTTCCTATGTTGCGAAACGAATGAAAATTCCAATATTTCATATGGAGGCTGGAAATAGATGTTTTGATCAAAGAGTACCAGAGGAGATCAATCGTAAATTAGTTGATCAAATTGCGGATATTAATCTTACATACAGTGACATTGCAAGGCAACATCTTATTAGTGAAGGCTTTAAACATGATCGGGTAATAAAAACAGGAAGTCCCATGAAAGAAGTTATAGATTTTTATTTACCCAAAATAAAAAAATCTAAGATACTAAAAAAACTTAGACTTACTAAAAATAAATATTTTTTAGTCAGTGCGCACAGAGAGGAAAATATCTCTAAAAATACTTCATTTAATAATTTTATTAAAATGATGAATCATCTTGCAAGCAATTATAATCATAAAATTGTAATGTCCACTCATCCCAGAACAAAGAAACAAATTAAAAAATATAAAGTAAAACTTCATAAAAATATCATTATTGCAGATCCTTTTTCCTTTACTGATTTTGTAAATCTCGAAATCAATTCTAAAGTAGTTCTTTCAGATAGTGGCACAATAAATGAAGAGTCATCAATCTTAAATTTTCCTGCAATAAATATCAGAGAGTCTTTTGAAAGACCTGAAGCTATGGAAGAAGCAGTAACGATGTTAACAGGATTCAATATAAAATTAATAGATAACGCTCTACTTATTTTGGAAAGTCAGAAAAGAGCTAAACTTAGGACATTAAAAATAGTGGATGACTACAATGTTAATAATGTGTCTGAGAAAGTAGTAAGAATTATTTTGAGTTATATAGATTATATTAACTCTAAAATATGGATGAAAAATTCTAATGAATGATAATGTCTTGTTAACTGGTGGTGCAGGATATATTGGTAGTAACATTTATTTGTCTTTAGTGGAGAGTGGTTTTAATCCAATTATTGTAGATAATTTTTCAAGAAGTAAAATATCCGTAATTTCTAAACTACAAAAAATAACTAAAAGACCCGTAATTTATGAAAAATTTGATTTAATTAATGAAGATAAATTAAGCAGAATTATAAAAAAGTATGAAATTAAATCAGTCATACACCTAGCTGGATATAAATCTGTTGCAGAGTCAGTTACAAATCCCTCAATTTATTACAGTAATAACCTTGGAATACTGTTGTCAGTATTAAATGTAATGCTAAAAGAAAACTGTAATAATTTTATATTTAGTAGTAGCGCGTCCATTTATAGACAAAAAAAAGATTTATCTAGTTTCAATGAGAACGCTGACCTTCATTATCTAAATCCATATTCGCACACTAAACTGATCGCTGAGCAAATTATTGAAAGTATGTTTAAAAAATCTAATATAAATTATAGTATTCTTAGGTATTTTAACCCGGCTGGAGCACATGAATCTAACTTAATTGGGGAAGAAAGCACAGCTATGCCAAATAATCTATTTCCTTACATTTGCAAAGTTGCAACTGGTAAACTTCCTTACCTTAAGGTTTTTGGAAATGACTATGAAACAAAAGATGGAACTTGTATTAGAGACTACATTCATATAACTGATCTTTCTGCCGGCCACGTGAAAAGTCTAAGATACACCATAGATAATAATAAGAACACTAAAATAAACTTGGGTTCCGGATCTTTTGCAAGTGTTATGGAAGTCATAACAGAGTTTAATAAAATAAATGATAAAGAAATAAGTTTTCAAATTCATCCTCGCAGAGATGGAGATATGGCTGCATCTTATGCAGATATAACTCTAGCTAAGACCCTTCTAAAGTGGGAGCCAAAAAAATCTTTAAAAGAAATATGTAATTCTGCACTACTTTGGGAAAGAACAATTTAATTTTTCTATATTTTAAATAATTACTGTTTTATAAACATATCAAAATGAAGATATTAGTAGTAACGCAATATTTCTGGCCTGAAAATTTTCGAATAAATGACCTATTGCTATCGTTATCAAAAAAGGGTCATGAAATAACTGTTTTTACTGGAGAACCAAATTATCCTGAAGGTAAAATATTTACAGAATATAAAAAAAATAAAAATTATTTTAATTTTCTTGAAAATATAAAAATAATAAGGATACCAGTTATTCCTCGCGGAAAGAGTCTATTTCAATTATTCTTAAACTATTTAAGCTTTGCTATAAACCTATCAGTAATGTCAATTTTTAAATTTAGAGAAAGTACGTTTGATTTAATTTTTGTTTATCAACCTTCACCTATATCAGTTGGTATTCCAGCTATTTTAATAAAGAAAGTTAAGAAAATTCCAATAATTATTTATACATTAGACTTATGGCCCGAAAGCTTATCATCTTCTGGAACAGTAAAATCTAATTTTATTCTATATTTAGTAAGATTATTGGTTAAATGGATTTATAGAAACTGTGATATCATTCTTGTTCAATCAAAAAGTTTTAAATCTCATATAGGCAAGTATTTTAAAAACAAAAAATCTATAATTTATTTTCCATCTTGGGCTGAAGACATATTTTCATCAAGCAATAAATCTATAAGGAAAGATATAAATGATAATTGCTTGAATATCTTATTTGCAGGCAATATTGGCATTGCTCAAGATTTTCCTAACATAATAAAGGCAGCAAACGAATTGAAAAAACTTAAATATAAGATTCAATGGATTATTATTGGCGAGGGAAGAATGTTAAGGTGGTGTAGGAATGAAGTCAAAAGATTAAAATTAGAAAATGAATTTTTATTTAAGGGTCAACTACCTCTAGAAAATATGCCTGCATGGTATGAAGTTTCTGATTTTCTTTTTTTATCTTTGAAGCCAGGGGATGCATATTCACAAGTGATCCCTGGAAAATTGCAGTCATATATGCTTTATGGAAAGCCAATCTTGGCAATGATAGATGGAGAATCTGCAGAAATTATAAATGAGTCAAACTCGGGCTTAGTAAGTCCAGCAGGAGACTATAAGAAGCTTGCTGAAAATATAATTCTTGCATCATCGTTGAGTAAAAAAGCTTTAGATAGGTATGGATCAAACGCAAGAAAGTATGCATTGAAAAATTTTTCTAAAAATAAAATTATCAAAGAATTGGAGATAATTATGAAAAGATTAAAAGATGTATAGTTTATTTGTTTTACTTATCCTTCTAAATTTTTCATTAGTTTTATTTTTTAATCGCTATATTAATTATTTTACAATTAGAGATTTAGCTGACGGTAAAAGAAAAATTCATGAAGGAGATATTCCAATAATTGGTGGTACATTATTTTATATTAATTTTCTTATCGTTACTTTTTATGATATTTTTTATACAAATGTTGA